>OFQP01000007.1_pt1 | contig 58684 bp, 55 predicted proteins | sample 1542771 | NCBI WGS metagenome assembly OFQP01 (sample SAMN05442509, study PRJEB24371) | freshwater metagenome | isolation source: Freshwater Lake | place: Canada: Niagara | collected 2012-08-09 | reverse complement strand
GTATTTATGGCAGCACATCGGGTGACCAAAAAATTAGGTACTCCTTGAGCGCTACTGCAGAGAATGCAGCTGGTTTTAATACCATTGCTACAAATAATTCTTCTCGTAGTTTTTACAACACAACGCAAACAATGAGCTATACCCGTACTGGGGCTGCTGGTAAGTTAAGTCAAGAGTGGGCAAAAGGACAAGAGTTAGGTTTACAAGTTTTTGCCAGTAAAAATAATGGTCAATACCCGGTATATTCAGCTGATAAGCCAATTGGAAATCAGGTCAATGATGTGAGTACATACTCGCTCTACTCAAAAAATCAGATTACCCAGAACTGGAAAAGCCTGCTCCAAGCCTCACAATCTTATGACTTAGCTCAGACTCTTACCCCATCCAGCAATGCTGTCAGTAATTCACGACAAAATATTTATACATGGCAAAATGATATCAATGTTGGATCTGATTTAATTCAACTTGTTGCTGAGCAAAAGGTTGCTTCAGTATTTGCAACTAGTGGCAATTTAAGTCTCAGCCAAACAACAAACTCTTTTGCTGGCGCCTATCAATTAAAACGTGGATCTCATCTGGGTAACGCTAGTATTCGTAACGATAGTATTTCAGGCTATGGCTCACAGACTACTGGTAACCTTGCATACGGATATTTCTTCACAAAGCAGTTAAGGGCCAACATTAATTATGGAACAGGATTTAAAGCACCTTCTTTTTATGATTTGTATTACCCAGTATATGGGGTGCCAACACTAGAACCAGAAAAAAGCAAAAATAGTGAGGTTGGACTTAACTATGAAACTCGGCAATATGATCTTCGTTTAGCTGCCTACAGCAACTCAATTGATAACTTAATCCAATACTCAGGCACCTCTCCACCTTGTACTACAACGCAAATAAATACAGGCCCTAATTATGGCTGTGCAAGCAATGTAGCAAGTGCAAAGATAAATGGTCTATCAATAGGAGGTACGGCTCGACTTGGTAACTACAATATTCGAGGCTCCTTTACAAGGCAAAATCCCATTGATGAAAGTACTGGATTTGTTTTGGCTAAACGAGCACGTCAATTTGGAAATATTGGAGCAGAGTATAGAGTCGCTAAGATAGCTCTGGGAGCAGAAGGCATATTCCAAGCCAATCGAAATGACTATAGTAATACCGGCTACATGGACGGCTTTGAAATCTATAACCTATACGGCAATTATGAGTTTGCCAAAGACTGGACCTTATTTGGCCGTTGGAACAATATCTTTAATAAGGATTACCAGCTGTCTTACGGATTTAACACCCCAGGATCCAATCTCTTTGTAGGAGTGCGGTATGCTATGAAATAATCATTTTGGGTTGATTTAGGTCTAAAATAAGACTTAGCTAAGGAGAAAACATGTTTAATCTATCCACCAAACAAACAGTTGCGGTTGCAGTTGTTTTCTCCTTGGTCCTTTGGGCAACACGGGGACAACACGTTGCCTCTTTGTTTGGTCTGCCAGATGCAACTTGGGCAATCTCATTTATGGTTGGCTTCTTATTTGGCCCCCTCCTTTTTGCAATCGTTTTAGCACAAGCTTTCCTGATTGATTATCTATCGATGGGTAGTCATCTCTTCAACCTCGCTTACCTTGCGCTACTACCCGCCTACCTTGCTTTGTACTTTGCTGGCAAATGGTTTCGAGGTCAATATGACAAACAAGGTTTTGCATTGGGTGCCTTTGCCCTTTCCTTTGTCGGTGGTGTTGCTATTTGTGAGTTCATTTCGAGTGGCTCGTTCTACTTTCAGAAAAGCATGGCTTCGATGAGTGGCTTTGTTGAACTCTTTGGTCAATATTTCTTTGGCAACCTGTTCTTTGCCTTTTGCTATGTCCTAGTCTTTGCACTCGCCTTCTACTTATCAGTTGGTGCCACGAATAAGAAACTGGCATAAGCGCACTTGATCACATCACCATGGCGCACGATTCTTTAGAACAAGCCCTACGGCGCCTCTCTGAGAAATTAAAGATGGTGAACTCTTCTGTTGAGGCTTTGCGTCATGACCGCATCATGCTAGAAGGTAAGATTGAAGATGCTCAAAAAAGAATTGAGCACATTCTCAAGCGCCTGCCAGAGCAAAACGACTCTCGGCAAATGAATTTGCTGACCGATACCACTCCCCCTGTAGACAAGGACCATGACTCAACAACGCATTGAGGTCAGCCTAGCTGGCCATAAAATTACCCTTGCCACTACAAGCGATCATGAGCCTTTGCTCCGGGAAGCATGTGCTTTTGCAGATGAGCAAATACAACTAGCTCTTGCTAGTGGTAATAAAAGTATTGAGCGTGCTGCAATGATGGCTGCCATTAAATTAGCAGGCGAGTTAATTCAGGCGCAGAAGATGATTGCGGAGGCTTCTAATACTCCTCAAGCTAATCCCGAGCATCTGATTCAAATTGAACAAGAGGTCCTTGCCCTTGAACAACAGGTTGACTCTCTGATGAAAACCCTTTCCCTGCCTGGTGCGCCAAGGCCAATAGTTCCTTGAACCGATGCGTAAGCATACGGAACGGGTATTGCAGTATGGGCGCGAGCGTCTTATCGATTCATAGTGCGGGCTCGTCTTGCACTCCCTGGATCTTTTGATGCACCCGAAGTATTGCTACCGTACCACCTTGAACTTTAGGGTTCAGGATGACGGCCTAGCGCCCAAGGCGGGGATCCTTTTATGCTTTTAACGGATATCGCCATCCTGCTGGTTTGTGGTGCTTGTGCAGGATTCTTAGCAGGGCTTCTCGGAATTGGTGGGGGCATGATCTTAGTCCCCTTCATGATCATCGTGTTCAATCACCAGAACTTTAGCCAAGACATCATTGTGCATATGGCGATTGCTACTGGCATGACCACCATTTTATTTACCTCACTTTCTGCGATTTGGGCTCACCACAAACACGGCTCGATTAACTGGCAATTGGTAACCGGTTTTACCCCCGGGATTATTGCTGGTAGTTTTGTAGGGGGTAGCGAGCTCTTTGATGCATTCAATACAGGCTGGCTATCACTCTTTTTTGCAGTCTTTATTGTGTATACCTCGATCCAGATGTTTATCAATAAGAAGCCGAAGCCTGAGCGTGATCTTCCTGGCAAAGTGGGGCTTTTCTCCTATGGCGCATTTTCTGGAGCACTTTCCAGTCTATTAGGAGCTGGGGGAGCATTCGTGACTGTGCCATTCATGATCTGGTGCAATGTGAAACCGCACATTGCAATGGCAACCTCCTCGGGATTAGGATTTCCGATTGCATTGGCGTCAACTCTCGGTTATATCTTTGGTAGTTATGGGCGCCCTGATTTACCAGCCGGTTCCTTTGGTTTTATATATCTACCAGCTGTGGCGTGCATTGTGGCAACTAGCATATTCACGGCACCACTTGGAGCAAAGCTAGCGCGCAAACTAAACGTTGTTGAGTTAAAGCGTGTCTTTGGGGTCATGCTGATGTTTTTGGCTTTGTTCATGCTTAACGAAGCCCGTAAAGCGCTTATCGTTTAAGTGCTGTATTGCTGTCGCAAGACGTTCTTTTGTACCTTACCCATCGCATTACGGGGCAGACTTTCTAAAATCTCAACCCGCTTTGGTACCTTAAAGTTTGCAATCTTTGACTTCAGCGCATCAATCATTGCTTGACCATTTAGTTTGATTCCTGGTTTAGGAACAACCAGCGCCATTACTGCTTCCCCAAAATCCTTATGCGGTATGCCAATCACGGCGCTTTCCTCAACTCCATCCATGTCATCGATAAAACTCTCAATCTCTTTAGGATAGACGTTATAACCACCGGAGATGATTAAATCCTTATTGCGACCGACGATACAAAGATAATGATTAGGAACTTTGCCAGCGCTAGTTTCTCCGCCCCAACGTCCAACATCACCAGTCTTGAACCAGCCATCTTTTGTAAACTCCTCAGCGGTCTTCTCGGGCATGCGCCAGTACCCCTTAAAGATATTGGGGCCACGAACTTCAATGCCGCCGATTTCATCGGGCCCGCATGACTGACCAGACTCGTTTACTACACGTACCTCAACGCCTGGCAAAACAACGCCAACTGAGCCACCAATCCGAGCGCCTTCATAGGGATTAGATACCAGCATCACGGTCTCACTCATACCGTAGCGCTCCAAAATAGTATGGCCACTAAGCTTTTGGAAGTTATTAAAGGTCTCGGTCAGTAAAGGAGCGGAGCCCGAGACAAAAAGTCGCATATTCTTGCAAACAGCTTTATTAAAGTTCTGGTCCATTAGGAGCCGAACGTAGAATGTTGGAACCCCCATCATCACGGTTGAGCATGGCAGATATTTAATCAATTGAGCCGTGTCTAACCTTGGCAACCAAATCATCTTACTGCCATTAATTAATGCGCCATGAGCGGCTACAAAAAGTCCATGCACATGGAAAATTGGAAGGGCATGCAAGAGCACATCACCCTTTTTCCAGCCCCAGAACTGATTTAGGACTAAGGCATTGCTACCCAAATTACCATGGGTCAACATCGCACCTTTGCTACGACCTGTTGTACCGGATGTGTACAAAATGGCAGCTAGATCATCATTGGTTCTGGTAACGGTATTAAATTGGTCTGAACAATGTACTGAGCGCTCTAGTAATGAACCAGTTCTGTTCTCATCTAAAGTAAAAACGTTTTTAGTGCCTGCCTTAAAAGCAATTTTGGAGATCCACGAAAAGTTTTTGGGGCTACATACAACTACAGCAGGTTCAGAATTTTCTATAAAGTACTGAATCTCAGATTCTTGATAAGCGGTATTGAGAGGCAAATAGACGAAGCCAGCTCGTAATGTTGCAAGATAAAGAAATAATGCTTCTGGGGATTTTTCTACCTGAACTGCCACTCGAGAGCCTGAAGGTAAGTTCAGGCTCTTAAGCAGGTTTGCCATCATGGCGGTGGCGCGATCGATATCGCGCCACGTGTAGAACAAGCCTTCGGGGGTCTCTAGTGCACAGTCTTCACGATTTTTAGGAAAACCTTTTTCTAATAATGCGAACAAGTTCACTACCAACCCCTTACAAACAAGTACAAATTAATCGAGCTTAGCGCCTGATTTTTGAACAACTTCTGCCCAACGTTTAACGTCAGCCGCGACCAATTGGCCAAATGCTGGGCCATAAAGGTTAGGAGTCTCAGCACCATTACTTGCCCAAATTGCTTTTAACTTAGGATTATTAAGGGCTTTTTGTACTTCTGCGGTCATCTTATCAATGATTGGCTTCGGTGTTCCTGCTGGCGCGAACATGGCATACCAAGTTGATACTTTGTAGTCTGGCAAACCTGCTTCTGCAAAAGTTGGCACATTCGGAATTGCAGGATTACGCTTATCCGCAGCAACGGCGATTGCAAACAACTTACCAGAATTAATCTGGGGGGCCGAGGTGCCAAGACCATCAAACTCAAGATCAACCTGACCTGCTAGCAAATCACTCATCGCGGGACCAGCGCCACGATAAGGGATATGAACGATGAAAGTACCCGTTTGGATCTTGAACAACTCGCCTGCCAGATGGTGCACGGTACCGCTGCCCGCACTCGCAAAGTTGTATTTACCAGGATTTTTCTTCATCAGAGCGATAAAGTCTTTAAGATTCCGGGCATTTACTCGACCAGGATTAACTACCAAGACTTGTGGCACGCTGGCTAACAAGGCAACCGGTATAAAGCTCTTCTGAATATCGTAGTCGAGTGTTTTATACATAGAAGGTGCGATGGTGTGATGGGATGCACCAATAAACCAGGTGTAACCATCAGGGGCAGCTTTAGCAGCAACTGAGGCACCGACAGTGCCGCCTGCACCGCCACGATTATCAATAATGAACTGCTTGCCGAGCTGCTCGGTCAACTGAGCTGCCAAAGGACGAGCAAAGGCATCTGTACCGCCACCAGCTGGAAATGGGTTCAAAAATGTAACAGCTTTAGCAGGCCACTCCTGAGCCATAGCTGTACTAGAAACACCTAGTACTGACAGCAAGCCAACCAGTAAACCGGCGATTTTTTTCTTTGAATTAAATACCATTTTGTTTGTCTCCTCTTAAATTCATGTGCGATCAAAATTAAATGCGATCACCATTCTAAAACGAACTACAAAAACTAGGGCTAAACCCCTAAAAGTCTTATATAGGACTTAGAGCTTTAAGGGTTCATCAGCTTAGCGACTGACCTTGAATAAATGATCTCACCATTCACAAACTGCTCATGATTTTCTTCAACATTTACAAGGTCATACAAATAGTTGACCATCAAGCCTGCCGACTGCCGTAGACCATTTTTAGACAAGTCTCCAGCCCAATTAACTTGATGTAACTTCGCTCCATTACCCAAATGAAACTTTGCCACGGGATTTCCATCCCGATTAGGGGTGACACACGCTAAATAAATCGCGGTTAGGCACTCAAAGGCCTCTTTCTCTTTTTTGGTAGAGGCATCCGGGTGCCATGCTTTTGATAACTTATCTGGCCATGATGTACCACTCAGTTTCAGTAATTCAAGAGACTCATCGCGCGACTTCCGAATCGCGGGCTTAACCTTATCGGCACTTGGGCCTTCACCCAAATGAGCCCCTGCAGTAATCCAATCCATCAAACCTGGAATTGGAGAGAGAGTGACAAACGTTTTAAGTCCTGGAAACTCAGCATGCAATTGCTCAGCAACTCGTTTAATCAAAAAATTGCCCATTGAAACACCACGCAAGCCTGATTCGCAGTTGCTAATGGAATAGAAGGCAGCTACCTTGTATTGATTCGTTTGCTCCACAGGCAATGATTTCTTATCCACTAAGGGCATGATTGCTACTGGGATTTCAGGTAATAGTGCGACTTCCACAAAAATTAATGGTTCATCCGGTAGTTGAGGATGAAAAAAAGCAAAGCACCGGCGATCTGGCTGCAAGCGGCGACGCAAATCATCCCAGCCATCAATCGCATGTACTGCTTCATGGGCGATGATCTTTTCCAAAATCTCAGCGGGAGATTTCCAATCCACTCGGTGCATTTTCAAAAAACCTGGGTTAAACCAGGATGACAGCAAATGCCGCATGTCATAGTCTAGGCCGGCTAACTCTGGCTTCTTGTGCAACATGCTTAAAAGATCGCGACGCATCTCCACCACGGCAGCAGTCCCCCCGGGGGCACGATTTAAGCGCCGCAAGAGCTCTTGTCTAGGCGACTCTGATATCTTTTGAAGGCGAATGTAGTTACGGGCACTTGGATCTGCAGCAAAACTTTGCGTGGCTTTTGTAAGCGCTTCGACATCAATATTTAATTGCTCCGCCAAGGTCGTAAAAAATTTGGCGCGTTGCTCTATATTTAATTTGCGGTAATTAGAAATAACATCTAAGGCCATGCTGACCGCATTAGACTCTCCACGCTCAGAAACTAAGCGATTAACCGCACCAATCGCACGAGATAAATAACGGGTTTGAGCAATTTTTTCAAGCATCTTTACAGGATAACGAGCTTTCCAAGCTGCGTGTTAGGTTTTAGGAAAAATGTCCGATTTTTACGACCGAGAAGCTCGAGCAATCAAATAAATACCCATCCCAATCATCGGTAGAGATAGCCACTGACCCATTGATAAACCCAATCCCAAAAGTCCCAAATATGCATCAGGCTCCCTTGCGAATTCCACGATGAAACGAAGAACGCCATAGCCGAGCAAAAATAGGCCGGATACCTGACCGCGAGTTCTTGGCTTGCTGGCGTATACCCAAAGCAAAATGGCGAGCAGTACACCCTCGCCAGCAAATTGGTACAACTGGGATGGGTGACGAGCCACTTGATCCACTGCAGGGAACACCATTGCCCATGGCCAATCAGAGGGTCGACCCCACAGCTCTCCATTTATAAAATTACCCAAGCGCCCGAATGCTAAACCCAAGGGTACTAGGGGTGCGACGAAGTCGGTCACCACAAAAAAAGATAGCTTTCGCAATTTAGCAAACCAAAATAAAGCAACTAACACACCCAATAATCCTCCGTGGAAGGACATGCCACCTTCCCACAGCTTAAATATGCTCAATGGATTACTTAAATAAAAATCTGGCATATAGAACATGACATAGCCAAGACGACCGCCCAAAATAACCCCCACTACACCCCAAAACAAAATATCCTCAACATCCTTAAAGCCCCACTTCATAGCGGCATAGGGCTGTTGCCGAACTCTCATTCGGCCTAATAGCAAAAATTGAGCAAACGCCAACAAATACATCAAGCCATACCAATGGATTGCAAGGGGACCAAGTTGAATAGCCACAGGATCAAATTGTGGATGCATTAGCATGTCTTAGCTACCCTTTGCTTGATCAAAATGATGTAAATCGTGACCCATTTGCCGATATAACTTGTAGCGCTCACGACCTGCTAGTCGCTCATCCTCTTGTGTTGTGACTACCTCAACCCATCTTGGAAAACGCGCTAAGAGGGTATCGAGTTGAGGCGGTGCTTCGTTCTTGAGATAAATTAATACATCGCAATGCGGAATCGAACTATCTTTGAGTTGATTAATATCGCTTACAAAAACAATGGGGGTCTCTTGTGCAGCATCATGGTCGAGCCATGCATGTGGTAAGAAGTCAGTCTTGCTAAAACTCCACATTAAGGCATCTAAATCTTGGAGCTCTTTAGGGTTGCCAACAATCACAATGGTTCGATGCTGTCCCGTAGAGTCAGCGCTGGCTAATATTTTTCGGCTTAAGCGACAGCAATACAGAAGCTTATCTGCCACATTGCTATGAAAATCAATGCGCGCCATTACTGTTTGGTCCGATTAAATCTATTGATCGAGTAAGTAGTTCAGCAATAGAGGCACTGGTCTACCAGTTGCGCCCTTAGCGGCACCGCTCTTCCACGCTGTTCCAGCAATATCCAAATGGGCCCATCTAAATTTTTCAGCAAAGCGCGATAAAAAGCATGCGGCGGTTACGCTGCCGGCAGGACGACCGCCAATATTCGCGACGTCTGCAAAATTAGATTTAAGCTGCTCGTGGTAGGCAGCATCTAAAGGTAGGCGCCAGACGGTATCCAATGATTGATGTCCGGCTTTACTTAAATCTTTCACCAAGGTCTCATCATCTGAAAACAGCCCGCTATGAACGTGCCCCAAAGCAATAATGCAAGCGCCCGTTAAGGTTGCAACATCAATGACTGCCTTTGGCTTAAAACGCTCGACATAAGTAAGCGCGTCACACAAAATGAGACGCCCCTCAGCATCGGTATTCAGTATTTCGATAGTCTGACCCGACATGCTCTTCACAATATCGCCAGGACGGGTCGCACGTCCGGATGGCATGTTCTCACAGGTAGGCACAACGCCGATGACATTCTTCTTTAAATTGAGGAGTGATACGGCATGCATGGTGCCAAAGACTGATGCAGCTCCACACATATCGTATTTCATTTCATCCATGGCTTCACCTGGTTTTAAGGAGATCCCGCCGGTATCAAAAGTAATCCCTTTACCAACAAGCACGATCGGCTCTTCATTCGGCTTGCCGCCATCATGACGCATGATGATGAACTGCGGAGGAGTCTCTGAACCTTTCGCAACTGCCAAGAAAGAGCCCATGCCCAATGCTTCAATTTGTTTCTCGCCCAAGACTTGAACCTTCAAGCTACTCTTCTTGGATAAATTTTGTGCTGTGTGTGCCAAAAATGTTGGGGTGCATACATTGGGTGGCAAATTACCCAAATCTTTAGTGAGGTTCATGCCCTCAACCAAAGCCGCACCCTCACGAATTGCTATCTTCACTGAAGAGGATTGATTTGCATTTGTAATGAGTGTGAGCTGTTTCAGTGAATCTGCTTTTTCTGTGGGCTTGGTCTTAAACTGCGCTTGACGGACACCAAAGCGATATACCTGATCCCCCACAATCTGTGCCAGAAGACGAATGCGCTCCAAAAGTACTGCTGGAGATTGATTGGCTTTCTGTTTACCGATAAAACTAGCCATATGCCATAAAACTGACTCGATGGGACTGCCACTAATATGCTTGACTGCCGAACGGATCACCTTAGCAAAATCAATCAAGGAGTCTTGATCACCAAGACCGACCAATAAAACACGTTTGAGCTTGACCTTACTCAGAGCCCAGGATTGGCCGGAGCGTAATAAAGTACAGACACCCGCCTTACCATCGAGATCCCCTAGGCTTCTAGCTTGGGCAATTGCGCCGCCCAATAAATCATCGAGAGCCTGCAACTGATTAAGCTCCGTATGACGATAGGCGATTACTAGACAGTCGCTTGGTAACGCACAAATTGCAGCGGCTGCCTTTGGGCTCTTAAAATCGATCTCGGAAAGGACTTTCGTGCTAAATTGAATTGTCATAATCTATCTAAATAAAGGTTATTTTTTCTATTATCCGCCGAGCGAATTATTTCCACCCAAATACACTATTGAAGACATGATTTTTGAACAAGCCCTTCGCCGCGAACTGAGTATGACCACCGGCGCCGTATTTTTGGTGCTCGTTACCATCATGATTACCACATTGGTGATTCGTATTTTGGGTTTTGCTGCAAATGGAGTTGTGAACCCTGAGGATTCTCTTGTTCTCATTGCATTAGCAACTTTAGGATATTTTGCGATCCTCCTAACTGTTTCTTTGTTTATTGCGGTCTTAATTGTTTTGGTCCGCTGGTATAAAGACTCCGAAATGATTATTTGGTTTACCAGTGGCTTAAGCATCACCAATTTAATTGGTCCAATCTTACGCTTTTCAATTCCTCTGATTGTGATTATTGCGGTTTTGGCAGCTGTTGTCTGGCCTTGGGCAAATCGCGAATCCAGCATCATTAGCCAACGTTTTCAACAACGTGATGATGTATCCATGATTACTGCTGGACAATTTAAAGAGTCAGCCAAAGCGGAGCGGGTATTTTTTATTGAAAGTATAGAGATCGATAAAAGTGAGGTAAAAAATATTTTTGTTGCTGATACTCGTAATCAGAAACTAAGCGTGGCGGTTGCAGCTACCGGCTATATAGAAAATTCTCCAAATGGTGACAAAAATATTATTTTGCTAAAGGGTCGACGTTATGAAGGCCAGCCAACGCAAGCTAATTTCAGAATCCTAGAGTTTGATGAATATGAAACCAAAATTCGTGGCAAAGAGGTTGCCGCACCGCCACCAAGGGACCGTGAGAAAAATGTTCTTGAACTCATCAACGAAGTGGAGCCTAATAAAAGGCGCGCAAATTTTGGTGAGCTCTTATGGCGTATTGGTCTGCCATTCATGGCTCTAGGCTTAGTCTTAATTGCCATTCCCCTAGCATACGTCAATCCTCGCCTAGGTAATTACACCGCCATGTTTTATGCTGTATTGATCTATCTGATCTACAGCAATTTATTAAACCTCACGCAAAACTATGTCTCCCAAGGTCGTCTTGAGTTTTTTGTGGGACTTTGGCCAATCCATCTGATTGCCTTTTTGCTGGCGTATGTCTTAATTCGTAACCGCATTAACCCCTCCTTGAAATGGTGGCAACGCCAATTACCTTGGGCTTATAGAACAAAATGAGTTGGCTATTTCCCAAAATCTATGAGCGCTACTTTGCTAAGCAAATATATGTCAGCTTTGGCTTTATTCTGTTTGCCCTAGTCGCTCTTTTTCTGTTTTTTGATGTTCTCAGTGAACTGGGCTCTGTTAATGCTAAGTACACCTTACCTCTCGCTCTACTCCATGTTTTACTAAAAGCCCCAAGCCGAATGGTTGAGATCATTCCAATCGCAGGTCTAATTGGTAGTATTTATGTTTTTGCGATGATGGCTAGTCAGTCTGAGTTCACCATCTTTCGGGTTGCTGGTTTGGACATCAAACGCAGTCTGCTTACCCTCGGAAAAGTTTCGCTGCCGATTGTGGTGTTCACTTTACTGATTAGTGAAGTTATGGGACCCTATGCGGAGTCTTTATCAGAGCGAATTCGGATGCAGGCCTTAGGTTCTACCTTTAGCTCTCAGTTTCGCTCTGGGGTTTGGGTAAAAGATCAGCTGAGAGATAGCGATGGTAGCGGTCCGATTCGTCCAGGCGTTCGTTATGTCAACGTAGGGACAATTGATCAGAATGATCAGATCCGACAAATTCGGATGTATGAGTTTGATCCAAACTACCGATTGCTATCAATACGAAGTGCCGCCTCAGGACGCTTTGATAACCGCGGTATTTGGGAACTCAACGATGTCTCAGAGACCCGCTTTACAGAAAAGCGTAGTAATGACCCTTTGGATGCTGTTTATTCGGCCCAAACTAAAGTAATTCCTAAACTGAGTCTCGAATCTCAGGTAACCCCACAAATCCTGAATGTTCTCCTCATCAGTCCTGAGAAAATGTCGATTGTCAGCTTAGGGCGATTCATTCTCCATCTCCAAGACAATAAGCAAGATTTGCAAAGGCACTCTATTGCATTTTGGAAGAAGTTGATTTATCCCTTTATTATTTTTGTGATGCTGGCATTGGCCCTTCCCTTTGCTTTTATGAAGATCCGTTCAGGCAGTGTGGGTATCAAGGTCTTTGGTGGCATCATGCTGGGAATGAGCTTTCAACTCTTTAATACATTATTTTCAAGTATTGGTTTGCTAGGTGCTTTACCAGCATTCTTTACTGCAATTTTTCCTCCGCTGGTGTACTTAGTTCTGGCGTTCCTTGCCCTCAAGTGGGTGGCACGTGTTTAGTCCATCCTGATTTATGAACCTGCATCAACTCCGCTTTGTTCGTGAGGTAGTCCGTCAGAACTTTAATTTAACCTCAGCAGCTAAGGCACTCTTTACCTCTCAACCTGGAGTGTCTAAAGGAATTATTGAGTTAGAGGATGAGTTAGGCGTTGAGATCTTTCGACGTCATGGTAAACGCATTCGCGCCCTTACAGAACCAGGCAAGCGCATTCTCGTTTCGATTGAACGTATCTTAGAAGAAACGGAGACGCTTAAACGCGTTGGCAAAGACTTTGCAAATCAGGATCAGGGCAACTTTGTGATTGCTACCACCCATACACAAGCGCGCTATGCTCTGCCTAAAGTCTTAAGTGAGTTCACAAAACGTTTTCCAAAGGTGCGTGTGAGTATTCAACAGGGCAACCCTAGCCAAATCGCCCAAATGTTACGGGAGGATCGCGCTGACTTGGCCATTGCCACCGAGGGTCTTGCCAATACAGTAGGAGTCCTTGCTCTACCCAGCTATCAGTGGCAGCATGCGGTCGTTGTTCCCTCTGGTCACCCGCTTCTTAATCACGAGTCCATTACCCTAGAAATCTTGGCGAAGTATCCAATCATTACGTACGCCAAGGCATTTTCAGGACGCAGCAAGATTGATGCGGCTTTTGGACAACGCAATCTCACGCCAGACATCATCTTAGAAGCCATTGATGCCGATGTCATTAAGACTTATGTTGAAAACGGCATGGGAGTTGGTATTGTGGCTGGTGTGGCGCTAGATCCGGAACGCGATCGTCAGCTGAAATCAATCTCAGTGGGGCATATTTTTGGTAGCAATGTGACGCACATTGGTATCAAACAAGGTGCTTACCTCAGGTCTTTTATCTTTACCTTCATTGAGCTCTTCTCGCCCACCTTGACTCGCAAGATTGTGGAACAAGCGATGTCGAGCGAATCGAGCGATTATCAAATTTGATTGGTGCCTCGGGTCGGACTCGAACCGACACGCCTTGCGGCACCGGATTTTGAGTCCGGCACGTCTACCAATTCCATCACCGAGGCAATCAGACGTTCTTGATCGATTGACCGATCAAGAACACTAGAGGGAATGATTTTAACCAATCTCATTCCCCCTCAGAAAAAGCACTGTAATACAAGCCTTACAGGGATTTAAGGAATCAGAATGGTTGTGCCTGTGGTCTTGCGACCTTCTAAATCACGATGCGCCTGAACCGCGTCGGCCAAGGGATATTGTTGCTTAATCTCGATCTTAATTTGTCCTTTAGTGACACGATCGAACAGATCCACTGACATCGGCTCTAATAAGCTTCTATTAAGCGCATAGGTCATGAGCGTTGGCCGAGTGACCTTCAAAGAGCCTTTGCTTGATAAGAGACTAAGATCAAGAGGTGGTATCGAACCAGACGCATTACCAAAGGTAACTGCCATACCCCGTGGCGAAACACAATCCAATGTTTTCATGAAGGTATCTTTACCCACCGCATCATATGCTACGGGTACACCCTTTCCATTGGTAATCTCTTTCACTCGCTTTACAAAATCTTCTTCTCGATAGAGGATGACATGATCGCAACCATAGGATTTAGCAAGTTCAGCTTTCTCTTGGCTTCCTACAGTGCCAATCACCGTAGCACCAATCGCTTTGAGCCATTGCAGTGCAATGAGGCCAACGCCCCCTGCAATCGCATGGAATAAAACGGTGTCTCCTTTTTGGACCTTAAAGGTATCGTTTAGAAGATATTGCACCGTTAGCCCCTGTAACATCATGCCGGCACCGGTCTCAAATGAAATCGCATCTGGGAGCTTCACAATAATGTCAGCTGGCATGATGCGTGCTTGCGCATAGGCACCAGTTGGTCTTCCCGCATAAGCGACCCGATCGCCGACCTTCACATGTTGCACACCCTCGCCCACCTTCTCGATGATCCCCGAAGCTTCCATACCAATCCCGCCAGGTAATGGTTGTGGGTAGTAGCCAGATCGAAAATACACATCGATATAGTTCAAACCACAGGCTTTTTGACGTACCAAGACCTCGCCTGGGCCAGGGTCGCCTAAGGTGACATCACTATATTTCATGACCTCTGGTGGGCCAACTTCATCAATGCGGATTGCTTTGGTGGTGATTGCAGACATACTATTGCTCCCTATTATTTTTGTTTTAAATCAAATGATGTAGACGATTTAACTGGTATTTTCAAGTCAGATCGCTATTTTGCCTAAAATTAGGATTCTAAGTAGAAATTCACTCAATATCAGATAAGGATTGCCACCATGGCTGGTCATTCAAAATGGGCCAATATACAGCACCGCAAAGGTCGTCAGGATGAAAAACGTGGCAAGGTATGGACTAAGCTCATTAAGGAGATTACCGTAGCAGCGCGTCTAGGCGGCGGTGATCTCAATGCAAACCCACGTCTGCGCCTAGCGGTCGATAAGGCTAAGGACGCCAATATGCCCAATGACAATGTGCAACGTGCAATTGCACGCGGCACAGGAACTCTGGATGGCGTAAATTACGAAGAGATCCGTTATGAGGGCTATGGCATTAATGGGGCGGCGGTGATCGTGGATTGCATGACCGATAACCGGACTCGCACAGTTGCTGAAGTACGGCATGCGTTTTCTAAATACGGCGGTAATATGGGCGCCGAAGGATCGGTCGCCTTTTTATTTAAGCACTGCGGTCAATTACTATTTGCCCCAGGAACTCCTGAAGAGCAACTATTAGAGCTAGCGCTAGATGTTGGAGCAGAAGATGTCATCACGCATGATGATGGATCTCTTGAGGTCATTACAGCACCTTTTGAATTTACCCGTATTCGCAGTGCGCTAGAGGAGTCTGGTCTCAAACCCGAACTTGCCGAGGTCACCATGCGTCCTGGAACCGATGTTGATCTTGATATCGAACAGCACGAGGCAATGCAAAAACTCTTAGACGCTTTAGAAAACCTCGATGATGTGCAATCAGTTTATACAAATGCTAACTTGTAATATTGAAATAGAAGATCTCCTATGAAAATTTTGTTAATCGGTTCTGGTGGGCGTGAGCATGCTCTAGCCTGGAAAATGGCACGCTCTCCCCGTGTTCAAAAAGTTTTTGTTACGCCTGGCAATGGCGGTACAGCAAACCAAAAAAATGAGGGGATTGAAAATCTACCCATCTCTGATTTACAGGAACTGGCTGATTTTGCAAAACGCGAACAAATTGCCTTTACTGTAGTAGGTCCTGAAGCTCCGCTTGCTGCTGGGATTGTGGATGTGTTTCGCAATCATGGTCTTCGTATTTTTGGACCTACGCAATTAGCAGCCCAATTGGAATCATCGAAAGACTTTTCTAAGGCCTTCATGAAACGGCATGGTATTCCAACGGCAGACTATCAAACCTTTAGCAATGCGAGCGAAGCGCATAACTACATTGATCAAAAAGGGGCTCCTATTGTGATCAAGGCCGATGGCTTAGCGGCTGGCAAAGGCGTAGTGGTTGCCATGAGTCTGCCCGAGGCACATATGGCGGTAGATATGATGCTCTCCGATAATAAATTAGGTAATGCTGGTGCACGCGTTGTGATTGAAGAGTTCTTAATTGGCGAAGAGGCTAGCTTTATTGTTCTTGTCGATGGTAAGAATGTGGTACCACTTGCCACTAGCCAAGATCACAAACGGTTGCACGATGGTGACCAAGGTCCCAATACAGGGGGCATGGGCGCTTATTCCCCTGCACCCGTAGTGACTCCTGAAATTCATGCTAGAGCAATGCGCGAGGTCATCATGCCGACTGTTCTTGGCATGAAAGCCGACGGCATTCCTTATACTGGATTTTTGTATGCCGGTTTGATGATTAGCCCAGATGGTCGCATTAAGACCTTGGAGTTCAATTGCCGTATGGGCGATCCAGAGACTCAACCTATCATGGCACGTCTTGAAAGCGACTTAGTCAATGCGCTGGATAAAGCAATAGATGGCAAGCTTGATGAGGTTGAGCTTAAATGGGATCGGCGCATTGCCCTAGGAGTTGTCCTAGCAGCCCATCAATACCCTGACACACCACGTTCAGGTGATCGCATTAGCGGTATTCCTGCTCCCACGAATGATCAAATTGTTTTTCATGCAGGCACCAAGTTACACGATGGGAATTTGCTGACCTCGGGCGGTCGAGTGCTATGCGTCGTTGGCCTAGCTGATACAGTAAAGGCAGCCCAACAAAAGGCGTATTCTGCGGTTGAGCAGATTCATTTTGATGGCATGCAATACCGCAAAGATATTGGTTTTAGAGCGATCAAATAAAAAGGTGATTTATGGCAACACGGATTGATACTCAAGCAGTAAAGAATTACTTACTGGGTCTACAAGATCGCATCACATCCGCAACCGCTGCACTCGACGGCAAATCATTCGTAATCGACTCTTGGGAAAAACCTAAGGACAGCAAACTTCAGGGATATGGGCGCACCTGCATTCTCGAAAATGGCAATATTCTGGAGAAGGGTGGTGTTGGGTTCTCCCATGTAAGCGGTAATCAATTACCTCCTGCTGCCACCCAAAATCGCCCTGAGATTACTGGCAGAAGCTTCGAAGCCATGGGTGTCTCATTGGTGTTTCATCCACGCAACCCAAAAGCTCCAACTACGCACATGAATGTGCGCTGCTTTATTGCACAAGCCCCGGACCAGGAACCCGTTTGGTGGTTTGGTGGCGGCTTTGATCTCACCCCATACTATGGCGTAGATGCGGACTGTAAGCATTTTCATCAAACCGCCAAGGATGCTCTAGACCCTTTTGGTGCTGAGCTATATCCCCGCTTTAAGAAATGGTGCGATGAGTATTTCTATCTCAAACACCGTGATGAGCCACGTGGTATTGGTGGAATCTTCTTTGATGACTTTAACGAACTAGGGTTCGAGAAAAGTTTTGCGATGATGCGATCAGTTGGCGACTCCTTGATCAAAGCATATTTACCAATCCTTGAGCGTCGTCATCAAGAGCCCTATAACCAAGCAGAGCGCGATTTTCAAGAATACCGCCGAGGACGTTATGTGGAATACAACCTGATCTTTGACCGCGGGACGATCTTTGGTTTGCAGTCTGGGGGCCGTTCGGAATCTATTTTGATGTCAATGCCGCCTGTTGTTACCTGGAAGTACAACTGGCAACCCCAAGCAGGAACCCCTGAGGCGCGTTTGTATGAGCGCTACCTTAAACCACGCGACTGGCTAGCTGAAGCATAGACGAGAACGTATTGAACAAAGTCATTGGCATACTGGGCGGAACCTTTGATCCCCCACATTGGGGTCATATCCGCTTAGCAGAGTATTTTTCTAGAGTACTCGTATTAGATGAGCTCATTTGGCTTCCTAGTGGCGAACCTTGGCAAAAAGGCGCCCACATTACCCCTGCAAAAGACCGTCTTGCGATGACGATGGCAGCAGCAGATGTTTTAAGGGAAGAGTTTCAAACGAAGCACATAAGTACTGTGGTCACTGTTGATCCAATGGAAATTGATCGTAGTGGTTCTAGCTATACGATCGATAGTGCCAAAGAGTTCCGCCAACAATTTGGTCCTGATGTCTCCCTAATTTGGTTAATGGGTGCAGACAGTTTCCTGCAACTCTATACCTGGAATGATTGGCGCGACCTTAGTCGCTATATACATTTAGCGGTTGCTAGCCGGCCGCCCTACTCGATTCAGAAACAACTAATAGATCATCCACCTCTTCAAGCCTACTATATAGACCATCAAACTAAGTTAGCCCATGATCTTTGTTCTAAAGCCTCTGGGTTAATTTATCTAGATGAGCAACTGTCGATTGATCTTGCCTCAAGCAGCCTACGTCCTTTACTTTCCTCTAACAATACCGCTAATCGCATTCAAGAATGGCTCCCTAAATCTATACATGCTCTCATCCTCAAAAAGGGTCTTTACCAGTCAACAAGGTAAGATGGCGATAAATATGGATATTCGTAAACTGCAACGCACCATCATTGATGCTCTCGAAGATGTTAAAGCTCAAGACATTCGTGTCTATGACACCAGCAAACTTAGTGAGCTATTTGATCGTGTGGTGATTGCAACTGGGAGCAGTAATCGGCAAACCCGCTCTCTTGCATTTTCAGTCAAAGAAAGTGTGAAAGAAAAAGGGGGTGAGGTTATATCGATCGAGGGCCTGGAAACTGGTGAATGGGTCCTTGTTGACTGCGGCGATATTGTTGTTCATATTTTGCAACCGATGCTACGCTCCTACTATCAGCTTGAAGGTATTTGGGGCGATAAGCCGGTTCGGGTTAAGTTAAGCGGCCCCAAAAAACTCGTCAAGGCAAGTGAAGCGCCTGACGACGACTAAGGTATGCGTTTACTGATTATTGCAGTAGGTCACAAAATGCCCGATTGGGTCAGTACTGCATGCCATGAATATAGCAAGCGTATGCCCCCCGATTGCGCTATTGAGCTCAAAGAAATCAAACCGGATGCCAGTTCCGCGAAAGAAGCGGTCAAAATCCGTGCAGCCATTCCGAAAAATGCGTGGGTAATTGCTCTCGATGAACATGGCAAAGATATGAATACTAAAGAGCTTGCGAATCAATTAACGTACTGGCGAGATACTGGCAAAGATAGTGTATTTTTGATTGGTGGCGCAGACGGTCTGGATACCACTCTAAAATCAAACGATACCCCGTTGTGGCGTCTTTCAAGCTTGACTCTACCCCATGCTTTTGCAAGACTCCTACTAATCGAACAACTCTATCGTGCCTGGACGATTTTGCAAGGCCATCCCTATCATCGCGAATAAGATGTCAACTCGATATGAAATATGACTTCATTTATCTCGCTTCACAAAGTCCCCGTCGGCAAGAATTGCTAAAGCAAATTGGGGTACGCTTTGAATTACTCTTACCCAGTCAGTATGAGAATGCTGAAGCCTTAGAACTGCCCATGGCTAATGAAAAAGCGATTGACTATGTTCAACGAGTCACATTATTAAAAAGTATGGCAGCACTGCACCGCTGGCAATTACTGCATCAGAGTAATCCGAAACTTGTATGGGCACCAATCGTCTGTGCCGACACCACAGTCAGTTTGTCTGGATCGCCGGCCACTGAGATACTCGGCAAACCAACAGATGCCACCCATGCCACTGAAATGCTCAATATGCTTAGCGGTAAAATCCATCATGTCTATAGTGCTGTCGCTATTACGCGGGATGAAACAACGCCTGCCCATTGCGTTGTACAAAAATCTCAGGTTCAGTTCAAAGAGTTGAGCCCCCACCAAATACATGCTTATGTTGATACTGGTGAGGCGCTGGGCAAAGCGGGTGCCTATGGAATTCAAGGCATGGCCGCAAGTTTTATTAAAACAATCCAGGGCAGCTATAGCGGTATCATGGGGCTTCCCTTATATGAAACTTCAGAACTTTTAAAAGAAGCGAATGTCCATTTTGGTTTAAGCACAAATGAGCCAAGAAATCCTCATTAACATCACACCCCAAGAGACTCGGGTTGCCATCATCGAACAAAATGCGGTTCAAGAGCTGCATATTGAACGTACTCGGCAACGTGGCATTGTGAGTAATATTTATCTAGCAAAAGTAGTTCGTGTACTCCCGGGTATGCAGTCAGCCTTTATTGATATTGGCCTGGATCGTGCGGCATTTATTCATTTCAATGACCTCGGCGATCACCCCGCAGGGGGACAAATCGAGAAGATCCTATTTGAAGGACAAACTCTTCTAGTACAGGTTCTAAAAGATCCCCTAGGAACCAAAGGGGCTCGACTTACTCGTCAAATTAGTATTGCGGGTCGTAATTTAGTTTATCTCCCCCAAGATCATCGCTCACTGGGCACTGAAATCCATATCGGCATCTCCCAAAAAATTGAGGTGCCGGAAGAGCGCGAGGCCTTAAAAAATCGATTAAAGGGCCTAATCCCCGCTGATGAAAGTGGCGGCATCATTGTCCGCACCAGTGCTGGGGTTGCTAGTGATGAGACCTTGATTGCTGACCTCAAATACCTACGTACTACCTGGCAAGGTATTTTGCAGGCATCAAAAGAAAAGGCTGCGCCTGCCTTGCTTCATCAGGATTTAAGTCTTGCCAAAAGGGTGTTACGTGACATGGCTGGTCCAGAAACCACGCAAATTCGTGTTGATTCTGCGGAGAACTTTGAGCGCTTGAGTCAATTTGCTCAAACCTTTACTCCCCAACTGAGTTCTAAATTAGTTTTATATCGGGGTGAGCGCGCCCTCTTTGATCTATTTGATATTGAATCTGAGATCAGCAAGGCGCTTGGAAGACGTGTTGACCTTAAATCTGGTGGTTATCTCATGATTGACCAAACCGAATCCATGACCACGATTGATGTCAATACAGGGAGTTTTGTGGGAGCGCGTAATCTAGATGACACAGTCTTCAAGACGAATCTGGAAGCCGCTCAAGCCATTGCCCGCCAGCTGCGCTTACGTAATCTTGGAGGCATCATCATTATCGATTTTATTGATATGAGCCAAGCTGATCATCGGGAGGCTGTGCTCAATGAGCTTAATAAAAATCTTGCTAGAGATCATGTCCGCACTAACGTGAATAGCTTTTCGTCACTTGGTTTAATCGAAATGACCCGCAAACGAACCCGCGAGTCTTTATCTCATATTCTGTGCGAACCCTGCGCTATCTGCAATGGCAAGGGAGAAGTAAAAACCCCTCAAACTGTTTGTTACGAAATCTTACGTGAGATTGTTAGGGAACACAGGCAGTTCAATCCAAAAGAATTTCGGATAGTGGCATCGCCTGATGTGATTGACCTATTTTTAGAAGAAGAGAACCAATTTCTGGCAATGCTCGGTGACTTTGTACAAAAACCCATTCGGCTTCAGGCTGAGGCGGGCTTTAAACAAGAGCAATACGATATTGTTCTCAACTGATTTTCACCCTAAGAATTTACTTCACTAAACTGCAAGCGATGTAAGCCAGCATATAGGCCATTTTTAGCCATCAACTCTTGGTGAGAGCCATATTCCACAATCTCGCCATGATCCAAGACCGCAATTCGATCGGCATGCTCGATCGTTGATAAACGGTGTGCAATCACCAGGGTTGTCCGCCCTGCCATTAGGCGATCGAGAGCTTCTTGTACTTGGCGCTCCGCCTCAGAATCCAGTGCAGAAGTTGCTTCATCCAAAATCAGGATGGGCGCATCCTTGTAAATTGCCCGTGCAATTGCTAAGCGTTGGCGCTGTCCACCCGATAAGCGATTACCGTTATCCCCAACCAAGGTATCGATACCATTGGGTAGTTCCGTTAAGAGTCCTGTTAAATTAGCCGCCTCAAGGGATTCAATCACGCGACCTCGATCAATCCCTTCTATGCTTGAGCCATAAGCTACATTGGCAGCAATAGTGTCATTAAACAAAATCACGTCCTGACTAACAAAGGCAATTTGTTTGCGCAGGTCCGCCAACATAATTTCTTCAATTGGGATTTGATCAAGCAGGATGCGGCCTACTTTGGGCTTAAAGAAGCGTGGTAACAAATTAACTAGAGTAGATTTACCGCCACCAGAGGGTCCAACAAAAGCGACCACTTCGCCTGGCTTAATATCCAGATTAACGTTTCGTAGAGCATCTTTACGTCCCTCTTTTTGGTCATAGGAAAAAGACAAGTTCTCAAATCGGATCTCGCCCTTAGCTTTTACCAAATGCTTTAATTGCGATTGAGCGCCATCTTCCTCTTCAATTGGCTGATCAATTAATTGAAAGATCATCTCCGCTGCGGTTAAGCCACGCTGCAAAGGTTGATTGATATCAGCCAAGTGTTTTAGTGGCGAGATAATCAACAGCATGGCGGTAATAAAGGCCGCAAAGCCTCCTACCGTGACACCTTGGGTAGCAGATTGCATAATCGCGATGACCAATACAAGCGATAGGGCCATGGAAGCAATTAATTGGGTGATTGGCTGATTCAGTCCACCCGCCACAGCCGCCTTTAGGGTGAACTGACGCAGACGTTCAGCCTTATCCATAAAGCGCTGCATCTCATAATCTTCACCGCCATGCACCTTCACAATCTTATGTCCGGCGGCAGCCTCTTCCACAATATAGGCAAGCTCGCTGGTCATAGCCTGTTGTTGCCGATTTAAACCACGAAGGCGTTTATTGATCTTACCCATCACAAAAGCAATGATTGGGAAAATAATTAACACCACTAAGGTCAGTCGCCAATTGAGATAAAACAAATAACCCATCAAACCAATAACCGTTAACAAGTCTCTAACCAGACTAATGAGCATGCCGCCCATAATCGATAGAACGTTGTTAACTTCAAAAACTACCGCATTAATCAAGTTAGATGCTGTGGTCTTTTGGTAGAACTCGGTCTTCGCTCGTAGCAGCCGAGTGAACATCTGCTCCCGTAATGTCAGCAAGATATTACTAATAACTTTAGTTAATAAATAGTTCGATAAAAACTGTGCGCCACTACGAATAATGGCAAGGCCGACTAAGAAAACGGGGACGAGCCAAAGCTTATCGTTCAGTTCCCCGGTAAAACCTTGATCCAATAGGGGCTTCATTAGAGCTGGTATGGAGGTCTCCGAAGCAGCAACAATGGCCATGGCAAGCAAGGATCCAACGATAAGCCGGGTATGGGGGCGTAAATACCGAATTAGTCGGTTTAGGGCTTGACGGTCTGAAGCATTCATATAATGAATTATGCCCACCTTGTCAGCCATACTCATAACTCGTAACGAGGAAGCCAATCTCGAGGACTGTTTAGCTTCGCTAGACGGACTTGCCACCCAAATTGTGGTGGTGGATACACAAAGTACGGATCGTACCCTGGTAATCGCCCAACGATACGGCGCGCTGATATCCTCACCACCGGATTGGCCCGGATTTGGACCCCAAAAGAATCGGGCGCTAGACCTTGCAAGCGAAGACTGGGTCTTATCCTTGGATGCCGATGAGCGCCTCACCCCAGAGCTTAGGGCGGAAATCAAGTGCGTGCTTGATAAACCTCAAACAGATTGCTATGCCATCCCTAGGCTCTCTTGGTATTGTGGGCGTTTTATGCGCCACTCTGGCTGGACACCAGACTATGTAGATCGCTTGTTCAAACGCGGAAGTGCTCGCTTCTCAACTGATTTAGTGCATGAACGCCTAATCCCCAAGGGCCCTGTATTGAGGCTAAAGAATCAGATGCTGCACTACAGCTTTATGAATCTTGCTCAGGTTCAAGAAAAGATGGAACGGTATTCCACAGCTTCAGCACAGCAGGCATTTGCTAAGGGCAAAACTGCCAGTCCTCTAAAAGCAATCTTGCATGGCGCTTGGTCATTTTTTCGTACCTATATATTGCGAGCTGGGTTTTTAGATGGCCCTCAAGGATTTTCATTAGCCTGCTCGAATGCTCAGGGTACTTACCTGCGCTACATGAAACTCTGGCGTCTTAATCAAACAACACCAGCTATAAAGAAATAGTCTTCTTGATCATGTTCAAAATATCCATTCTGCTTGCCACTTATAACTGGCCTTCTGCTTTAAAGTTTTGTCTCGAGTCCCTACAAACTCAAACGGATAAAAACTTTGAGGTCATCATTGCAGATGATGGCTCCGGACCGGAAACAAAGGGGGTGATCAATGCTTTCTCTCCTCAAGCAAATTTTCCGATAATGCACCTCTGGCAGGAAGATTTAGGATTTAGAAAAACACTCATCCTCAATCAAGCAATTTCTAAAGCGCAAGGAGAATATCTTATTTTCCTTGATGGAGATTGTCTGGTGCAGCCTGATTTTGTAAAACGTCATCGGCAATTAGCGCAAGATGGATTTTTAGTGACCGGTAGCCGCGTTTTACTCAATCAAACGCTTACACAGAAAATTTTATCTTGGCCACACTGGAGTTTCTCGGCCTTCCAAAGTAATCTCATTACCTATCGACTCAATGGCGGCATTAATAAAATTTGGCCTATTCTTATTAAGCTTGGTAATGGCTCCTGGCGCATCTACAAACAATTTGTATGGCGTCGCATTAAAGGATGCAATATGGCGTGCTGGCAGAAAAATGCTGTAGCGATTAGGGGCTTTGATGAAACGATGACTGGTTGGGGTCATGAAGATGCCGATTTCGTCTTCCGCTTGCAACAATCTGGGATTAAACGCAAATCAGGCTCATGGTCCACAGAGGTCTTTCATTTATTTCATCGCATCTCTGATCAATCAAAAGCTGCTGAGAATGCAAAACGGGTTCGAGAAAAAATTCTGGCCAAGGGAATTCAGTCATGAAAGATCCTACCCGCGTTTTATTTATCGCCACTCGTCAGATCGGGGACGTTTTAGTTACTACTCCGCTCATTAGTGCTGCTCGGGCTATTTGGCCCAATGCCCAATTTGATTTTCTGGGCTATCGGGGTAGGCTGGATATGCTCAAAGGAAATACTGATATTCATGAATTGATTGAGACCCCAGAGCGACCCAGCTTATGGGAATACCTAAAACTCTTTAATCAACTCTTTCAGCGCTATGACCTAGCCATCATCACCCAACCCAGTGATCGTTCCTACTTTTTTGGCTCAATCGCAGCGATACGCCGCGTTGGGGTGGTGGTTGAGGATACGCCCCGAAGTAAAAAAAATAGTGCTTGGAAGCGCGCCATTTCTATGCACTGGGTTCCAGTAGATTACTTTCACCAACATGTGATAGTTGAAAAGTTGAAGTTGCTTGAGCCCTTTTACCAAGACAAGGCTCTTGATTTATTTGCTGAGCCAATCTCTGTGACACCCCCCAAAGCTCAAACCTTAACTCCGCTTATTCAGAGCCAAATTCGGCAACCCTATATTGTCTTGCACCCAGGGCCATTAAACGCCTATAAACGTTGGCCGCTATCCTATTGGCAGGAACTCATTACCTCCTTAGTTAAAGACGACTACCAAATTATTTTAAGCGCCTCATCGGCTGCGCAAGACTTAGAGCTCAATCAAGACATTTTGTCTTTGCTCAAGGAGAAAGTTCGTGACTCGGTGATTAATACAGAAGGTTGCTTAAGCCTTCCGCAAGCGGTCACTCTCCTAAAGGGGGCTTCTCTGTATATCGGTGTCGATACGTCGGTCAGTCATTTATCGGCTGCCTGTGAAATACCTACCATTGTTTTATTTGGCGCAACGCCACCAACAAACTTTGGCCCCTGGCCCAATGGTTTTATTGGACAAGAACCCTATCAACTTAGAGCTCGATCACAAACCGTGCAGAACGTTTGTATTTTGCAAGGTCCCGGTGATTGTGTGCCGTGTCGCAAAGCAGGTTGCGAGGATAAGACAGATAGTAGGAGTGAGTGTCTTGACCTACTAAAACCAAATCAGGTGATTGACGCAGCCCAAAGAATGCTAAAAACCAAATGAATCAACGGCGCTTGACGTAAAAAACCATTGTATCGCCTTCATTATCGGTGGCGATTAACTCATTACCAGTTTGTTTACAAAATGCAGGGATGTCATGACTTGCACCAGAATCGGTTGCCTTCAGCTTTAAAACTTCGCCCGATTGCATTTCAGCTAAGGTCTTCTTCGTGCGCAAAATAGGCAAAGGGCAGTTCATGCCAATAGCATCAACCTCACGATGAACCTGGATCGAGTTCACTTCACTCATTACGTTCTCCTAGAATCCTTCTATTTTAGCGATTTGTGACTAAACACGCTCAGCCACCCAAGGGTTGACCCCCGCTAGCGCCTTGGCAAGACCAGCGGGTTCAGTTCCCCCAGCCATCGCCATTTCCGGCTTGCCGCCCCCTTTACCGCCAACCTGTTGAGCCACAAAGTTCACCAGATCACCTGCCTTAATCCGATTCGTTACATCACTAGTAACACCAGCGATTAGGCTTACCTTGCCATCCTGAACAGATGACAACACAATCACGGCTGACTTTAGTTTTGTTTTGAGAGCATCCATGGTCTCTCGCAAGACTTTGGCATCCGCCGTATCGAGCTGAGCTGCCAAGACCTTGATACCGCCACAATCACTTGCTTTGCTTATTAGCTCATCGCCTTGATTGGCCGCCAACTTAGAGCTAACACGCTCAAGCTCGCGCTCTAATTGGCGAACCGTATCTTGTAATTGGCTTACGCGTGGGGCTAATTCGTGAGGGGCCGCCTTCAGAATCTGGGCGGCTTCATTAATACGCGATTCAAGTATTTGTACAAAATCCAACACATTGGACCCTGTGATTGCCTCAACACGGCGCACTCCGGCAGCAACTCCGCTCTCTGCAACAATCTTAAAACAACCAATATCACCCGTACGTTGCACATGTGTACCCCCGCACAACTCTTTAGAGGAGCCAATCTCTAAAACTCGGACCTGGTCACCATACTTCTCGCCAAAGAGCATCATTGCCCCAGTTTTCTGGGCATCTTCGATGGCCATCACTGTGGCTGAACTTGCAGAGTTTTCAAGAATTTCTTGATTAACAATTTTCTCGATCTGATTTATTTCTGCTTTGGTCAGAGGTGCCGTATGCGTAAAATCAAATCGTGTTTTATCCGCATCTACTAAGGACCCTTTTTGTTGCACATGATCGCCCAAGACCTCGCGAAGCGCTTTATGCAAGAGATGGGTAGCGCTATGATTGCGCACTGTTTTAGCTCTAATAGCATTATCAACTCGGGCATGAACGAGATCTCCAATCTTTAGCTCCCCTTCTTGCAACTCGCCTTGATGGCCAAAAACGTCAGCCTGAATCTTAAATGTGTCGGCTACGATAAATTGTGAAAGCCCACTTCGCAACTCGCCTCGATCACCAACCTGTCCGCCGGATTCTGCGTAGAAAGGGGTTTGATGAAGAACTACGACCGCACTCTCACCAGGCTTAATTACATCTACGGGACTGCCATCTCGATATAGGGCAGTAATTCGAGCATCTTGAACCTGTAGGCTGTTATAGCCATGAAACTGCGTGGTCTCTCCGCGGTACTCAAGCCCTTGGACCATCTTGAACTTACCTGCAGCCCGCGCAAGATCACGTTGCTTTTGCATCGCGGTTTCAAAGCCATGCGAGTCAACGCTGACTGAGCGCTCACGACAAACATCTGCTGTGAGATCCAATGGGAATCCAAAGGTATCGTGTAAGCGAAAAGCGGTTTCGCCATCAAGTACTTTGGCGCCTTTGGCTAAAGCGGTTTCTAAAATTTCCATCCCATTAGAAATCGTTTGGAAAAAGCGCTCTTCCTCTTGCCTTAAAACATCCATCACCTTGGTTTGAGCCTGACGAAGTTCAGGATAAGCGTCACCCATTTCTGCAACCAATGCAGGGACTAACTTGTGAAAGAAAGGTTGACGAGCGCCTAATTTATAACCGTGTCGAATCGCGCGTCGAGCAATACGCCGAAGCACATAACCCCTCCCCGCATTACCCGGGATCACGCCATCGACCACAATGAAACTGCAAGCCCGAATATGATCGGCAATGACTTTCAGAGAGGGGCTATTGGCATCGCAATTCTTTGCCCCTGCATCATCGACTGCTTTCTGCGCTGCTTGCAAGAGGTGGACAAAAAGGTCAATCTCATAATTGGAATGCACATGCTGCAAGACTGCGGCGATTCGTTCAAGACCCATGCCTGTATCGACACTTGGTTTAGGTAAACGATGCATCTCACCCGTCTCATCCCGATTAAATTGCATGAAGACGTTATTCCAAATCTCAATAAATCGATCACCATCCTCATCAGGACTACCGGGGGGTCCCCCAGGTATCCCTTGGCCGTGATCATAAAAAATTTCAGTGCAAGGTCCACAAGGACCTGTATCACCCATCATCCAAAAATTATCAGACGCATAACGCGCCCCTTTGTTGTCGCCAATCCGAACGATGCGCTCTGCAGGTACGCCAATCTGTTTTGACCAAATATCGTAAGCCTCATCGTCCTCGGCATACACAGTGACCCATAATTTGTCTTTAGGAAGCTTGAAAACTTCGGTCAATAATTCCCATGCAAACTGAATCGCATCCCGTTTGAAATAGTCACCAAAAGAGAAATTACCCAACATCTCAAAAAACGTATGGTGCCTAGCGGTATAACCAACGTTATCGAGATCATTATGTTTACCACCGGCGCGGATACATTTTTGGGAACTCGTGGCCCGTTGATAAGGGCGCTTATCAAAACCAAGGAAAACATCCTTGAACTGGTTCATGCCTGCGTTAGTAAATAAAAGAGTGGGATCATCCCCCGGGACAACTGGGCTAGAAGCCACAATTTGGTGTCCCTTCGAGGCAAAGTAATCAAGATAGGCTTGGCGGATTTCGGAGACTTTCATCCAGATAATTATCGCATTGGCACAGAATTAGGGCAAACCCTTAAGCTTGTCTCGAATCATTCCCTTACAATCACAAATCGACTAAAAATAACCATTACACATAGTTGCGCCTAATTGGCAAAAATAAGGAGGCAGATTTTGAACATCCGTAATAAGAAAGATTTCGGTGCCGGGATCATGTATATGGTCTTTGGTCTTTTCTTCGCCCTTAATGCTCTGAACTATAAAATGGGAACAGCAGCAAAAATGGGTCCAGGCTACTTCCCTTTTTGGCTGGGAGCTTTTCTTGCTGCCTTGGGGTTTTTTATTCTTCTGAAGTCCATGTCCTCTAAGAGTGCTGAGGAGTCGATTGGCAAGTGGGATTGGCGGATCATGATCTGGATTTCTGGATCAGTTGCTCTATACGGCATTTTATTGCCAACCCTTGGATTTCTTCTATCGGTCATCATTTTGGTCTTTATCTCCGCAAGCGCAAGTCATGAGTTCAACTGGAAGGGGTCGGCTTTAAATGCACTCTTCTTAGTGACCTTTACGTACCTTGCTTTTGTAAAAGGTCTTAATCTGCAGTTTCCTTTGTATCCAGCGTTTCTTAATTAACCTGCAGAACGGATCATCATATGGAATTACTTAATAATCTTTCTCTGGGTTTTGAAACAGCGTTTACATTACAAAACCTGATGTATTGCTTTATTGGTTGCGTATTAGGTACTTTGATTGGTGTGCTGCCTGGTCTTGGTCCCATTGCAACCATAGCTATGCTATTGCCAGCAACTTATGCACTGCCCCCGATTGCTGCTCTGATTATGCTTGCCGGTATTTACTATGGCTCCCAATACGGAGGATCAACCACCGCCATCTTGCTAAATATTCCGGGGGAAACCTCGTCTGTCGTAACCGCAATTGACGGTTATCAAATGGCTAAACGTGGGCGCGGTGGCGTCGCCCTTTTTACCGCTGGCGTTGGTTCTTTCTTTGCGGGCTGCGTTGCCACCTTAATGTTGGCAGGTTTTGCTGCACCTCTAGCAGAGGTTGCTTTTAAGTTTGGGCCTGCGGAATATTTCTCGTTAATGGTTCTAGGTCTTATTGGTGCAGTTGTATTAGCATCGGGCTCCCTCATCAAAGCGATCGGGATGATCTTGCTAGGACTACTACTTGGTCTTATCGGTACCGATGTGAACTCTGGCGTAGCGCGCTATTCCTTTGATATTCCTCAGTTGAGCGATGGTATTGGTTTTGTCTCTGTTGCCATGGGCGTCTTTGGCTTTGCTGAGATCATGCTGAATCTTGAGAAAAAAGGGACGGGTGAGACCTTCCTAAATAAAGTTACCACCTTAATTCCGACTTGGACTGACGTCAAAAGAATGACGCCATCTATTTTGCGCGGCACGACCATTGGCTCCATACTCGGAATTTTGCCCGGCGGTGGAGCAGCCTTGGCAGCGTTTGGTGCCTACACGGTTGAGAAAAAATCTTCCAAGTATTCAGAAGAATTTGGCAAGGGTGCTATTGAAGGCGTTGCCGGCCCAGAGAGCGCCAATAATGCTGCCGCTCAAACCTCATTTATTCCATTGCTTACTCTTGGTATTCCACCCAATGCCGTAATGGCCCTGATGGTGGGTGCAATGACCATTCATAACATCCAACCGGGTCCGCAAGTAATGACCAGCAACCCCGCATTGTTCTGGGGTCTGATCGCATCGATGTGGATCGGTAACGTTATGTTGATTCTATTGAATCTGCCATTAATTGGCATCTGGGTGAAATTATTGAAGATTCCTTATCGCTTACTCTATCCAGCTATTTTGGTGTTCTGCTGTATCGGTGTTTACACCGTTAATAATTCTGTGTTTGATGTTTTTATTACCGCAGGATTTGGAGTAATTGGTTATATGTTCTTCAAGTTTGGCTGCGAACCAGCGCCTCTCTTGCTAGGATTTGTATTGGGCCCCATGATGGAAGAGAACTTCCGTCGCGCTCTACTTTTATCGCGGGGGGATTTCACAACCTTCATCACGCGCCCTCTTTCTTTAGGTCTGCTCGTAGCAGCAGCCCTTCTGGTGGTCATTGTGGCCTTGCCCGCCATCAAGAAGAGTCGACAAGAGGTGTTTTCTGAAGAGTTGTAATGGGTAAGATTTAGCTGCTCACTGATTCACTTACTCTTTTACTTCAATAATGCCCGCTGCTAGCGGGCATTATTATTTGAACTACCACACGGCTTATTCAGACTTAGACTAGTGCTGCCAGTCTTATCTACAATAGCAGGATGTCTTTTGATAATTCCAAGCCAACCCCAGCTAACCAGCCTCCTGAGCCATCGAACTTCTTACGTCAGATCATTGACCATGATTTGAGTAAAGGAACATATCTCAACCGAATAGACCAGGCTGGCAAACCTTTGCCCGCTGTGATTACACGCTTTCCCCCTGAACCCAATGGCTATTTACATATTGGCCATGCCAAGAGTATTTGCCTAAACTTCGGCTTAGCAAATGATTACAACGGCCTTGCTACGGGTGGGCGCTGTCATATGCGTCTAGACGACACTAATCCTACCAAGGAAGAGGTTGAGTATGTCGACAGTATTTTGGATGCTGTACGTTGGCTTGGGTTTGACTGGCATCATGCAGATTACGATCATCTGTACTACGCGAGTGATTATTTTGAGAACTTATATCAGTTCGCATCAATATTGATTGAGCACGGCAAGGCCTATGTAGATAGTCAAAGTGCGGATGAGATCCATACCAATCGCGGTAACTTTGCTACCCCAGGTATAAACAGTCCTTTTCGTGATCGCACCCCTTCAGAAAATTTAGCCCTCTTCCAAAAAATGCGGGCTGGAGAGTTTGTCGATGGTAGCCATGTATTACGCCTCAAAATTGATATGGCTCATCCTAATATTGTGATGCGCGATCCTGTGATCTACCGTATTCGACATGCCCATCATCATCGCACTGGGGATCAATGGTGCATTTACCCTTTATATGATTTCACACACTGCATCTCCGATGCGCTTGAAAACGTCTCCCATTCCATCTGTACTTTGGAATTTGAAAATAATCGGCCTCTCTACGATTGGGTCCTGGGAGCCTTAAAAGAGGCCGGCGTGTTTAAAGGACCCCTACCCCGTCAATATGAGTTTGCCCGCCTTAATTTGACCTACACAATGACTAGCAAACGTAAATTGTTGCAGTTAGTTGAAGAAAAACGGGTTGATGGTTGGGACGACCCTCGCATGCCAACCATTGCTGGAATCCGGCGTCGTGGCTATACACCAAAGAGCATTCGTTTATTTTGTGAGCGGATTGGTGTCTCAAAAGCAGACAGTTGGATCGATATGAGCGTTCTAGAGCAAGCTCTGCGTGATGATTTAGATGCACGCGCACCCCGAGCTACCGCAGTACTTAAGCCATTGAAACTAATCATTCAAAATTATCCCGACGATCAAAAAGAACCATGCTCCGCTCCTCGCCATCCTCAGCAACCCGAGCTGGGTAAGCGCGAGTTTCATTTTGGTCGTGAGCTTTGGATTGAGGAGGATGACTTTCAGATCATTCCTCCAAAAGGTTTCTTTCGCCTATACCCTCCCAAAGACAGCAATCCAGGTGGGCGAGTTCGCTTGCGACATGGCTTTGTGATTGAATGTACCGGCATGAAACTAGATCAAAATGGTCAAGTGGTCGAGGTATATGCAAATTATTTTCTGGATAGTAAAAGTGGCACCCCGGATTCAAATAATTACAAAGTAAAGGGCAATATTCATTGGATACGTGTCGATGAAGCAGTGCCCGTAGAAGTACGTCTTTATGATCATCTATTTACTGATCCCCACCCCGATAGTGGCGATAAAAACTTTTTAGACTTTATCAATCTTCGGTCAAAAAACATTATTCAAGCATTTGTAGAGCCTTGTATGGCCAGCACTAAAGCAGAGGAGCAGTTTCAGTTTGAGCGCCATGGTTATTTTGTTGCTGATCGCCTTGATAGCAAACCAGGTCACTTAGTCTTTAACCAAAGTGTTGGTCTAAAAGATAGCTGGAAGTAATTACTATCTTTTAAGGGTCTTTAGGTAGTCAGCTACTTTCGGGTAGAGTAATTTGCGTTTTAACTCGGTCAGCCGTGCATTACGAACACGCCGCGATTCAGACATAAACGACCAAAGCATGGGGCTTACTGCAGAACGAACTTCTTCCCGAGATAAGCGTTTAGGTTTTGGTAAATTTAGAGCAGTTGCAACCTCATCAAAATAGTCCCCCATCTTTTGCTCACTGCCGTCACACGCATTCACAATCCGTTGAGGCTTTCCAATAAAAAGGGCTCCAAGTACAAGTCTGGCTAAATCATCTGCATGAATGTGGTTGGAATACGCATCCTCTTTACTGTTGAGGGCGGGCGTGTTTGCTTGTAAGCGCTCAATCGGTAAGCGATTGGGGCCATAAATCCCTGGCACCCTCAAAATGCTGAGATTGACACCCTGATGAATTGCCCAATGGCGCAATACAGATTCAGCATCCAAACGTCGCTTGGAACGCGCACTGCTTGCTAAGGGCGCGCTGGTTTCGTCCACATAATCACCATGACGATTGCCGTATACCCCTGTAGTGCTGACGTAGACAAAGCGTCTGACAGATCCTGCCCCCTGGGATAAAATTTGGATGAGATTGCGTGTTCGAAGATCGTTTTCACCTTCATTTTGAGGAGGCGCTAGATGAATCACCTTGGATGCTAAGCGGGTAATTCGCCACAAGGTCTCAGGGTGATCAAGGTTACCCTCGATGGGTGTGATGCCTTGTTGGCGCAGTGCTGCAAAGCGCTCTGGGCTTGAGCTCAGTGCAAAGATTTTTGGTTTGGCCTGTGTTTTTCCTAAATGGGCAACAACGCGTTGTCCAATATCCCCACAGCCAATGATGAGGATTCGGGGGCGACGAAATGCAGAAGAAATACAAGTCATACCCAGCATCGTAATGTTTTTATTAGGAGAAGTGGAATTGTCGTATCAGGTTGAGCTAAAGATGAGTGGTAAAACGTTTTTGGTAGAGGACGATGAGACCGTTCTCGAGGCGGCTCTTCGTCAAGGCATTAACCTACCCTATGGTTGTAAAAATGGTGCGTGTGGCTCCTGCAAAGGCAAACTCCTCTCGGGAAAGGTATCCCATGGGGACCATAGCCAGAGCGCCTTAAATCCATCGGATGAAACGGCTGGCGCCACTCTATTATGTTGTGCGCATCCACAATCCAACCTCCTCATCGATGTGCGTGAGGTTCAAGGTGGCGGGGATATACCGGTTCGTAAAGTTCCTTGCCGAATTAATACAATTGAATTTCCAAGTGACGATGTAGCTATTTTGAAGTTGCAGCTTCCTGCGAGTGAGCGTTTCCAGTTCTTGGCAGGACAGTATCTAGAGTTCCTACTTAAAGACAATAAACGACGTGCATATTCAATTGCAAGCGCGCCGCATGAGGAGGGGCCGCTCGAGCTACATATTCGTCATCTATCGGGCGGCTTATTTACCGACCCCCTCTTTGGACAATCCAGTGATGGTAAGCAGATTAAAGAAAAAGATATCTTGCGCTTTGAGGGTCCCCTAGGAAGCTTCTTCTTACAAGAAGAGTCTAAGAAACCCATTATCTTTTTAGCATCTGGTACAGGCTTTGCACCAATTAAAGCCATATTGCTTCATATTCAGGAAAAAAAGATAAGCCGAGAGATCTATTTTTACTGGGGCGGCAGGCGTCCAAAGGATTTATACATGGATGCCCTCTGCCACGAATTTACACTCTCACTCCCAAACTTTCATTACACCCCCGTCATATCGGAGGCCTTACCTGATGATGGATGGACCGGAAGAACTGGCTTTGTCCATCACGCTGTCATGCAAGACTTCTCTGATCTTTCTAAATACCAGGTCTATGCCTGCGGGGCGCCAGTCGTCATTCAGGCAGCTCGAACTGATTTTGTTAGAGAGTGTCAGCTACCTGAAGATGAGTTTTTTGCCGATTCCTTTACCAGTGAGGCTGATTTAGTGGGTGCTTAGACCTAAGTGGGTAGACTAAATACCCATTATTTGCCGATCTTTTGTATGATTACGTAATGAACAAACCTATTGACCCTCGTCCCGTTGATGCCCATTCGGTGATGTTTATCACTAAACGACCTGACATCGTCATGGTGGAGGGAAAGGGTTCGTGGCTAACCGACCAGAATGGCAAACGCTATTTAGATTTCTTACAAGGCTGGGCTGTCAATTGTTTGGGTCATTGCAATCCTGGGATTGTGAACGCCTTGCATCAGCAAGCCCAAAAATTAATTAATCCGAGTCCTGCTTTTTACAACGAGCCAATGATCCGTTTATCGGATCTATTAACTGAAAATAGCTGCTTTGATAAAGTCTTCTTCGCAAATAGTGGTGCAGAGGCAAATGAGGGTGCGATTAAGCTAGCTAGAAAGTGGGGGCAACTCCATAAAAATGGGGCCTACGAAATAATTACTTTTGACCATAGTTTCCATGGACGCACGTTGGCAACTATGAGTGCCTCGGGTAAGCCTGGTTGGGATACGATGTTTGCGCCGCAAGTACCGGGTTTTCCAAAAGCAGAGCTTAACGACATTAACTCCGTGAAGAAATGCATCACAGACAAGAGTGTGGCGGTGATGCTGGAGCCAGTTCAAGGTGAGGGTGGTGTGATTCCATGCGATGATCAGTTCATGCGCGATTTACGCCAACTGACTAAAGAACATAATCTGCTGTTAATTGTTGATGAAGTTCAAGCTGGCTTTGGCCGAACTGGTAAGTTGTTTGCCTATCAAAATTATGGGATTGAACCTGACATCATGTCCTTGGGCAAAGGAATCGGTGGAGGCGTGCCATTAGCTGCGCTACTCTGTAGGGATGAGGTTGCCTGTTTTGTGCCGGGAGATCAAGGCGGTACTTATAACGGAAATGCCTTGATGACCGCAGTCGGAATTAGCGTAATCGAGCAGCTGCTAGCTCCAGGATTTTTGCAATCGGTTGTCACTAAAGGTGCATTGCTCCAATCCGAATTACTAAAGCTATCGTCTGAGTTCGGCCTTCAAGGCGAGCGAGGCAAAGGATTACTGCGTGCCTTAATGCTGGGCAAGGATATTGGCGGAAAATTAGTTGATTTAGCGAGAGAGCATCAACCTGAAGGCTTGTTGATTAATTCCCCTCGTCCCGATCTTCTTCGTTTTATGCCCGCTCTCACGGTCTCTAATGAAGAAATCATGACGATGTGTGCAATCTTAAGAACACTTCTTAAGAAAGTAGTTTGAGCCTCAATACTTCCCGCTTAACTTGGGTGGGTTAAATTCTTAGGCAGGGAGAAAGTCACATCTTCCACAACGCCGTCTAAAGAGCGTACTTGGCGTGGGCCAAGCTCTTGAATGCGCGCTACGATCGCTTGCGCTAGACTCTCTGGCGCTGAAGCTCCTGCTGTAAGACCGATACGCTTCTTGCCTACAAACCATTCTGCCTGAAGCTGCTCTGGGGCATCCACCATGTAGGCCGGTACGCCAAGTTTTTCAGCCAATTCTCGCAGGCGATTGGAGTTCGAACTTGCCTTACTACCCACGACAATCACTAGCTCTACTTGAGGAGCCATAAACTTGACCGCATCTTGGCGGTTTTGCGTGGCATAGCAAATATCTTGCTTCTTAGGTTGAATAATTTTAGGGAACTTTTTGGTGAGTGCATTCACAATTTCTTTAGTTTCGTCTACCGATAGGGTGGTTTGCGTGACAAAGGCTAAATTCTCATTGGCTGAGAAAGTAAGCTTTTCTACATCCGCAATACTCTCAATTAAGAAGATACCTTTATCTACTTGGCCCATGGTGCCTTCTACTTCAGGATGTCCAGCATGACCAATCATAAATACCGTGTAGCCATCTTTACACAACTTCACGACCTCAACATGAACTTTGGTTACCAAAGGGCAAGTGGCGTCATACACTTGCAAGCCGCGACTCTCGGCTTCTTTACGGACCTCTTGCGAGACTCCGTGCGCACTGTAAATAACAATCGATCCTTCTGGAATTTCTTCAATCTCATCAACAAATATTGCGCCCTTCTCACGCAGCTCATCCACTACGTATTTGTTATGAACAATTTCATGGCGAACGTAAATGGGGGCACCAAAACGACTCAATGCCTCATTCACGATATTGATAGCACGGTCAACGCCTGCACAAAACCCGCGCGGTTGCGCCAACAAAATTTCAGGGGAGTTGTGTGATGTGCTCGTATTTGACATGGCTTGGTATTTACAAAATAGCAACTATTTCAGCTTCAAAACTGAGATCTTTACCTGCTAAGGGATGGTTGAAATCGAACCACGCGCCCTCCTCGTTAATCGACTGCAATACTCCTGCGTATTGTGCTCCGCCTGGTGCATTAAATTCAACAATATCGCCAGGTTTAAATTCTGAGACCTCGTCCGTATTGCAGACCAAGGTCTCCATGGAAACCCATTGCACTAATTCGGGCTTAGATTCCCCAAAGCCATCTCTGGCCGTAATTGTGGCAGAGCGTTTCTCGCCGACTTTTGCACCAATTAATACCTTTTCAAAACAGGGGGCAAATTGACCCGTTCCCAGCTGCATGGTCGCAGGGCGATCCTCAAAGGTGTTGATGTAGTCCTCCCCGTTGGGCAAAGCCAGACGGTAATTAAGGGTCAAAAAAGCGTTGGGGGTAACGATAAGCTCACTCATACGCCAATTGTAGCGAGAGAGTCCCAACACCATCCAATCCCTTCTTGGCCCAAAGCTCAACAGCCTCGGGAGAAATTACGCCTCCAGGGGGCCCGCTCCCTATCTGATGCTGAGTTATTGGCTATTTTTTTAAGGGCAGGTGTAAAGGGTAAAAGTGCTGTTTCTCTTGCCCAAGATCTTTTAGCCCGTTTTCAGGGAATGCAAGGGCTGGTGCACGCAAATCCTGAAGATATTTGCAACTGCTTCGGTATGGGGCTCTCAAAGTGGGCTCAAATTCAAGCTGCTTATGAACTCGTCAAGCGTTGTCTTCAAGAGACTCTTTATCAAGGAGCTATTTTTAGTTCCCCCCTCCAAGTCAGAGAGTTCTTGCAGACCAAAATTGGACGATTGCCCCATGAGGTTTTCTTATGTCTGTATCTAGACTCTAGCAACCGACTCATTGAGTGCCAGGAGCTTTTTAGAGGGTCAATTGACCGTACTGCAATTTACCCAAGAGAGATTATTAAAGAATCCCTAGGGCGAAATGCCAGCTCCCTGATCGTGGCGCATAACCACCCGGGGGGAAACCCCCTACCAAGCCCTCAAGACGAATTGATAACCAAAGACCTTCAAGAGGCCCTCTCTTGGGTTGATATTAGTCTACTGGATCATTGTATTGTTGCAGGGCATGGATTTTTCTCATTTTCAGACGCTGGCCTTTTAAATAAGACAAATAATGATAGTGATTGCTAACTTATAACTATCGTTGCTTAAGCAGACCTAGGCAATATCTAGCCGTAATCTCTCGATGCCTGCTACAATCTTGTTTTTTCGTAATAAAGGAGTGTGTCATGGCAAAAGTTTGCCAAGTCACTGGGAAAAAGCCGATGGTTGGCAATAATGTTTCCCATGCAAACAATAAGACCAAACGTCGCTTTTTGCCTAATTTGCAAAATCGTCGCTTTTGGGTTGAATCTGAAAATCGTTGGGTTAGCCTTCGTTTAACGAATGCTGGTTTACGCATCATCGACAAGAACGGAATCGATTCTGTCTTGGCCGATCTTCGTGCTCGCGGTCAAGTTTAAGGAAGATCTAGATGGCTAAGGGCGCAAGAGAAAAAATTAAGTTGGAGTCCAGTGCTGGCACTGGTCACTTCTACACCACTACAAAGAACAAAAGAACTAAACCGGAAAAAATGGAGATCATGAAGTTTGATCCCAAAGTTCGTAAGCACGTTGCATATAAAGAAACAAAGATCAAATAATCTGGCCCTATAAAAAGAAACCCGCTTAGTGCGGGTTTTTTTATGACTTAGTTGGAGTAACGTCGCAGACGTAAGGAGAACTCTTTAAGAGAGTTTGGCCCAGCCTCTTCCGCTCGATGACACCAAGAACGTAACTGACCTAAAAGTTGCTCGCGGGTCGCATTGGAGCGCCCCCAGATAGCATGGAGTTCGCGACGCATCTCAATCATCTTGCGCAACTGAGGGTTTGTCTTCATCAACTCCTCCAGTTTTTGCTTTTCATCTGAGGTTAGCTTTACTTCGTCCTTATAAAGCCAATCTCGAGCATCTTTAAGGTGATTAGCAAACTCTTGCATGTTCTGGAACTCATTGGCAATACAGCGTTGTAGGGTTTTGCTGTAGCGAGCCATGATTTCGTAACGATTGGCAATAACGGCCTCAAGGGTTTGGTCATCTGCCGGGCGAACCGCAGAAAGCACCGGCTTGGGGGGTACCTTTTTCACCTTAGCCATTCCTAGGTAGCTTAAAACACAGATATACATCCAACCAATATCAAACTCGTACCACTTATTAGAAAGCTTTGCGCTAGTGGCATAGGTGTGATGATTATTGTGTAACTCCTCGCCGCCAATTAGGATTCCCCAAGGAACAATATTGGTCGAAGCATCTTCGCAATCGTAGTTACGATATCCCCAGAAATGGCCAATGCCATTAATAACGCCTGCAGCAGTAATCGGGATCCACAGCATTTGGACTGCCCAAACAGTTGCGCCAATTCCGCCAAACAGAAATACGTCGATGATTAACATCAGGCCAACACCCTGCCAGGAGAACTTTGAATAGATATTGCGCTCCATCCAATCATCCGGGGTGCCATGTCCAAACTTATCGAGGGTCTCTTGCTTAGCAGCCTCATTCTTATAGAGCTCCGCGCCACGCAATAAAACAGTATCAATACCCAAAATTTGTGGGCTATGGGGATCATCCAACGACTCGCATTTAGCATGGTGCTTACGATGAACAGAAGCCCATTCTTTGGTCACCATGCCAGTGGTTAACCATAACCAAAAGCGGAAAAAGTGGGAAGGAAGTGGATGAAGATCCAAGGCGCGATGGGCTTGGCAGCGGTGTAAGAAAATTGTCACACTAGCAATGGTGATATGGGTCATTACGAGGGTGAAAATAACAATCTGCCACCATGCCCAGTCTAGATAACCATTGGCCAAGAATTGCATCAATGCATCGTGAAACGAAGTGAGTCCGCTAATTTCCAAACAAGTTCTCCAAAAGGAATTGGCTGTAAAAGCCCTTAATAGCCTCTATTTTAAGGCTTTCGGCGTAATACTGCCCCGAAGAACCCGTCAGTTCCATGGATATGCGGCCAAACCTGCCACCAGGGCTTGGTATTACTACTTCCCAAGGGTATTCCATCATGTAAAAAATGTTGGCCAAGGGCTTCTGCTGCTGGCAAAACCTCGAATTCTGGGTGTTTTTCTAGAAAAAGATCTACAAGTCCTTGATTTTCTTGCTCTAAAAAACTACAGGTCGCATAGACTAAGCGCCCTCCAGGCTTTACTAAGCGACTCGCAGATTCCAGGATGGCCAGTTGAGTTTGACCCAATTTTTTGATTTCCTGAGGAGTCTGACGCCACTTAAGATCGGGATTACGCCGAATGGTTCCCAAACCACTGCAAGGGGCATCCACAAGCACCCGATCAATCTTGCCAGCAAGGCGCTTGATTTTTGGATCGTTTTCACTGTCAATCCACACCGGATGGACATTCGATAAACCACTGCGCGCAAGACGTGGTTTTAGGTTTGCCAGTCGTCGCTCGGATGTATCAAAGGCATATAACCTACCCGTGCTTCGCATCATGGCGCCCAGAGCCAATGTCTTGCCGCCTGCGCCCGCACAAAAATCGACCACCATCTCACCCCGCTTTGGCGCAAGTAAATGGCACAGAATTTGACTACCCTCATCTTGCACCTCAAAGAGGCCTTCTTTAAACCAGGTCGAGGTTTGTAAGGAAGGCTTTCCAAAAATACGTATGCCATCTTCGGAATAAGGAGTAGGAATTGCCTCAAAGCGATTCGTACTGGCATTCATTTGTGCAAGCAGATCGTCTCGATTAATCTTCATAGTGTTCGCACGTAAATCCAGAGGTGCGGGTTTCATGAGCGTCTCTGCTAATTGCTCACACTGCTCTTTACCAAGTGATTGAGTTAGTTCATTCCACAGCCATTCTGGTAAGTTATTTTTAATCATGGGAGCAAGCGCATGACGATCAACCTGACCGTGGCGCTGTAACCACTCATACTCATCCGTTTGTAATACAAAGGCTAAATCGGCGAGGGCACTCTCCAACCGGTTACCCGAACCAAGCCCACCTTCCGAGAGCGCTGAAACCAAGCCCAGCAAGGCTAGCCGGCGTGCTTGCGGCCCGCTGCCACTAACCGCAAACTGGGAGAACTCGTTTTTACGTCGTAGTACTGCAAAAGCAGCCTCTGCAATTAAGGCCCGATCTCGATTTCCTAATTTTGGATTTGCCCGAAAGTAACGGCTAACCACACGGTCTGCTGGTTGATTAAAAAGCAGTAGCTCTGGAATGATGTGCTCTAGATGAAAGGCGTGCTGTGGCAAAGCCTTGGCATGCGAATAATTTTTTTGTCCCTGGGGATTGATAGGCTCATTCGGTTTAGCGTTCTTTGATTTTGCATACTTCTTTTCTACCGCTAGACGTTTGGAAGAGCCATACGATGATGACGATTTAGAAGTATTTTTCATGCAAATGAAATGTACTGTGATTCGGGTGGATAGACATGCACGGTATTCCCCTCAATCTGTAAACGTTGATTAATAAACCATTCAACCGCCAAGGGGTAAATGTAGTGTTCCATTTTTAAAACACGGGCAGCCAAACTTCTTGCATCATCAATGGGAAGAATCGGTACTTCGCCCTGACAAATGATGGAGCCCTGATCAACTTCAGCACTCACAAAATGAACGGTGGCACCATGCTTCTGGTCGCCCCCATCTAATGCACGTTGATGGGTATGCAAACCTGGGTAAAGAGGTAGTAAGGATGGGTGAATATTGACCATACGCCCCTCATAATGCTTGATAAAGGCGGGAGTAAGGATTCTCATAAAACCTGCTAAAACGATTAAATCTGCCCCCAAACGGTCAATTTCGTTCATCAAGGCTTGGTCAAAAGCCTCCCGACTTGCAAAATCCCGGTGATTGACGACTTGTGTAGAAATACCCTGAGACCGAGCAAACTCAAGGCCCTTTGCCTCTGGATTATTGCTAATGACCCCTGTAAATTGCACATCCCATGACTTTGCTGTGGCGGTCTTAACGATTGCTTCTAAATTAGAGCCGCGCCCAGAAATTAAGGAAACAATTGAATGCATGACCAACAATATAATTCAAGGCTAGCCTGAAAGCGAACTGTGAAGGTATTTAGACGTTTTTATCCATCCTCTTTTCGTCCTCCTTGTGCCCTCACAATTGGTAATTTTGATGGGGTTCACCGAGGACATCAAGCATTGCTCCAACAACTGGTGCAGGGGGCTCGTGTGCGCAAACTATCTAGCTGTGCATTAACTTTTGAGCCGCATCCGCGTGAATTCTTTGCTCCCAAAGATGCTCCGCCTCGCATCCAAAATATGCGCGACAAATTAATGGCATTAAAAAGTCTTCATCTAAATTCAATTGTGATTGCCGAATTTAATCAGGCATTTGCACGCCTAAGCCCCGAAGAATTTGTGGCTGAGATTCTAGTAAAGCAACTGAATGCTCAATGGATTTTGGTGGGCGATGATTTTTGTTATGGCGCAAAGCGTGGTGGTAATTTTGCAAGTTTACAGATCGCTGGTCAAGAATATGGTTTTGAGGTGACTAGTATCTCCACAGTACTTCAAGAGAATGAAAGAATTTCAAGCTCTTTGGTGCGCTGCGCTCTTGAACAGGGGGATATGGAGCTAGCCAAGAGTTTGCTTGGTCGTCCCTACTCTATTTCTGGTCATGTCTTATATGGCAAGCAATTAGGGCGTCAGTTAGGTTTCCCAACGCTCAACCTAGCGGTATCGACCCTGCGGCCCACCTATCAACCGGTCACCAGCGGTATTTTTGTAGCGCAGGTTCATGGACTTTCCAAAAAAGCCTTACCCGCGGTAGCCAGTCTAGGTGTTCGACCTTCTGTAGAAAGTTCTGGTCAGGTCTTATTGGAGACTCATGTATTTGATTTCAATCAATCAGTCTATGGGAAGTTAGTTTGCGTAGAATTGCTAGAGCGACTGCATGAAGAGCGAAAATATCCTGATCTAAAAACCTTACAAGCTGCAATCCAACACGACGCGCATATGGCGCGCGACTATTTTCATAAGAAAAACATGTATGTCTGATAAATCCTCTGCTTACCCCGTTAATCTCCTCGAGACTCCATTCCCTATGCGGGGAGATTTACCTAAACGCGAGCCTCTGTGGGTTGAAGAGTGGCAGCGCAATAAAGTATATGAGGCTATTCGAAGTGCGCATGCTGGGCAGCCTAGTTTTATTTTGCATGATGGCCCTCCCTACGCCAATGGAGACATTCATATTGGTCATGCGGTTAATAAAATCCTTAAGGACATGATTGTCAAGTCACGTTGGCTAATGGGCTTTGACGCAATTTATGTACCCGGCTGGGATTGCCACGGCATGCCGATTGAGATCCAAATAGAAAAGCAATTTGGTAAGAATTTACCTACTGCCCAAGTGCAATCCAAGGCACGTGAGTACGCCAAAGAGCAAGTAACGAAACAGAAAAAAGATTTTCAACGCCTGGGTGTTTTAGGTGAGTGGGATGAGCCTTATCTCACGATGGACTTCCAAAACGAGGCTGATGAGATCCGCGCACTAGGAGAAATCTGGAAGAAGGGGTATGTCTTTCGGGGACTCAAACCGGTTAACTGGTGCTTTGATTGCGGCTCCGCACTAGCCGAGGCAGAAGTCGAATATCAAGATAAGACGGATCCTGCTGTTGATGTCGGTTTTGCCTTTGATGCAGCCCAATTAAATGCATTAGCAAGCGCTTTTGGATTAAAAGCGTTGCCCAATAAACCAGGCATGGCAGTGATATGGACAACAACTCCCTGGACCCTACCTGCCAATCAAGCGCTGAATGTGCACCCCGATTTAAAGTACACCCTAGTAGAGACTCCTCAGCAAATCCTGCTACTTGCTCAAGACCGTGTCAAAGAATGTCTGGAGCAATATGGTTTTGAAGGGAAAGTTCTAGGTACCTGTAAAGGTAAGGCCCTTGAGGGTATCTCTTTCTGGCACCCTCTAGCCAGCCTAGACCCGGGGTATAAACGATTGGCACCCATTTACTTAGCGGAGTATGTCACCTTAGATACGGGTACCGGTTTAGTTCACTGCGCACCCGCTTATGGTGAGGAAGATTTCAAATCCTGTAAAAAAAATAGCTTAGCGGATCAAGACATCATAAATCCTGTTATGGGTAATGGTGTTTATGCATCATCATTGCCCCTGTTTGCTGAGCAGCATATCTGGAAAGCAAATACTAATATTGTTAAAGCCCTTGAGCAAGCGGGTAGCCTTGTTAAGAATAAGTCGTATACGCACTCTTATATGCATTGCTGGCGTCACAAAACACCCATCATTTATCGCGCTACCTCCCAGTGGTTCGCGAGCATGGATAAAAAACCGTCGGATGGAAAAACATCTCTTCGTGAAACAGCACTCGCCGGTATTGAAACCACTCTCTTTTATCCAGCCTGGGGCAAACAACGTCTGCACAGCATGATTGCAAACCGCCCCGATTGGACCCTATCGCGCCAACGGCAATGGGGTGTTCCCATGGCGTTCTTAATCCACAAAGAAACGGGTGAGCCGCATCCGCGCACACTAGAACTTCTAGAAAAGATTGCTCAACTTGTTGAGAAGGGTGGCATCGAGGCCTGGCAAGCTTTAGACCTAGCTGATTTAATTGGCGATGAAGCTAAGCACTATGAGAAAAATCGGGATACCTTGGATGTTTGGTTTGACTCCGGCACCACCCATTGGCACGTTATACGAGGTTCGCATCGCAATGCGCTCTACCGTAAAGAAAGTGAAAACAAGGATGGTCGCTGGGCAGATTTGTATCTAGAGGGTTCAGATCAACATCGCGGTTGGTTTCATTCCTCTTTATTAACAGGTGCCATGCTCGATGGCAAACCTCCATATAAAGCACTTCTTACCCATGGCTTTACGGTTGATGGTCAGGGCCGTAAGATGAGCAAATCGGTGGGCAATGTTATTGCGCCTCAACAAGTGGCCGACAAATTAGGGGCTGAGATCATTCGGCTTTGGGTTGCCTCAACCGACTACTCCGGAGAGATGTCCATCTCCGATGAAATCCTCAAACGGGTCGTTGAGAGTTATCGACGTATGCGCAACACCTTGCGCTTTCTACTTGCTAATCTTGCAGACTTTGATCCAAAGACACACGCACTTCCAGTATCTGAATGGCTTGAAATGGACCGTTATACCGTAGCATTGGCTGCCGATCTGCAAAAAACCATTGAGTCTCATTACCGCAATTATGAGTTCCATCCAGCCGTATCAAAAATATTGGCCTTCTGTTCGGAAGACTTAGGCGGCTTTTATTTAGATATCCTCAAAGACCGTCTCTACACGATGGCGCCCAACTCACCAGGTCGTCGCTCTGCACAAAATGCACTATTTCATGTGACACAGCATTTACTCAAATGGCTCTCACCCTTCTTAAGCTTTACTGCTGAAGAGGCATGGCAGTCTTATCCTCATTTTGCCAAGCTGCCCAAGAGCCCCTCCATCTTTACAGAAGAATTTGGTGCGTTCCCAGAGATTGCCGACCCAAATGGGTTGCTACAAAAATGGCAACGGATTCGGGAAGTTCGGTCTGAAATTACCAAAGCCATTGAGGTGGAGCGTGAAGCCGGAAAAATTGGTTCTTCTTTACAAGCAGAACTAAGTATTGGATTAGGATCATCCGACTTTGCTCTTCTGAACTCGCTTGGGTCTGATTTACGCTTTGTCACAATTACCTCTAAGGCTGGTATCTCCCAATCTAATAGTAATGCAATTAGCATTACCGTTAAACCAAGTGCTACTCCAAAATGTGCTCGTTGCTGGCACCATACAAGCGATGTTGGATCTCATGCTGAGCATCCTGATATTTGTGGTCGCTGTGTCAGCAATCTCTATGGCGACGGTGAGAGGCGTCAATATGTATAAGTATGACTAATCATCAAAGCCCTAGTGGGCCTACCCGGTGGTATCTCTTATTGGCGATCCTAGTCCTCGTTGCTGACCAAATTAGTAAATGGTGGGCACAGATTAGTCTGCCAATGGGTCAAGCCCGTGCTGTAACTGATTTTCTGAACTGGTTCCTCATCTACAACCCTGGGGCTGCATTCTCATTTCTATCGCAAGCAGGAGGGTGGCAACGTTGGTTCTTTACGATCATCGGCATTGTCGCTGCAATTGTCATTATTTGGTTACTACAAAAAAATACGCAAGATCGTCCATTCTGCATTGCCCTTTCTCTCATCCTAGGTGGCGCGGTTGGTAATGTATTAGATCGCCTCTTGTATGGTGCTGTAGTCGACTTCATTGATGTGCACTATCAAGGTTGGCATTGGCCTGCATTTAATATTGCAGACAGCGCCATCTCTATTGGTGCTACATTAATCGTTATCAACGAGATTAGGCGTGCTATTACGCAACGCAGCTAGTCTTACTGAAAGATCGGAATGGATGCAATGGCTTCCTTAGTAAATAAAAAAATTGTGTTGGGAATCTCGGGTGGGATCGCTGCTTATAAGTCAGCAGAACTTGCTCGCGCCCTGATTCAAGAAGGTGCCGAGGTTCAGGTGGTTATGACTGAAGCAGCACAGCAATTTATTACCCCGATCACCATGCAAGCCCTGACTGGAAAACTAGTGTTCACTAATCAATGGGACGATCGTATTGCTAACAATATGGCCCATATCGAACTATCCCGTCAAGCGGATGCAATCCTCATTGCTCCAGCCAGTGCTGATTTAATAGCAAAATTATCATTGGGTCTCGCAGACGATCTCCTAAGTACGCTTTGCCTTGCTCGTGATTGCCCTCTTTTAATAGCCCCTGCCATGAATCTACAAATGTGGGCGCATCCTGCAACGCAACGCAGTATTACTCGCCTCAATAGTGATGGCATCACTATTTTGGGGCCAAGTAGTGGCGATCAGGCATGTGGCGAAGTAGGTATTGGACGCATGCTTGAACCCTCCGAAATCTGTGAGCAATTAATTGCTTTCTTTCAGCCTCAGGTTCTCAAAAATAAACGGGTACTCATTACTGCTGGTCCTACCTTTGAGGCCATTGATCCCGTTCGCGGCATCACGAACCTCAGCTCAGGCAAGATGGGTTTTGCTGTGGCACAAGCAGCCATTGAAGCTGGTGCTCACGTTCACCTTATTGCTGGCCCATGCAATCTAGCAACTCCGCTAATGAGCACAGGACGAATTTTACGAACCAATGTAACCAGCGGCCAAGAAATGTACCAAGCTGTAATGGCTTCATCAAACTGTGACGTGTTTTTTGCGGTTGCAGCGGTGGCAGACTGGACGATTGCGAATCGCGCCAAACAAAAGATTAAGCGCCAGGAGAAAACCGGTCTTGATTTGCAATTTCGTTCTAATCCGGACATTTTGTTAGAAATGGCAAAAATTGCTAAGCGCAAATCCAAGCCCTATTGCGTTGGTTTTGCCGCCGAGACCGATCATCTTGGAAAACATTGCAAAGAAAAGCGGGTGCGCAAAGGCATTCCCATGATTGTGGGCAATATTGGACCAACTACCTTTGGCCTAGATACCAACGAGATCTTGGTTGTGGATGAAAAAGGTAGCAAAAACTTAGGGCGTGCGAGTAAGCTCGATCTTGCCCGCCGTCTAATTACGATTGTGGCAACTCGAATCTCGTAAAGGGTCTTAGTGCAAGTACTTCAAGTCAAAATACTCGATGAGCGGATGCGCTCGCAAATGCCCGGTTACGGAACCCCTGGAAGTGCGGGATTAGATCTACGCGCCTGCATTGATCAAGCTCTTGAGTTAGCCCCTGGTAAAACAGAGCTGATTCCAACGGGTCTTGCGATTTATATTGAAGACCCACGTTATGCGGCCATGATCTTGCCACGCTCAGGACTGGGTCACAAACACGGAATTGTCTTGGGTAATTTGGTGGGCTTAATCGACTCTGATTATCAAGGTCCATTAATGGTAAGTGCCTGGAATCGAGGCGCAACGCCATTCAAATTAGAACCAATGGAACGCCTAGCGCAACTAATCATCGTTCCCGTACAGCAAGTGGAATTAAAAATTGTTCCTGAGTTTGTCAGTAGTACCCGTGGCAGTGGCGGGTTTGGAAGTACTGGACGCGGATAAATCCGCATCCAGTCTTCATTAAATCTCTTCTACCGGTTCAGCACTGGCTTTATTTGCTCTGCTTGGTGGGCTGTTGGATGACTGAATATCCAGCTTAACCTTACCTTCATCATCGATATCAACAAGAACCGATCCGCCATGAGCCAGCTTTCCAAATAGCAGCTCATCCGCCAATGCCTTACGCACTGTATCTTGAATAATCCGCTGCATGGGTCGTGCGCCCATTAATGGATCAAAGCCGTGCTTCGCTAAATAAGCCCGCAATGCTGGGCTAAAGACCGCATCGACCTTCTTCTCATGCAACTGCTCCTCAAGCTGCATCAAGAACTTATCGACCACCCGCATAATGATGGACTCATCGAGCGCCTTAAAGGAGACGATGGCATCTAAACGGTTGCGGAACTCTGGGGTAAAGAACTTCTTGATGTCGGCCATCTCATCACCCTGCTCGCGCGCATTGGTAAAGCCCATGGTGGACTTCTGCATCGCCTCGGCACCTGCATTGGTGGTCATAATGATGATGACATTCCGAAAATCCGTTTTGCGCCCGTTGTTATCCGTCAAGGTGCCATGATCCATTACCTGCAATAGGATATTAAAAATATCAGGGTGAGCTTTCTCAATCTCATCAAGCAATAAGACGCAATGAGGCTTCTTGGAAACTGCCTCAGTTAAAAGACCGCCTTGGTCAAAGCCCACATAACCTGGGGGCGCCCCGATCAAGCGACTGACCGCATGACGCTCCATGTACTCCGACATATCGAAGCGCAACAGCTCAATGCCCATAATGAATGCCAACTGTTTCGCAACCTCAGTCTTACCAACCCCTGTAGGTCCAGAGAACAAGAATGAGCCGATCGGGCGATCTACCTTACCTAAACCAGCCCGAGTCATCTTAATAGCACTTGCCAAAGCCTCAATCGCTGGATCTTGCCCAAACACAACGCTCTTGATATCGCGATCTAGGGTCTGTAATTTACTGCGATCGTCCACAGAAACCGATTGCGGTGGGATGCGCGCAATTTTGGCAACAATTTCCTCGATCTCTTGGCGACTAATAGTTTTCTTCTGCTTCGACTTCGGCAAGATGCGTTGAGCAGCACCCGCTTCATCAATCACATCAATCGCTTTGTCGGGCAAATGTCGATCATTGATATAGCGCGAGGACAATTCGGCGGCGGCGACCAAGGCAGCGCTTGCGTATTTGACGCCATGATGTTCTTCAAAACGCGACTTTAAACCACGCAAAATTTGCACGGTTTGATCGACGGTAGGCTCAACTACATCCACCTTCTGAAAACGCCGTGATAAAGCTGCGTCTTTCTCAAAAATACCCCGGTACTCGGTAAAGGTAGTTGCGCCAATGCACTTTAAGGTACCACTTGATAAGGCAGGCTTTAATAGGTTACTGGCATCGAGGGTACCGCCAGAGGCTGCGCCCGCCCCAATCAATGTATGGATCTCATCGATGAAGAGAACCCCATGGACATTATCTTTTAATGATTTCAGGACACTCTTAAGGCGTTGCTCAAAATCACCACGGTACTTGGTACCGGCTAGTAAGGCACCCATGTCTAGGGAATAAACCGTGGCGTTCGCCAAAATATCAGGCACTTCACCCTTCGTGATTCTCCAAGCAAGGCCTTCAGCAATTGCAGTTTTACCAACACCCGCCTCACCCACCAAGAGTGGATTATTTTTACGGCGGCGGCATAACACTTGGATGACGCGCTCTACTTCGCTATCACGGCCGATTAGAGGATCAATCTTGCCTTGACGGGCTAGCGCATTCAAATTTTGTGTAAATTGATCTAGCGGGCTCTCTTTGCCACCGCTGGCCACTTCTTCGGTATCAGGACTTGCTTCTGCCGCTTTAGCAGGCTCGGTATTGTCTTTGCGAACGCCGTGGCTAATAAAATTAACCACATCTAAGCGCGTGACTCCCTGCTGTTGCAAGAAATACACCGCATGCGAATCTTTCTCACCAAAGATAGCTACCAACACATTGGCGCCAGTGACCTCTTTTTTACCATTGGAGGTTGACTGGACATGCATAATGGCACGCTGTATCACCCGCTGAAAACCTAAAGTCGGTTGCGTATCAACTTCTTCAGTTCCGGGAACCACCGGGGTGTTGTCGTTAATAAAGTTCTTCAGCTGCGAGCGTAACTCCGCAATATTGACGGCGCAGGCCTTCAAAACCTCAACGGAGGTGGCGTTATCAAGCAAAGCTGATAGAAGATGCTCAACGGTAATGAACTCGTGGCGGGCCGCACGGGCATCCACAAAAGCCATATGCAAACTTACTTCTAGTTCTTGAGCAATCATGCTTCCTCCATAGTGCACTGCAAAGGGTGACCCGCTTCACGGGAACGTTCTGTTACTTGATGTACTTTAGTGGAAGCTACATCGCGGGTAAAGATACCGCATACACCTTTGCCAGCAAGATGTACTTGCAACATGATTCGGGTTGCCGTCTCTTGGTCTTTATTGAAATATTCTTGAATAACCATCACCACAAACTCCATGGGTGTGTAGTCATCGTTTAATAACATGACCTTGTACATAGCTGGCACCTTGACCTTCTCGGCCTGCCGTTCCAGCAAAACCGTATCCTCTTTATACGGGGTAACTGGGTTTCCTTTGGAAGGTATTTTTGGATTTTCGCTCATTAGAAACATTCTAACCACACAGGAAAAATTCAGCCGAAATTGGTTTTTACTTTACTAAAACCTCTGAAAAACAAGGTATTTTTATAGTATTGGGGCATTTTTTATGAAAAAAAGGGTTTTTCCTAGTGTTATTCGGACATATTTCCTTGACACCCCTTTAAAAAGGGCAAACAATCAGTCCTGTGGAGTCTTTCTCGTATGAGATTTACCTGCATTAGGCGTGTTGTGGTGTTAGACCAATCAAATGGTATTTCCTCGCTTCACGGTTGTTTTTAAAGATTTTTGTAATGGAGTTCGCATGGCGACCGGAGTTGTTAAGTGGTTTAATGATGCAAAAGGTTTCGGGTTTATTAAACCTGATGATGGTGAAGAAGAGTTGTTTGCACATTTCAGTGCAATCACGATGAGCGGTTTTAAAACCCTCAAAGAAGGCCAAAAGGTAACGTTTGACATTACCCAAGGTCCAAAGGGTAAGCAAGCAACAAATATTCAAGCTGGCTGATCACTTCCTGATCCCAAATAAAAACCCCAGGATAAAACCTGGGGTTTTTCTTTTGTATCAACGCTAGCTTACATGTGGTCAATCATGACCTGACCAAAACCAGAACACGACACCTGGGTTGAGCCTGGTAATAAACGGGCAAAGTCATATGTTACTTTCTTCGACAAAATGGCTTTCTCCATCGAAGAGATAATCAAATCAGCCGCTTCGAACCAGCCAAGATGCCGCAACATCATTTCTGCGGAGAGGATTTCCGAACCTGGATTGACATAATCTTTTCCAGCATACTTCGGAGCGGTACCATGGGTCGCCTCAAACATGGCGATGCTATCGGACATATTGGCGCCGGGCGCAATGCCAATACCACCTACTTGAGCCGCTAAAGCATCTGAGATGTAATCGCCATTGAGGTTCAGGGTTGCGATCACACTGTATTCATTCGGACGCAATAAGATCTGTTGTAAGAACGCATCGGCAATCACATCCTTCACAATGATGTCCTTACCTGTTTTAGGATTCTTGAATTTGCACCATGGACCGCCATCAACTAACTGAGCGCCAAATTCTTTCATGGCCAGCTCATAGCCCCAGTCACGGAATCCACCCTCCGTAAATTTCATAATATTGCCCTTATGCACCAAGGTCACTGAGGGCTTGTCATTATCAATGGCGTATTGGAATGCTTTACGCACTAAGCGTTGGGTACCCTCTCGCGATACTGGTTTGATACCAATGCTCGAAGTTTCCGGAAAACGAATCTTCTTAACCCCCATTTCCTTGACCAAGAAATCCACAATCTTCTTGGCGCCATCCGTACCGGCCTCCCACTCAATACCCGCATAAATATCTTCGGAGTTCTCACGGAAAATGACCATATCGGTTTTCTCAGGCTCGCGCACTGGCGAAGGTACGCCCTTGAAATAACGTACTGGGCGCAAGCACACATACAAATCCAATGATTGGCGTAAGGCCACGTTTAAGGATCGAATCCCCCCGCCCACTGGAGTGGTTAATGGTCCTTTAATCGAAACCACATACTCCTTAACCACTTCCAAGGTCTCGTCTGGCATCCAAACGTCTGGGCCATAGACCTTAGTCGATTTCTCACCAGCAAAGACCTCCATCCAAGCAATCTTACGCTTTCCGCTATAGGCCTTCTGTACTGCAGCATCGACCACCTTGATCATGACGGGGGTAATATCCAATCCAGTGCCATCGCCTTCGATGAAGGGGATGATAGGGTTATCCGGAACATTGATTGAAAAATCAGCATTCACGGTAATTTTTTTGCCAGCAGGGACTTTGATGTGCTTGTACATTGCGCTTTTCTCCATTTAACGAATCCACTATTTTCGCATGAGACCTAAGAGTATTTAACTTAAAATATTCCATTTTAAATCTTGGTAATTAGGGCGTTTCGTAACCAATGTATCCTTGGAGATACTGATGGTTATTGGGGCCCATGAAGTGTTTACACTAGGAATAACCCTTAAATAGGAGTCTTAATGCCAAGCGATATTGAAATAGCCCAACAAGCCACGATGAAGCGCATTGCGCAGGTTGCCAAAGAAAAATTAGGCATTGCCGATGAGCACTTAGAGCCCTATGGCCATTACAAAGCGAAGGTATCACTGCCCTACTTAGAGACCTTAAAGGGTAAGCCAGATGGTAAGCTGATTTTAGTAACTGCCATTAGCCCCACCCCAGCTGGTGAAGGTAAGACCACTACGACCGTTGGGCTAGGCGATGCTCTAAATCATATTGGCAAGAAAGCCATGATCTGTTTGCGAGAGCCCTCCTTGGGTCCGGTGTTTGGGGTTAAGGGTGGCGCTGCGGGTGGTGGTTATGCACAAATTGTGCCGATGGAAGACATTAATTTGCATTTCACGGGCGACTTTAGTGCCATCGCGCTTGCTAATAATCTTCTAGCCGCATTAATTGATAACCATATTTTCCATGGCAATGCTTTAGGAATTGATAGCCGGCGTATTCAATGGAAGCGTGTGGTGGATATGAACGATCGTGCCTTACGTCATATTACCAATGGCTTGGGTGGCCCAGGTAATGGCTATCCGCGTGAGGATGGCTTTGATATTGTGGTGGCCTCTGAGGTCATGGCAATCTTTTGTCTAGCAACTTCTCTGGATGATCTGAAGGAGCGTCTTTCCAATATTGTGGTCGCCTATACGCGGGATCTCAAACCCATCTTGGCGAAGGATCTGAATGCTCATGGCGCTATGACCGTTTTACTTAAAGACGCTCTTGCACCAAACTTAGTCCAGACCCTTGAAAATAATCCGGCCTTTGTGCATGGCGGCCCCTTCGCCAATATTGCACACGGCTGTAATTCGGTGATTGCCACTCAGGCGGCCTTGAAGTTAGCCGACTACGTGGTCACCGAAGCGGGCTTTGGTGCCGATCTTGGGGCTGAGAAGTTTATTGATATCAAATGCCGCAAGTCGGGCTTACGCCCAGCTGCTGCAGTAATCGTAGTCACTGTGCGTGCCATGAAATACCATGGCTATGCAGAGCTTGCTGATCTCACTAAAGAGAACCTCTCTGCGCTTGAGAAAGGCCTCGTTAATCTAGAGCGCCATGTGGAGAACATTACACAGGTCTATCAAATCCCCTGCGTGGTTTCTATCAATCAGTTCTTAAGTGATACGCCTGCAGAGATTGATCTCATTAAGAAGCGCATGGAGAAACTAGGGGTTAAAGTAGTGATCGCCTCGCATTGGGCCCATGGTGGTAAAGGTGCAGAAGAGCTTGCAAAGATCGTGGTGCAGCTCTGTGACTCTCCTTCCAAAATGCAGTTTGTCTATGAAGAGACTGACTCCTTGTGGGACAAGATCAATCACATTGCGAAGAAGGTCTACCGTGCTAGTGAGGTAACCGCAGACTCTAAGATTAAAGCGCAGATCCAAGGATTACAAGATCAGGGCTATGGTCATTACCCTGTGTGTGTTGCCAAGACCCAGAGCTCGTTCTCAACCGACGCTAAGTTACGTGGCGCTCCTAATAATCATGTGATTAATATCCGTGAGGTACGTCTTGCTGCTGGTGCTCAATTTGTGGTGATGGTATGCGGTGACATCATGACCATGCCGGGTCTTCCGAAAGTACCATCGGCCGACAAGATTGATCTGATCAACGGCAAGGTGGTGGGCTTGTTTTAAAGACTTAGTAGTTTGCGCGCTTCGGTTGCGCTCGCTACGGTTCTGCCCTTACTGACCACTAGCTGGGCAACCCTCTCTACAAGTTCTGCATTGCTATTGGCCACACGGCTTTTATCAAAGCGCACATTGTCTTCTAACCCGGTGCGTACATGACCGCCTAGTTCAAGTGCCCACTCGTTCATCGTGAGTTGATGTTTGCCAATCGCAGCTGCGGTCCAAGTGGCTTCGGGCATCACTTCCTGGAGTTCTTTAATCAAAAACTCCAAGACTGAGCGTTTGACTGGCATGGCATTGGGTACACCCATCACAAATTGCACATGCGCTGGTGAGGCGATGAGTCCGCGCTCAACGAGATTAACGGCGTTATAGAGCATGGCCAGATCAAAGATCTCGATTTCTGGTTTGACGTGATACTTTTGCATCTCCTGGGCTAGCTCATCGATGAGTGATGGCGGGTTCTCATAGATCATATTGGGGAAGTTCACTGATCCGGTTGCGAGGGACGCCATATCGGGAGCGTGCTTGAGCATTGCACCCCGCTCATTTTGACTGCGCCCTCTGCCGCCGGTAGAGAACTGCACAATGATGTCTGGGCAATGTTTACGAATCCCCTCTTGCACTTGGGCAAAGAGCTCGGGGTCGGAGCTTGGGCTCTCGTCGGGCTTGCGCACATGAATGTGCACTAGTGCTGCACCTGCTTCATAGGCTGCATGGGTTGACTCTATTTGTTCGCTGACGGTCACTGGTAACCCAGGACAATCCTTCTTACGAGGGACTGATCCGGTAATCGCAACAGAAATGATGGCGGGAGTGGTCATGGTGTATTTCTTTTAGGTACGAGAAGCAAAACGGCCCACGCAGCTATCTTTGTGGGCCGTCCTTGCAATTATGGCTCGATTACTTCTTCAGATTAAGCTGGGCCCCTAGTTTGCTGTAGAGATCAAATTGCTCTTTGGCAAATTTCTCAGTATCTTGTGGTGAGCGAATCGCTGGGATGGCGCCAACGGTATCGTTGCCACGAAGCCAGTTTGAATCTTTCGCTACTTCTTTGAGGACAGCTTGCCATTTAGTAACCACTTCAGCAGGAAGTCCGGGTGGGCCATAGAGTCCGCTCCATCCCATCACTTGCTCTAGATTACTGACCCCCATTTCTCTGGCTGTTGGTACGTCTGGAAATTCTTTTAGGCGATTGGGTGTTGTGGTTACGAGTGCGCGCATCGCGCCACCCTTAATCTGGCCAACCATGGTGGTGAGGTTATTACAAATGAACTGTACTTGTCCGCCAAGTAATGCCGTGGTTGCTTCGCCACCCCCCTTATACGGAATCATCATTGCCGCAGTCGATGGCATCCCTAATTGACTGAGGATGACTTCCACTGCCAAGTGTTGAGTTGTTCCAGGACCAGCACTTGCGTAGTTCAGCTTACCAGGATTAGCACGAATGGCGTCAATCAGATCCTTCATGGTTTTGTAAGGCGCATCGGGCTTTACCACACAGACCACGGGATTGAAATCGAGTAATGAAATGAATGTGAAATCATTCCACTTATACGGTGTGTTGCTATCGAGTGCAGGTGTAATCGCTTGTGAGCCACCACGCGATATTAATAAGGTGTATCCGTCTGGGGCTGCAGTTCTTACGCGCTGTGAGCCAATCGTGCCTGAGGCGCCAACGATGTTGGTAACAATTACCGACTGGCCGATGAGCTTACTCGCAACGACCGAGAGATTTCTGCCTGAGAAATCGCTATCACCACCCACGGCATACGGTGCTACTAGGGTGATGGTTTTGTTGGGGTAGCTTTGGGCAAGTGCTGTTCCAGTTCCTAGAGCGGCCATCAATGCCCCTGCGATGACTGTTTTTCCAATAAGGCGTTTACTGACTAAAAACATGGTGTCTCCTCCACTGTGGGATGTTCTTTGTACAACTTTTAATAGTACAAGCCAGTTGGGGGCAATCCAATAAGGGTATTAACTAGGTAGGCAGGCTTAGACCGACAGTTCAACCGATAGTTTGGTTCCTGGCACGATGATGCCGCCTCGATCTCCCGGGATCACAGAGCCCCAGCGGGAGGCAAAGTAATCGGGCAGTGGTCGTGCCGTGGTGGGTGCAATCCATAGACGCAGCAGATGGCGGGCCCGTTCGGGTTCTGGCCAGTTATAAAAATCATTCCTGGAGTGCAAGATCTGATGGTTGTGTAAGAACTGGATATCGCCAGGTTCAAAGGCCATCTGCAGAGGAAAGCCGGGTTCTTGCAAGATCGCATCGATCAAATCCATCACCTCGATTTGTTCTTTAGTGAGTCGTGGCGCATTGGGGAATCTGCTTTGGGCCTCTTCAATATAGTGACGTAGATACACGCACGATAGATGTCCTTGATACCAATTAAAGATCGGAATCTCAAACCAGGGGTCTTTGCCCTCGGGTACTTCACCGCGACGATCGGTGGGGTACGGCGTGAACATTGCGGAGATTAGATCGGGGCGACGCTTGACCATCTCGTTATAGAGCGCCATCGAGCTAGCAATAAATGACTCCCCACCCTCTTTGGCCTTTTGCAAACAGAGTAAGCCCACAATATCAGCCGAGTCGGTGTGGTAATCAAGCTTCTTATTGGTTTGGTAAAACCGTGCACCCGCTTCGACTTTGGCGCCTTGATCTCTTACATGCCCAAGAAGATGCCCTTTGCCATTGCTACTGCGCAAGCTCCCCATATGTCGTCCAATGCCCATATAGATGGTAGCTGCTTTCTCAATCGTCCAGTTCTGAATCGGCAGACCGCGTAGCATCACAAAGCCACGGCCTTGCATAAGCTCATGCAAGACATCCGCAATAAATGGTTTTAGGGTCGCTACTGGAAATGACTCGGTGGTGATGTTCTCTAGCGTAATCCCAGTTTGCATAAAGTGATCGGCAGCAGACTCTAGTTCAGCAATTTGCGTAGGGGTCCAGTGCACGATCCAGCTTGGGCTTTCTTGAATCTCTTTGCCCTGCCAGGCACAACTTCCTTTGATATACCCCGGCATACTTCCCACGGTATTTAATGCGAGGCCAGCTTGCATGCCCTTCTCCCTAATTCATTGCTATAAGAGTTAGTCTATTACAAAAAATGGCTATTTTGAGGGCTAAATTGGGGTTTTGAGAACCAATAGTTTGTTTATTACTCTCTTTTATAAGCGATTCCTATAGATGAGTCTAGATGACTCGGGGTGAGTACTAGTCCGCTCTTTTTGATGAAAAGTTTCCTAGCGCTATCAATGGTCGTTTTTTGAAAAACTTTCATAGCGCTAGTTTGATGGACACCGTCGCGCCAATATAAAGTAGCCTCGCGCGATAGATGTTCACCAGTAATAATTTTGGCTTCTAATGATTTGTGGCCATGACAGGCAATGGAACTACCAATAGCGATCACTCTGCCAGTTTTTACAACATCTATTAAATCGCCCATCGACGAAAGCTCAATTCTATTTTTTAGAATTACTCCTTCACGCTTACATTGAAAATCAATTTTTTGGCGCATCAAAAAGTTTTTATTCAATAGGGCTACGTCATAGGGTTCGAGTGTTTTTAAGTTCACTTTTTGGGGAAATTGAGCTATTTTTGAAGGTAGACCGATGACACAAAATTGCTCTTTAAATAAAAATTGATGATTTAGATTCTCAGTTTGATACTCATCTGGAAGCAAGGCAAGATCAAGTGATCCCTCATTTAATTCGTTAACTAGGTCTTTGGCGGAGGCCTCTCTTAAATTGATTCTTAACCCGGGATAGTTATCAAAAATATTTAAACACGCAGGAAGTGCGATCGACTTTAAATAAGTATTAGTGGCACCAATGTTGAGTTGTCCAACTAAGCTGTTAGACGAATTTTTTAGTGTGAGTAAAGTTTCATCTAAATTACCGACAAGGGGCTCCACTTTTTTTAGG
>OFQP01000005.1_pt1 | contig 60151 bp, 61 predicted proteins | sample 1542771 | NCBI WGS metagenome assembly OFQP01 (sample SAMN05442509, study PRJEB24371) | freshwater metagenome | isolation source: Freshwater Lake | place: Canada: Niagara | collected 2012-08-09 | reverse complement strand
GAAATTAAATCTGATTTAGTAGTTGCAAACTCCGACGCTGAATATATCTATAATAAATTGGTATCTAATAATGTGCGTGCTGCGCGAAGTGAAAGGCGAAAGCTCAAATTCGCTACTAAATCTCTGTCTGGATTTTCACTCCTACTTGGCCTGGATAATTCAAAAGGGAAAGCTGTTCCAATCGATCATCATAATGTTTACTTTCCAAACAATTACGATGCTGAATTTGACGATGTTTTCACAAAGCAAATACCAGTTCAGGATCCAACAATTTATATATGTGCGCCAAAAGATCCCTATATGACTAAGGGCGAAAATAAAGAAACATGGTTTGTACTAGTTAATGCACCTCGCCATCAAGTAGATGGTGGCTGGGATTGGCGTCAAGGCGGGGCTGAGTATGCACAAAAGATTATTCAAAAGTTAGATGACCTTGGTTTAAATGTCTCCTCTAGATTAGATTTTATGAAATACAGAACTCCTGCTGATCTTGAAAATTATGCAATGGCTCCAGGTGGTTCTATATATGGCAGTTCTAGTAACTCAGCAGCCTCTGCCTTTTTGCGCACAAAGAATCGATCAAAAATTAAAGGATTGTTCTGTGTTGGTGGTTCATCACACCCAGGTGGTGGCTTACCACTAGTTGGAATAAGTGCTGAAATAGTTGCGAATGCGATTGGTAAAGCTTAACGTAAGTTTAAAAATAAAAATCTAGTAACCATCAAAAAACTAATTACTTGTAGAAGTAACCAAAGAATCACTATTTGAGGAATAATTGCAATATCAACTGCTGATGCGACTAGCGCAATAAAAATAAATGATGCTCTAACTGGCCTTTCTGCAAAAGTAACAACTCCAACTTGTGGCATTCCTAAACCTCCTGCGCGCGCTCTTAAATACTCTTGAACTGATGCGAAAACAGCTATAGCTAGTAGCAGCTTTATATCAGCACCAATTTTATAAAGAGTTAGTAACCAAAAAACTTCGGTAATTCGATCAACAGTTGAATCAAGGAGTGCGCCCCATTTTGAAAATTTTGAAGTCAATATTGCAAGGCTTCCATCAATGCCATCACAGGTAAGTGATAAAACTAATAAAAGTGCAGCCCAAGGTGATTGAGCATTTATATAAAGTAATACTCCAAAGAATAAGCCAAGGAGCGTTAATATATTTGGGGTAAATTTAAGTTTTGAAAGCGGTTTAACAAGTGCGAAAGAAATTATGAGCCAAGCCTTAACTATTCCGGCAACCTTTGCATCACCGTGTAGTTTGCTCCAAACTATGAAAAAATCCTGCTGCTTCATGACTTAATTAGTCTCACATTCTCGTAAGCTAATAGAGACAGCAGCCTTGCTAGCGCATGCCATAGTCGAGCCTCACCGCCGGTATCTTTCAGCGGGGAAAACTCCAGCGAGAAGGTGGTTCTCAGATAATCGTTCACAGCAAGCAGGGTACCGTTGCGCCGTGAGTTTTTCTTCGACCTCCGATATTAATTCAATGCGTTCTGCCATAAATCAGGCGCTAAGTGAGTTCGTTAAAAGTGAGAATAAATATTTAGCTAAAATTGGCCCCGAATTGGATCCGGTTGCTACGGCAATCGAATCCTTTCTTTTAGATAGTGGTAAAAGATTACGCCCATTATTTGCATATGTAGGTCTATTAGGTGCTGGTGCAGATGCTTCGCCAGAGATAATTAAAGCAATCTCATCACTTGAACTAATTCATGTCTGTGCACTTATTCATGATGATGTGATGGATGGGTCAGATACTCGAAGAGGATCACCTAGTATTCATAAGTTATTTGAAAAAATGCATACACAAAACCAACTAGTGGGCTCTGCTCCTCAGTTTGGAATATCTTCTGCAATATTAATTGGTGATTTGGCATTAATTTGGTCTGCGCAAATGCTGCATACATCTAGTATTAAAAATGATCAGTTAATTAGAGCCCTACCTGTTTATGATGAAATGAGAGTTGAATTAATGGCTGGGCAGTATTTAGATGTTTATGAACAATCTCTTGGAACACAAAATGTTGAGCGATCACTTAAGGTGGCAAGATATAAATCAGGTAAATACACAATTCAAAGACCACTGCACTTTGGTGCTTCCTTGGCAGGAGCATCTGAAGAATTGATCAATTCCTATACAAATTATGGAATCCCTCTAGGAGAAGCTTTTCAACTACGTGATGATCTTCTTGGAGTCTTTGGTGATCCTTCGGTAACAGGTAAACCAGCCGGTGATGACCTACGAGAGGGAAAGCGAACTGCGCTAATTGCAATCACTATGGATCGGGCTACGAATGGGCAATTAAAAGATCTAAAATCAAACTTTGGTGACCCAAACCTCACTAGTGAACAAGTTAATCTTCTTCAAGAGATAATTATTAGTACAGGTGCTGCTTCTCACATCGAAAGTATGATCAAAGAGCTAACAGATACTTCCCTCGCAGCGCTAAAGCATGGTGGAATTACTCCTGTTGGAATTAATTTATTAACAGAATTAGCAATACTTGCTACTAACAGAAAGATCTAACTGATGCCAGCAAAAGTAAAGGGACCGACTGATCATGTTGTAGTCGTTGGTGCTGGGCTTGCTGGATTAAGTGCAGCACTGCGACTTGCTGGTGCTGGCCGAAAAGTAACTGTTGTTGAGCGGGAGGCGGTGCCAGGTGGGCGCAATGGTCTTCTAAAAAAATCAGGTTATTCATTTGATACTGGACCATCTGTTTTAACTATGCCTGATTTAATCTCAGATGCACTAGCTTGCGTTGGCGAAGACATTAAGGATTGGCTTGATCTTGTTCCATTAAAACCTTTATACCGAGCTTTCTACCATGATGGCTCGCAATTAGATGTGCATGCTGATACAAACCAAATGCAAGCTGAGATTGCTAAAAGTATTAGTTCTAAAGAGGCTGAAGGTTATGCTCGCTACGTTGAATTTGTAACCAAGCTTTATAAGTATGAGATGAAAGATTTTATTGATCGTAATATTGATTCACCACTAAATTTACTCACACCGAACTTAGCTAGATTAATTGCACTCGGAGGATTTCGTAAATTAGCACCAAAAGTAAATCAATTTCTTAAGGATCCAAGAACTCAAAAAGTTTATTCATTCCAGGCTATGTATGCTGGTGTAAGCCCACAACAAGCATTAGCTATTTATGCTGTGATTGCATACATGGACTCTGTAAATGGCGTTTTCTTCCCTAAGGGTGGAATGCATGCTGTGCCACGCGCACTTGCTGGAGCTGCTGAAAAGCATGGCGTAACTTTTAAATATAGTTCAACTGTTACTTCGATTGAGAGAAAAAATGGGCGGGCAACTGCAGTATTAACAGATAAGGGTGAGCGCATACCTTGTGATGTAGTGGTACTAAATCCAGACCTACCCGTTGCTTGGCGTGATTTACTTGGCAAACAACCACGATCAGTTAAACGCCTTAAGTACTCCCCTTCATGTGCTACTTTGTTAATTGGATCAAGTAAAACCTATGATCATCTTGCACACCATAATATTCACTTTGGTAAATCATGGGCTGGTGTCTTTGATGAGCTAATAAAGAAGAAGACACTTATGAGTGATCCAAGTATTTTAGTCACTGTGCCATCAAAAGATGATCCTGCTTTAGCGCCTGCAGGAAAATCATCGTATTACGTATTATTTCCAACCCCGAATCTAAGTGCTGATATTGATTGGGAAAAGATTGGACCTAAATATCGTGATGAAATGATTAAATCTCTGGAAGATCGTGGTTACACCGGGTTTGGTGATGCAATTGAGGTAGAACAATTAACAACGCCCCTTGATTGGAAGAATCAAGGAATGGAACAGGGTGCACCATTTGCAAGTGCGCATACCTTCTTTCAAACAGGACCCTTTAGGCCAAAAAATCTAGCAAAAGGTTTTGAGAATATTGTGTTCGCTGGATCAGGAACTCAACCAGGAGTTGGTGTACCAATGGTATTAATCTCAGGAAGATTAGCTGCTGAGCGTATTGTTGGGCCAGTTAAATAATTAAATGGATGAGTTATCCAAGGCTGGTATAACTGATCCGGCACTAAGAACTTCATATCTAGAGTGCAAACGACTTAACTCACTACATGGTAAGACATATTACCTAGCCACACTTTTATTACCACCAGAAAAACGGCCGTTTGTTCACGCACTATATGGCTTTGCCCGCTATGCGGACGAAATAGTAGATGACCTTGCTTCAACTTTAACTGATGAAGAAAAAGCAAACTCGCTAAAACAATGGGGTGAGGGTGTTATCTCTGATATTAAATCTGGAAATAGCAATGATCAAATCGGTAAAGCACTAGTTGATACAGTAAGAAGATTTAATATTCCAATTGAATACTTTCAAGCGTTCCTTCATTCCATGACTATGGATTTAACAATTACTGAATATCAAAAGTATGAAGATCTTCAAGAGTATGTCTATGGCTCAGCAGCTGTTATTGGCCTGCAAATGGTTTCAGTACTCGGCACAGAAAAAGGCAGCTCTATTGATGAAGTAAATTCTGCAGCGGAAAAACTTGGTGTGGCCTTTCAGTTAGCCAATTTTATTAGAGATGTAGGTGAGGATTTAGATCGAGGACGAGTTTATTTACCAATTGCTGAATTACAATCACATGGTGTTACACGAGAAATGCTTGAAGATAAAGTCCTTACGCCACAAATTAAAAGTGCACTAAAAGAGCAGATTGAAAGGGTCAGAAGGCTACAGCGAGAGTCTGCTATTGGAATCAAAATGTTGTCTGTGCAAAGTAGGGCATGTATTCAGGCAGCAAGTGAACTTTATTGTGGAATAGTAGATGAGGTTGAAAAGATTGATTATCAAATATTTAGTAAGCGAGCAAAAACTTCAAACATGCGAAGAATGAAGGTTGCAATTCCTGCTTATTTAAGGGCAGTAAGCTCTAGATAATTACCGTTTTTGGATATCTTTTTTACCCCAGAATATCCACATCGCCATCACGCAGAGTATGAGCGCAAACCCAAATAAAAGATCCTCAATCGGGGCAGATGCAACTCTAATTCCTATAATTGCATCAGGTCTATACATAACAATATTTCTTGAGGTTAACCACCAATTAGTAATTAATTGAAAAGGTAAAATAATTGCATAACTTGTCCAAAATGCTGCTCGCATGAGCAATTTAGTCTTAATTAGGAATAGATCAAAAAATATTGAAAATAAGAATGCCAAAATAGCGATATCTGTATAGACCATCACTCATCCCCTACTTTCCAATGTTTGTTCACAGTGCGCACAGCCTCAATTGTCATAATTGCAGCAATTGGGATAATTGTGAAAAATAAAAACTCTTCAAGGGGTATATCAAATGGACCAAAAATTCCCAGGATTTGTTCTTGATCAAAATACCAATGGCCTTGTGAAATTGCATATGCATCCCAAATCAAAAAGAAAATTGAGACCGGAAATATACTTATAACTAACCGCTTAACTCTTCTTAGTACACCAATTTTTAAAACAATTTCAAGCCAGAAGGACCCAAAAACCGTAAAAAGAAGCATTGCCATATAACCAAACTTAAGCACGCGCTAACTATAGACAATTTTTATCACCTATCCACTATGATTTCCAATACGGGAGCTAAGAAATTTAGCTGAGAGGACTTGAAACTCAAGTCGACCGGTTGACCAGTTCGGTAATGCGAATTGGAAAGGATGTAACTATGTCTATTTTAGAAACCTTAGCCTTTTTAACATCACTAATCGGTGTAATCCTTGGCGTACTCGGCCCACGAGTTACATGGCCTTGGTGGATAGCAGGTAGTTGTCTATATGCAGTTTTATTTTTCCAATCTGCCTACTATGCAAGTGCAGCACTGCAATTTATTTTCATAGCTGGGGGTATTTGGGGTTGGTTTGGTTGGGGACCTAATGGGGCAAAACCAAAAAAATCTACTACAAAAGAAAGACTTTTACTATTCGCAGCATTACTAGGATCTTCACTCTTACTTTGGCCTGTTCTTACAAATATTGGCGCAGCATCCTCTGCTATTGAATCATTTGGTTTTGTTGGTAGCGTGATAGCCCAATTATTGATGGTTTGGCAAAGATATGAGGCTTGGCCACTTTGGTTTGTAGTAGATGCGGCTTATACATACCAATATTTTAAGGGTGAGCTATACCTAACTGGTGTTCTATATACAATATTTACGGCAATTGCGATTTGGGGTTGGATCCGTTGGGGCAGAGAATCAACAGCAAGTAACAAAAAGGCTTGATGGAGTATTTAAAACTGCTATCAGAGTTGCTAAAGATTAAATCTGATAACCCAATCGTGGTTGCAATTGATGGGCCAGCTGGTAGTGGTAAAACTACCTTGGCCCAGAAACTAGTTAATGATCTTTCTGATGCTCAAGTTATCCATATGGATGATCTCTATGACGGTTGGAATGATCCACTATCAGCAAAATTAACAGCTAGAGTTATTTCTCAATTATTTCAACCTTTTATTATGCAACTTCCAGTTAAATACCAGTGTTTTAATTGGAAGTTAAATAGGTTTGATGTAATGAAATCTGTTTATCAGTCAAAGTATTTAATAGTAGAAGGTGTTGGATCTGGACAAAAAAGTTTTAATGAGTACCTAAATAAGTTGATCTACATACAAATAGACCCTCAAGTTGGGTTTGATCGAGTAATCGCCCGTGATGGTGAGCAGGTAAGGAATGAAATGTTAAAATTTTTAGTTGATCAAAATAATCATTTTTTAGCAGAATTAACAAAGATTAGAGCGGATTACACCCTAGATGGCGCGCCTTAAACTCTAATTTCAAGTCTCATTCTCTAAACTTTCACCGTGTCTGATCTAACGGGTGAGTTAATTGATAATCGCTACCTTTTGCAGCGGCTAATTGCCTCCGGTGGAATGGCAACAATCTATGCTGGCATGGACACAAGATTAGATCGACCTGTTGCAGTGAAAATCATGCATGCTCATCTTGCAAATGATGAAGCTTTTGTATCAAGATTTATTAAAGAAGCTAAAGCAACTGCCGCGCTATCACATCCAAATATTGTTTCAATACAAGATCAGGGTTGGAATGAAGGTGGGCCACCAGCTGTTTTTCTTGTAATGGAATTGGTAGAAGGAAGCACCCTAAGAGATTTTTTAAATCAACAAGGATCAGTGTCTATTGAGCAGATGTTTCAATTAATGAGCCCTGTGTTAAGCGCACTTGCTGCGGCACATAAAATCGGAATCATACATCGCGATATTAAGCCGGAGAATATTTTAATTTCAAAGGACGGGCGAGTAAAAGTTGCAGACTTTGGATTAGCAAGAAATATGGCGATCGGGCAAACCATTACAGTTGAATCAAGTGTGGTCTTAGGAAGTGTTTCTTATCTATCACCTGAGCAGGTGCAACGTGGAGTAGCTGATGCTAGAAGTGATATTTACGCAGTTGGAATTGTTTTATTTGAGATGCTAACTGGTGGAAAACCATATGAGGGTGAGACACCAATCCAAATTGCTTACCGCCATGTTAATGATCGAATTCCATCTCTTCAGAGCATTAAGAGTGATATTCCAATAGCTATCTCAGAACTTGTGTATGCGGCAACAGCGCCTAATCCTGATCACCGACCAAAAGATGCTGAAGAGTTACTTAGTAGATTCCGTGAAATTCAAGCACAAATTGACCCAAAGAAAAGACAATTGAGTTTAGAGCTTGATCTACCACCATCAATAACTAAGAAGGTTGCTAAGCGAGGCAAAGTTTCAGTCGGATCAGCACTTGAAGGATTAAAGGAAAAAACATCTCAATTAATCTCAACTAAACCAATCAAAGTTAGTAAACCAGAGGATTCAATTGGAACTAAAAAACGCAAAGTTTCTAAAAGAGTTAAACGAAATCGCATAATTGCGCTTCTTCTACTGGCAGGTCTAATTTTTGGTGGCTTTAAATTATTAAGTATTGGCAAAATTTCAGTGCCATCTCTTGTTGGTATGAACCAATCTGAAGCAAATAAATCTCTAGAGTCACTTGGCTTAGATTTAGAAATCATCGAAGAGGTATTTAGTGAGGATATTCCTAAAGGTAGAATAATTGCATCTAAGCCAGGTGGTGGTGGCAAGATTTCACCTGATGAAAAAGTTGGTTTAATTCTTTCAAAGGGGCAAGAAAGAATATTAGTTCCTCAACTCAAAGGACTCACACCAGATGTTGCCTCTGCTCAGCTATCAACCCTGGGCTTAACAGTTGGTGAGATAAATGAGAGCTTTGATATGCAAATAGCAGCTGGATATGTAATTAGTACAGATCCAAAAGATACTTCAGCAGTTAAACGTAAGGCGATTGTTAATTTAATTGTAAGTAAAGGCATTGAACAAATTTCACTTCAATCATATGTAGGTAAAGGAGGAGAGCAAGCTCTCTCTGAATTAACAGATATGGGATTTGATGTAGATGCGGCGTATAAATTTAGTGACAGCGTTTTTAAAGGGCAAGTAATCTCTCAATCACCTGAGAAACTGGAAAGTATAGGTAAGGGAAGTAAAATTGAATTAATAATATCTAAAGGCCCTGAATTTGTATTTGTGCCAAATGTTTTAGGAAAAAATAAGAATGACGCCTCTCTAGATTTAGAGAATTTAGGGCTTCGTGTAAAAATTAAGGGTTCTGGTAAGGTAAATAACATATCTCCTGCTATTGGAACAAAAGCTAAACAAGGCGCAATCATTACCCTGACTCTACGATAGAGAGGTTTGCCAGCTCTCAGGTAGGCTCACCAAATGGCCACAGTTAAAAGTCCGATTCGTATTGGCGCACATGTGCCGACATCTGGCGGTATGGCAACTCGATCTATTGAATACGCTTTAACAATTAAGGCTGAAGCAATTCAAGTATTTGCCTCAAGTCCTAGAACTTGGGCAACATCTACACCAAATCCTGCAATGGATGAAGCTTTTAAGATTAAAACTGCAGAGCATGATATTAAGCCCTATGTACATGCGTCATTTTTAATTAATTTAGGATCTCCAACTCAATCTACTTATGAAAACTCACTTTCTGCTACTGCCTATTCGCTCAAGCGTGGACGCGAGATTGGTGCACACGGTGTTGTTGTCCATACTGGCTCAGCTGTTGAAGAATCACATGTGAAGCAAGCATGGAAGCAGATCCATGAAGGAGTGATGCCAATTCTTAATAATCTTAAAGATGATGATCCTTGGTTACTTTTAGAGCCAACAGCTGGTCAGGGTCAATCACTTGTTAAAAAATTAGATGATCTAACAAAGTATTTCGAAGCCCTTGAATGGCACCCAAAAGTTGGAGTTTGTCTAGATACTTGCCATGTTTTTGCAGCTGGACATGACATTAAAAAGCCAGGAGGTATGACGGAAACCATCGATTTGCTTGTAAAAATTGTTGGAGTTGAGCGAATTAAATTAATACATGTAAATGACTCAATGGATATATGTGGAAATTTAAAAGATAGGCATCAAAATATTGGTAAGGGTGAAATTGGTACAAAACCATTTACTGAACTGGTTTCACACCCAGCAATACTAAATGCTCCCCTAATTTTAGAGACTCCAGGTGCAGAAGCAGAGCATGGCAGTGAGGTTGCTCTACTTAAAAAAATGCGTGATAAAAATGAAAAGTAAATTACCTTTATATATTGCAATGATTTCGATTGCAGCTGTCTGGGGTAGTTCTTTTGTGGTCATGAAGGATTCACTTGAGCGTCAGAATGTGTTTTCATTTCTATCTTCTAGATTTATTCTCGCAGCCTTACTAATGTTTTTATATAAACCCGGGGTATTTCGAAGATTAACGAAAAAGTTTGTTACTAGGGGAATTATTGCAGGAATCTTGCTTGGTAGTGGATATATTTTTCAGACATATGGCTTAACTAAGACCACTGTTTCTAATACTGGATTTATTACAGGCCTATATCTAGTTTTTACTCCATTAATCTCACTACTAATACTTAAGCGACATGTTTTAAAAATTCAATGGGTCGCAGTGATAATTGCAACTATTGGATTGTTTTTTATCTCCTACAACGGGGTGACAATTGGTTTTGGTGAAATATTAGTTCTAATCTCTGCTTTTATTTACGGCGCTCACTTTGTAGCACTAGGTGAATGGAGTGATGGTAAAAATACCTATGCGCTAACTCTTATTCAGGTAGTGACGGTAGCCGTTCTTACTTCAATTTTTGCTTTTAGAGATGGTTTCCAAATAGCTCCAGATAGCACAGTATGGTTAGCCATTCTTTACACTGCCTTTTTTGCAACGTTCCTAGGATTTTTAGTTCAGACAAAAGCTCAATCAGTTATGAGTGCAACAGTTGCTAGCGTTCTTTTAGCAACTGAAACACCTTTCGCAGTTTTTTTTGGTCTCTACTTCCACGATGATCCACTTACATTGAGAATAATTACTGGTGGATTACTTGTTATGGCAGCCATGGCGCTAGTTATCTGGTCTGATAACAAAAAGACAAGTATGAGAAGGTTAAGCAATGAGTAACACAAATCTAATTGATTTAAGATCTGACACTGTTACTAAGCCATCTGCTCAGATGCGTGAAGTGATGGCAGCAGCTGAAGTGGGCGATGATGTTTATGGTGAAGATCCGACTATTAACTCATTAGAGGAAAGAGTTGCCCAATTATTTGGCAAGGAGGCAGGATTATTTTGTCCTAGTGGATCTTTAGCAAATCAGTTATCAATTAGAATGTTAGTTGCCCCTGGTGAAGAGTTAATTACAGAAACTAATTCTCATATTGTTAGAGCAGAGCTAGGAGCTGGAGCAGTATTTAGTGGAATAACTACTAGAACCTGGTTAGCAGATAGAGGTCTCTTATCTGCTGCTGATGCACTTAATATCGCAAGACCAGACTCTGGACCTTACTTAGTTTCAACAACTGCAATTGCTATTGAAAATACCCACAACTTTGGCGGAGGAACTGTTCAGCCACTTGATGAAATTAAAAAGTTAAGGCAGGAAAGCCAATCTCTTGGAATCGCATTACATCTAGATGGAGCCAGAATTTGGAATGCCCATATTGCATCTGGAGTTGAATTTAAAGAGTACGGAAAATACTTTGACACAATTAGTGTTTGTCTTTCAAAAGGCCTTGGTGCACCAGTTGGCTCATTAATGCTATCTACAAAAGATCGAGTGATAAAGGCGCGGGCATGGCGGAAAAGATACGGTGGCGGAATGAGGCAGGCTGGAATTTTGGCAGCTGCAGGTCACTACGCTTTAGATAATAACTTAGCACTACTTAAAACTGACCATAAACGGGCAAAGGAAATCGCTATTGCAATAGCTGCTGTTGCACCAAAAGTAATTAATCCAGATCATGTTGAAACAAATATTGTCGGCCTAGATATTACTTCGATGAAAATAACTGCGGCCCAGCTATCAGAGCAGCTAAAAGCAAGTGGAATTCTAGCTAGTGCACTAGGTCCAAAGTATTTAAGAGTTGTGACACATCTAGATTTAACTGATTCAGATATTGAAAAAGTGAACCAAGTTCTACCGCAATTACTGCAGCGCGCCCTCGTGTCTTAAGAGCCACTCTTTAACCTCTTCGCCATATGCATAATTTCCCAATGCCCCACCGCTTTTAACTATTCGATGGCATGGAATTATTGGAGCAACTAAATTATTTGCGCACGCTGAGCCGACAGCTCTTACTGCGCTAGCAGATCCTGCCCGCTTTGCTAACTCTGCATATGACCAGGTTTTACCAACTGGAACTTTTCGCATCTCTTTCCAAACTGACTGAGAGAAGGCTGGGCCAGATTGGCGAACTTTAATAGAATTTAATGCTGAAGTTTCACCATTAAAATAATCGGCAATTAGATCACTAATTACTGGAATTTGTCCCACAGTTTCACTCTTCCGACTCGCATCCAAAGGTGATAATCGCTTAGTTAACTCACTAAAATTTGTGAATCCAGCAGCTAATAAAATCTGCTCATCTGCTATTAGATAAAGTATGCCAACTGGAGTCTTATAACTTGTTTTTGAAAGCACAATCAAAGATTAAACCTAAGTTGGTAAAAAACCAATACTACTTTTTATGGTCTCGCAGCATCTCTGCAACTAAAAAGGCTAATTCAAGCGACTGGGTGTGGTTTAACCTAGGGTCACAAGCACTCTCATACCGAGTTGCAAGATCTTCATGGCTTATCTGATCTCCACCGCCAACGCATTCGGTAACATCATCGCCAGTTAATTCAATATGGATTCCACCAGGATGAGTACCTAGTTTCTTATGAACCTCAAAAAATCCTCTAACTTCATCTAATACATCATCAAATTTACGTGTCTTATATCCACTTGGTGCTTCATATGTATTCCCATGCATTGGATCGCATACCCAAAGTACTACTGAGCCAGATTTCTTAACAGCTTCAACTAGGGATGGTAGTTTTTCACGTATTAGTCCCGCGCCCATTCTTGTGATAAATGTAAGTCTGCCTGGTTCATTACTTGGGTTTAATCTCTTAATAATTGCTGAAATATCTTCAGGCGTTGTCTTAGGCCCAAGCTTTACACCAATTGGATTATGTATTTTTTCAGCAAAGTCCATATGCGCGCCATCTAATTGCCTTGTGCGCTCACCAATCCAAACAAAGTGTGCTGAAACATCATATGGATTATTAGTGCGAGAATCGATGCGAGTTAAAGCTTTCTCATACTCCAAAATTAGTGCTTCATGACTTGAGTAAAAGTCAACAGATTTAAATGATTCTGGATCAACTCCTGCAGATTGCATAAATTGAAGTGCTCTCCCAATTTCATTTGCCATCTCTTCATAGCGAGCGCTAAATCTGGCATCAGCTGCAAAACCCTTATTCCAACTATGCACCTGGCGAAGATCAGCAAAACCACCTTGCGTAAAAGCGCGAACAAGATTTAATGTTGCAGCTGAGGTGTTATAAACCTGTACTAACCTTTTTGGATTAGGTGTTCTAGATTCCTTAGTAAATTCAATGTCATTAACCGCATCCCCTCGGTAGGCCGGCAAAGTTAAGCCATCACGGGTTTCATTATCATTACTGCGAGGTTTGGCGAACTGCCCTGCCATTCGGCCAACCTTAATAACTGGTAGCGATGAGAAGTACTGCAGTACTGCAGCCATCTGCAAGATAGTCTTAATTCGATTCCTAATTGAGTCAGCAGTTGCCCCTACAAATGTTTCAGCACAATCTCCCCCTTGTAGCCAAAATGCTTCACCGCTTGCAGCCTGGGCTATTCGCTTTTTTAAGTTATCGCACTCACCAGCAAAAACTAGTGGTGGAAAAGATTCAAGCTCTGCCACTGCAGCTTTAACCGCAGCTGCATCTGGCCATGAAGGCTGCTGAGCAGCGGTTAAGCCAGCTTTAAATAATGAGTTAGCGTTCATAAGATAATGGTAGGCAATCTCTTGGTATTGATGTGGCTAATTAGCCGCCATCATTAACCGAAGAAGATCTCCGCCTCTTTATATAGCTCAGGATCGACCGTCTTTAACTTGGAAGTAGCAGAGGCTAATGGCACGCGCTCTATCTTGGTGCCATGAAGTGCCACCATCTTTCCCCAGTCACCATCATGGACTGCTGTAATTGCATGTAATCCAAATCTAGTTGCAAGTACTCGATCAAATGCAGTTGGCGTTCCACCACGTTGAATATGTCCTAGTACTGATGTGCGGGCCTCTTTGCCAGTCTTTGTTTCAATTTGATTTGCTAACCATTCACCAATACCAGATAGTTTTGCATGACCGAATGAATCAAGGCTTTTATCTTTAGTTACCATATCTCCATCTTGCGGAATGGCGCCCTCTGCAATAACAATAATTGGTGAGTAACTTTGCTCAAATCTAGATTCAACCCATTTACAAACTTGATCAAGTGAGAATTTAACCTCAGGAATTAAAATACATGACGCACCTCCAGCAAGGCCAGAGTGCAGTGCTATCCAACCAGCATGTCGTCCCATTACTTCTACAATTAAAGCGCGATGATGTGATTCAGCTGTTGTGTGCAGGCGGTCAATTGCCTCAACTGCGATATTAACAGCAGTATCAAAGCCAAATGTGTAATCAGTGTTATTTAAGTCATTATCAATTGTTTTTGGAACACCAATTACTTTAACTCCAAGTGAATCTAATTTTGTTGCAACACCTAACGTATCTTCGCCACCAATTGCAATTAAAGCATCTACACCAGCTTTTGCGAGATTATCTTTAATTTTTTCAACGCCGCCATCGATTTTAAATGGATTAGTTCGAGAGGAACCAAGAATTGTTCCACCCCTAGGCAATATTCCTCGAGTAGCTGGAATATCTAATTTCATTGTTAAACCTTCTAACGGCCCACGCCAGCCATCACGAAAACCAATGAACTCATAGCCATAAGCTTTAACACCTTTGCGGACAACTGCACGGATTACTGCATTTAGGCCAGGACAATCTCCGCCGCCGGTTAGAACACCAATGCGCATTTAGCATGCTCCAAACTGATGATAAGGATAAGAATTGGTCAACGTTGACGGCTAAGTCTACTCTGCCGCAATGGGAGTTAAACCCGAGATAAAAGATCACCTAGCCCAGCGCGCTAGCAATGGCCTGCCTGAAGTTTGGCAGGCGCCAGTATCTGAGATTCGAAAAAATACCCACTCTCATATTGCCCTTAAACAACCCTTAATTGATATTCATGAAGTAAGGCAGCTGAGCATTTCAGGGCCAACTGCGCAGCTGCCTATTCGAATCTACCGACCAACGGATGAAAAAAATTTACCCGCCTTGGTCTACTTTCATGGTGGTGGTTGGGTTTTAAATTTTCTAGATATTTATGAACCCTCACTTAGAAAAATTGCAAAGCATGGTAATTTTATAATTATTGCAGTTGAGTATCAAAAAGCTCCTGAGAAGGCCTACCCAGTGCCCTTTGATGATTGCTATGAAGCACTCAAATGGACAATAGATAACGCATCAGAGATTGGAATTGATCCGTTATCAATAGGTGTTGGTGGAGATAGTGCTGGTGGTAACTTAGCAGCAGCTGTTGCAATTAAATCTAGGGATGAAAATCTAATCAGCCTAGCGTTTCAGATTTTAATTTATCCATGTACTGAAATAAAGATGGATTACAAATCAGCAATAGATTTTGCAGAAGGATATGGCCTAACTACAAAATCGATGAAATGGTTCTGGGATCAATATCTTCCAGATAAAAAAGATCATAATGATGTTTATGCAGTACCTGCAAGAGCTAAAACACTTAAAGGAGTAGCACCGGCAGTTGTAATTACCGCTGAATTTGATCCGCTAACTGATGATGGACGTAATTACTTCAGGCGGTTGAATGAGGATGCAGTGGCTAGCATTTATAAAGAGTATGCTGGGCAGATTCATGGCTTTTTCAATCTTGGTGGAGTAACTGAGGATGCAGATCTACTCTATTTAGACATTGCCCGTGAGATCAATGCAATCTTAGGAAGAGGAAATTAATTGACAAAAGCTGGCTGGGGAAGATTTGCTCTGCTGGGATTTCTTTGGGGAACGCCATATTTATTTCTTAAGGTAGCAGTTGAAGAAATACCTACTGCTGCAATCGTATTCTTTCGGGTATTAGTTGGTGCCATCGTATTAATACCGATTGCATTGCGCGGTAAAAACTTAGCAATTGCCAGAAAATACTGGCCATTTGTATTTCTTTATGCCATAACCGAATTAATAGGTCCTTGGTATCTAATAACTCATGCTGAGCAAAAATTAACATCTGGACTTACCGGTCTTCTTGTTGCAACCGTTCCTATATGGTCTGCAGTTCTAGCTTCAGTATTTGGCGATCATACTGTTTGGCATAAATCTAGACTTTTTGGTTTAGTAGTTGGCTTTATTGGCGTAGTCGCAGTAGTTGGTATTGAATCACTAAGTGGGCGCCAAGATATAGTCTCGATATTAATGGTTCTTCTTGCTGCAATTGGATATGCCTACGCTATTAACATGATTAATCGCAGAATTCCAGAGGTTCCTGGGATTGCTATAAATACTTGGGCAATGATTATTACGATGATTGTTTATCTACCATTTGTATTCCTAAATATGCCTACTGAAGTACCATCAATAGAAGCCGTAGGGTCAGTAATAGCACTTGGTGTTTTTTGTACTGCAATTGCCTTTATTATATTTTTCAAACTTGTGGCAGAAGTTGGCCCACCTCGAGCATCCTTTATAACCTATTTAAATACAGCAGTTGCTGTTCTACTCGGTGTGGTTATTTTAGGAGAGCCAATCACGCTAGGTATTGCACTTGGCCTTCCGCTAGTTTTAATTGGCTCCTACTTTGCTAGTCGGAAAGTGAATCGGTAAAACCAAGTTTAGCTAGCAACTTTGGATCCTTTTGCCACTCTTTAGAAACTTTAACGTGAATTTGTAAAAATACTTGTAAGCCAACAATATTTTCAATTGATTTTCGAGCAGTACTGCCGATCGCTTTTAACTTGGTGCCTTGCGGGCCAATAATTATTCCTTTTTGACTATCACGCTCAACATGTAGTGTGGCTGAGATATCGAAAATCTTTCCATTATCCCTCTCCCCCATCTCCTCAATTGTGACCATAACTGAGTGCGGAAGCTCTTCGTATAACTCCTCAATCGCAGCTTCGCGAATTAAGTCAGCAAACATTAGCTCCTGCACTTGATCAGTATTTATGTCAGTTGGGTATAAGGCGGGTGAAATCGGAAGTTTCTTAGCTAGTAAATCAAGTAATAAATCTGTTTGTTCTAGGTTTTTTGCTGAAATTGGAATTATCTCTGCCTTTTCTTGGCCAACCTTTTGGGCAAATTCAGTTACTAAAACGAGCTTGGCCGCTAGTTCAGATTTTGAAACGGTATCAACCTTAGTCACAACTAAAAAAACTTCTTGCCGACCTTTAATCTGCTTTGCAATATATTCATCACCAGCACCAATATCTTCATTAGCTGGTAAACATAACACCACTGCATCAGTTGAATTAATATTTTCATTCACCATTGAATTTAATCTAGTTCCAAGGGCTGTCTTAGGCTTATGCATACCTGGTGTGTCAACTACGATCATTTGAAAACTATCTCGATTTATTATGCCCCGAATTGGATTGCGAGTGGTGTTTGGGTGATGTGAAGTAATTACAATTTTAGTTCCAACTAGCGCATTTACTAATGTTGACTTACCCGTATTTGGTCGGCCGACAATTGCAATGAAGCCTGCTTTAAAATCACTCATTGACCTTATTCTCTCACCTTTTGCCTTACCTCATTTGCAGTGGAGTTATCACCTCTAATATCTCATCTAGGCTAGTTGCAATATCTGCTACTCGCTCAGCTATTAAACGATGACAGCCCTCACTTAAAGGTGAGGTAACTGGACCAGGGATTGCAAATACTGGCCGAAATATCTCAGCGGCATCCCTAGCAGTTCTAATTGATCCGCTAATAAATTTTGCTTCAACTACAACAGTTGACCTTGAAAGTGCTGCAATTAATCTATTCCTAATTAGAAATCTATACGGCTTTGATTCAGTATTAGGCATAACCTCAGATATTAGTAGACCAGATTTGGTTATATCTTTAAACAATTTTTGATTTTCTAATGGATAGAGCCTATTTATGCCACCAGCTAGCACTGCAATACTTAAGCCACCCACAGATAATGCCCCTTGATGGGAAGCGGTATCAATCCCATAGGCGCCACCACTGACTACAACTAACTGAGCAAGAGATGCCTGACTAGCGAGTGAATATGAAAGTTGTAAGCCATAATTTGTAGGCTGCCTGCTACCAACAATTGATATTGATTTATCTAGTTTTAAAAGAACGCTCCTATCACCTGCTATCACAAGGCCAATAGGTGGTGTTGCTAAATCAGCTAAAGAAATAGGCCAGTCATTATCTTCAGGGGTTATAAAGACTCCACCTGCTTTACTTATCTCTAACTCTAAATCTTTAACCTGCCTCTGCATAATTTGTTGTTGTAGCTTTAAAATTTCTTGTTGCTTTAAGTAATAGTTTCCAGAGATTATCCGGTGATAAACTGATAATCCCCCACGCTGATTTATCTCATAACTCCAAAAAGGATCAGCAGGTTGGATAATAGAAAATAGAATTAATCTGGCCCTAGCTTCATTAATCACCTAACAAACCTAACCAAGTTTTAGGTAATTGACAGAAGAAAAATAGATCCTGTGTATTACTTACTCGCCTCAATAACTGCAGCAATATTTGCAAATGATTTACGATGAATTGGTAGAACGCCAAGTTCTTTTATAGCAGCGGTATGTGATGCAGTTATATACCCTTTGTGACTTGCTAATCCATAATTTGGATACTCTTTATCTAACTCAATCATAATTTTATCTCGATACACCTTAGCCAGGATTGAGGCAGCACTAATTGAAATTGCTACTTGATCACCTTTCCAAACAGCTAAATTTGGTGTGGTAAGACCTGGGATTGGGTAACCGTCAGTAAGTACATACTCTGGCTTAATACTTAAGGCATTAATAGCACGTCTCATTCCTTCAATATTACATTTGTGCAGACCAAGTGAATCAATCTCACTAACGGTGACTTCAATAATCGAGTAAGCCAGAGAATTATCAATTACAACTTTATATAATTCCTCTCGCGCCTGCGAACTTAGCTCCTTAGAATCTTTTATTTCATTTAAATCTGTAGATAAAGGATCTTTTAAGATTACGCAAGCAACTACAAGTGGACCAGCACACGGCCCGCGTCCTGCTTCATCAACTCCAGCAATATTTTTTATACCTGCTTTAAGTAAAGTTTTCTCAATCATTTTAGCTCTAAGGCTTATCTTTGACTGAAACCTTTTTTAAATCCTCACCCTTTGGTATTAAAGCAATATTTGAAATAGGCCAAACAATAAAAGTAGCACGACCGACCACTTTACTTAGTGGAACCATTCCATTATTTGCACTATCTGGGTGAAATCTTGAATCAGCACTTGCACCACGATGATCGCCCATAACCCAAACAAAGCCCTTTGGGATATCAACATTAAATTGCATATCACTTGGCTTATCACCTTTAAATATATATGGCTCAGTTACAGAGACACCATTTACCTGTAGTTTTCCAGTGGCATCACAGCAAATAACTTTGTCGCCACCAACGCCTATTACACGTTTTATCAAATACTGTTTTGCTGGGTCTGGTAAGACACCAACTAAAATTAAGCCACTCTTTATTTTTCCAGAAATTGTTGATCCATCTGATTCTGGTGAACTTCCAAGCCAATTATCTGGATCTGCAAATACAGCTACCTCACCACGTTTAATCTCACTAAATAAAGCACCAAATTTATTTACAGCAATTCGATCCCCAACCTGCAATGTATTTTCCATTGATCCAGATGGGATAAAGAAAAAATGCAAAAAGAAAGTTTTGATTACTATTGAGACAATTAATGCAGAAACTACTATTACTGGTAGTTCGCGAAGGAACGAACCCTTCTTTGGCATAAGTTTTTAGTTACTTAAGCTTGTGGGGTTTCTTCTGCAGTGGCTTCAGCAGGTGCTTCTTCTGCAACTGGTGCTACCTCTGCAACTGGTGCTTCTTGCGTGACAGCCTCAGCAGGTGCTTCTTCAACAACCGCAGCTTCTTGTTTAACAGCTTCAGCAGGTGCTTCCTCTACAACTGGTGCACTCTTAGCAGCTAAGCGTTCGACTGCTTTCTTTTTTAATGTTGTTGCACCATCTGCTGGTTCAGCCATTGCTTCTTTTACTGCTGCTTCATAAGCAACTCGCTTATCAATACGTACTGGCTGTGGCTTTAATGTGCCCTCAGTTCCTGGTAATCCATTTGCTTTTTGGTAATCACCAGTAATTTTTAGTAATGCAGTTACTGCCTCAGTTGGTTGCGCACCAACTCCTAGCCAATATTGCACACGCTCTGAGTTAACCTCAATTAATGATGGCTCAGAGGCTGGTGAGTAACGACCAATTTCCTCAATCGCTTTTGAATTTCGAGCAGAACGAGAATCTGCAATCACAATACGAAAATGTGGTGTACGGATCTTGCCAAGACGCATTAACTTAATCTTTACTGACACAAAACTCCCTATTAAAAATAATTCGGCTTATCTTTAGTAAACAGCGGGGGCGTTTACATCCAGAGCTAACCTTGCGGACAAATATTGCTATGGGTTAGAGGGTCCCACTAGCAGGAGGCTAATCTTGCCAGCAGAGGGTGGTAATCCCAAATTGGCCTATATTCCCTCTTCAATTGCCCGCTTTGCAGGGTTACCTGATCGGGATTTTTTCTTAAGATTTTGATTACCTACTTTTGGTTTTAAGGTCCCACTCATACCAGCCATAGGTGCTGCCATGCCAGCTGGCATATTGCCACCTCGCATTTGCTTCATCATTTTTTGAGCTTGAGAAAAACGTTCAACTAGTGAATTTATTTCAGAAATAGCTCTACCGCTACCGCGGGCAATTCGTGCACGCCTAGATCCATTTAATACCTTTGGATTATTACGTTCAAGTGGTGTCATTGATTCAATAATGGCTCTAGTTCTTACTAGTTCTGATTCATCAAAGTTATCTATTTGCTTTTTCATTCCAGCAGCGCCGGGTAATAAGCCCATTAACTTACTCATACTTCCCATATTTTTCATCGCCTCTAATTGTGATAGAAAATCCTCAAACGTGAAATCTTCACCTTTTATAAATTTATCTTCAAGCTTTTTAGAGGCAGCCTCTGGCATTGCCCGCTTAGCACTTTCAGCAAGGGATGCAACATCTCCCATACCAAGAATTCGAGACGCCATTCGTTCTGGATAAAACAGGTCAAAATCATTTATTTTCTCACCAGTGGATGCAAAAATAATTGGCTTACCAGTCACCTCAACAATAGATAGCGCAGCACCTCCTCTAGCATCACCATCTAATTTGGTAAGTACAACTGCATCAAAGCCAACACCAGCTAAGAAAGCATTTGCAGTAACTACTGCATCCTGACCAATCATGGCATCGACTACAAAAAAGGTTTCATCTGGTTTAACTGCGCTTTTAAGATCATTAATCTGCTGCATTAATTGCTCATCAATACCAGTTCTACCCGCGGTATCAATAATGACAAAATTATGTAATTTATCTTTTGCAAACTTTATTGATTCTCTGGCAACATCAACTGCGTCTCCGATGCCATTTCCTGGTTCAGGAGCAAAAACTGGGACTTTTACCGACTCACCAACAACTTGTAATTGGGTAACAGCATTTGGTCGTTGTAGATCAGCCGCAACTAGAAGTGGCGTATTGCCATCAACTTTTAAGTAATTAGCTAACTTTCCAGCAAGGGTCGTCTTACCGGCTCCTTGTAGACCGACTAACAAAATGACAGTTGGTGGCGTCTTTGCAAAACGAACCCGCCGGGCTGAACCACCTAGAATCTGGGTAAGTTCACTATTAACAATTTCAAAGATTTTTTGTGCAGGGTTTGTGCTTTTATTTATCTCATCAGACCGATCCTGTGATTTTTTATAAACTCGATCAGAAAAGGATTCGGCAACAGAGAGTGCAACATCTGATTCAAGTAAGGCATCTTTAATCTGTGCGGTAAAGCTCTTTAAATCTGATTCAGATACTTTCCCGCGCAGGCCAGAGAATATTGAACTAAATCTCTGACCTAGCGCTTGGAACATGGAGGCATCTTACATTTTTTTAGATTGCTTCATCCCCGCTCTCACCGGTTCTAACCCGAATCACTGATTCAACTGATGTGGACCACACTTTGCCATCACCAATACTTCCAGTCCGAGCTGCATCGGTAATTATTTTGATCGCCTTATCAGCAATCTTGCTGCTTACTAATACTTCTAATCTAATTTTGGGAATTAAATCGACTTTATATTGAGCACCGCGATAAACCTCAGTTAAGCCCAACTGCCTACCAAATCCCTTTGCTTCAGAGACTGTCATGCCAGTTATCCCAGCACCAACTAAAGCCTCTTTTACTTCATCTAATTTTTGTGGCTTAATGATTGCTGTAATTAGTTTCATGAACTAAAACCTCCTCTTGAACTAGATGTTAATTCATATCCAGTTTCAGCATGTTGATCGTAATCAATTCCTGCAATCTCTGCCTCTGCTTTAACCCTAAAGCCAATTGTCTTATCGATGATAAATCCGATAATTAAAGTAGCAATGAATGAGTAAGTCAGAACAAAGAAAGCACCAAAGGCTTGCTTACCTAACAAGGTAGCTCCACCGCCATAGAAGAGTCCATCAAGACCAAGGCTATTTATGCTGCTGCTTCCAAAGAAACCAATTGATAAGCAACCCCATAATCCACCGATTAAGTGGACACCAACAACATCTAGAGAATCATCAAAGTTAAATAGGTATTTAAGACCTACTGCTAGTGCGCAGAAGATTCCTGCAAATAGCCCAATTAAAACTGCAGCCCAAGGGGCTACAAAGGCGCAAGCAGGAGTTATTGCAACTAAACCAGCAACCACACCAGATGCAACACCAAGTGATGTTGGATGACCATCTCTTATTTTTTCAACTAATAGCCAACCAAGAGCGGCAGCGGCGGCGGCTACTTGCGTATTTAATAATGCAAGAGCAGCTACACCATTAGCACCTAATGCAGATCCGGCATTAAATCCAAACCAGCCGAACCAAAGTAGGCCAGCGCCAACTAATACCAATGGCATTGAGTGTGGCCGCATTGATTCCTTGCGCCAACCAATTCTTCTACCTAAAACTATTGCCAAAGCTAAACCAGCTGCGCCTGCATTAATATGAACTGCAGTACCACCAGCAAAGTCTTCAACACCACGAGCAGCTAAGAAACCTGCTCCAGTTACTGTATCGCCAACCTTGTTACCGAAGGCAAATACCCAGTGCGCTACTGGGAAATAAACCAATGTAGACCAGAATGTTACAAATACTGCCCATGCTGTGAATTTTGTTCTATCTGCAATTGCTCCTGAAATAAGAGCTGGTGTAATAATTGCAAACATTAACTGAAAAGCAGCAAATGCTAGTAGTGGAATTGGATAAACGCCACCATTATTTGTAAGTTCATTGACCGCACTTCCAAGTCCTGAAAGTGAAAATTCGCCATACCATTGTGAGTTATCTTTGTACCCAAATGCCAATTTAAATCCATAGATCACCCATAGGACACTTACGATGCCAATAGTTATCATTGACATTAACATCATATTTAAAACACTTTTTGCTCTGACCATACCGCCATAAAAAAGAGCAAGACCAGGTGTCATCAATAACACCAATGCTGTGCTTGCTAATACCCATGCGGTATCTCCGGTATTTAGTACTACATCTGCCATAGCAGCTCCAATTTCGCTAATTCTGATAGCGGTAATCGATTCAAGATCAAGGGCCTCGTCATTGAGATAGGCAACTATGGCTCGGGTGGGTTAAATCAAGTGTTGATTTAGATTTCGACCTTGTGACAGTTTTACCTGAATTGTTAAAAGTATGTTACTTATTCAAATAGGCCAGCGATATACGCCTCTGAGTCAAAGTCATCTAGGTCTGTGATTGCCTCACCAGTGCCTACAAACTTGATCGGCAGACCAGTCTGCTTCTCAATCGCCAATGCAATACCCCCCTTGGCTGACCCGTCTAATTTAGTAATAATAAAACCAGTAACTCCAACTGCTTCAATAAATATCTTTGCCTGGTTAATTCCATTTTGCCCAGTTGTGGCATCAATAACTAATAAAATTTCATCTACTGGTGATTGCTTACTAATCACTCGTACTACTTTGCCTAGTTCATCCATTAAGTCTTGTTTGGTATGGAGTCGACCAGCTGTATCAATTAATAAATAGTTAAAATTTTCAGCCTTTGCTTTAGTCGCAGCTGAAAATGCAACAGAGGCTGGATCACTATTAATCTCACCTGTAACTATTTCAACTGGGATCCGCCCCGCCCAAGTCTGTAGCTGTTCAGTAGCAGCTGCGCGAAAAGTGTCAGCTGCTGCTAATAACACCTTGCTACCACTCTTAGTTAATCTATTTGCCAGTTTTGCTGTAGATGTTGTCTTACCAGTTCCATTAACACCAACAATTAATACAGTATTTAGACGATCTGAATCTATAAAAAGCTCTCTGCTTTTATTACTTAACCAGCTCTTAACATGAGTAGTTATTGCCAAAACAGCATCATCTGGTTTAGCAGACTTTACTTTCTCAATTACTTCATCAACTAATTTAACGCCAAGGTCTGAGGCGATTAGCGTGCTTCGAATTTGATCCCACTCATCAGATGAAACTGATCCAGTGCGTAGTGCGGTAAATAATCTCTTAAATAAACTCATTTACTTTTTAAGATACAGAATCAACTTCGCGAATGCGCTGCGAGATTACCTCGCTAACACCATCACCTCGCATTGTGACGCCATATAGAGAATCAGCAATCTCCATGGTGCGCTTTTGGTGAGTAATAATAATTAACTGTGATTTCTCTCTTAGCTCTTCAAAGACACCAAGTAGCCTTCCTAGGTTTGTATCATCTAATGCAGCTTCAACCTCATCCATTACATAAAATGGTGAAGGTCGTGCTTTGAAAATTGCAATTAATAATGCCACTGCAACTAATGATCGTTCTCCACCTGATAGAAGAGAAAGGCGCTTTACCCGTTTTCCTGGTGGCCTTGCTTCAACATCAACTCCAGAGGTCAACATATCTGATGGGTTAGTAAGTATTAACTTTCCATCTCCACCTGGGAATAATCGAGAAAAGACAATTTCAAATTCTCTAGCAGTATCTTCATATGCCTGCGTGAATATCTGCTGAACTCGATCATCAACTTCTTTAATGATATCTAGCAAGTCCTTCTTAGTTTTCTTTAGATCTTCAAGTTGTTCAGCTAGATAACGCAATCTTTCTTCAAGTGATGAATACTCCTCAAGTGCAAGGGGATTAATTTTTCCAAGTAATGTAAGAGATCGCTCAGCTTGAGCTAATCGCTTTTCTTGTTGGTCTCTACGGTAAGGAATCAGGTCACCAGGTACAAATTCACCCTGTTCATTTTCATAAAATGTTGGAACATCATTATTAGGGCCATACTCATTAGCAAGAGTCTGAACATCTATTCCTAGCTCCTCAATCGCTTTATTTTCTATCTGTTCAATTCGCATTCGATGCTCTGCCCTTGCAATTTCATCTTTATGAACACTTGAAGTCAATCTTTCTAATTCAGTTGCTAACTCTCTACTGCTTGTACGCAAACTTAGTATTTCACCCTCTCTGGCAGAACGTGATGCTTCTAAACGCTCTCGCTCAGAACCAGCACGTAAAATTGATGATTCAATTTGAATTAAAGCTTCATAAGCAGCATCTGCAATTTGTTGCGCAGTTACCGCTGCTTGTGCACGAATTTCTCGACGTGAAATAGATTTTGAAGCAGCATCGCGTTCAGCTCTTGCTTGATTTTCTAATGCTCTAGCTCTTTGTTCAATTGCATCCTTGCGCTCCTCAATTGTTCTTAAGTTTAATCTCGCTTCAACCTCTTTAGATCTAGCATCAGAGACTTGTGAACGTAAATCTTCTAAATGAGTTAAATCTGGCTCCACTGGTGATTGGTGGGATTCAAATTGCGCAATTGCTGCTGCCAAATCTCGCTCATCTGATGTGCGCTGCTCAGTTGCTGCAGTAAGTGCAGAAGATAATCGATCCAACTCCTCACCTGAGTTTTTAACATTTTGCCCAGCAACCGCTAGTTGTTCAGCAAGCCCGGTCATAGCTGCATCTGACTCATTTAACTTTGATAATGCGATCTCAAAATCTTGATTAACCTTATTTAATACCTCTTGGGCAGTACTTAACTCAAACTTAACTCGATCACAATCGGCTGAAACTTTAACGAGCTCTGATTCACAGGTTGCAGTTAATGATGAAATTTTCTCAATTAATCCACTATTGCCCGAACTTTTTACTAGCTCATCTATCTCTTTAAAGGCAGTTAATCTTCCAAGTGAGCCTGCTCTTAGTTTTTCAACTGACTGAAGTTTTTCAGTAAAGGTTTTTAAATTTGCCTCAGATGCTTTTACTTCAACTTTTAATTTTTCAAAAATAGCATCTAGCCCTGGTTCTGACGCGGTAAGAGATGAGATCTGAGTTTCAATTACTCCAAAACTTTCTCGGTGCACTTTTAACTTATCCTGCACCAAGTCTCGAACTGTTGTTAAACGATTTATTTCACCAGTTGTTGCATCAATTCGGGAGCGCAATCCATTGATATGTCCTTCTTGTCTAGCTGTGCCCTCACGTTGATCAGCTAAAGCTCTAAGAGATGCAGAAACTCTATTTTCTTCTAATGCCAATTGCCCTTCAATTGCTTTAAGTGAATTTGAATCAACATTTAATTGTTCTTGAGAAATTTTTACCTGCGCTGTGATTGTTGCTTCTTCCTTGCGCAGCAGCTGCGCCTCTTCTTCTAACGCTTTTGGATCGCGCCCAGTCGCCTTTGCTTCCTCTGCTTCTTCAGCTAAAAACCTTGAACGCTCAGATGATAAATTTTGTATACCTCTAATTTGCTCACGCTGTGCAGTAAGTCGATAGAAATTTTCTTGAGCAGAAATTAATTGTGGATTTTCACTTGCCGCAATCGCATCTAATTCAATCTCTCGATCTCTTGCAGTATTTAATTCTCGCTCAACTTGTTCTTTGCGATCACGAAGTACGGTTTCATCGGCAACTTCCTCGGCCATCTCTGAGCGCATTCGAATTAGATCATCAGCTAGTAAGCGTAATTTTGCATCACGCACATCTGATTGAATTATTGTTGCTTTCCTTGCTACCTCAGCTTGTTTGCCAAGTGGTTTTAATTGCCGACGAAGCTCCACAGTTAAATCTTGAATTCTTGCAAGATTTGTCTGCATTGAATCTAATTTTCGAATTGCCTTCTCTTTACGCTTTCTATGCTTAAGAACACCAGCAGCTTCTTCAATAAATGCTCGTCGCTCCTCTGGATTTGCAAGCAAGATCGCATCTAGTTGGCCTTGTCCAACAATCACATGCATCTCTCGCCCAATACCGCTATCACTGAGCAGTTCTTGAATATCTAATAATCTTGTTGTCTCACCATTTAATAGATATTCAGATGAACCATTTCTAAATAAAACTCGAGTAATTGTTACTTCGGAAAAATCGATTGGTAAAACACCATCTGCATTATCTATTGTTACTGAAACTTCAGCTCGGCCTAATGGTGCTCTTCCGGATGTACCAGCAAAAATAACATCTTCCATTTTTCCACCGCGTAAAGATTTAGCACCCTGCTCACCTAATACCCAAGATAAAGCGTCAACTACATTTGATTTACCTGATCCATTTGGACCGACTACACAAGTGATGCCCTGCTCAAAATTTAGGATGGTGGAAGAGGCAAAAGACTTGAACCCCTTGAGGTTCATACTCTTTAGATACATAGCTTCGCCCACTTACTCCACATAGGCGCAAACCTATCTAAAAATAGGGTGAAATCGGTGCTACCTACCGTTGGCAACGCGGGCAAAAGTGGGAGGAACGATTAGCAAAGGCTATTCGGCGGATCAAAGTTGAACATCTTGAACATGGCTGCCCAGCCCTGCCGTAAACACTCAGTGACCTAGAAAAGTAGCCACTCGCCCCATTCACATTTTTATATTGTTGATCAAATGAAGTTCCACCTGCTTTTATTGCAGATTTCATTACCGCTTTTGCGCTATTAATTAGCTTTTTAATTTCATCTTCAGATAGATCCTCACAAATAATCTCTGGATGAATTTTTGCTCGCCATAGCGCCTCATCAGCATAGATATTTCCGATTCCACTAATAATTTCTTGATTTAATATTGCTGGCTTAATAGCAGATTTTCTCGAACTGATATTTGTAATAACTTCTTTTAAGTTAAAATCTGCTTCAAATGGGTCATAGGCAATATGGGCAACTGATGTCGGAACTTGATCATGCATTTGTTCTATAGATAGCCAACCAAATGTGCGCTGATCAATAAATCTAATTTCATTACCAGCACTCTTTTTTCCTGCTAATCCTGCTGCCTTTTGGAGTTCAATTCTGGCGCGTAAATGTGACTGATCAGGTAATTGCTTAGAGGAAATTAGTAACTGCCCACTCATACCTAGATGAGCTACTAAAGTGAACTCTCGATCAAGTTCAAACCATAAAAACTTTCCCCGTCTTTTAACTGCCTTAATTTTTGCGCCAACAACTGCTGCCAGTGGGGAAATAGAACTGGGTTTAATTGCTCTTAAATGATAGGAATGAGCAGATGATATTCGCCTATTTAGCACATACTTCTCAAGGCCTGCACGGACAGTTTCAACTTCAGGTAGCTCTGGCATTTTATTAAGAAGAAGAGTTCTTACTTTTTATTTTCTCTATTACTAATTGCTTCATGAGCAATTCTTGCGGCTGCTTGCTCAGCCTCTCGCTTACTTTTTCCTGACCCAGCTGGAAATCTTTCATTATTTAAAATAACAGTTGCTACAAAACTTTTATCATGATCTGGGCCAGATTCAACTATTTCATATTCAGGTGATGGCATATTAATACTTGCAGCTAGTTCTTGTAACGCAGTCTTTCCGTCAAGACCTGCCCCTTGTGCGGTGGCTGACTCGATTGCAGAACCAATCCACTTTAAAATAACTTCTGAACTTCTTACATATCCATGTTCAAGATAAATTGCACCTACTAATGCTTCAAGTGAATCAGCCAAAATTGAATTTTTATCTCGCCCGTTTGTGGCCTCTTCACCTTTACCAATTCGAAGATACTCACCTAATTTAAGATCACGAGCAATTTGCGCGAGCGCCCTCATATTTACAACACCTGAGCGAAGTGGACTTAATCTACTTTCATCTAAATCTGGAAATTTTTTATATAGTTCATCAGTAACTACTAAGCCAAGAACAGAATCGCCTAAAAACTCAAGACGTTCATTTGTTGGAATACCACCGGCTTCATATGAAAATGATCGGTGAGTTAATGCAAGTTCAAGCAACTTATCCTTAACCGAAATTCCGAGTTGCTCGGTTAGGCCAGAGTACAGATCAGACCTCTAGAACCTGGCGACGATTATAAGTTCCACAGGTTGGGCAAGCTGTGTGTTGTAATTTTGGTTGCTGGCATTGCTCACATGTTGCAAGGTGTGCAGGAGTTGTCTTCCACATGCTTCGTCGAGAGCGAGTTCGTGCTCGCGACATTTTTCGCTTTGGTACTGGCATGATCATTACTCCTTATAAACACATTTGCTAAGGTGAGAATTATCTAGGAAAAGTTGGATCTTGTAAAAACGGCTTAATTTTTGAGCGGAAAATCCTTCAAGGCGGCCCATCTTTGATCAGCTGGTGATTGAGATTCAACTACTGGCAGATACGACCAATTCTGTCCCTGCTTTTCCTCAAGGCCAGGGCAATCCTCATTACAAAGTGGATTTACTGCTAAATTTAAAATTATCGCATCCCTTATCGCAGGCTCTAAATTAATATCATCACCAATCATAAAACTTAAATCATCTTCTTCAAGATCTAGATCATCTTCTTTACTAGATTTACTTCCCCGCTTACCTGCAGATTTATTAGCTAAAACTTCATAGTAATAGAGCTCGGTAAAATTTTCATCAATTGGCCAGCTAATTGGCTTTAAACACCTAGTGCATTCACCAGTTGCATTTGCTATTACTCGAGCTGTAGCTAGTACTCCCTCATCAACTGATTGCAATCGCAGATCAACCTCGATGATTTCACCCGGTTTTACTGATAGCAGGTCAACTCCTACTGACTCGGTGATTTTAAGATCTAATTCATGCTCTCGCATCTCACCTGCCCGATGAGGCAGATCATGGGTGTTAAAGATATAAATTGATCTTGCCATAGAACTAATTTTTTAGTTCAGAGAGTGCGTGCTTAGTTTCAAATCCGTCTAGCTTATCTCGGCCCTTACTAATCACATCTAAAGTCTTATTTAAAATCACTTCAAGTGTTGCCAATCTTGAATCAATATAAGCATCAATTTCTTCTCGACTCTTCTCTCCATCTGTGTTTGCCTCAGCCAGAATTCGATTAGCTTCTTTGCGGGCACTGCTAACAATTGTGGTTTGCTCAACTAAACGAGCAACTTCCTCTCGTGCTTGCTCAATAATGGCATCTGCTTGTTCATGCGCTTCTTCTAAAATATTTTCTTTATCACGCTGAATGGCAATGGCTTTGGCTAAATCATTTGGGAAAGAAACTTTAATTTTATCTAATAGTTGAAGTAATTCACTTCTATTTATGACGCAAGAAGCAGAAAGTGGAACAGAGCGTGCCTCTTCAACAGCTGCAATTGCTGCCTCTAAATTTTCAACTACATCCATGATTAATCCTTCCGCTCAAGGCGAGATCTTAACTTATCTACTATTGCAGCTGGCATATAAGCCGAGACATCCCCACCATAACTAGCTATTTCTTTGACTAATGAGGATGATAAAAATGAATGAGATGGGGCGGTGGACATAAATAATGTCTCAACTCCCTGCAGTTGCAAGTTAACCTGGCTCATTTGTAGTTCATAATCAAAATCACTTACTGCCCGTAATCCCTTAACAATTGTTGGGATCTTATTAGTACGACAGTAATCAACTAATAAGCCAGACCAGGAATCAACCTTAATATTCGTATACCGGGTAGTTACCTGCTTTATCATTTCAATTCGCTCATCTACTGTAAATAATGAGCTCTTTGTTTGATTAACTAATACTGCAATTACAACCTCATCAAATAATGTACAAGCTCTGGCAATAATATCTAGATGGCCATTAGTAATGGGATCAAATGATCCTGGACAAACAACACGTCTCATGGATAAAACGCTAGCAACTAATTGCTAAGTTAGCCATTTTTACTCACGCATCGCGCTCAGTATGCACTCCATAATGAATGCTACCAGCGCCATATGAGCGAACCTTGAGCTCTGTTAAGGAAGGTGGCCAAGTGAATGCTTTTACTTTCCCATCACGTTCAATTGCAATAACTCCAAACTTACTTAACAAATTAAGTGAAATGATTTTCTTTAATATCTTTTCAATTTCTGAATTAGCCACTTCATACGGTGGATCTATATAGATAATCTCGTATGGATTAGAAGCAGTATGGTTTAAAAATTCAAATACTGTTTTATTATGTACCTTAAATTTCCCAACTCCTGTAAGGGATGAAAGTAATGCAAAGTTTTCTTCACAAACATCTGCGCTAACTGAATTACTTTCAACTGCCTCAACAAGGGCTGCTCCTCTAGATAATGCCTCAACTCCCACAGCTGCTGAGCCAGCAAATAAATCTAGAAAGTGAAGTCCTTCTAATGTACCAAAGGTTGAAATTAAGGATGAGAACAAACCCTCTCGTGCTCGGTCAGAGGTTGGACGGGTAATAGATGGTGGTGAAAAAAGTTTTCGCCCTTTACCAATTCCGGCAATAATTCGCATGCTCATGATTTATCCATAAATCTTGCTGCTTCATCACTCTTAAGTTTATCTACTTCACTCTTTAGCTCTGGCAAATGATTTATCTCTGGATCAACATCTAAAATCTTAAGGGCAACGCCTCTAGCAGAATCAATTAGATTCTCATCACGTAATACTCTTAATAAGCGAAGGTGTGACCGGCCACCAGATTGGGATCTACCTAATACATCACCCTCTTTACGTTGTTCAAGGTCAAGGCGAGCTAATTCAAAACCATCTAAAGTTTGAGCCAGTGCATTTAGTCTTTGCATACTTTGAGAATCCTCTTGCGCACTTGTAACTAGTAAGCAAAGTCCTGCCACACTACCTCGCCCAACTCGACCACGGAGTTGGTGAAGTTGTGAGATACCAAAACGATCAGCATCCATAATTACCATCATTGATGCATTTGCAACATCAACTCCCACCTCAATTACGGTAGTGGCTACTAAAACATCAATTTCACCTTTTGCAAACGCGACCATTGTTTGCTCTTTTAAATCACTAGATTGGCGGCCATGAAGTGTGGCAATTTTTAACCCAGATAATTCCCCACTTGCTAGTTCAGGTGCTAATTCTTCAACTGCGCTCATCTGCTCATTATCTAAGTACTCTTCACCTAATAATTGAGCAGCAATAATCTCTCTTTCAGTTAGTTTCTTACCAGGGTTAACGATTCTCGGTGCCACGATATAAACCTGATGACCTTTTGCTACCTCCTCCTTAACACGGGCCCATGCTCGATTTAAAAAGTGTGGTTTTTCAAGTACTGGAATTATGTGTGTGGTAATTGCTACTCGCCCACTAGGTAATTCCTTAAGTGTTGAAATATCTAAATCACCAAATACCGTCATTGCCACAGTTCTAGGAATTGGAGTAGCGGTCATAACTAAAAGATGTGGTGGTTGCTTTGCCTTCATACGAAGTGCATCTCGCTGCTCAACACCAAATCGATGTTGTTCATCAACTACGACAAGTCCAAGATCTGCAAATGTAACTCCATCTGAAATCAGCGCATGAGTACCAATCACAATTCCAGTTTGTCCACTTGCTAACTTTGCATGAATCTCTTTTTTCTCAGCAGTAGATAAAGAACCAGTTAGTAGTTCAACTTCAGTGCCTATTGAGCCTGCTTGCAGTGTGCCAGCTTGGGCTAATTCACCAAGTAATTTTTTTATTGTCCGAAAATGTTGCTGAGCTAAAACCTCTGTTGGTGCAAGCAGCGCTGCTTGACCGGATGAATCAACTACGGAAAGCATTGCCCTAAGTGCAACAACTGTTTTTCCTGAGCCGACCTCACCTTGTAGTAGTCGATGCATTGGATACTTATTTGATAAATCCTTTTCAATTTGCGCGTTAACTTCAATCTGACCAGCGGTATATTTAAATGGTAACTTAGCTTCAAAAGCAGCAACTAAAACAGGGGTATTTGGTGTGCGAGATTTTGTTACTAATTTAACTATTTCATTTCGTCTTTGACCTAGCAACAACTGCAGTAACAAAGCCTCATCAAATGTAAGCCTTTCTCTTGCATTTGCTGCGCTATCTAGATCAGGTGGTTGGTGAATATCAGAGAATGCTTTCATTAAATTTGGATAATTAAATTGCTTAGCTACATCCTCCGGTAGATAATCTGCTAGATCATCTAATGAATCTAATGCTAATTTCATGCACTGCATTATCTTCCATGACGGTAGTTTTGCGGTAGCTGGGTAGACGGGTAAAAATTTGCCGGCAAACTCAGCAACTGCAGCATCAACGTCATCTCCATCTGGAATTAATTGATAATCAGGGTGTGATAACTGTCGCTTACCTTTAAATACACCAACTTTTCCTGCAAACATTCCTACTCGGCCGGCTTTTAAATCCTTCTCCCGCCAAGCTTGGTTAAAGAATGTTAAAGACAAGTTCGCACTTCCATCTGTAACAATTACCTCTAATAAGTTTTTACCATTAGCCCGCCGTAACTTAACCGCCTCAATTTCAGCCAAAATTGTGACCTCATCATCAGCTAATAAAGTTGAAATATCAGTTAACTCACCCCGCACCACATACCTTCTTGGGTAGTGGCGAAGTAGTTCATTGACAGTAGTCATCCCAAATGATTTTTCTAAAACATCAGCAGTTCGATCACCTACTATGTTTTGCAATCGGGTCACAAGGCTGGCCATAGTGGAAGTATCCAATGCCGCCTGCTTTATCTCGCGTAATTACCCACCGGATTAGCCATTTAATACCCCTGCGAGGTAATCTTTCGCCTCTGATTAGTTCAATTAGGAAATAAAGGGAGTAAATAAAGTGTCTTCAGTATGCGATATCTGCGGCAAAGCCCCAAGCTTTGGTAACAACGTCTCCCACTCAAAACGTGCTACTCGCCGTCGCTGGAATCCAAATATCCAAAAAATTCGCACGCTAATCAATGGACAAACCAAGCGCAAGAATGTTTGTGCCTCATGCCTTAAGGCAGGCAAAGTAGTTCGCTAACTAGAAGTGCTGGTAACCAGTTTTTTTAATTTCTACACCATCTAGTAATAATTTCCCCTCACCTTTTCCAACACTACCTATTTGAATGCCTAATTCATTGCTCTCATTCTCCTTGCCAACAGTTGCCAAGAAGAAGTGATCCTCACCTCCAGTAAGAATCCAATCAAATACATCTTCATTTAATTCTTTCGCAAGCTCTGCAAGATCTTTAAAATCTGCTGCTTGTGAGATTAAATCCTTGCTCAGATTAAAATTTACATTTGATGCGTAAGATAAGTGTGCGGCATCTGTTGCTAACCCATCACTTACATCACACATAGAGGTTGCTACTTTGATTAACTTATCTGGTGCTACTAGTTTTGGATTTAAATGAGCCTCAACTACATACCTTGGCCGATCTAGTTCTCTATTTAATATTGCAAGTCCGGCAGCAGATAAACCTGTAAGTGATGATAAATAAATCAGATCCCCAACTCTCGCACCGCTTCGAAGAATTGGCTGAGCTGATAACTCACCAAGAGCGGTAATACTTAAAGTCATTTTCTCAGATTTGCTTAAATCACCACCAATAACAGTTACCTCAAATTTATCGGCAACAGAGCGAATACCTTTAGCAAGTTCGGTAACCGTCTCGCTATTATTTAATTCACTAATACCAGCTGCTACTAATAAATATTTAGGAATAGCCCCCATGGCAAAGATATCGGCAAGATTTGCCGTTGTAAGTTTTGCCCCTATTTGAAATGGTGTGGACCACTTTTTATTAAAGTGAATATCCTCTACTGCCATATCTACAGTTGCAACTAACTTGTTATTTGAACTCTTTATAACCGCAGCATCATCACCGATGCCCACTTGCACCTGGGTTTGAAATGAGGTGTGAAATAGATCGCGTAAGCGCGCTATCAGCCCTGCTTCAGATTCAATCAATGCCACTCCCCAATTAACTCGCTATAGGCTACCCTTTAATATCGCTTTGGTTCACGGCCGAACTTAAAGCAATAATTGAAAGGCTTCAAATGTCTGTTCAGGCTTACATTCTTATTCAAACTGAAGTTGGTAAGGCTTCCAGTGTTGCAAAAGCTGTCTCTGCCATTGCTGGCGTAACTATCGCTGAAGGTGTTACCGGTCCTTACGATGTAATCATGCGAGCAGAGTCTGCAAGCATGGAAGATCTAGGTCGCACAGTTTTAGCAAAGGTACAAGCAGTTGCTGGCATAACTAGAACTCTTACCTGCCCAGTTACTACTTTTTAATTTTCACCAACTATAAGTGGTCTAGCACTAGTACATTTAATTAACTCGTTATACGTTGTTGGATAAACTGCATGTGGATGACCTGCTGCTGCCCAAACTACTTCGTAATCATTTAGTGCTTGATCAATAATTACTATCTTCGGCTGATTTATCCATCCAATTGGTGCAACACCACCTATTGAGAATCCTGATTTTTCTTTCACATAATCAGCATCTACTCGATCTAACTTATCTTCTCCTAATTGTCTTGCGACTAACTCAGTATCAACACGATGCCTACCTGATGTAATAACTAATAGCGGGCTTTGATCAGGTAGTTTAAAAATAATTGATGAAGCAATCTGACCAACTTCGATGCCTAAAGCTGCTGCTGCCTCAGCTGCACTCCGAGCGCTATCTGCTAAAACCTTAATCTGCCCCTTAGCACCAATGCTTATCAAAGCTTGTTGCACTCGTTTAACAGCAGATTTTTCTAAAACTCCATCCATCAATTACCTAGTTACATTTATTGAACGCTTTTGAGCAGTTTCAATTAACTTAGTTATGAGTTGCTGATATGAAATGCCAGTTTTCTCAATTAACTTTGGATAAACCGAGGTTGGAGTAAAGCCAGGCATAGTATTGATTTCATTAATTACGATCTGATTATCACTTGAATAGAAGAAATCAATTCTGGCCAATCCTTCACACCCTACTGCGCTAAATGCAAGTAAGGCAGCCTTTTGAATTTTTTCTTCAATACCTGCTGGAAGATCTGCTGGTGATACAAGTTGCATAGAATTATCTAAATACTTAGCTTGAAAATCGTAGAACTCATACTTATCTGAAATTACAATTTCTCCAACTGGTGATGTAGATAATTTGCCGTCTGCTTGCAAGACTGCACATTCAATTTCTTTTCCAATTATTGCCTGCTCAATAATCACCTTAGTATCAAAAGTGAGTGCGTGCTCAACAGCTGCAGTTAACTCAGCTGCTGCTTTAACTTTTGTTGTACCACGGCTTGAGCCACTTCTGGCTGGTTTAACAAATAGTGGATATTTAAGGCTACTTGGTAGTTCAAATTTTGAAGATGTTACAACTGTGCCTGCTGCAACATTTAAACCAGCAGATGCGAAAATAGGCTTTGCATAAGATTTATCCATACTTACCGCGCACGCTAAAACACCTGAACCAACGTAGCGCTGCCCAATCATTTCAAAAAGCCCTTGGATAGTTCCATCTTCTCCATATGGTCCGTGCAGTATCGGAAATGCAACATCGATTGCTAAGTTTTTCCCGCCAGAAAATAAACCCTGGCTAGTAACACTTATCTCTACCCCAGATTCTGGCACTACGGGTAAGGCACCATTTTGAATGATAAAACTTGTATCAGCTGGCAGAAGAAGCCATTTACCTGATTTAGTAATTCCAATTAGTACTGGTTCAAATTTATTTCGATCTATTGCGCCAAGAATTCCATTTGCTGAAACACATGAAATTTCATGCTCACTACTTTTCCCACCACATATAATTCCAACTCTAACTTTACTCATTAAATATCTGCCTTAATACTTACTTTCATTAATCTATCAACTGCATCTTTTGGATTTAATGTACCGGCAACGACATCTGAAACTACCTCGATTATTGGTGCTTCTACTCCTACTCGATGTGCAAGTTCTAGCATCGCACCTGCTGAATAAACACCCTCAACTGTTTTAACAACCTGAGCTCTAGCTTTAGTGATTGAACCAGTTTTTCCTAATACCTCACCAAAACTTCTATTTCGCGACAGAGGTGATTGCGCACTTGCTACAAGATCACCAATTCCAGCAAGTCCTAAGAAGGTAAGAGGATTAGCGCCATATGCCTCACCTAATTTAGCAACCTCAGCTAATCCCCTAGTAATCATTAATCCTTGAGTATTCTCGCCATATCCCATACCAACTGCAATACCAACTGCAAGTGCAATCACGCTTTTGGCCGCGCCAGCAAATTCACAACCAATCAAGTCAGATGATGGGTAGATTCTAAAATAATTAGTTGAAAACATTTCAACCATTAAATCAATGTTTTTTTGATTCTCAGATGCGGCAACTGCGCCAGCTGGCTGTCTCATAATGATTTCACTAGCTAAATTTGGTCCGGTAATTATCCCTAATCTTGATTGATCTACTGATAACACATCCTGGACAACCTCAGTCATTCTAAATTGCGTTTCAACTTCTATACCTTTTAATGTACTTATAACTGGTAATTCAGCCGGGAAAAACCCCTTCCAACTTACTAAATTCTCGCGCAATGTTTGAGCTGGAATTGCTAATAAAATAACCTCAGCAAACTCAAGTGCAGCTTTAATATCAGTAGTTGCTTTTAACTCTCTTGGTAGATCAATTCCTTTTAAAAACCTCCGATTTGAATGGCGACGATTTATTTCTCGCACTACTTTTTTGTTTCGTCCCCAAATTAAAACCTGCTGACCAGAATCAACCATTACCTGACCAAGTGTTGTTCCCCATGCTCCAGAACCTAAGACAGCAACTTTTTTCATTTTACTTCTTTCTTAAAATTACCAGTTCGAGGTAGTGCTGATTTTTTTGGATCAAATACCTCAAGCGGTGCTTTCTCACCTCGAATATCTTCTAATAATCTTGTGATTGCACTCATCACATAAGCAGTTGCCTCTTCAACTGCAACAGGATCCTCTGCCTTTCCATACCATTTTGAAAAATCAAGTGGTGTTCCAGCTTGAATGATTACCTTTGTGCGTGGAAATAACTTTGGCTTTTTTGAATATGCTGGCAAAATCTTTTGCGCACCCCACTGCGCGCATGGGATAACTGGAACTTGGGTAAGAATTGCAAGGCGAGCAATTCCGGTCTTAGCCTTCATTGGCCAGTAGTTAGCATCTCGAGTTAGTGTTCCTTCTGGATAGACACCTAGTAAATGGCCAGCTTTTAAAAATGCAATCGCATGTTGAAGTGCGTCAGAGGCAACACTGGTCTCACGTTCAACTGGAATCTGACCCGCACCAAGTAAGACTCGGCCAATAATTGGCAGTTTAAAAAGTGATGCCTTACCTAAATACCTTGGTGCTCTGCCATTGTCATATAAAAAATGTGTAAAAAGAAGTGGATCTACATATGAGATGTGATTACAAACTGCAATTGCTGCCCCACTTTTTGGTAAATTTTCTACGCCACGCCAATCCCGCTTAGCGATTAAATTTAAGAGCGGCCTAACTAAATCTGCACCAAATCGAAACCAACTAGTTACGCCTAATGGTTTTCCGCTAGGGGGTGCATAGGAAATCTTCAGATCTGTAGACACACTTAATTCTACGACTATTACCGTTATTGGCCATAAATGAGCGTAAAAAACGGGACCTCATAGATGAGATCCCGTTAATTAATTTACTTTTTTAGCGACGCTTTGACTTCTTCGCTTTTCTAGCAGGCTTACGAGAAACCTTCTTTGCCTTGCCAGCTTTCTTAGCAGCCTTTACTGGCGCTACTTTTGCTGGTGGTGTTGGTGCTGCACCTAATTTACGTGCGCCAGAGATAACTTCTTTCAAACCCTTTGCAGGTAGAAAGCGAACCTTCTTGCTGGCTTTAATCTGAATTGATTCACCGGTAAATGGATTACGTCCCTTACGTGCTGGACGATCAACTTTCTTAAACTTACCGAAATCATTAATCATTACATCTTCACCCTTTGAGATATTGCGAACTACCGCATCAAAAACAACCTCAATAGCGCGAGCAGCTTCTTTCTTACTATCACCAAATTGTGGTGCTAGGTAAGCGATGAACTGGGCCTTGTTCATTATTTCCCCTTATTTACGCATAAACATTAAGCGTTTGCTTAACTAAGGGTTAATCTATGGGGTGATGTGAAATAGTTTGGTTAATTAAATCGGTGTGTCGGCATCAAATTCTTATTATAAATCAAGGGTTTTTAAGGAAGTTTACTAAACTCTAAATAATTACTTTAGAGTTTAAATCACCGAATTGGCAGTGTTTTAGGCTTAAAACTCAATCTTTTTTCTTCAAACTTTGTTACCTCATCAATTTTTGTAAAGGTCAACCCAATGTCATCTAAGCCTTCCATTAGTCGCCATCTGGTGTAATCATCGATGGCAAAGGCGATGCTTGCTGTGTCATATGAGACTGTCTTAGCCTCTAAATCAACAGTTATTTTGGTATCAGGTGCGCTTTCTACTTTTTTCCAAATTTTTTCAATCTCATCCTGTGGCAAAATAACTGTTAATAGCCCCATCTTTTGTGAATTACCTCGGAAGATGTCGGCAAATCTGCTGGATAAAACAACTTTAAAGCCATAATTTTGCAAAGCCCAAACCGCATGCTCTCTAGATGAGCCTGTACCAAAATCAGGACCTACAACTAAAACTGTTGCACTCTTATATTGAGGTTGATTTAACTCAAATGCTGGATCATTGCGCCAGGCGGCAAATAGCCCATCTTCAAAACCGTTTTTGGTAATCCGCTTTAGATAAACAGCTGGGATTATTTGATCGGTATCAACATTGCTACGGCGCAGTGGTAAGGCGCTGCCGGTATGTTTAACAAATTTTTCCATATTACAAATCCGCCGGTGAGGCTAATGTGCCCTTAATAGCGGTAGCTGCTGCTACCAAAGGACTAACTAAGTGGGTGCGGCCGCCCTTTCCTTGTCTGCCTTCAAAGTTACGGTTACTAGTAGATGCTGCTCGCTCACCTGGCTTTAGTTGATCAGGATTCATTCCTAGGCACATAGAGCAACCAGCACTGCGCCATTCAGCGCCAGCATCTAGAAACACTTTATCTAAGCCTTCAGCTTCTGCTTGCAATCTAACTCGGGCAGAGCCTGGCACAACTAAAAGCCTAAGTGTTGATGCAATCTTTTTTCCTTTTAAAATATCAGCGGCAGATCTTAAATCTTCAATCCGTCCATTTGTGCAAGAACCTAAGAAAACAGTATCTACCTTAATTGATTTAAGTGGAGTCCCTGGTTTTAAATCCATATACTCCAAAGCACGTTCAGCTGCTCCGCGATCTTCAGCATTACTTAAATCTGCTGGGTTTGGCACAGATCCGCTAAGTGGCAAACCTTGGCCTGGATTAGTTCCCCAGGTTACAAATGGTGCTAATTCATCAGCATTTAAGTTAATTTCTTTATCAAATTTTGCATCAGCATCAGTAGATAATGTTTTCCAATAAGTAAGAGCGGCATCCCAATCAGCTCCTGCTGGTGCGTGAGGCTTTGTCTTAACATAATCAAATGTTGTTTGATCAGGTGCAATTAATCCTGCTCTAGCACCGGCCTCAATTGACATGTTACAAATTGTCATACGAGCCTCCATTGAAAGCGCTCTAATTGCACTTCCTCGGTACTCAAGAATGTAACCCTGGCCACCACCAGTTCCAATTTTTGCAATTACTGCCAAAATAATATCTTTGCTAGTCACTCCTGGTTTTAATGTGCCTTCAACATTTATTGCCATAGTCTTTGGTCGAAGTAATGGCAAGGTTTGAGTTGCAAGAACATGCTCAACCTCACTTGTACCAATTCCAAATGCTAACGCTCCAAAAGCTCCATGAGTTGAGGTGTGTGAATCCCCGCAAACAATTGTCATACCTGGTTGAGTTATACCCAGTTGTGGTCCAACCACATGCACAATTCCCTGTTCAACATCTCCTAGTGAATGTATTCGTACACCAAACTCAGCACAATTTTTTCGAAGAGTATCTACTTGCAATTTTGAAACGGGATCAGCAATCGGTTTATCAATATTAAGAGTAGGAACATTGTGGTCTTCAGTTGCAATAGTTAATTCAGGCCGGCGCACCTTTCGATTTGCAAGGCGCAGGCCATCAAATGCTTGTGGGCTAGTTACTTCATGAATTAAATGTAGGTCAATGTAAAGTAGATCTGGTTCACCCGCTTTTGAGCTGACAATATGCTCAGTCCAAATCTTCTCAGCTAACGTCTTACCCATTTCCTACTTACTCCCTTATCTTGCAAAATATTCACTAGATTTGCTTCTCACCTAATGAGATGGCATTATCAGAGTGTGGACAAGAAGAATAGCGGAGTTGGTGTATTAGACAAAGCCTTACGCATCCTTGCCGCATTAGAGGCCGGTCCGCAATCATTAAGTGAACTTGTTGCCACCACCGCCATTGCAAGACCTACCGCCCATCGATTAGCCGTCGCCCTTGAGCACCACCGATTAGTTAGTAGGGATTTTTCTGGTCGATTTATTTTAGGCACCCGCTCATCTGAGTTAGCTGCAGCAGCTGGTGAGGATAAGTTACTAGCAATTGCAACACCTGCCCTTACTGCACTTAGAGATGCAACTAGTGAGAGCGCACAGCTCTACCGCCGGCAAGGTGATCTACGAATTTGTGTAGCTACTGCAGAGCGATTAACCGGATTAAGAGATTCTGTCCCAGTTGGCACTGTATTTACTATGCAGGCTGGCTCTGCTGCTCAGATTTTACTTGCGTGGGAGGACCCAGAAAAACTTCATCGTGGATTAGTAAATGCAAAATTTACAGCAGCAAATCTTGCCGCTGTTCGCCGCCGTGGTTGGGCGCAATCAGTTGGTGAGCGAGAGGCTGGAGTGGCATCAGTTTCAGCACCTGTTCGTGGACCAAATAATAAAGTAATTGCTGCGGTAAGTATTAGTGGGCCAATGGAAAGATTAAGTCGTCAGCCAGGCAGGCTTCACGCTGCAGCAATTGTTGCAACTGCTGCAAGATTAAGTGACTACTTACTAAAAAATAATAAGTAAGTAGCTCCGAGGGGATTCGAACCCCCGTAGCTGGCTTGAGAAGCCAGAGTCCTAGGCCACTAGACGACGGAGCCGTACGGTAGAACATAAATAAATCGCTGGGGTACCAGGACTCGAACCTAGACAAGCTGAACCAGAATCAGCTGGGCTGCCAATTACCCCATACCCCATTATTTATTTTTAATGCAGGGATAAGAATACCCTGCACCACAATTTATTTGGAAATCCCCGCCCTAATTCGTGCGATCGAGCGCTCCTTGCCTAACAACTCTAATGATTCAAATAATGGTGGTGAAATATGAGAACCAGTTACAGCAATTCGAAGTGCGCTAAAGGCAATTCTTGGTTTAAGACCTAACTCATCAATTAATGCACTACGTAATACCTCTTCAATACTTGTGTGATTCCAGGTAGAAAGTGGCTCAATTTTCGCTAACGCAACCATTAAAACCTGTTGTGATCCTTCATCTTTTATTTTTGGTAACTCATCTGGGGCTACTACAAAATCCTTAACAAATAGAAAGTTAAGCATGGCAGGGATTTCAGCTAAAGTAATGATTCGCTCTTGGATTATTGGTAGTGCTGATTTAACAATCGCAATCTCTTCCGGTGTGCCAGTAATAACCTTTTCTTTTATCAAAAATGGCAAAGCCCACTCTAAAAACTTATCTAAGGTGAGGGCTCGAATTTTATCGCCATTAATTGCTTCAAGTTTTTTCGGATCAAATCTAGCTGGGCTGCTGTTAACTCGTTCAATGGTAAATAACTGAACTAATTCAGTCATAGATATATTTTCTTTATCATCTCCAGGTGACCAACCAAGAAGGGCTAAATAATTACAAATGGCTTCGGGCAAATAGCCATGTTCGCGATACCAATTAATTGATACTTCACCATTTCGCTTTGATAATTTTGCATTATCTTGTCCCATCACAAATGGCAGATGGGCAAATACTGGATACTGCGCTGGGGTAAGGCCCATCGCTTGATAAACTCTAATCTGCCTTGGAGTAGATGAAAGTAAATCTTCTCCCCGTAGCACATGAGTTATCTTCATTAAAACATCATCAACTGCAACCGCAAGTGTATAAAGTGGTGAACCATCTGCTCGTGCTAAAACAAAATCTGGAACAAATTCATGTTCAAATTTAACCTCACCACGAATTAGATCAGTAAAAATTGTTTCCCCATTCGGCATGCGCATACGCACGACTGGTTTGCGGTCAGCAGATTTATATTGCTCAATTTGTGCATCTGATAAATCTCGGCATTTACCGTCATAACCAGGTGCTTTGTTATTTTTCATTTGCACCTGCCTGCGCTCCTCTAACTCTTCAGAGCTGCAATAGCAATAATAAGCATCACCTTGATCTAAAAACTTTTGTGACCACTGACTATAAATATCTAATCTTTCTGATTGTAAATAGGGGCCATACTCACCACCCACTTCAGGTCCTTCATCCCAATCTAATCCGAGCCACTTTAAACTTTGAATTGCGGCTTGGATGTACTCATCTGTTACACGTTCTTTATCAGTATCCTCAATTCGAAAAATTAATTTTCCGCCAGTATGCCTTGCATATGCCCAATCAAATAGGGCAGTTCTTATGTTTCCGACATGCAGATCACCAGTTGGTGATGGTGCAAATCGCACACGTACTTCAGAATTATTGGCCACGAGAAGAGACCTTATTAGTAAGAGCGCCCAAACCATCAATTGCCACAGTAATTGATGCTCCAGATGGCATAGGACCGATACCAGCAGGTGTGCCGGTAAGAATTACATCTCCAGGAAGTAGTGTCATTACATTTGTTACAAACTCAACTATTTGAGGGACCTTAAATATCATCTCTGAAAGCATAGAGGACTGCTTTACCTCACCATTTAATGTGGAAGTTATTTTTTGATCTCCTGGAATAAACTCTGTTTCAATCCAAGGTCCAAGTGGGCAAAAAGTGTCAAACCCCTTAGCTCTACTCCACTGCCCATCCTTCTTTTGAAGATCTCTAGCAGTAACATCATTTGCCAGTGTGTAGCCATAAATAACATCTTTTGCTTTTGATGCTGGAACTTCCTTACAAATACGCCCAATTACTATTGCAAGTTCTGCTTCATAATCAACTCGCTCACTCATTCTTGGCCAGATTATTACCTCATTTGGTCCAATAACTGATGTATTTGGTTTAATAAAAATTATGGGCTCACTTGGAACTTCTGAATCCATTTCAGCGGCATGATCCGCGTAGTTTTTACCAATGCAAACTACTTTGCTACGGGGTATTACTGGTGCGAGCAACTTAACATCACTTAGTTTTAAACTTTTCTCTGCTGGAACAATGCCAGAATAAATTGGATCTCCACGTAAAACCAATATTGCATCTTGATCATTTAATACCCCAAATAATGGATCAGTTCCTACCCCAAGCTTTTCTGGAGCTGAGAATCTAATTATCCGCATTAGAGCATCTTACAACTGATCTGTTGCCTGACTCGTTTCCGCAATTTTTTCAACTAATACTGTTGCGATTCTATGGCGCCTACCAACTGGTCGCTCTGCTGTTAGTTTCCAGCCGGGAACAGTTATTGTGCTACCAGGAATTGGTACGCGACCAAGGTGTTTCGCAATTAAACCACCAATAGTGTCAACATCTTCAATTTCTTCCACTGTGAAACTTGTTTCAAATTTCTCGGCAAAATCTTCCACATGTAATCTTGCTGAGATACGAGCTTTTTCTTTATCTATCCATTCAACTTCCTCAGCTTCATCATCATCATATTCATCAGCAATTTCACCAACGATCTCTTCTAAAATATCTTCAATTGTTATTAAGCCAGCAGTTCCGCCGTATTCATCAACCACAATAGCCATATGTATTTGATCGCGCTGCATCTGTTTTAACAGCTCATCTGCAGTTTTAGTCTCTGGTACATATGTTGCTTTACGCAAATGTTCTTCAACATTTTCACTCTGTTCTGCGTCATGATTTTCATGAACTCGCCTTGCTAAATCCTTAACATAAGCAATGCCCACAACATTATCTAAATTCTCTGAAATGACTGGAATTCTGGTAAAGCCAGAGCGCAGCGCAAGGGATAGTCCTTGTCTTAAATTCTTTCCAGATTCAATCCAAACCATCTCAGTTCTTGGAACCATTAACTCCCTGACCATTGTCTCCCCAAGATCAAAAACAGAATGAATCATCTCCCTCTCAGATTCTTCGACGAACCCACTTTCACTCGCTTGGTCTACTAAGTCACGAAACTCAGCTTCGGTTGAAAATGGCCCAGATTTAAAACCCTTACCTGGTGTGATTGCATTTCCTACTGTAATTAATAAATTAGTAAGCGGGCTAAGTAATTTTGAAAGCAAATCTGCAGTGATGATTGCTGGCTTTGACCAAGAGAGTGCATTTTGTTTACCAAGAGTTCTTGGACCAACTCCAACAATTACATAAGATATCGCCACCATTAAAACAATTGTTTGCGTTAAAGCCACTGCTTTATTATCAGTTATCTCAATAAATGCAGCCGCAACTAAAACAGTTGCAGTTAATTCACAACTCTTTCTTACTAGTAATAAAACATTTAGATATCTAGCAGGATTTTCAGTGAATCTGGAAAACTTACTTGCATACTTGGGTTTTGCATCAATAACTTGTTCAATTAGCAATCTTGATAAAGATGTAAGTGCTGATTCACTACCAGCTAAAAACCCAGCAAAAACTAATAAAATAATGACGGAAAATAAAGTAGCAAGACTCATACTTTCATCCTCCACTGATTAAGAAAATCTTCTTGAAGTTTAAACATTACTTCTTCATCTAATATTTCTTGATGGTCATATCCAAGCAGGTGTAGAACTCCATGAACGGTAAGTAGTTCAAGTTCTTTTTCTAAAGACTGTTTACCATTTTTTTCTGCAAATGCTGGGCAAAGAACAATATCTCCAATAATGCCTGGGCCATTAGATGCTGAATTTGGTTTCATCTCATCCATTGGAAAAGATAAGACATCAGTTGGACCAGGTAGATTCATCCATTTCACATGTAACTCAGATATTTCTTCTTCAGTTACTAATCTAATTGCTAACTCAGAGTCTGGGTGGATACCTAATTTATTTAATGCAAACTCAGCAACAGACTGAATGCCTTTTTCATTGCACTTAACATGTGAATTATTTTCTAATTCTATTTTCATAAGTATTTGCTCAAAGTTCTGAGCTATTAACGATCACCTTTTCCGCTTCGAATAGGAAAGGTTGATTTTGAAATATTCTCATCCCAATTTCCATATGCGGTCACAATATCTCCAACTAAACGATTTCGGACAACATCTTCAGCATTTAAGTGCATGAAAGCTATATCGTCGACATCTTTTAGAATATCTTGAACAATTTTTAAACCGGATTGTGAATTATTAGGTAGATCAATCTGAGTTACATCTCCAGTAACAACCATTCTTGAACCAAAACCAAGTCTAGTTAAAAACATTTTCATCTGTTCAGCAGTTGTATTTTGCGCTTCATCTAAAATGATAAAAGCATCATTAAGGGTACGGCCTCGCATATATGCAAGAGGTGCTACCTCAATTACCCCAGAATTCATCAGTCTAGGAATAGCATCTTGATCAATCATGTCGTGTAGAGCATCAAATAGCGGGCGGAGATACGGATCAATTTTTTCATGAAGTGTTCCTGGAAGAAATCCTAATCTCTCCCCTGCCTCAACAGCTGGCCTAGTTAAAATTATTCTATTTACCTGCTTTGACTGCAGAGATTGTATTGCTTTTGCCATCGCTAGATAAGTTTTACCAGAACCTGCTGGACCAATTCCAAAAGTAATTGTATTGGTATCAATTGCATCAACATATTTCTTTTGATTAGCAGTTTTTGGACGAATAGTTTTCCCACGGTTACTCAAAATATTAAGTGAGAGTACCTCAGCTGGATGTTCTGCAGGATCTTGTTTAATCATTCCAATTGATCTACGGACCATGTCAGTATTTAAGTTTTGACCACTACGCAAAATCGCAATTAATTCTTCAACTAAGCCCTCAAATTGCTTAGCAACTTCAATCTCACCTTTTACATAGATTTCATTACCGCGAACTGTGATTGAGAGTTGAGAAAATTCACTTTCTAAAATTCTAAGATATGAGTCACTTGGACCAACAAGTGCGACCATAGCAAATGCGGTCGGAACTTTAATTACGATTGGATCCATTAATCTAATTGTATATTTAACCTGGTGGCCAAGCGAATGATCTGCCACCTAAGAGATGTAAGTGAGCGTGGAAAACTGATTGCCCAGCCTCCAAACCCGTGTTTGCATTGGTCCGATAGCTTTTTAAACCTAATTCATGAGCAATCTCACCTGCAACTTTAAATATCTGGCCAGCTAAATCAGCATCAGCATTGGCAACCTCTGCCATATTCTCAAAGTGCTTGTTTGGAATTATCAATACGTGTGTTGGGGCTTGAGGAGTAATATCTTTAAAGGCAGTAATCGAATCTGTTTTTTTAACAACGGTAGCTGGAATATCTCCACTAACAATCTTACAAAATAAGCAATCCATTATTACCACCGCCCTAACTTAGTTTGAATTGACGCAAGAGCAGCAAATCCAGCATGTGCTGAGCGCAATACTGGCTCACCTAACCGGACTAGATTTCCGCCTTTCGCTTTAAAAATTTCAAGCTCGCCCTCCGCAATTCCACCCTCAGGTCCAATTATTAGGTAAATAGCAGATGCGCTCTGTGAAATAGTTAGGTCTGAGAATTTTTGATCAGCACTCTCATGAAAAACAATAATGCAATCACTTACTGCCATCTGCTCAATAATTTGTTTTGTGCTCATCACTTTCTCTAATTTAGGTAGGTTAACTCTTCGAGATTGCTTACTTGCTTCTTTAATTGAAGTACTCCACTTATCGTAAGAGTTAGATTGCCATTTACTAATACAGCGATCTGCTTGCCAAGGGATTATTCGATCGACACCAGCTACAGTAATTAGCTCTAACATTTCTTTATTACGATCAGATTTAGTTATAGCCTGCACAAGGATTAATTCAGGTTTTTTAATTTTCTCAACACCATTTGAGGTGACTGTTATTTTAAGACTTTTCTTAGCAATTTCAGAGATTGGTCCAGATACCCAACTGCCTTCCCCATCTGAAATTTTAATCTCTTCACCAATTTTAAGACGCATAACTTTGATTGCATGATGAGCCTCATCGCTATCAAGTATCTGTGTTTTACTGCCACTTAATTCATCAACGAAAAATAAGGAAAGCACTAGCGGAAAGCATTTCTTACTTTACTGAAGAAACCCTCGTCTTGGCTTTTATGAATTGATACCTTCCCTGGCTCATCATTTCTGGATTGTGCAAATTTTCTTAGCAAATCACTCTGCTCTTTATTTAATTTACTTGGGATTGTTACCTCAATATGAACAATTAGATCCCCTCTTCCGGAGCCACGTAGTTTAGTTACACCAAGTCCACGCAGTGATACGGTAGATCCGCTTTGAGTTCCTTCATGTATTTCAACACTTTGTTTACCATCTAATGTGTCAATCTCCACCGTAGTCCCAAGTGCTGCAGATGCCATTGGTATCGCAACTGATATATGTAAATTATTATTTTCTCGAACTAAAAATTCATGGGCTAATTCAACTATTTCAACATACAAATCACCCGCTGGACCACCACCTGGACCAACTTCACCCTGCCCACTTAGTTGAATACGATTACCGGTTTCAACTCCTGCTGGAATTTTTACAGGAATACTCTTGCGGGAGCGAACTCGACCATCACCGGCACATTCACTACATGGATCAGAAATAATTGAGCCAAATCCTTGGCAGCTATTGCATGGTCTACTTGTCATGACCTGGCCTAAAATTGATCTAGCAACTTGCTGAGTCTCCCCTCTACCTTTGCAAATATCACATGTACGTGGTCTTGAATTATTAGCGCAACCTGTACCTGCGCATTTGGTACATGAAATAGCAGTCTCAACGTTTAATTCTCGCTCACAGCCAAATGTTGCATCTTTAAGATCAACTTCAACTCTTATTAAAGCATCTTGTCCTGCCCTTGTTCTTGGCCTAGGACCGCGTTGCTGGCCGCCACCAAAAAATGCATCCATAATGTCGCCAAAACCAAAGCCAGCATTGCCAAAGCCAGAACCGAAACCGTTTCCGCCAACATCATAATTTTGTCGTTTATCAGGATCACTTAAGACTTCATATGCTGCCGTAATTTCCTTGAATTTCTCCGACATTTTTGGGTCTGGATTAACATCTGGATGATAACTACGAGCTAATTTACGATAAGCCTTTTTAATATCATCAAAGCTTGCATCTCTTCCAACACCGAGAGTTTCGTATAAATCAGCCATCTTCTATTTATTCTCCGTTAGAAATCTTCCAACATAATTGGCTACCGCATTTACTGCTGTAATTGATGCTGCGTAATCCATACGAGTTGGTCCTAGAATTCCTAGGGCGCCAATATCTGCATATCCAACCGATACCAAACTAGTTTTACGCAAACTTTTCTCACTCTGCTCATCTCCAATTTGAACTCTGACTGAAGAATCTGTGCCAGATAATAATCTAAGCAATACCACCTGCTCCTCTAATGCCTCCAAAATTGGATGGATACTGCTTGATAAATCTTGGTTGGCACGAGCTAAATTTGAAGTTCCAGCTAAGACAACCCTCTCCTCTGGATGCTCTATTGCCATCTCAATTAAAGTGGCAATTACTACCAAAACATTTGATTTATCGCTACCTCTATAAGTACTCGCAAGTGAATCTAATTTATCTGCGACATTCGCTAATGATTGTGTCGCGATAGCCATATTTAATTTTTTGTGTAGATCAGAAAGAGCACTTTCACTAATATCAAATGGAATCTCAACCATTCTTTGTTCAACTCTGCCAGTATCTGTAATTAAAACAACCATAACTCGAGCTGGGTTAAGCAAAACTAATTCAATATGCCTTACTTTTGCTTTGCTAAGTGATGGATACTGAACAACAGCTACTTGTTTTGTGACTTGCGCTAGGAGGCGAACTGTCCGACTAATTACATCATCTAAATCAGAGGCACCGTCTAAGAAATTCTCAATCGCTTTGCGCTCAGCATTAGAAAGAGGTTTAACTTGATCAAGTTGGTCTACAAATACTCGATACCCTTTATTTGTAGGGATTCGTCCAGCGCTAGTGTGTGGTTGAGTAATTAATCCAGCATCTTCTAGTACTGCCATCTCATTTCGAATAGTTGCAGGAGAAATTCCAAGTCCGGCACGGGATGCGATTGTTTTAGAACCAACAGGTTCCTCTGTTGCCACGTACTCATCAACTATCGCTTTTAATATCTCAAGTTGCCTACTGGCCATTGTGCTACTCATAAGCCAACGCTACTACAACAGTATTTCGCGGACGATACGATCGGCAATGAGACGCCCATCTAGGGTCAAAGTTGCTCGGCCCAGATTCCAATTTTCTTGATCAAGGTGGCCACTATTTACATAATCGGTTAATTCCAAAATTTGCTGGTTATTTAATGTATTTTTTTCTAATCCCTGAGGCAATCTAATTGAAAGCATTAATCTTTCACTTTCTATCTGTGAACCTTTTAATACTTCAGAGTCTAAAATTACTGTTTCATTAGCCTGAATTTTTTGTTTATATAAATTTGGATGCTTAACATTCCAAAATCTTTTCCCATTTATATGAGAATGAGCACCTGGGCCTGCTCCCCACCAATTATGACCTAGCCAATAAGCTAAATTGTGTTTACTTTGTGAATTCGGTTTAGCCCAATTACTTAACTCATACCAATTAAACCCAGCTGTTGTAAAAGCTTTATCTGCCATTATGTATTTCTCAGCAGTTAAATCATCATCAGGCTTTGCAATCTCACCACGTTTTATCTGTGCTGCTAGTTTTGTACCTTCTTCAACAATTAGAGCATAAGCAGAAATGTGAGATATAGGTAGCGCTAGTGCTGAATCAATTGATTGTTGCCAATCTTGCTTGCTCTCACCCGGTGTGCCATAAATTAAATCAACGGAAATTTCTTTAAAGCCAACCTCAGTAGCCCACTTAGTTACCTGCGGTAAATTCTCTGGATTATGGGTTCTATCGAGTGTTTTTAAAACATGTAAAACTGATGATTGCATACCAAATGAAATTCGATTTACTCCAGCATCATAAAATTGCTTTAGTTTTTCTTTTGTAACAGTGTCAGGATTAGTCTCAAGTGTTACTTCAGCAATTGGGTCTAATTTAAATTGCTCACTAATGGCAGTAATTACCCGCTTAATATCAGATGCTTCCATAAGAGAAGGGGTACCGCCACCAAAAAATATTGATGGAACTATGGCACTTTCGCCAACTTGATTTCTTGCAAATTCTATCTCTTTAACTAATAGATCAATATAAGAGTTAGATATTTGCGTTAACCCTTCAGTTAATTGCAGCTCAGCAGGTGTGTAAGTATTAAAATCACAGTAACCACACCGTTTAACGCAATATGGGATATGAATATAAAAGGCTAGGTTCACTTACTTCTTCTTTTCACTCGCTTTATCCGAATCAGTTGTCAGCGCAGCAATAAATGCTTCTTGTGGCACTTCAACTCGTCCGACCATCTTCATTCGCTTCTTACCCTCTTTTTGCTTCTCAAGTAACTTACGTTTTCGAGTTATATCTCCACCGTAACATTTGGCTAAAACATCTTTACGAATAGCTCTTATGTTTTCACGTGCAATAATTTTTGCACCAATTGCTGCCTGAATAGGTACTTCAAACTGCTGACGGGGAATTAATTCATGCAACTTGCCGGTCATTGATACTCCGTAGGCATAAGCCTTATCGCGGTGAACAATTTGGCTAAATGCATCAACTTTTTCACCCTGTAATAAAATATCTACTTTTACTAAATCACCAGATTCTTCACCAATTGGCTCATAATCTAAAGATGCATAACCGCGAGTACGGGATTTAAGTTGATCAAAAAAATCAAAAACTATCTCAGCAAGTGGCAGGGTATAGCGAATTTCAATTCGATCTTCAGATAAATAATCCATTCCTTTTTGCACACCCCGGCGCTGTTGGCATAATTCCATAATCGTGCCAATGAATTCACTAGGGGCCAGGATGGTTGCCTTAACAATTGGTTCTTGTACTTCAGCAATTTTTCCATCTGGATACTCAGATGGGTTTGTTACAACTAATTTTTTACCATCATCGAGTGTGACGTTATAGACCACGCTAGGTGCAGTTGAAATTAAGGTTAAACCAGCCTCACGTTCTAATCTTTCTCTAACAATCTCCATATGAAGTAGGCCTAAGAAGCCACATCTAAATCCAAAACCTAATGCTGCTGAAGATTCTGGCTCAAATACTAGAGCTGCATCATTTAACTGCAATTTATCTAGAGCCTCACGCAACATCGGATACTCAGCACCATCTAATGGGAAAAGACCAGAAAACACCATTGGCTTAGGATCTTTATAACCAGCAAGTGGCACAGTGGCAGGATTGTTGTATGTAGTAACTGTGTCACCAACTCGTGACTGTCGCACATCTTTTACACCAGTAATTAAATAACCAACTTCACCAACTCCTAAGCCTTTGCTAGCTAAAGGCTCTGGTGAGATAACTCCAACCTCTAACATCTCATGTCTAACACCAGTTGAATACATCTGAATTTGATCACGTGGTGATAAATGTCCATCAATTACTCTCACGTAAGTAACAACGCCACGATAGGAGTCATAAACTGAGTCAAAAATTAATGCCCTAGTAGGTGCTTTTGGATCACCCACTGGTGCTGGAATTTGCTTCGTAATTTGATCAAGTAAAACCTCTACCCCTTGTCCAGTTTTACCTGAGACGCGCAAACAATCCTCTGGCTTGCAACCAATTAGATTAGCTAATTCTTCAGCAAACTTTTCTGGCTGAGCTGCTGGTAAATCAATCTTATTTAAGACAGGAATAATAGTTAGGTTATTTTCCATAGCTAAATAAAGATTAGCTAGGGTTTGTGCTTCAATTCCTTGGGCGCAATCAACTAGTAATACGGCGCCTTCACATGCAGCAAGTGAACGTGAAACCTCATATGTAAAATCAACGTGGCCCGGTGTATCAATCATATTTAATATGTATTCTTGATTATCAAGTCCAGATCGCCATGGCAATCTAACTGCTTGACTTTTGATTGTGATGCCTCGCTCGCGTTCAATATCCATTCGATCTAGATACTGTGCACGCATATTTCTATCTTCAACTACGCCAGTAATACCAAGCATTCGATCTGCCAGTGTTGATTTACCATGATCGATATGGGCAATGATGCAGAAATTTCTAATCTGCATTGGGTTTGTTGCAGCAGGTTGCGGTGCTTTAGCAATCGAGATAGCAGGCATTTATGCCTTAGAGGTGTCTAAAAAATTAACGAATGCCAGCTTTGTTGGCCAACTTGGCCATCGCTGACTTTTTGTTTGCTGCGTTGTTTGCATGAATTACACCTTTTGATACAGCCATATCTAATGAACGAGAAGCATCGGTAAATTCACTCTTTATTTTCGCAGCATCACCAGATGTAACAGCATCACGGAATTTACGAATCGCAGTACGCAGTGCTGAGCGATATGCCTTGTTACGATCCTGCGCCTTGTTATTGGTGCGAATACGTTTGATCTGGGACTTAATATTTGCCACTTAGGATTACCTTTTCTCGTTGTTTATCTTAAAACTAACTTTAAGAAGATCCGTAGGGTATCAGCGTATGGCGCTTACGCTCAAACTGAGCGTGATTATCTGCCACTCCTTGCAGAACAAACCGTCATTATTGCCCGCTCTAAGGCATAAATGGGATCTGAGGCTGCCCCTTTGATATCAGCATCTGCATTAGCGATTGCGATAACTGCCTTGGTTAAACCAATCTCATTCCACCCAGATAACTGGCGACGAGCTTTATCTATCTGCCATGGTGGTAGCGCAAGTATGGATGCTAATTCAAAAGACTTACTGCTACTTGATTGTCCAGAGACTTTTGCTAACGTCCTAAGTGATGAAGCTAATGCGCTAACAATTAAAACTGGATCAGTACCAGTTGCAAGGGCATTACGTAAATTAATTAGTGCTATTGCCGTCTTACCATCGAGTGCGGCATCGGCAACATCAAATCCCGTACTTTCAACTCTTCCTTGCTGATACGCCCTGACATCATCCTCATCAATAATTTTGCTAAATGTAACATCAGAGGCTAACTGTGAGCAGGCTGCACTTAACTCTTGAAGATCACTTCCTAATGAATCTATTAATGCTGATACAGCTTCAGTGCTAACTTTTCTTTCTAATCTTTTAAATTCTGAGCGAATAAAGTCAGACTTTTCACTATCTTTTTTTATCACTTCAAAAACAATAACTTCTGCTTTTGCTTTTTTAATCTTATCTACTAGTGCTTTCCCTTTAACACCACCCTTATGCCAAAGTATTAAGGTCAAATTCTCATCCTGATTTTCTAAATAATCACCAACTTCATCACTGCAATCAGATGTTAAATCTTGTATTTCCTTAATTACTACAACCCTCGCATCAGAAAATAATGATGGAGCCAGATTGTCTGTAATAACGCCACTTTCAATTTCATCGGCCGATAAAGTTATTACTTGGGCACCAGGATTTGAAGCAATAATTTTTGAAATAGCTCTATCAGCTAACAAAGCCTCTGCGCCCTGAACTAAAACTAACCCCACTTAATTCGCCACCATTCTTTGCCGGTAACCCTGATCTTATTAGGTGAAGCAACTGATACTCCACTTGGAGGCTAATCTCAAAGCATCTGAATTTTTTGAGCCAGCGCTCCACCAACCATTGCATGAATCTTTGTTCCTTCAGGTAAATACTCCTCGGAAATAATCTCACCCTGCTCATGAACAGCACTTACTAAATCTCCTCTACTAAATGGAATCACCGCATTAATCTCTACTTTTGGCTTTGGTAGAGCTGCTTCAATTGCCTTTACTAAAGTATCAACACCATAACCAGTTCTAGCAGAGATTGCATAAGCGTTACTTTCATTACGTAGTAAATTCATAAGTACCTCGGGGGCAGATACATCTGCCTTATTAATAGCGATGATCTCCATAATCTCACCGCCGCCTATCTCATTAATTACCTGTCTAACTGCTCGCAGTTGCTCTTGTGGATCAGGATGGGAGCCATCAACAACATGGACGATTAAGTCAGACTCTGAAACTTCTTCTAGCGTTGATTTAAATGCCTCTACTAATTGATGAGGAAGATGTCTTACAAAACCTACTGTGTCAACAAATGTATAGATGCGACCATCAGCACTCTGAGTTTTTCTAACAGTTGGATCTAATGTGGCAAAGAGAGCATTTTCAACTAATACATCTGCGCCAGTTAATCTGTTTAAGAGTGAGGATTTTCCAGCATTTGTATAGCCAGCAATAGCAACGGAGGGAATATTATTTCTTCTGCGTTCATTTCGCTTAGTATCACGAGAAATTTTCATCTCTTTAATCTCACGCCTTAGCTTTGACATCTTGTCATTAATTCTTCGTCGATCAGTTTCGATCTTTGTTTCTCCTGGTCCGCGACCACCAATTCCACCAGCCTGGCGAGAAAGTGACTCACCCCAACCACGAAGTCGTGGCAACATGTATGACATCTGAGCTAATTCAACTTGCGCCTTACCTTCTCTACTTTTTGCATGTTGAGCAAAAATATCTAATATTAAAGCTGTTCTATCAATAACTTTGACCTTAACTTTTTGTTCAAGGGTTCTTAGTTGAGCAGGTGATAATTCACCATCACAAACAACAGTGTCAGCTCCAGTTGCAACAACTGCTTCTCTAACCTCTTTAACCTTGCCAGAGCCGATAAATGTTGCTGAATCTGGTTTATCTCGGCGCTGAATTAATGCTTCCATAACTTGTGAGCCAGCAGTTTCAGCAAGTGCGGCTAACTCTTTAAGTGAGTTCTCTGCATCTAATGCACTGCCTTGTGTCCACACACCAACTAGGACAACTTTTTCAAGACGAAGTTGGCGGTACTCAGAATCAGAAACATCTTGTAACTCAGTAGATAATCCACTAACCCTGCGAAGTGCCTGGCGATCTTGTAGATCTTGGTTAGAACTTACTGGGCTCTCATTTAATTCATAATCTGCAACTGCTTGTGCGTTTTCCCTAATTAATGTGTCAATATCAATCTCCAGTGAATCCTCTTTATCAAACTTTGAATCACTCACAAATACTTATCCAACTCAATATCTCTAACTAATTCAGCTGGACCAGTTAAAGTAGCGTTGCTATGGGCATCAATTTCAACAATTAATTGTCCACCTGGTGGGTTAATAATCCACTTACTTGGAAGCTTTTTATTCTTCTCAATACTTGCAGCAAAAGCAACCGCACATGTGCCAGTTCCACATGATTGGGTTTCACCCACTCCTCGCTCATGGACTCTCATCATGATCTCACCATTATCTAAAAACTGAACAAATTCGACATTTACTCCATCTGGATATTGATCAGTTGGTAAAACAATTGGTGCACTCTTTAAATCCCCTATCAAAGTTAAGTCATCAGTAAATACAACAGCATGTGGGTTACCTACATTAATGTTAAATCCTCGATACTTATTTGAATTCACCTCAACAATTATTTCACCTGGAATTTGTGAAACCTGACCCATATTTACTGAAATATCACCTTGCTCTGGCACTGCTAAAAACTTTTTTCCATCTCTAGTGTTAATTGCATAGATACCACTCTTTTGGTGTTTACGGTCAGTTAAATATCTTGCCATTACTCTTATGCCATTGCCACACATCTCAGCCTGAGAGCCATCAGCATTTGAGTAATCCATAAACCAGCTGCCCTCTTTTTTTACAATTTTTATAAAGCCATCACTACCAACGCCAGTTTTGCGATCACAGATTCTTTTAATTTGTTCTTGTGAGAATTTCAGCTCATCACTTTCATCAAAGACCAATACAAAATCATTGTGTGTGCCATGACCGTAGGTAGCTTTAACCATTAATTAATACTAGCCAAGAGTTTTTCTAGGCGTATCTGCATTGAATCTGGGGCCAACCATTTAATCCGATCATCTCTTGAAAACCAGGTTTCCTGCCTTCTGGCATATGCCCTAGTAACTCGTTTGGTCTCCTGTTTTGCAAACTCTTCATCACATTCACCATTTAAGTAATTCATTATCTGGCTATAGCCAAGAGCTTTTTTTGCAGTTGTTGCCTGCTCCAACCCTTGTGTCATAAGTAGTGAAACCTCTCTTGCAAAACCTTTTGCCCACATATCATCAACGCGCTGATCTATTTTTTCATCTAAATTACTGCGATCAAGGACTAAACCAAATTGTTTAGCATTTGGATACTTACTACTTTCTTGCCTAGGTAAATTGGCGGTAAAGGGCTTACCAGTTAATTCAATTACTTCAAGTGCTCTAATTACTCTTCGAATATTCTCTTTCGGAATGGCTAGTGCAGCTGCTGGATCTAATTTTGCAAGTTTTTCATGCATTATTTCATTTCCTAATTGATCTGCCTGCTCTGTTATTTTATCTCTAACCTGTGGATCAGTATCTGGAAAATTTAGATCATCTAGAATAGCTTTAATATAAAGACCAGTACCACCAACTACAACCACTGATTTACCTAAAGCAATTAATTCATCAATTTTATCTCTAGCTATTTGTTGATACCAAGAGACATTTGCCTCCTCAGTAATATCTAAAACATCAATTAAGTGATGTGCTACTGCATCTCGCTGCGTCATTGTTAATTTTGCTGTGCCAATATCCATACCTTTATATACCTGCATTGAATCAGCATTTACTACTTCAGCATTTATTTCTTTAGCAAGGGCTACTGCTAACTCACTTTTACCAGTAGCAGTTGCACCACATATAACAGTTAAACTCATTTAATATTACAAAGATTTCAGTGAGCTAAGAGTTGGAATTCCTAACAAAATCTTTTTATCACCAATATCTTCCACCCAAGATGCGTGCACATCTCCGCCTTTAGTTTTAGTAACTGATATCGGAGCACTAGCCAAAATATGATTAGCAAAGCCTTGCGTAACTTTTACTTTAACTAAATCACCAGGCCGGGCAGTGTTTGCAGAATTATCAAAATGAGTAAGCCTAAAATCAGCACTTCGACCATTCATACGCTTTTGATCAACATCATGCCTGCCTTCATTACTAGATACTAATAACTCAACAGTTTTACCGATTTGCTTCTCATTTTCACTCTTTGATATCTCTTGCTGAATATTATGTAATTGGTTATATCTATGCGCCATTACATCATCACCTATTTGATCAGCCATTAAAGCAGCTGGTGTACCAGGTCGTTTTGAGTATTGGAATGTGTAGGCTGCTGAGAATTTAGCTTGTTTAACAAGATCGATAGTGGCAGCAAAATCATCATCACTTTCTCCTGGAAAACCAACAATTATGTCGGTTGTAATTGCAGCATCAGGCATAGCTTTTCTAACTTTTTCAATTATTCCTAGATAACGATCAGTGCGATAGGAACGGCGCATTGCTTGCAGAATTTTATCGCTTCCAGATTGCAGTGGCATATGAAGATGCGGCATAACATTTTTTGTTTGTGCCATTGCATCAATTACATCATCAGTAAAGTCTCGTGGATGTGGTGACATAAATCTGACTCTTTCTAAACCTTGCACCTCACCGCACTGGCGGAGTAACTTTGCAAATGCACCGCGATCACCAAAATCAACTCCGTAAGCGTTAACATTTTGACCAAGTAAAGTTATTTCAACTACTCCGGCATCAACTAATGCCCTCACCTCATTCATAATTTCATGAGCTGGTCGATCTTTTTCTATTCCACGCAATTGAGGAACTATGCAAAACGTGCAGGTGTTATTACAACCAACTGAAACAGATACCCAGGCTGAAAAGGCTGAGTCTCGCTTTACTGGCAGAGTTGAGGGAAAGTGTTCAAGTGATTCTTTTATTTCAACTTGTGAAGCCTCTTCAATTCGAGCACGCTCTAATAGCATAGGTAGTGAACCAATATTGTGTGTACCAAATACCACATCAACATATGGTGCGCGTTTAATAATTATGTCTTTATCTTTTTGAGCCATGCAGCCACCTACTGCAATTTGAAAATTAGGATCACTTTTCTTCCGCGGTGCTAAAAAGGAGAGATTTCCATATAGTTTATTATCAGCGTTTTCTCTAACTGCGCAGGTATTAAATACAACTAAATCTGGTTGTGTATCAGCTAGTGCTTGGGTGTAGCCAGCATCTAGTAGAAGTCCGGCAATCCGCTCTGAATCATGGACATTCATCTGACATCCATAGGTTTCAACTACAAAGGTAGGCATTGCCTAATTCTACTTGCCTAATTAACGCTGGTTAACTCCCGCATAATTCTTGCGCAAATTCCATGTCCATAACCTTTGCGGGCTAAAAGTGATGAGATCCGGCGGTAGATGACCTCGGAATCAAGATGAGCAATAGAGTTGTATTTTCGCTGCGCAAGTGTAAAAGCTTGGGCATACTCACTTTCATCATCTATCTCTTCAATAACTTCGGAAATTATGTCTTGGGAGACGCCTTTAGTGCGAAGTTCACTTGCAATAACTCGCTTACTTAACTTCTTTGCCCTCTGCCTAGATTCTGACCATAATTTGGCAAACTCTAGATCATTTAATAAACCTTGTAGTTCAAGTGAATCTAAAACTGCATTAGCAGTATCAGATTCAACCCCACGCTTTAATAATTGTTTATATAACTCATCCCTACTCTTAGCACGAGGAGCGAGAGCGTATAACGCAATCGACATCGCCTCTGAGTAGGGATCAGCTACAACAGCCTGAGATTTTTTCAAGGTGTTATTTATTTAGTTAGTGATTAAAACTCAACATCAGCGGTTGCTTCATCTACTGCTGCTACTAAGGCAGGATCTACCTCAGATGGCACATATGAAGCCCGGATCTTAGTTTCAATATCATTAGCAAGATCTGGATTATCAATTAAGAAGGCACGGGCAT
>OFQP01000004.1_pt1 | contig 61098 bp, 60 predicted proteins | sample 1542771 | NCBI WGS metagenome assembly OFQP01 (sample SAMN05442509, study PRJEB24371) | freshwater metagenome | isolation source: Freshwater Lake | place: Canada: Niagara | collected 2012-08-09 | reverse complement strand
CACCAGGTAGACCAAAAATTAATTAAATTTATTTGATGATCAAATTTATTAAATTTTAATTTTTTACCAGAGAAATCTAGAAATTCTTCACCAATAATTTCTTTTGGAACCTCATGCACAACTATGTTCTTGAAGGGAAGATCTTTAATGGGTTGTGATAAAGAGTGATTAGTAATAAATAATAATAAACTAGTTAAATAAACTAAATATTTAAAAGAATTACGTAAAAAAAACATAGTTTAGTTTTATATATTATTAAAAATATGACTAAAGAAAATAAAAATAAAGTGTGGGGTACAAGAGTTAAAAACCTACATCTAAACTTTTACAATCAATTAATTCTTCGATTGATATAGATAAAAGACTATTCAATGAAGATATTGATGCATCTATTGCTCATTGTGAAATGCTATCAAAACAGAAAATTATTAAAAGTGAAACTGCTAAAAAAATCATTTTTGGATTAAAAAAGATTAAAATAGAAATACAAAATAATAAATTTGAATTTAAAAAAGAGCATGAAGATATTCACCTAAATATCGAAAAAAGATTATTTGAAATTATAGGAGATCACGCTGGATTTCTTCATACAGCAAGATCAAGAAATGATCAGGTGGTAACAGATTTTAAACTTTGGGTAAAAAAATCTACAAACATTATTGATAAAAATTTAACTCTACTCATCAAAAGTTTTTTAAATAAAGCTAAAAAAAATATTGATGTAATCATGCCTGGATTTACGCACCTTAAAAATGCACAGCCGGTGCTGTTTTCTCATTATTTATTGGCGTATGTAGAAATGTTCAAAAGAGATAAAAAAAGAATTAAAAATTTCTTAGAAAATATTAATGAAAACCCGTTAGGATCTGCAGCTCTTGCTGGGACTTCGTATAATATTGATAGAAATTTTACCTCAAAAAAACTTGGATTTAAAAAACCTACTGACAACTCTATTGATTCAGTTTCTGATAGAGATTTTGCTATTGAATTCTTATTTATAGCCTCTTTGTGCTCAATGCATCTTTCAAGACTAGCTGAAGAAATTATTATTTGGAATTCAGATCTTGTAAATTTAATCACTCTTGAAGACAGTTTGTTAACGGGATCTTCAATCATGCCTCAAAAAAAGAATCCAGATTCTGCAGAATTAATTAGAGGCAAAACTGGAAGAATATTTGGACAACTGTCTTCGATGTTGACTACTATGAAAGGCTTACCCCTTGCCTACTTTAAAGACATGCAAGAAGATAAAGAAAGTGTATTTGACTCATACGATACTCTTTTATTAAATATTCAGCTTGCTGCCGAATTGGTAGAAGGGATGAAGCCAAATAAAGCTAAAATGCTTGCCGCTGCAAAATTAGGTTTTACTACCGCAACAGACTTTGCTGATTATTTAGTTAAAAAAGGAATGTCTTTTAGAGATGCTCATAAAAAATCTGCAACTCTTGTAAATATTGCTGAAAAAAATAATCAAACACTTGATGAGTTAGATTTTTTAACGATAAAAAAAGTTGAAAAAAGCGTAGAAAGAGATGTTCTAAAAATGTTTGATCTAAAGAATTCGGTGAATTCAAAAAAATCTTATGGCGGAACATCACCGTTTAATGTTAATAAAATGATAAAAAAATATCAAAAAGAGTTTAAATGATTAGAATTTTATTAGTATTATCAATATTATTTTTAACAACGTCCTGCGGTGTAAAGAATAATCCTGTTTACCAATCTTTGAATAATAATTTTGAAAAACAATCTTTAGAAACTAAAATTGATATCAAAATCATTTAATGAATTTTCTAAAATTCAAAAATAAAAAATTATTTTTTGAAAATATTGCTATATCAAAAGTAGCAACAAGAATTAAAACTCCATTTTATCTTTATTCTTTAGGACAGCTAAGATTTAATTTTAATAATTTTAAAAAATCTTTTAAAAAAATCAATCCAATTATCTGCTTTTCTGTAAAATCAAATTCAAATTTAAAACTTATTTCTGAATTAAAAAAACTTGGCTCTGGAGCAGATGTTGTTTCAATTGGTGAATTAAAAATTGCTCTTAAGGCAGGAATTTCTCCAAAAAAAATAGTTTTTTCTGGTGTTGGTAAGACAGAAGAAGAATTAGATTTTGCAATTAAAAAAAGAATTCTCTTAATCAATGCAGAGTCGGAAGCTGAGATAAGAGCTATTAATAAAATTGCCAAAAAAAATAATAAAATTGTCTCTGTGGGAATCAGAATTAATCCAAATATCTCAGCTAAAACTAATAAAAAAATATCTACAGGGAAAAAAGATAATAAATTTGGTGTTTCAATGAACGCTTGTTTGGAAATATTTAACAACCAATATAATTATGAATATTTAAGATTTGAGGCAATTAGTGTTCATATAGGTTCTCAAATTATGGACATTACCCCTTTCAAAAAAGTTTTAAATGCACTCTCAAACTTTAATAAAAAAATTAATCTAATTGGAATAAATCTAAAATATATCGATCTGGGTGGTGGAACTGGTATCCCGTATTCAAGTAGCGAGAAAAACTTTAATCTACAACAATACTCAAATCTTGTTCTTAAATTTAAAAAAATAAATAATGTAGAAATTATATTTGAGCCAGGAAGATCTATTTGTGGCAATACTGGGGTATTAGTATCAAAGATTATTTACTTAAAAGATGCACCGGTGAAAAAATTTATAATTATAGATGCCGCAATGAATGATCTAATTAGACCAGCTTTATATGGTGCAAAACATCAAATTTATCCTTTATTAAAAAATAGCTCTACTATTAAAAAAAATACTGAATTTGTTGGCCCCGTATGCGAAAGTTCAGATACATTTATTTCTTACAATAAATATCAAAAACTTAATGAGGGGGATTACGTTTGTATTGATAATATTGGAGCGTATGGAAGATCTCTAGCTTCAAACTATAATACAAGACCTTATTCTGCAGAAATTTTAATTAATAAAAATACTTATCAAGTAATAAAACAAAGACAAAAATTGGAATCTTTGATCAATTAAATGCACTTTTTAAGATCTTTGGTATTTAATTTTGCAACATACTGCGGCTCTTTTTTCTCAACATTATTAGCTTTGCCAACTCTGATAATGCCAAAAAAGGCAATGCAATGGTTAGCTCGTATGTTAGGTTTTTATATTATTTTTTGCGTGAGATTTATTATTAATACAAAAATAATATTTAAAGGATTAGAGAATATACCAAAAGATAGAAAATTTTTTGTAGCTTCTGCACATCAATCGATTTGTGAAACTTTTGTTTTTAATGCCATACTTAATGCTCCTATTTTTATTGTTAAGGCTGAATTATTTAAAATTCCATTTTATGGATGGTGTATAAAAAAATTAGGATTTATAGGGACTCATAGAGAAAAAGTTACTAAAGATCACCTTATTTTTTTAGAGAAAACTGCTGAAGCCATTAATAAAGAAACATCTCCTTTAATTATTTTTCCACAAGGAACGAGAGTTAAGAATAATGAAAGAGTTCCCCTAAAAAGAGGAGTTTCAAGAATTTATGAAAAAGCAAAAGTAGCCTGTATACCTGTTAAATTAAATACTGGTGATGTGTGGCCTAGAGATAGTTTTTTTAGATTTCCTGGAGAAATCTACATTGAATTTAAAAAACCTATTGAGCCAGGTTTAAACATGAATGATTTCATGAATAAACTTGAAAAAGAAATTTATGATTAATTCTTCCTACCAAAATTAGGACTATCAATATCCTGACCGGCTTTAACGATTGCCTGTCTAATTTTTCTAGTTTTAGAAAAAAGTTTAAATAATTTACCTGCATCTTTTTTTATAATTGCACGTTTTAAATTATTTAAATCTAAATTAAATTTTTCCAGCATATGAAGAATCTGTTTTCGATTATTAAGAGCAATATCTCTCCACATAGTAGGGTCTGAAGATGCAATTCTAGTAAAGTCTCTAAATCCGCTGGCGCTATATTTAATCACTTCTGATTTTGTATCTTTCTCAAGATTAGCAGCGGTTCCTACAATATTATAAGCTATTAAATGAGGAATATGACTCGTGATTGCCATAACTTTATCGTGATGTTCAGGTGACATATGCTGAACTTTGCTACCAATTTTTTTCCAAAAATTATTTAATTTTTTTAAAGAGGTGGGATTTTTTTTATTTATCGGAGTTATGATGCACCATCTATTTTTAAATAAATCAGCAAAACCAGCTTCTGGACCACTTTGTTCTGTGCCAGCGACAGGATGAGCGGGAATCCATATAGTATTTTTATTAATTAATTTATTAACCGTATTAGTTACGAAAATTTTTGCCGAACCAACATCAGTTAAAATACAAGTATTTTTTAAGTTATTTTTAATAACAGAGACTATGTTCTTATAAGTTCCTAGTGGAGTACAAATAATTACTAAATCAGAATCTTGAACGCTTTTCTTTAGATTTGGCTCTATATGATTAGTTATCTTTAGTTTTACGATTTTTTTTAAAACTATTTTAGACTTATCGTGAGCAACTAAATTTTTGCATAAATGTTTTTTTTTAATTGCTCTTGCAATCGAAGATCCTATTAAGCCTAATCCTATTATTGTTATTTTGTTAAACATCAAAAATTTTATTCAGAGTTTTTAAAAATAAATTATTTTCTTTATTATTTCCAATGGTCACTCTTAGTGAATTGGGTAACCCATAACCCTTCATTTTTCTTAATATAATCTTAGATTTGATAAATTTATCATAAACTTTATCCGCTGTTACTTGTTTATTGTCAAAACGCATTAAGAAAAAGTTCGCTACTGGAATATTTGTTAGAATTCCCAAATTTACAAAATTTTCGAAAAAAATATCAGCCCACTTACTGTTGTGTTCTATATTCTTTTTTAACCAATTTTTATCGTTCATCGCCTCTACACCGGCTACTTGTGCAGCTGAATTGACATTAAAAGGGGGCTTAATAAGCTTCATTGCAGAAATGATATTTTTTGACCCATAACCCCAACCAAGTCTTAAACTAGCAAGACCATGTATTTTGGAAAAAGATCTAGTAATTAGAACATTACTGTAGCCTTTAAATAAATCTAAACCAGACACATAATCCTTATTAATAACAAACTCAAAATAAGCGTCATCAACTACTAATAAAATATTACTACGTAATTTTTTTCTAAGTAATAATATTTCATTTTTATCTAAATATGTTCCTGTTGGATTGTTTGGATTAGCCAAAAAAACAATTTTAGTTTTAGAAGTTACGTTCGCTAATATTGAATTTATATTTGCCTTAAAATCATCCTCTGGTGCTATAATAACTTTTCCACCGTGGATTTTGGTATAAATCCTGTACATCAAAAAACTATACTCAGTAACTATAACCTCATCATTTGGTTTTAAAAATAATTGACAGGCTAAGCTAATAATTTCGTCAGAACCATTACCAATAATAATATTATTGGGATTTAATTTTAAATTTTTGGATATCGATTGAATTAAAATATCTGAATTTCCATCTGGGTACCTATATAATTGTTTACTACTTTTAATAAATGCATTGATGGCTTTTTTTGAAGGTCCTAAAGCAGATTCATTGGCAGAAAGTTTTATTGGATCTTTAATATTTTTTATCTGAGATAATCCACCTACATATTTTAAATTATTAAAATTTTTGAATTTTAGAACCATATTTTTATAAACATTTACTGATTTTATTTTTTAATTAACACAATGCTATTATGGTTGATACTATTTATAAAAATAAATCTTATAAAATTTTTAAAAACAACAACAAGACAGTCAATAAAACTGAATAAATTGACAATAAATTATGCCTAAGATAAAAATCACTTGCGCTGATTTACCGAATTGCGAGCGCACATAAACAGCTAAAAGGTAAAAATCACTCCCAAGTGTTTTTTAATTTAAATGAAACTAGAGTCAAAAATAGTAATAGATTTTATAAAGCCATTCACAAAAGTTCTTGATGTAGGTTGTGGTGACGGAAGTATTCTTCTTCATTTAAAAAAGGAAAAAAAAATTGATGCTAGAGGCATTGAAATTGATCACGAAAAAGTTAAAGAAAGTCTAAGCAAAGGTCTTTCTGTTGTCGAAGGCGATGCAGAAAAAGATTTGGTCAATTACCCAGATCAATCCTTTGATTATGTAATTCTAACTCAAACACTTCAAGCTTTTTACAAGCCTAGAAAAGTTTTGCATGAGCTTCTGAGGATAGGGAAAAACGCAATTGTTTCTATTCCTAATTTTGGCTACTGGAAAGTTAGATTTAGTTTACTTTTTAAAGGAAGAATGCCAGTTACAAAAACATTGCCTAATACATGGCATGATACACCTAATTTACATATGTGCACCATTAAAGATTTTTTTGATTTATGCCATTCTGACAAAATTAATATAATAAAATCAATCGCGGTGACTCAAGATAGGTCTTCTGTGATTTCAAATTCAAATTTGGAAATAAAAAATCTTTATTCCGAGTTTGGTATTTTTTTAATTAGTAAAAAAAACTAATTATTTTTAATTATGGATATTCATATTATTCCTTGTCTAAAAGATAATTATGCCTATATCGTTGAAAATAAAGAAACTAAAAATGTATGTGTTGTTGATCCTTCTGAATCGGAGCCTGTTGTAAATTTTTTAAAAAAAAATAAATTAAATCTAAAATATATTTTAAATACACATCATCATGCCGATCATATAAATGGGAATCTAGAGCTTAAAAAAAAATTTAATTCACAAATATTAGGTTTTGAAAAAGACAAAAATAGAATTCCAGGAATTGATATATTTTTAAATGATAAACAGATTTGGAATTTTGAAGGTTCTGATGTTTTAATAGAACATGTTCCTGGTCATACATCTGGACATATATTTTATTATTTTAAAAATGAAGAATCCGTCTTTACTGGGGATACTTTATTTTCTTTTGGTTGCGGAAGATTATTTGAAGGTTCCTATTTAGAAATGGTAAACTCTTTAAAAAAAATTAGATCTTTACCGCCTAAAACAAAAATATTTTGTGGACACGAATATACAATTAATAATCTAAAATTTTGTATGGAAATAGATAAAAATAATTATCAATTAAAAGAAAAATATAATCAAATAAGTAGTAACATTAAAAATAAATTACCAAGCGTACCTTCTTATATAAGCGATGAGATAAAAATGAATGTTTTTTTAAAATTTGATGATTTAGAGTTTAAAAAAAGAATAGGGCTTGAAGATCTAAATGATGTTGATTTTTTTAAGAGGATTAGAGATCTAAAAGATAACTTCTAAAAACCAATACACCTGCTCATAATCACAATCTTGACAACCTAAGGTGGCTATATATATTGCCCAGACCTAAAAGAAATTACATATGACTTTTGCAGTAATCAAAACCGGTGGTAAACAATATAAAGTGTCAGCTAATGATACTATTAGAGTTGAAAAGCTTGATGATGAGGCTGGCAAAAAATTTGAATTTAAAGAAGTTCTTTTAACAACGGACAATACAACAACAGAAATAGGTTCTCCAATGATCGACGGGGCTTATGTTGAAGCTGAACTTTTAAAACAAGCGAGAAATGACAAAGTTATTATTTTTAAAAAAAGAAGAAGACAAAATTCAAGAAGAAAACGTGGACATAGACAACATGTTTCAATAGTGAAAATTTTAAAGATTTATGGTAAAAGTGGAAAACTTTTAGCTGAAGCTAAAAATGCTACTGTAGAAAAAAAAACTTCAGAAAAAAAAGTTGAAGCTAAAGTAACTGCTAAAAAATAGATAATAAAAAATGGCAACAAAAAAAGCTGGTGGCTCGACGAAAAACGGACGCGATAGTGCTGGAAGGCGACTAGGCGTTAAAAAATTTGGCGGTCAATCCGTAATAGCTGGAAATATTATTATGAGACAGAGAGGAACAAAAATGTTCCCTGGAGATAATGTTGGTATGGGAAAAGATCATACCATTTTTTCTAAAGTTAACGGCGTAGTAAAATTCGAGACGAAGAAACTCGGAAGAACTTACATTTCAGTAGTCCCTCAATAAACTCAGTTTATTTTTAAACTGAGATTTTTATTAATAATCAATAATATGGTTGTATGAAATTTTTAGATCAAGTTAAAATTATGATTAAGGCCGGAGACGGAGGAAACGGTTGCGTTGCCTTTCGAAGAGAAAAATTTATTGAATTCGGAGGACCTTACGGAGGCGATGGTGGTGCCGGAGGATCAATAATTGTCAAAGCCGTAAATGGTTTGAATACTTTGGTTGATTTTCGTTTTGCACAACACCATAAAGCTCAAAATGGATTTAACGGCTCTGGAAATAATAAAAGAGGACTATCAGGAAAAGATTTAATTTTGAGAGTTCCTGTTGGAACCCAAATATATGAAGAAGATAAAAAAACATTATTATTTGATCTAATAAAAGAAGATCAAGAATATGTCATAGCTAAAGGTGGTAACGGTGGGCTTGGTAATTCTAAATTTAAAAGTTCGACTAATAGATCTCCAAGAAAATTTACTTATGGAAAAAAAGGAGAAGAATTTATACTTTGGCTTGAATTAAAATTAATTGCTGATGTTGGAATTATTGGTTTTCCAAATGCCGGTAAGTCCAGTTTGCTTTCAATATCAACAAGAGCAAGACCAAAGATTGCTAATTATCCTTTTACAACTCTAAACCCAAATCTTGGAGTTGTTTTTATTGATAATAAAGAAATAATTATTGCTGATATACCCGGTCTAATTGAGGGTGCTCATAGTGGTTCCGGTTTAGGCGATAAATTTTTAAAACATATAGAAAGATGCAAAAGCATTATTCATATGATTGATATTAATGAAGACGATTTAGTTGATAAATATAACATTATTAGAAATGAACTTAAGGAATTTAACCCTGAATTAATAAAAAAAAGAGAACTTATTGTATTTAATAAGATTGATTTAATAGATGAGGAAGAAAAGAAAGAAAAAATAATGAATTTTACTAAAAAAATTAAGAAAAAAGTTTATGATATATCTGTTGAAAAAAAAATTAATGTAAAAAATTTATTGCGAGCTATTTAAATGGACATTTTAAAATACAAGACCATTGTAATAAAAATAGGCTCTAGTCTTATTGTTGACGGAAAAAACAGAATAAAAAAAAATTGGTTCAATAAATTAATAGAAGATATTAATTTTTTAATACAAAAAAATAAGCAAATTATTATTGTCTCTTCAGGAGCAATTGCTCTTGGCTGCGATTTATTAAAAATTAATAAAAAAAATACCAAATTAAGCCAATTTCAAGCAATAGCAGCTATTGGCCAAATTGAATTAATTAATCTTTTTAAAAAAGCATTTGAAAAGAAAAAAATAAAAATTTCTCAAATATTGCTTACTCTGGAAGATACAGAAGAAAGAAGAAGATCTTTAAATGCAAAAGAAACAATCAATAACTTATTAAAAATGTCTGTAATACCAATTGTAAATGAAAACGATACAGTTGCGACTTCAGAAATAAGATATGGCGATAATGATAGACTAGCAGCAAGAGTTGCTCAAATATGCAACGCTGATTGTTTAATCATGCTTTCAGACATTGATGGACTTTATTCTGCTGATCCAAAGAAAAATAAGAGTGCAAAAATAATTAAAAAAGTAACACTCATTGATAAGTCTATAGAAGCGCTCGCTTCTGAAAGCATCAGCTCTTATGGAACTGGTGGAATGATAACTAAAATTAAGGCTGCAAAGATTTGTATGCAGTCTGGATGTGATATGATTTTAACGAGTGGGATGATTAATAATCCTATTAAAAATATTATTAAAAATAAAAATTATACTTTATTTGAATCTCAATCATCATCCTTGAATGCAAAAAAACAATGGATTTTAAATTCCATTGCAACCAAAGGTTCAATTATGATCGATGAAGGTGCTGAAAAAGCATTAAAAAACGGAAAAAGTCTTTTACCAATAGGAGTAACTGCAATTGAAGGAAATTTTAATCGCGGTGATGCTGTTTATATTATAAATTCAAAAAATAAACGTATAGCAACAGGTATTAGCGCATACTCTAGTTTGGATGCTAAAAAAATCGCTGGGTTTAAAACTGATAAAATTAAAGAAATATTAGGGTATGTTAGCCGAGGAGAAATGGTTCATATAGATAATTTAGTTTATCAAGCCGAATAAATTTTATGAGCAATAATTATTTAGATAGAATAGGTTTGAATGCTTTAAACGCATCAAAAGATTTGGTGCTTTTAAACGAAAAGAAAAAAAATAAAGTTCTTACAGATTTTTATAAAAATCTAAAATCAAATAAAAAAAAGATCTTAGCAGCAAATAAATTTGATATTTTAAACGCTAACAAAAAAAATCTTAGCAAAAATTTAATTGATCGACTAATTCTTAATGAAAATAAAATTAACTATATAATTAAGTCCATCCAAGAAGTTATTAAGCTTAAGGATCCAACTCAAAAAATAATATCAAAATGGAAAAGGCCTAACGGGATGGCAATTAATAAATATACAGTTCCTATTGGCGTTATCGGAGTAATATACGAATCTAGACCAAACGTTACTTCAGATGTAGCAACTTTATGTTTTAAGTCCGGGAATGCAGTTATTTTAAGGGGTGGAAGCGAAGCTATTCAGACAAATAAAGTTATTTCTGAATATTTTAAAAAATCTTTAAAAAAAAATAACATTAACGAAAATTGCGTTCAATTAATTAATAACACAAATAGAAAATTAGTTGATTATATGCTTTCAAAAATGGAAAGGTTTATTGACGTTATTATTCCAAGAGGAGGAAAAAACTTAGTCAAAAAAGTTCAAACAATGTCCAATATTCCAACCATTGGCCATCTAGAAGGATTATGTCATGTCTATATTGATAGGTACGCAGATTTAAACATGGCAAAAAAAATTACGCTAAACGCTAAAATGAGAAATACTAGTATATGTGGCGCTGCAGAAACTTTGTTAATTGATAAGGCTTGTGTAAAAACTCATTTAAAACCAATATTGCAATTATTAAGTATTAGTGGATGTAAAATTATTGGTGATCAAATCACCAAAAAAAATTATGTGAATTCCAAAATTTCTTTAGCAACAGAACAGGATTGGAAAACAGAGTATTTAGATTCTATAATCTCAGTGAAGATTGTGAATGGGATAGATGAGGCAATTGCACACATTAATAAATACGGGACACGTCATACTGATTGTATTGTTACTAATAATAAAAAGAATGCTTCATTATTCTTGTCTAAAGTTAACAGCGCAATAGTTTTGCACAATGCTTCTACTCAATTTGCAGACGGAAATGAGTTTGGTTTTGGAGCAGAAGTTGGAATATCTACAAACAAATTACATCCTCGAGGACCAGTTGGACTTGAGCAACTAGTAACTTATAAATATCTAGTAAAAGGTAATGGACAAATTAGACCTTAATCTTTTTATTAAATTATAATGAAAATTGGGATTCTTGGCGGAACTTTTGACCCTCCTCATATCGGGCATTTAAATATTTCATTGGAGGCAATTAAAAGATTTCAATTAAACAAAGTTATATGGCTTGTTACAAAAAAAAATCCTTTAAAAAAAAGTAACTCAGTAAACGATATTTCTAATAGGATAAAATTATGCAATCATTTTATAAAAAAAAATAAAAATATAATTAAAGTTCAGTATACTGAAGAAGAAACCGGATCAAATTTCTTATTTGATAATATAAACTACATAATTAACAAATCTGCAGATCATAAATATTATTTTATTATGGGCGCTGATAGTTTTGTTAAATTTAATCAATGGAAAAAATATAATGAAATTTTAAATAAACTATCCATTATTGTGATGAATAGACCTGAATTCTCAATGAAATCATTAAATTCTATAGCCGCAAAAAAGCTCGAAAAATACAAATCTTTAAATTTAGTTTCAAAAGATAAACAACATAGATGGTATTTTTTAAGCACAAAAGGTATGAATGTTTCATCATCAAAAATAAAAAAAACAATTAATGCAAATTAAAAAAAAAGAAGTCCTTCTAAAAGAAATAATTAAAATTCTTGATGATAATAAAGCAAAAGACATCGTAACTATTGATCTTGCAAACAAGAGTTCTATTGCTGACTATATGATTGTCGCAAGCGGAACATCTTCTAGGCACATTCAGTCTGTTTCTGAAAATACAATTGAAGAATTAAAAAAAATGGGAATTAAGGGTTGCAAAGTTGAGGGTAGAGATAGTGATAACTGGAAGCTAATTGATGCAATTGATGTTATAGTTCACATTTTTCACCATGAACAAAGAAAAAATTATGAGTTGGAAAAAATGTGGGCTGATATTATTCCAAATCAAAAAATCTTTGTTTAATGAAAATTAAAATCCTTTGTTTAGGAAGATTAAACAAAGATGAAGAAAATGAGCTGTGCAAAAGGTATGAAAGCAGGCTCAAAAGTTTAAAAAATAGTGGAATCACTAATTTTGCAATTGAACATATTTCAAAAAAAGAGCTCGAAAATATAATTAAAAATAAAAAAGAAAAAAAAATTATATTTCTTAGTGAAAGCGGACAAGATCTTAATACTGAGAACTTTTGCAAAAAATTAAAAAAACTAATTATCTCATCAATTAAAGAAGTATTATTTATTATTGGAGAACCAGAAGGTTTTAAAAAAAACCTAAATAAAGAAAGCTTTGAAGAAATATGTCTTAGCAAACTTACTTTTACCCACTCTTTGACTAGAGTAATACTTACCGAACAAATTTACAGATGTGCTACAATTATGGTAAACCATCCCTATCATAGACAATAATAATGAAAAAAATTTACTTATTACTTACATTTTTATTTTTAAATCTATTTTCGCAGAATGCTTTTTCACAAAAAAAAGATGTTCTTTATGAAAAATTAGATTTGTTTGGAGACATTCTTGAAACAATAAACAAAGAATATTTTAAACAAATTAATGAAGGCGAAGTAATTGATGGAGCAATTAACGGAATGCTTCAATCGTTAGATCCCTATTCTTCTTACATGAGTCCTAAAACATTCAAGAGCATGAATACTGAAACCAAAGGTGAATTTGGTGGTCTTGGTATTGAAGTTACAATGGAAGCTGGACTGGTAAAAGTAATATCTCCAATTGATGATACTCCTGCCGATAGGGCTGGAATAAGGTCGGGAGATTATATTATTAAATTAGATAACAAGCAGGTTAAGGGTTTAACATTGGATGAGGCTGTAAATACTATGCGTGGTAAAAGCGGAACTCCAATCACATTAACTATTAGAAGAATAGATGTTGATGAACCAATAATTGTAAAAATAGTTAGAGAAACAATTAAAACTAAATCTGTTGTTTCTGAAATTAAAGAAAATATTGGTTATTTAAGATTAAGATCTTTTAATGAAAAAAGTGGTGATGAATTAATAGACAAAATTAGAGAAATAAGCAGAAGCAAACCAAACATAACTGGTTACATTTTGGATCTGCGAAATAATCCTGGCGGTCTTCTTTCACAGGCAATTAAAATATCGGATGCTTTTTTGGATAGTGGAGAGATTGTTTCTACAAAAGGAAGAGATCCTAAGGATATAAAAGTTTACAATTCTAAAAAAGGTGATGAAATTAATGGAAAACCACTCATTGTACTTATTAACAAAGGATCAGCTTCTGCGTCTGAAATAGTAGCTGGAGCCTTAAAAGATCATAAGCGAGCAATTGTTATTGGTGAAAAATCTTTTGGCAAAGGTTCTGTTCAATCTATTATGCCTTTATCTAATGGTGGCGGATTAAGATTAACGACAGCTAAATACTATCTGCCAAGCGGCGAAACAATTGAAGAAATTGGCGTTCAACCGGATATTAAAGTAGATCAACAGAAAGAAAATTTTAAAATAAACGATCCTACAAACGATAATCAATTAATTTACGCTCTTAAACTTTTAAAAGCATCATGAAAGATTTAAGCAATCTTCCTTATAGAAAAGGTGTTGGGATAATGCTTCTAAATCAAGAAACTAAAGTTTTTATCGGAAAAAGAATTGATAGTACTAAGGCATGGCAAATGCCTCAAGGGGGAGTTGATCAAAAGGAAGATGTTCTGAACGCTGCCAAAAGAGAGCTTAAAGAAGAAACAGGAATTACATCAATTGAAATTATAAAAAAATCAGAAAAAGAATTCGTTTACGATTTGCCTAATGAGCTCCTTGGTAAAATTTGGGATGGAAAGTATAAAGGACAAAAACAAACTTGGTTTCTTGCAAAATTTATGGGTGAGGATGAAGAGATTAATATCAAACAAAAAAAAGCAGAGTTTTATGATTGGCGTTGGGCCGAACCTTTGGAGCTACCTAAATTAATAGTTCCTTTTAAAAAAAAACTTTATCAAGAAGTTATAGAAGAGTTTAAAAAGTACCTTTAAGATTTTAAATTATTAATCTGGTCAACAATTTGATTGTTAAGATAAATTTCTTCGTCGGAAATTTCTTTATTACTTAACTTTTTTTCTGCGTTCTGTTTTAACTTAATTAACTCTTCACTTTGAAACTCTGTACTATTAAAAAAATTATCTAATAAAATACTTAATTTATTATTAGAAAATTCTACAGTCCCTCCTGTAGAAAAAAATGTATCTACATTACTTCCTGCTTTTGCAATAATTTTTCCTGCTTTAAGAAAAGTGATTAAGGAAATATGATCTTTAAAGATTTCCATATCTCCTTCTATTCCAGAGATAACAACGCTATCAACTGCTTTTGAATAAGCTACTTGCTTTGGAGTTACGATTTCTAAATGAATATTATCTGCCATTTAAGTTAAGCCGCAGCTTCTTTTGCCATTTTTTCAGCTTTTGCAACTGCCTCTTCTATTGTTCCAACCATATAAAAAGCAGATTCTGGTAAATGATCATACTGACCTTTGCAAATTGCATCGAAACCTTTAATTGTTGATTGTAGATCAACTAATTTTCCTGGTGAACCTGTAAATACTTCAGCGACAAAGAAAGGTTGTGATAAAAATCTTTGTATCTTTCTTGCTCTTGATACAACTAATTTATCTTCCTCTGATAATTCATCCATACCTAAAATTGCTATAATATCCTGTAAAGATTTATAGTTTTGCAGTATTTTTTGAACTTCCCTAGCAACTCTATAATGTTCCTCACCAACAATTCTTGGATCAAGAATTCTTGAAGTTGAATCTAAAGGATCCACTGCTGGATAAATTCCAAGCTCAGCAATCTGTCTTGATAAAACTGTTGTTGCATCTAAGTGAGCAAAAGAAGTCGCGGGCGCAGGATCTGTTAAATCGTCCGCAGGTACGTAAATCGCTTGCACAGAAGTAATCGATCCTTTGCTAGTTGTTGTAATTCTTTCTTGTAGGTTACCCATGTCAGTTGCCAATGTTGGTTGATATCCAACTGCAGAAGGAATTCGACCAAGTAATGCTGACACTTCTGATCCGGCTTGTGTAAATCTAAAAATATTATCAACGAAGAAAAGAACGTCTTGACCTTCTTTATCTCTAAAATATTCGGCAAGTGTTAATCCTGATAATGCAACACGAGCTCTTGCTCCTGGGGGTTCATTCATTTGTCCATAAACTAAAGCAGCTTTAGATCCCGGACCATCAGTTTTAATAACGCCTGACTCTATCATTTCGTGGTACAAATCATTTCCTTCTCTTGTTCTTTCTCCAACTCCGGCAAACACTGAAAAGCCACCATGCGCTTTTGCAACGTTATTTATTAATTCCATAATCAAAACTGTTTTTCCAACTCCGGCTCCGCCAAATAATCCAATTTTTCCACCTCGAGAATATGGTGCAAGCAAATCAACAACTTTTATTCCTGTAACCAAAACTTCTGTTTCAGTCGATTGCTCAACATAAGCTGGTGCGGCTCTATGTATTGGCCATTTTTCTTTTGTTTTCAAAGGTCCTCTTTGATCAATTGGTTCTCCTATAACATTAATAATTCTTCCTAATGTTTCTGGACCAACTGGAACAGTAATTGGTGTGCCAGTATTTATCACTTTATCACCTCTTTTTAATCCTTCTGTTGTATCCATCGCAATAGTTCTGACTGTGTTTTCTCCAAGATGCTGTGCAACTTCTAGAACTACTCTTAATCCATTATTATCACACTCAAGGGCTGTTAAAATCTCTGGCAAATCATTATCAAATTTTACGTCTACAACCGCACCAATAACCTGAACTATTTTTCCAAATTTATTTTCCATAATTCTTCTATAAAGATTCAGCTCCAGAAATAATTTCTATTAACTCTTTAGTAATTACCGCTTGTCTTGTTCTGTTGTAATTAATTGTAAGTTTTGAAATTAAATCTCCAGCGTTTCTAGTTGCGTTATCCATGGCTGTCATTCTTGATCCTTGCTCGCTAGCCTGATTTTCTAAAAAAGCTGCATAAATCTGCGTTGCAATATTTTTTGGCAAAAGATTTTCTAAAATATCATTTTCATCTGGCTCATATTCATACTCGCTATTATTTACTAAAGTTTGTTGGTTTGATTTTTGTTCAATTGAAACTGGGATTAACTGCTGTGCTTGAGGGATCTGGGAAATAACACTCTTAAATTGATTATAAAATAATGTGCAAATATCAAATTCATTTCTAGTAAATAAATTTAAAATTTTATCCGTAATTTCTTGTGCTTTACCAAAAGAAACAACTTTTTCGTCTTTTAAAGTTATTCTATCAATAATGTACTGATTGTACTTTCTCTTCAATTGATCATTGGCCTTACCACCAACAACTATGATCTTTAGAGTTTTTTTCTCGTTTAATATTTTTTCAAAATACACTTTTGCTTTTCTGCAAATATTTGTATTGAAGCCGCCACATAATCCTCGATCAGAACTTAAAACTACACAAAGATGAGTTTCATTTTTTTGATTTCCTACTAATAATTTTGGCGCTGAATCCATGTCAGTTACTGAATTTTTTAAATTTGATATTATTGAATTTAACTTTTCAGAATAAGGTCTTGCATTCTCAGCGTTCTGTTGAGCTTTTCTAAGCTTAGCAGCAGCAACCATTTTCATAGCCTTAGTTATTTTTTGAGTAGATTTTACGCTACTAATTCTGTTTCTTAAAAACTTTAAACTCGCCATTATTTTTGAAAACCTTTCTTAAAGTCAGTAATAAATGTTTTTAACTTTTCTTCATTAGATTCATCAATTTTTCCTGAAGATTTAATATTATTTAAAATATCAGGCGCTTCTGATTTTATTTTTGATAAAAGTTTGCTTTCAAAAGATTTGATCTGATTAAGCTCAACGTCATCTAAAAAACCTCTTACACCTGAAAAAATTGTTACGACTTGTTCTTCTACTTTTAAAGGTGAGTATTGATCTTGTTTTAATAATTCAGTTAATTTTGATCCACGATTTAATAATTTTTGAGTAGAAAGGTCTAAGTCAGATCCAAACTGTGCAAAGGCAGCCATTTCACGATACTGAGCTAGTTCAAGTTTGATTGAACCAGAAACTTGTTTCATTGCTTTAATCTGCGCTGCTGATCCAACTCTAGAAACTGATATACCTACGTTAACAGCAGGTCTAACTCCTTTATAAAAAAGTTCCGTTTCTAAGAATATTTGTCCGTCAGTAATAGAAATAACATTTGTTGGAATATAAGCAGAAACATCGCTGGCCTGTGTTTCAATGATTGGTAAAGCCGTAAGAGATCCTCCGCCATGCTTATCATTCAACTTTGCAGCCCTCTCCAGTAATCTGCTATGAAGATAAAATACGTCTCCTGGGAAGGCTTCTCGTCCTGGAGGTCTACGTAAAAGTAGTGACATCTGTCTATAAGCAACAGCCTGCTTTGATAAATCATCATAAACAATAAGAGCGTGCATTCCATTATCTCTGAAATATTCTCCCATTGTACATCCTGTGTATGGGGCTAAAAATTGTAATGGTGCTGGATCAGATGCTGTTGCTGCAACAACAATTGTATATTCCATTGCTCCTGCCTCTTCTAATGTTTTTACGATTTGAGCAACGCTTGATCTTTTTTGTCCAATGGCAACATAAATACAATAAAGTTTTTTACTTTCATCATCAGACTTATTAATTTCTTTTTGATTAATAATTGTATCAATAGCAATTGCTGTTTTTCCAGTTTGTCTATCACCAATAATTAACTCCCTTTGGCCTCTTCCCACAGGAATTAAACTATCAATAGCCTTTAATCCTGTTTGCATCGGTTCATTCACAGATTTTCGTGGAATAATGCCTGGAGCTTTAATCTCAACTCTTTTTCTTTCTGCATTTTTATCAATTGGACCTTTTCCATCAATTGGGTTGCCTAATCCATCAACTACTCGACCTAATAAAGATTTTCCAACTGCAACGTCAACAATTGATCCTGTTCTCTTTACAATATCTCCTTCTTTAATTTTTGAGTCGTCTCCGAAAATAACCACTCCAACATTTTCAGTTTCAAGGTTTAAGGCCATACCTTTTGTGCCCTCAGAGAATTGAACCATTTCTCCAGCTTGAACATTATCTAATCCGTAAACTCTCGCTATACCATCTCCTACTGTCAAAACTTGACCAACTTCAGAAACTTCAACTTCAGTTCCAAAATTTTTTATTTGGTCTTTTAAAATGTTAGTAATTTCAGAAGGATTAATTTTCATTTTATTTATTAAATAAATTATTTAATTTTGTTTTAGCAGAAGTATCAATCATTGTACTCCCAATTTGAAGAATTGAACCAACTAATAAAGATGGGTCTACAGAGAAAGAAATTTTGATTTTCTTCTTTAAAATGTCATCTAATTTTTTTGCTATATCTGCTTTTTCACTATCTGAGATTGCATGTGATAATTTAAGCGTTGCTAAAACTTCTCCTCTTTCGTTTAATAATAAGTCAAAAAAATTATTTACTATTTTCTCTAAAAAGAAAAATCTTCTATTTTTATTTAGTACTTTTAAAAATCTTGAGAATAAATCTGAAAAAGAAAGATGCTTAGTTAAAGCATCAATAACATTATTAATAACTGAATATTTATACGTTGGATTTTTAATAAACTTTTTTAAATCTGCACTTTGATCTAATATTTCTTTTAAATTCAAAAAATCTTTTTCAAGAACATCTAAACTTTTAGCTTCATAAGCTAGTCTATATACTGCTTTAGCGTATCTTTGAGTTTCACTAAAAGTTTTCATAGATTTTTTACTATTAACTTTAAAAGAAAAAAGGTCTCGTAACATGCGAAATTACACTAATCAAGTGTGATATTTTGCACTTTTTTAAAATTATTTAAAGTTTATTGGGTCAACGTCTACAGTTAGTGAAATATTTTTTTTAATTTTAATAGTTTTTAACCAATCTTTTAAAAATTTTTGTGGAAATGCCTCTTGAGGATATTTTAATAATAACCTAGAACGATATTTTCCCTTTATAAGCGAAATAGAGGCGCTTACAGGACCTAATAACAAAGCATCTTTCATTTTTGGAATTTTATTTTTTAAAATTCTTGCACACTCATCAACATCAAATCTATTTTTTCCTGAAATAATAAAAGCAATAAGCTTTGTAAACGGGGGTAGATTGGATTTTTCTCTGAAACTAATTTCATTTTCATAAAAAGCTAAAATGTTCTGATCACATATTGATTTTAATGTTTGGTTTTCTGGTTCAAAAGTTTGAAGATATACTGTTGAATTTTTAACCTCTCTTCCAGCTCTGCCACTAAGCTGATTCATCAATTGGTATGTTTTTTCTGAACTGCGAATATCATTTCCTAAAAAATTCACATCAGAATTAACGATAACGATACAATTTAACTTTGGAAAATGAAAACCCTTAGAGATTAACTGGGTTCCCACAATGATATTAATTTTTCCATCCTGGATACTCTCAAAAATCTTTTTTGTACTATCATCATTATGAATAAAATCACTTGAAAATAATTCAATTTTTTTATCAGGAAAAATTTCTTTAACTTCCTCAAATATTTTTTCAACACCCAGACCATAAAAAGAAAGTTTACAATTATCTCTGTCTTTACATTTTCTTTCTAATAAAGCTTCGTGATCACAATAGTGACAAATTAATTTATTAGTTTCTTTGTGATAAATTAATGAAACTGAGCAATTAGGACAATTAAAACGATATCCACACTTTGAGCAAATAACGAATGTTGAATATCCTCTTCGATTTAAAAAAAATAAAATTTGATTTCCTTTGTCTAAAATATTTTTAAGTTCTGGAATAATAGACGATGAAATAAATTTAGATTTAAGAGGAGGATTTTTTTTTAAGTCTACAAATTTAACTTCTGGCAATTCAGCATCACCGTATCTTTTGTCTAAACTAATATAAGAAAATTTTTTATTAACTGTATTGTAGTAAGTTTCTATTGATGGTGTGGCTGAAACTAAAATGACTGATATTTTTTTTATAGAGGCCATTAATACAGCCATGTCTCTAGCATTGTAAATTACTTGATCTTCTTGCTTGTAAGATTGGTCATGCTCTTCATCTATAATAATTAAACCCAATTTTTTAAAAGGCAGGAATAAAGATGATCTGGCACCTAAAACTAAATTGATTTTATGATTAGCAATTCCATGCCAAATTAATCTTTTATTTTTTTCAGAAATATCTGAGTGCCATAATGCAGGGTAATTCCCAAAATACTCTTTGAATCTTTCTTTGATTTGATTTGTTAAAGCAATTTCTGGAAGCAGAACTAAAACCTGATAACCCTTTTTTAAAAAATCTTGTATTTTTTTAAAATATATTAATGTTTTTCCTGATCCTGTAATTCCATGTAATAAAACTGTTGAAAATTTATCAAAAGAAATTTGATCATCTAAAATCTTAATAGCTTTCTTCTGACTTCCGTCAAAACTAATATCTTTTTTTAATGAGTATTCTTTAAAAGATTCCTCTGGTTTCTTTTTTTTAGATATTTCTTTAAATGCCTTCTTAAAAATAAATAATTTTAAAGTAATGCCTAAATCAACTAAGTTATATCGAGAAAACTTTTCTAAAAAAATTAAAGTATCTTTAGATAAAGACGCAAAATCAAATTTCTTTTTAATATCTTTAATTTTAATTGAGCTCTTAATGGGACCACTCTTACCCCAAACGACACCTATAATATCTTTATTTTGGAAAGGAACCAAAACAAAGTCCCCAATTTTTACATTAATATCTTTTGGAACATTATATGTAAAAGGATGATCAAATTTTAACGGCAGTAACACATCTAAAGTCATCAAAAAATTCTATTAATTGTTTATTTCTTACTATAAATTTTATAATCTAAATCCATGGAAATTTTTCTAGACTCATCAGATATTAAAGAAATTAGAGGATTAAACAAAGCTAATTTAGTAGATGGCATCACAACAAATCCATCTCTACTTGCGAGTGCAAATACTAATTTCAAAATTTTATTAAAAGAAATTTGTAGCGAAATAAAAGGTCCAGTAAGCGCTGAGGTGACGGCTCCGGATGTTCATTCAATGTTAAAAGAGGCTGACGTTCTAAAAAAAATTGCAAAAAATATCGTAATTAAAGTTCCGTTAACTTGGAATGGCTTGCAGGTATGCAGTATTCTTTCAGCAAAAAAAATTAAAGTAAACGTTACTTTATGTTTTTCTACCTCACAGGCCTTGCTTGCTGCAAAGGCTGGAGCAACTTATGTTTCGCCTTTCATCGGAAGATTAGAAGATATCGGAGATAATGGAATTCAGCTTATAGCTGATATTAAAAAAATTTTTAATAACTATAAAAATATAAAAACAAAAATTTTATCAGCCTCTATTAGATCTGTTGAACATTTTAATGCTGTTGCAACTATCGGTTCTGATGTTGCCACAGTTCCTGTTAAAATTTTTAAAGAACTTCACAAACATCATCTTACAGACAAAGGTGTGGATATTTTTACTGCTGATTGGAAAAAATCAGGAATGAAGATTTTAACTTAAAAGTGGATAGCTCGTTTATCAACTGCTAAAGCAGCTTCTTTAATTGCTTCAGCATAAGTAGGATGTGCATGACATGTTCTTGCTATATCTTCAGCGCTTGCACCAAACTCCATAGCCAAAGCAATTTCTGCGATCATATTACCAACGTCTGGTCCGATCATATGTACGCCTAGGACTCTATCTGTTTTTTCATCAGCTAAAATTTTAACAAACCCATCTCCCTCATCATTAATTTTTGCTCTAGCATTTGCTGCAAAAGGAAATTTACCAACTTTATAAGATATTTTTTGCTCTTTTAATTGTTCTTCTGTTTTGCCAACTGAAGCAACTTCTGGAGAGGTATAAATAACGCCAGGGATAACATTATAATTTACATGCCCAGATTTTCCGCTAAGTAGCTCTGCAATGGCAATTCCTTCTTCTTCGGCTTTATGTGCTAACATTGGACCATCGATTACATCTCCGATTGCATAAATGTTATTTAAATTAGTTTTATATTTATGATCTGTTTCAATTCTTCCTTTTGAATCTAATTTTACTCCAATTTTATCAAGATTTAATCCTGCGGTATTAGGTTTTCTTCCAACTGACATTAATACGATATCACAATCAATATCACTTTTCGCACCGTTCTTCTCAACTGTGACCGTTGCACCATTTTTATTTTTTTTAACACTAATTACTTTTGTCGATAGATTAAATTGCATTCCTTGTTTTTGTAATATTTTTAGAAAAGCGTCCGAAACTTCTCTGTCCATGCCGGGAGTTATATAATCCAAATATTCTATAACCTGAACTTCTGCTCCTAATCTTAGCCATACAGAACCCATTTCCAGTCCAATGTAACCACCCCCAACAACAACAAGTTTTTTAGGCACAGAACTTAAATTTAATGCCCCTGTTGAAGACACTACTGTTTTTTCATCAATTTCTATATTTGGAAGAGAAGTAGGAACCGAACCAGTTGCTATAATTGCATTTTTAAATTTATAATCTTTTTGATTATTAGACTGATCGATAACTGAAATTGTATTTTTATCTTTAAAAGATCCAAAACCTTTAATGTAAGTAATCTTATTTTTTTTAAATAAAAATTCTATTCCCTTAGTAAGTCCTTCTACACCTTTTGCTTTATGACTCATCATTTTCGCAAGATCTAATGATGGCTCATTAATATTTATACCTATATTTTTAAATTCAGTTTTTGCTTTTTTATAAAGATCTGATGAATGCAATAAAGCTTTAGAAGGTATACATCCAACATTAAGACAGGTTCCACCTAATGTTCCTCTAGATTCTATGCATGCAGTTTTTAATCCTAGTTGAGCAGCTCTAATTGCTCCAACATATCCTCCCGGACCTCCGCCTATAACTAAAAAATCAAACTCTTCCATGAATTATAAATTTAAAAAAAGTCTTCTTGGATCTTCTAAATATTCTTTAACTCTAACTAAGAATGATACAGCATCTTTTCCATCAATAATTCTGTGATCATAAGATAGGGCCAGATACATAATAGGTCTAACTTCGATTTTTTCTTCAACAACAACTGCTCGCTGAACAATATTATGCATCCCCAACACTCCTGATTGAGGAGGATTTAGTATTGGTGTTGATAGCATCGAACCATAAATTCCACCATTAGTAATTGTAAAAGTTCCACCCTGAAGTTCTTCAATAGATAATTGTCCTGTTTTTGCTTTTTCACCTAAAGCGACGATTTGTTTTTCAATATCTGCAAATGACAGTTCATCTGCGTCTCTAACCACTGGAACAACTAATCCTTTTTCTGTTCCAACAGCAACACCTATATTGTAATAATTTTTATAAACAATTTCATCTTGTTGAATTTCTGCATTAATAATTGGAAAAGCTTTTAAAGCTTCAACGCAAGATCTTACAAAGAATGACATGAAACCTAATTTAACTCCGTATTTTTTTTGAAAACCATCTTTATATTCAGCTCTCATTTCGATAATTCTCGACATATCAATTTCATTGAATGTCGTAAGCATCGCTGCATTATTTTGAGCCTCTTTTAATCTCTTGGCGATAGTTGCTCTTAGTCGAGTCATTTTAACTCGTTCTTCGTCTCCCTTAGTAGCTCTTGCTGAAGAAGCAACAGAAGGCAAGCCCATGGATTCTAATAAGTCTCCTTTTAAAATTCTTCCATCTCTTCCCGATCCACTTATTCTGCTAATATCAATTCTTTTTTCTTCAATTATTCTTTTTACTGCAGGTGATAATATTTCTTTTTTACTTGTAGAAACTTCTATTGTTTTTTGTTTCGCTGGCTCTGGTGCTTTAAATGATTCTTTTTTTGCTACACTTGCAGTTCCCGCTCCTATAGACCCTAAAACCACACCAACATTAACAGTACTTCCTTCTTGAATTTTAATTTCAGACAAAACACCTGCCTCTGGAGAAGGCACGGCCACACTAACTTTATCTGTTTCTAATTCAACGACTGGCTCGTCTGCTTTTACTGGATCACCAACCTGTTTAAGCCATTTAGAAACCGTTGCTTCCGTTACCGACTCGCCAAGTGTAGGTACTACTAAATCTTTTGCCATTATTTTATAAAAGTACTTTTGATATTATTTCGTCTTGCTGTTGTACATGTTTTTTCAAATATCCGGTAGCTGTTGAAGCTGAAGGTTTTCTGCCAACATACTGTACTTTTTTAGATTTAGCGCCGATCGAGTCTAACGTCCAATTAATATATTTTTCAACAAAACTCCAAGCACCCATATTTTCTGGCTCTTCCTGACACCAAATAAATTCGTCAGCATTTTTAAATCTTTTTAAAAAGCTAGCTAATTTTTTTACTGGGAATGGATATAGTTGCTCAATTCTTAGTAATTGAACTTTAGGATTTCTTATTATCTCTCTCTTTTCAGAAATATCAAAATAAACTTTTCCAGAACAAAGAACTACACGTTTAATTTCTTCATCGTTTGCCAATTTAATTAAATTATATTCCGGAAAATCTGCATGGTCCGGTAATATTCTATGAAAGGAATTTTCAGGTAAAAAATCTTCAATTTCAGAAACGCATTTTTTGTGCCTCAATAAAGATTTTGGAGAAAATACTATAAGTGGTTTTCTAAATTTTCTGTGAATTTGTCTTCTTAATAAATGAAAATAATTTGCAGGGGTAGTGCAATTAACTACTTGTAAGTTTTCTTGAGCACAAGATTGTAGATATCTTTCAATTCGTGCTGAAGAATGTTCTGGTCCTTGTCCTTCATAACCATGTGGCAGAAGCATTACTAAGCCACTTGCTCTTGTCCATTTTTTTTCTCCTGAGGTAATAAACTGATCAATTATAATTTGAGCCCCATTTGCAAAATCACCAAATTGAGCTTCCCACAAAACTAAGGTCTCTGGTGATGACATTGAGTATCCATATTCAAATCCTAAAACACCAAATTCTGAAAGAAAACTATCGATAATTTCAAACTGGGCTTGTTTTGAACTAAGATTTTTTAAAGGGTAATATTTTTCTCCTGTATCCTGATCAAGTATACTGGCATGTCTTTGACTAAAAGTTCCTCTTGAAGAATCTTGACCTACAAATCTTACTGGGTAACCTTCTAATAATAAAGTTCCAAAAGCTAAACTCTCGGCTGTCGCCCAATCAAAACTTTTTCCTGTTTCAAACATTTTTTTCTTTGCTTCAAAAAGTCTTTTTATTGTTGAATGAAAATTTAAATTTACTGGAAGATGACAAATTTTTTCTCCAGCCTGGTGAATTAAATCTAAATCAACGCCTGTTACTCCTCTACGATCAGATCCAATTTCAGTTGTGAATTTTGACCAACTTCCTGTAAACCAATCTATTTGGTTTGAAATATAGCTCTTTGATTCTGCAAATTCTGTATCTAAAAATTGTTTAAAATTATCTTTTTCTTTTTGAAACTCTTCATTTCTTAAAACACCTTCTTGAATAAGTTGGTTTCCATAAATTGTTAGAGTGGTGGCTTGTGCTTTAATTTTTTTGTACATTAAAGGCTGTGTAAAAGAAGGTTCATCTCCTTCGTTATGACCAAATCTTCGATAACAAATAATATCTATAACAACATCTCGTTTAAATTTTTGTCTATATTCTGTTGCAATTCTTGCGCAATAAACAACGGATTCAGCATCATCTCCGTTAACATGAAATATTGGAGCTTGAACCATTTTAGCTACTTCTGATGGATAAGGTGAAGATCTTGCAAAAGAAGGGCTGGTAGTAAAACCAACTTGATTATTAACAATTATATGAATTGTGCCTCCAGTATTGTGTCCTTTTAAACCAGACATTGCGAAACATTCGGCAACGATTCCTTGTCCTGCAAATGCCGCATCACCATGTAAAAGAACCGGTATCACTTTTACTCTTTGTGGATCATTATGAAAAAATTGTTTAGCTCTTGTTTGTCCTAAAACTACAGGATTTACCGCCTCAAGGTGGGAAGGGTTTGCGGTCAGACTTACATGAACATTATTTCCGTTGAAATCTCTATCTGCGGATGCACCCAAATGATATTTAACATCGCCTGAAACACCGGCAGTATCTGTGCCTAGATCTCCTGAAAATTCTTTAAATATCTTTTTAAAAGGTTTTTGAATAACGTTGGCAAGAATATTTAGTCTACCTCTATGCGGCATTCCAATTTTAATTTCTTTCACTCCTGAATTTCCTCCAACTTTAATAATTTGTTCGAGTGCAGGAATTAAAGATTCACAACCATCCAACCCAAATCTTTTTGTTCCAACAAACTTTGTATGGCAATAATTTTCAAATCCTTCTGCTTCTACTAATTTTTTAAAAATGGCTTTTTTTCCCTCGAGAGTAAAGTTTGCTTCCTTACCTTTTCCTTCAATTCTTTCCTGGATCCATTTTTTTTCTTCTGGATCTGACATATGCATAAATTCTATTCCTATTTTTGCACAATATGTTTTTAATAAAATTTCTAATATTTCGTTAACAGTTGCATATTGAAAACCTAAAACTTTATCTAAAAATATTTTTCTATTTCTGTCTTCTTTCTTAAAACCATAAGTTTCTGGATTAAGTTCCGGATGATAATTTTTTTCTTGAAGTTGAAGGGGATCTAAATCGGCGATTAAATGTCCTCTTATTCTATAAGCTCTAATCATCATTATTGCTCTAACAGAATCAATAGTGGACCTTTCTACGTCTACTCTTTCATCGCTGGATAAAGTTTTGTTTGCTTCTGTTATTTTTTCTTTAATTGATTTTCCATTTAAGTTTGTAGGAAGGTATTTTTCATAAACATCTAAATCTCCATTAGAAATATATTTAATATTTGATGGAGCCCAACTAGGTCCTTGATTTTCTATAATATTATCTTTTTGATCACCAAGACCCTCAAAAAATTGTCTCCAACTATCTGGAATACTTGCAGGATTTTCTACATATTTAGCGTAAAGTTTTTCAATATAAGAAGAGTTTGTTCCTGATAAAAAAGATGTTTTTTGAAAAACAATATTATTTTCTTGTGACGACATATAATCTTATATTGGTAATAAAATATTAAGTCTTAAGTTTGTCAAATAAAGTTTTTCCAATATCTGCTGGAGAATTTGCAACTGTTATGCCGCAAGATTTCATTATTTCTATCTTGTCTTTGGCAAGTCCTTTTCCACCGGAAATAATAGCTCCTGCATGTCCCATTCTTCTTCCCGGAGGGGCTGTTACTCCAGCAATAAATCCAACTATTGGTTTTTTAATTTTTGAAGATTTAATAAATTCAGCGCCTTCTTCCTCTGCGCTTCCACCGATTTCTCCTATCATGATAATTGATTTAGTTTCATCGTCTTTTAAAAATAAGTCTAAACAATCAATGAAGTTAGTTCCGTTAATAGGATCTCCACCAATTCCAATACATGTCGATTGCCCCAATCCTAATGCTGTAGTTTGCGCAACAGCCTCATAAGTTAAAGTACCTGATCTTGATACGATACCAACTGATCCTTTTTTATGAATGTGCCCTGGCATAATTCCAATCTTACATTCATCTGGCGTAATAATTCCTGGACAATTAGGTCCTATTAATCTGCTTTTAGACTTCATTAATTTTTCTTTAACTCTAACCATATCTAAAACTGGGATGCCCTCTGTAATGCAAACAATTAGAGGTATTTCACTATCTAATGCTTCAATAATAGCCGCCGCCGCGAATGCTGCGGGAACATAAATCATAGTTGCATCAGGCTTTACCTTTTCTACTGCCTCAGCAACTGTATTAAAAACTGGAAGACCTAAATGAGTTTGTCCACCTTTTTTAGGGGTAATCCCTCCAACTAAATTTGTTCCATATGCAAGCGCCTGCTCAGAATGAAATGTTCCATGTTTTCCTGTAAAACCCTGACAAATAACTTTTGTTTTTTTATTTACTAAAACAGACATATTAAGATGTGGCCTCCACAATTTTCTTTGCTGCCTCTGATAAATTGTCAGCAGAAATAATTGTTAAACCGGATTTTTTTAAAATTTCTTTACCTTCGTCAACTTTTGTTCCTGCTAATCTGACAACAAGAGGAACTTTAAGATCAACTTCCTTTGCCGCCTCAATAACTCCTTGTGCAATAATATCGCAACGCATAATTCCACCAAATATATTTATTAAAATTCCTTCAACATTTTTATCTGATAAAATAATTTTAAATGCAGCTGATACTTTTTCTTTTGTAGCGCCACCCCCTACATCTAAAAAATTTGCAGGCTCTGAACCATAAAGTTTGATGATATCCATAGTTGCCATTGCAAGACCCGCTCCATTAACCATACAGCCAATTTTCCCATCTAATTTGATATAAGCTAATTCATATTTACTAGCTTCAATTTCCATTGGATCTTCTTCGTTTAGATCCCTAAGTTCTTTAATTTCTGAATGTCTAAAAAGAGCGTTGTCATCAAAACTTATTTTTGCATCTAGACACTTAATTTGGTCTTCCGTTGTAAGAATTAAAGGATTAATTTCAATCAAACTTCCGTCAGTATTAATCAACGTATCATATAAAGCCTGAGCAACTTTCTTTGCCTGATTTTTTTGATCTCCACTCAAATTGTAAGGTTTTACAATTGATTCTAAATCTTCATCTCTTAATTTTGCTGATAACGATACACGCGTTGTAATAATTTTCTCAGGAGTTTTGTCTGCAACTTCTTCAACGTCCATTCCTCCTTCAGCACTAGAAATAAATGCAATTTTTGAAGATGCTCTATCTACTAAGCATGATAAATAAAATTCTTTTTTAATATCCGATGCTTCTTCTATATATAGTCTTTTTACTTCTCTTCCTTGAGGTCCTGTTTGATGTGTAATAAGTACTTTTCCAAGTAAATCTTTGCATTTTTGCTTTAATTCATCGATATTTTTAACTAATTTTACACCTCCAGCCTTTCCTCTTCCGCCAGCATGTATTTGGGCTTTAACCACATACATTTTGCTATTTAGCTGTTTAATTTTTTCATCAATTTCATTTAAATTAAAAATAACAACACCCTTTGAAACTGGTGCGCCAAATTTCTTTATTAAGTCTTTTGCCTGATGTTCGTGAATATTCATGAAAAATTAATACTTTGGCTTAGTAGTTTTAATTTTTGCAACTTCTGGATCAAGCTTGAAAAGATCCTGGGTTAATTTTTTAACTGAATCAACTGATTTTAAAAACATCTCTTTTTCTTCAGGATTAAATTTAATCTCAATAATTTTTTCAACTCCCTTTGCGCCAATTATAACAGGTACGCCAACATAAAGATCGTCAACTCCATATTCACCATCTAAATAAACAGCACACGGTAAAATTTTCTTTTTATCTTTTAAAAAAGCCTCTGCCATTTCAATAGCTGCGCTTGCTGGAGCATAATAGGCAGAGCCTGTTTTTAATAATTTTACTATTTCAGCTCCTCCGTCTCTAGTTCTTTGTATAATTTTATCTATTCTTTCTTTAGTAGACCACTTCATATCTATTAAATCTGGGATTGGTATTCCTGCAACTGTCGAATATCTAGAAAGTGGAACCATTGTATCTCCATGACCTCCTAAAACAAAAGCAGTTACATCTTCGATAGAAACCTTAAATTCTTCAGACAAAAATAATCTAAAACGAGAAGAATCTAAAACTCCTGCCATACCGACTACTTTTTCAGCAGGTAGACCTGAATATTTCTGTAATGCTAAAACCATAACATCTAAAGGATTTGTTATACAAATCACAAATGAGTTTGGAGAATATTTTTTAATTCCTTCACCAACTTGTTTCATTACTTTTGAATTAATTCCTAAAAGATCATCTCTGCTCATTCCTTCTTTTCTTGGAACGCCTGCAGTTACGATAATTACATCTGAATTTGCAATATCAGCATAACTTGTTGTGCCTTTAAGATTTGCATTAAAACGTTCAACAGCCCCTGACTGAGCGATGTCTAAAGATTTTCCATCGGGCAATCCTGCAGCAATATCAAAAATAACTACATCTCCTAATTCTTTTAAAGAAACTAAATGTGCTAGAGTTCCTCCGATTTGTCCTGATCCTATAAGTGATATTTTTTTTCTCATTTAATTAACTCATTGTTGGCATTGTAAAACTTGAGTTGGCTTTTATACCAGAAGGCCATCTTGAAGTAATAGTTTTTAATTTAGTATAAAATCTAACTCCTTCCATTCCATGAACATGTTGATCACCAAATAAAGATCTTTTCCATCCACCAAAACTATGAAAGGCCATTGGCACTGGTATTGGAATATTTATACCAACCATTCCAACCTTAATATGACTCGAAAACGTTCTTGCGCTATCACCATCTCGTGTAAAAATACTTACCCCATTACCAAATTCATGTTTATTTATTAAATCTACGGCTTCATTAAAATCTTTGGCTCTTACAACCGAAAGTACCGGTCCAAATATTTCTTCTTTATAAATTCTCATATTTTCTTTTACGTGATCAAATAAACAGCCTCCCAAATAAAAGCCTTTTTCATGACCCTGTGGTTTATTAATTTTTCTTCCATCCACAATTAATTTAGCGCCTTCTTTCACTCCAATATCAATATAACTTGTAACTTTTTCTAAATGTTGAGCCGTAACCAATGGTCCCATATCCATTCCTTTATCAAGTCCAGGACCTACTTTTAAATTATTAACTTCTTTTGTAAGTTTATTTACTAACTCATCTCCAATATTTCCAACTGCAACTGCCACCGATTGAGCCATACATCTCTCGCCAGCTGATCCATAAGCAGCACCCATAAGTCCTGCAACAGCTTGGTCTAAATCTGCATCTGGCATTACGACACAATGATTTTTAGCGCCTCCTAGTGCTTGAACTCTTTTTTCAAATTTTGCTGCGCTTTCATAAATATATTTAGCTATCGGAGTTGAACCAACAAAACTAATAGCGCTAACATTTGGATTTGAAAGCAATGCATCCACAGATTCTTTATCCCCATTTACAACATTAAAGACTCCATCTGGCAAACCTGCTTCTTTTAGTAATTCCGCTAATCTTAAAGAACAACTTGGATTTTTCTCCGACGGTTTTAAAATAAAAGTATTTCCACATGCGATTGCTAAAGGAAACATCCACATTGGAACCATTGCTGGAAAATTAAAAGGAGTAATTCCAGCGCAAACTCCGAGAGGTTGTCTTATCGACCAACTATCAACATTAGTTCCCACATTTTCTGTAAACTCACCTTTTAATAAATGTGGAATGCCACATGCAAATTCAACAACCTCTAAACCTCTAGTTAGAGATCCTTTGGCATCGTCATAAACTTTACCGTGTTCCGAAACAATTATTTTTGTAAGTTCGTCTGAATTTTTTTCTATTAAATCTTTAAATTTGAATAAGATTCTTGCTCTTTGTAATGGTGGAACTTGAGACCATTTTATAAATGCTTTACTTGCAATCTCTACTGCATCATCAACATCTTTTTTTGAAGCTAAATTTACTTTTGCAGAAACTTCTCCTGTGGCTGGATTGAATACATCGGAGGTTCTTTTTGAAGTGCCTGAAAAGGATTTTCCGTTAACGAAATGTTCTATAGTTTTCATTTAAATTAATAGGAAAATATAGGGACAGAATTAAGCTGTCAAATAATGAAGTTAAAAAACTACAGATCTTTACTATGCTGAACTAACATTTTTTTTATTGAACCGATTGCTTTTGCTGGATTCAATCCTTTTGGACAGCTGTTGGTACAGTTCATGATTGTATGGCATCTAAAAAGTTTAAGTTCATCTGCAACTTTTTTTAATCTTTTTACTCTCTCTTCATCTCTGCTATCAATAATCCATCTATAAGCCTGCAATAAAACAGCAGGTCCTAAATATTTTTCACCATTCCACCAATAGCTTGGGCAAGAAGTTGAGCAACATGCACACATAATGCATTCGTAAAGCCCATCTAGTTTTTCTCTATCTTGTTTTGACTGAATGGTTTCTTTATCACCCACCTCACTTTTTTTCTCAATCTGTAGCCAGGGCTCAATAGATTGATATTGTTTATAAAGTTGATTTAAATTTGGAACTAAATCTTTAATCACTGGCATATGAGGAAGGGGATAAACTTTTATTTCGTCTTTAATATCAGATGCCGATTTTGTGCAAGCAAGTCCGTTAACTCCATCAATATTCATAGCACAAGAGCCGCAAACACCTTCTCTGCAAGATCTTCTAAACGTTAATGTAGTATCAATTTCGTTTTTAATTTTAATAAGAACATCAAGAACCATTGGCCCACATTCATCCATGTTAACTTCATAAGTATCTAGTCTTGGATTTTGTTTTGTCTCAGGATCCCATCTATAAACTTTGATTTTTTTTAGATTTTTTCCATTTGTTTTGTCTTTAAAATATTTTCCTTCAATAACTTTTGAATCTTTTGGCAATGCAAACTGAACCATTAATATACTCTCGCTTTCGGTGGAAAATATTGCACTTCATTAGTTAAAGTAAAATTATGTACATTTCTGTAATCTATTTTTACTTTCTCACCATCTTGCCAAGCTAGTGTATGTTTCATCCAATTCTCATCATTTCTCTCTTTAAAATCTTCTCTAGAATGTGCGCCTCTACTTTCTTTTCTATTTTCAGCAGATGCCATTGTAACAAGAGATTGTCTTATTAAATTATCAAACTCTAAAGTTTCAATTAAATCTGTATTAAAGATTAAAGATTTGTCTGAAACTGAAATGTCGTCCATTCCTTGCCATGGTTTTCTAATTTCTTCCATGCCTTCTTTTAAAATTTTAGCATCTCTAAATACTGCACAATTTTTTTGCATTGTTCTTTGCATTTTATCTCTAAGTACAGAAGTTGGTGTTCCACCGTTTGAATTTCTCAATTTATCAAATCTTGAAATTGATTTTTGTGTTTCACTTTCAGGAATTACCTCGTGTTTAGAATTTGGTTTTACTATTGTGGCAGCTCTCATAGCTGCGGCTCTGCCGAATACCACAAGATCAATTAATGAATTAGATCCTAATCTATTAGCGCCGTGAACTGAAACGCAGGCTGCTTCTCCAACTGCCATTAAACCAGGTACAGTTACATCTTTTCCATTTTCAGTTTTCGATATTACTTCACCATAATAATTAGTTGGAATTCCTCCCATGTTGTAATGAACTGTTGGAACAACTGGTATTGGTTCCTTTGTTACATCTACGCCAGCAAAAATTTTTGCAGATTCAGAAATTCCAGGAAGTCTTTCATGTAAAACTTTGGGATCTAAATGATTTAAATGTAGATAAATATGATCTTTATTTTTACCAACTCCTCTACCTTCGTTAATTTCAATTGTCATAGATCTTGAAACTACATCTCTTGATGCAAGATCTTTTGCTGAAGGCGCATATCGTTCCATGAATCTTTCGCCTTCAGAATTAACTAAAAATCCACCTTCTCCTCGAGAACCTTCAGTAATTAAACATCCAGCTCCATAAATTCCTGTTGGATGAAATTGAATAAATTCCATATCCTGTAACGGTAAACCAGCTCTTAAAACCATCGCATTACCATCTCCTGTGCAAGTGTGTGCTGATGTTGCTGAAAAATATGCTCTTCCATACCCACCTGTTGCTAAAATTGTCATATTGGCTCTGAAGCGATGAATAGTTCCATCTTGCAGATTCCAAGCAGTAACTCCGTGACATTTTCCATTATGCATTAATAAATCTAATGCAAAATATTCTATAAAAAATTCAGTATTTTTTTTTAGCGCCTGACCGTAAAGCGTATGAAGAATTGCATGTCCGGTTCTATCTGCAGCGGCACAAGTTCTTTGAGCAATACCATTTCCATAATTAGCAGTCATTCCTCCAAAAGGTCTTTGGTAAATTTTTCCCTCTTCAGTTCTGCTAAAGGGAACTCCGTATTTTTCAAGTTCAATAACTGCTCTTGGAGCTTCCTTACATAAATATTCAATTGCATCTTGATCGCCTAACCAATCAGCCCCTTTTACCGTGTCATACATATGCCAGCGCCAATCATCCTCCGACATGTTTCCTAATGCAGCAGAGATTCCGCCTTGCGCTGCAGCAGTGTGACTTCTTGTTGGAAATACTTTTGAAATACAAGCTGTCTTGAGTCCAGCCTCAGCTAAACCAACGGCTGCTCTTAATCCCGAGCCACCAGCTCCTACAACAATAACATCATATTCGTGATCAATAATTGGATAGGTGCTCATAAAATAATTATAATCAATGATATAATGCCAACAACGGGAAGTACAGCCGAGTATAACATTATGATTTTATTTAAAACTCCCTTCAAACGTTCGTCCTGAATATAATCTTCAATAATCTCACCTAGACCTAATTTTAAATGCAAACCTGCAAATATTAAAAATAAAGTAAAAATAATTATTGAGAGATAATTATCAAAAAAATCTAGTGCACCTGTGTAATCCTTGTTAACTAAATCGACTAAAGAATATAAAAAAAATAATAACAAAGGCATTAATACAACTGCACTGACTCTTTGTATTATCCATTTATTTAAAGCATGATTTTTCATTATATAATCCAAATAAAAAATGTTGTTAAAATAGATAGAAATAAAACAATTATTCCAGAAAGATTTGCGGTCTTAATTTCGTAACCATAACCAAAATCCCAAGCAAGATGTCTAATGCCATTAAACATGTGATAAACAAATGACCAAGTAAAACCTACAAGAATAAATTTACCTATAAAACTTCTTAGAAATGTTTGATAAAAATTATAATATTCAGGTCCTAAAGCTAAAAATAAAATCCACAGAACAATTACAAAAAATCCTACAGTATTAATTGTGCCGGTAAGTCTATGCGTAATTGATAATAAAGATGAAAACTGCCACTTATAAATCTGGAGATGAGGAGATAGTGGACCAGAATTTTTTTCCATAAAAAATATTTAATTATTTCTTATATACTTTTTAACTAAAACCTCCGCGATTTGCACTGCATTAAACGCCGCTCCTTTTAATAAATTGTCAGAAACGATCCACATATTTACAGCATTTTTTGTAGGATCTCTTCTAATTCTAGAAATGTAAGTTAAAAAGCTTCCGGCAGACTCAACGGGGGTTGCATAGCCTCCGTTCTTTTTTTGATCAATAACTTTACAGCTAGGTGCTTTCATTAAAGTTGAACGTATTTGCTTAATATCGAATTTCTTTTTAAGTTCAACGTTCACAGTTTCTGAATGAGAAACAAGCACTGGAACACGTACGCATGTTGCTGTTAATTTAATATTCTTATCTAATATCTTTTTTGTCTCATTTTCCATTTTCCACTCTTCTTTTGTAGATCCATCTTTCATGAAAACATCAATGTGAGGAATAACGTTAAATGCTATTTGTTTTGTAAATTTCTTGGGTCTAATTTTCTTATTATTTAAATAATCTTTTGTCTGAGAAATTAGTTCATCCATAGCAGCTTTTCCTGCTCCTGATACTGACTGATAAGTCGATGTTACGACTCTTTTTATCTTAAATTTATCGTGGAGAGGTTTTAAAGCCACAACTAATTGCGCTGTTGAACAGTTTGGGTTGGCAATAATATTTGTCTTTTTATAATCTTTAATTGCATGTTCATTCACTTCAGGAACAATCAATGGGATGTCTTTGAATGATCTAAAATAACTTGAATATTCAATTACAATTGAATCTTTTGCAATCTTTGGTGCCCAAGTTTTTGCAAGTTTAGATCCTGCACAAAAAAAAGTAATATCTACTTTTCTAAAATCAAAATCTTCTAAGCTTCTAACTTCAATTTTTTTATTTCTGAATTTTATAAATTTTCCAACACTTTTTTTTGAGGCTAATAAATAAAGTATATTTACTGGAAACTTTCGTCTTTCTAAAACTTCGATTGTTTTTCTGCCTGCGTTTCCTGTGCTTCCTACGATTGCAATATTTGCTCTCATTATTTTAGTTTGGATATAACCAAATCACCCATTTCTGAAGTTGAAACTTTTTTCTGACCTTTTTCCATTATATCTTGCGTTCTGTGACCATCTTTAAGAACATCTTTAACTGCCTGATCAAGCATATCCGCTTCTTTATCCATATCAAAAGAATACCGTAAAGCCATAGAAAAACTCAAGATTGACGCAAGTGGATTTGCAATATTTTTACCTGCTATATCAGGTGCGGAGCCATGACAAGGTTCATACATTGATTTAAATTTTCCATCTTTATTCTTTCCGCTTAATGATGCTGAAGGCAACATTCCAAGTGAACCTGTTAACATTCCAGCCTCATCTGAAAGCATATCTCCAAACAAGTTATCAGTTACGATCACATCAAATTGTTTAGGATTTCTAACTAATTGCATAGCGCAATTATCTGCAAGCATATGGCTCAGTTCTACATCTTTAAACTCTTTTTTATGTAACTCTTCTACTTCTTCTCTCCATAATAAACCGGCTTCCATAACATTAGATTTTTCACAAGAAGTAACTTTATTGCCTCTTTTTCTTGCAAGTTCAAAAGCAACCCTAGCAACTCTTTGAATTTCGCTTGATGTGTAAGTGTGAGTATTTGTGCCTTTTTTTTCACCATTAGGTAATTTTTCAACTCCTCTTGGAGTTCCAAAATAAATACCTCCTGTAAGCTCTCGCACAATCATAATATCTAAATCAGAAACAACTTCTGGCTTTAAAGTAGATGCATTAGCAAGTTCTTTAAAACAAATTGCAGGTCTTAAATTTGCAAATAATTCTAAATCTTTTCTAAGTCTTAATAAGGCTCTCTCAGGTCTTTTAGAAAATTCTAATTTATCCCACTTTGGGCCACCCACGGCTCCTAACAAAACTGCGTCACTTGCCATTGCAACTTCCATTACTTTGTCAGTAATTGGAGTGCCATGCTTATCAAAGGATATTCCTCCTGCTAATTCTTCGGTAATATCAAAATCAGTAGATTTATTTTTATTAAACCAAGCAATAATTTTTTTAACCTCATTCATTACCTCCGGTCCAATTCCATCTCCAGCAAGAATAAGAAGTTTTTTTTTCATTAATATAACCAAGGAGTTAGATTTTTTTTATTTTGTTCAAAGATATTAATTTTAGCATCTTTTTTTAGAGTAAGAGCAATGTCGTCATAACCATTTAATAAACATTCTTTTCTAAATGATTCAATTTCAAAATCGAAAGGTCTATTGTCCCCTTTATGAATTTTTTGATCAATCAAATCAATTTCTATTTCTTTATTTTTTTTTGCAGCCTCAGATAATTCTTTAACCTGATTTTCTGGAAGAACGATTGGTAAAATTCCATTTTTAAAACAGTTGTTATAGAAAATATCTGCAAAACTTTCGGCAATGATACATTTAATACCAAAATCTAATAATGCCCAGGGCGCATGCTCTCTGGATGATCCGCAACCAAAATTTTTACCTGAAATCAAAATTTTTGCTTTATTGAAAGGGGCATTATTTAAAATAAAACTTTTTATTGCGTTGCCTTTTTCATCATAACGCATTTCATAAAACAAAGCAGAACCAAGGCCTGTTCTTTTGATTGTCTTTAAAAATTGTTTTGGAATAATCATATCCGTATCAATATTTGAGATCTGAAGATCGGCAGCAATACTTTTAACTTTTGCAAACTTTTCCATTAAATAATCTTTCTAATATCTACAAATTTACCCTCAATTGCAGCAGCGGCTGCCATAACTGGGCTCACAAGATGTGTTCTTCCACCTCTTCCTTGTCTTCCTTCAAAATTTCTATTTGAAGTAGAGGCGCATCTTTCTTTTGGTTTTAATTGATCCGGATTCATTCCAAGACACATTGAACATCCAGGTTCTCTCCACTCAAATCCTGATTCTTTGAATATTTTATCTAAGCCTTCTTTTTCAGCTTGTAATTTTACAAGTCCAGAACCTGGAACAACAATTGCATCAACGTTTTTATTTACTTTTTTTCCTTTAACTATTTTTGCAACTTCTCTTAAATCTTCAATTCTTCCATTGGTGCAAGAGCCTATAAAAACCTTATCAATTTTAATATCCTGAATGGCAGTATTGGGTTCTAAGCCCATATAATCCAAAGATCTTAGAATAGATTTTTTTCTATCTTCATTTTTTTCTAAATTTGGATCAGGAACTTTTCCATTAATGGATGCTATATCTTGAGGACTTGTTCCCCAAGTAACTGTTGGCTCAATATCTTTTCCTTGCAAATGAAGTTCTCTATCAAATTTTGCGTCTTTATCAGTATATAAAGCGCTCCAATATTTAAGTGCTTTTTCCCAATTGTCTCCCTTTGGAGCTAATGGTCTTCCTTTAATATAATCAAATGTTTTTTGATCAGGGGCAACAAGTCCAGCTCGAGCACCTGCTTCGATACTCATATTACAAACCGTCATTCTTTCTTCCATAGAAAAGTTTCTAAAAACTTCTCCACAGTATTCAATAACGTAACCGGTTCCACCTGCTGTTCCAATTTTTCCAATAATAGATAGGATTACATCTTTAGCAGTAACACCCAATGGCAATTTTCCATCAACACTAATTTTAAAATTTTTGGCTCTGCTTTGAATTAAAGTTTGCGTTGCAAGAACATGCTCTACTTCTGAAGTTCCGATTCCAAAAGCTAATGCACCAAATGCGCCATGCGTTGAAGTATGACTATCTCCACAAACAATTGTCATTCCAGGCTGAGTGAATCCTTGTTCAGGACCAATAACATGAACAATGCCTTGTCTTTTATCTGTTAAACCAAAAAATTCTATACCAAAATCTTTACAATTTTTAGAAAGAGTCTCAACTTGAATTGCAGATTCTTTATCTGCTATTCCTTTTGATCTATCTGTTGTTGGAACGTTGTGATCTACAACTGCTAATGTTGAACCAGGTAATTTTACTTTTCTATTAGATAAACGTAATCCCTCAAATGCCTGTGGACTCGTTACTTCGTGAACTAAATGCCTATCAATGTACAATAGTGATGTTCCGTCATTTTGCTCATCAACTAAATGACTTTCCCATATTTTGTCGTAAATTGTCTTTGCCATTAAATAAAAACTAGTATTACTTCTTTTTATTCTGAGCTTCTGTCTTTGGCGCTGAAGCTTTTTCCGTATTTTTTGGAGCCTGTTCAGCAACTACAGCTGCTTGTGCTTCAATATTTTGGACTGCCTCTTTTTTTGGTAAAGGTTGAATAATATCTACGCCAATTTTTTTTCTAATTTTTTCTGTAATTCTAGCTGATTTACCAGTTCTTTCTCTTAAATAATAAAGTTTTGCTCTTCTTACTTTTCCGCTTCTAATTACTTCAACAGACTCTACGTTTGGACTATGAACTGGAAATAATCTTTCAACACCTTCACCAAAAGAAATTTTTCTAACTGTAAAAGTAGAATTAATTCCTCTATTTTTTTTAGCAATACAAACTCCTTCGTAAGCTTGTATTCTTTGTCTTTTTCCTTCGATAATTCGAACGTTTACTTTTAAAGTATCTCCAGGAGAAAATTCTGGTAATTTTTTTTCACCAATTTTCTTAATATGAAGTTTATCTAATTCGTCTATTCTCATTGTAGAAATTTGCATTAAAATTTAGTTATTTGTGATATTTTTCCCATAAGTCTTGTCTCTGGCGTCGTGTTATATCCTCGGATTGTGCTAAGCGCCAGTCCTTAATTTTAGCGTGATTCCCAGACAAAAGTACTTCCGGAACAGTTCTTCCTTTCCACTCTTGGGGTTTTGTATATTGAGGATATTCTAATAAATTATTTTCAAAACTCTCTTCATTTAATGAAGAAGAATTGCCAAGAACGCCTGGCAACAATCTAAGTATGGAATCTAAAAAAACAAACGCTGCTGTTTCACCGCCGGATAAAATAAAATCACCAATACTTATTTCTCTAATCTTTCTTTCTTCTATAACTCTTTGATCAATTCCTTCAAAGTGTCCACAGATAAGATCTACTCCATTTTTTTGTGATAATTGTTTTGCAATTTTTTGCGTTAACAATTCACCTCTAGGACTTAGATAAATAAGTTCATTTTTAGAGTTTTTAATATTTTTATCCAAACAACTATCTATTACATCGGCACGCATAACCATTCCGCTTCCTCCTCCAAAAGGAGTATCATCCACACTTCCATGCTTATCTAAAGCAGAGTCCCTGATGTTAATGACATCGAGTGACCAGATTTTATTTTCTCTAGCTCTTTTATAAAGCCCGATATCTAAAATCCCTGGAAAAAATTCTGGATATAAAGTGAATATTTTTGCAGACCACATAATAGTTAATTTGTTTTTGGTGCCTCCGCTTCTGGTGCTTTTTCTTCAACCTTTGGAGCTTCTACAGGAGCTGGTTCAGCTGCTGGGGCCGCTGCTTCTGCTGCTGGGGCTGCTTCTGCTGCCGGAGCTGCTGCTGGTGCTTCTTTTGGTGCTTGGGCAGCTTTTAATCTTTCTTGAGCTTTCTTTTTAGGTAAAGCTTTAATTGGATTATTTCTTTTTTCAGGAACTGGGGCAAGATTTGCAGCACCTAAAAATTTTGCAACTCTTAGAGTAGGCTGAGCTCCCATTTTAATCCAATGAGTTATTCTTTCTGACTCTAAGCTTAATCTTTCTGGTTTGCTTTTTGGTAATAACGGATTGAAGTATCCAAGTTTTTCAATAAATTTTCCATCTCTTGGATTTCTAGAATCTGCAACTACGATTTGATAGAAGGGTCTTTTTTTTGTTCCCCCTCTTGATAGTCTTATTTTTAACATTTATTTGCCTTTCTATTTTAGATTGTTAAATAATTCGGGAGGTATTCCATCTAAACCTCCAAAATTTCTTCCGCCACCTTGAGACATTCTTTTCATCATTCCTGTCATCATTTTATGTTGTTTTAGAAGCTTGTTTACTAAAGCGATGTCGGTTCCTGAACCATTCGCTATTCTTTTTTTTCTCGATCCATCAATAATTTTTGGATTATCTCTTTCTTTAGGAGTCATCGATAAAATAACCGCTTCTTGTTTTCCAAGAAGACTCTCATCAATATCAGCCTCATCTATTTGTTTTTTAATTTTTGAAATTCCAGGAATCATTCCTAAAACTTTTCCCATGCCACCAATTTTTTTCATTTGTCTAATCTGTTTTAAATAATCATTAAAAGTAAATTGTCCTTTTTTAAAATTCTCTTCTAGCTCTTCAACTTCTTCTTTTTTTAAATTTTCAGATACTTTTTCAACAAGGGAAACAACATCTCCCATTCCTAAAATTCTATTTGCAATTCTTTCTGGATGGAATATTTCAAAATCATCAATTTTTTCACCAACCCCTAAAAATTTAATTGGACAATTGGCAACGGACTTCATGCTAAGGGCTGCACCACCTTTTCCATCTCCATCTATTCTTGTTAATATTATTCCTGTTAAATCGACTGTTTTTTTAAATTCACTAGCGATATTTACGGCGTCTTGTCCTGTTAAAGAGTCAGCAACTAAAAAAGTTTCGATTGGATTAATTATCTTTTTAAGATTATTTAATTCACTCATCATCACGCTATCAATTTGTGTTCGTCCCGCAGTATCAAAAATAATTACATCAGAGCCAGATAAGGAAGCAGCCGCTAAAGTCCTTTGAGTAATTTCTATTGGAAGTTGTCCTTCTATAATTGGAATTGTTTGAATATTATTTTGACTACCTAATAACTCTAATTGTTTTTGAGCTGCTGGACGGTAAACGTCTAAGCTCGATAACATTACTTTTTTATTAAAATTCTTTTCAATAAATTTTGCAATCTTTGCTGAAGTTGTTGTTTTTCCTGAGCCTTGCAAACCAACAACTAATATTTTTGCTGGCGGAACTGTATTAAGATTAATTTCTGATTTTTCGCTACCTAAAATTTTAACAAGTTCATCGTATACAATTTTAACAAGTAACTGCCCTGGAGTTATAGATTTTAAAACTTCTTGGCCGATTGCTTTTGGTTTAACATTTGCAATAAATTCTTTAGCAACAGAAAGAGCAACGTCGGACTCAAGAAGAGCCTGGCGGATCTTTCGCAATCCTTCATCAACCTGTTTTTCATCTAATTGAGTGCTTTTATTAAAAAAAGAAAAAGCAGACTCAATTTTACTTGTTAAATTTTCAAACATTTTTTTTCTCCAGCAGCAATCGCACTAGTGGGCGAATATCGCTGACTAGTGTTGATCTCCTTCATTAGAAGGACACCACAAAACCTGCTTATTTTTGTGGAAAATTTTCTTAAAAGTATATTTTACTATTTTAAAAGTCAATAATTGAGAATATTTGTAAGATACAACAATAAAATAGATGATCGAAATACAAGCTTATAAAATGGATGGCCTAGGCAATGACTTTATCATCATTGATAGAAGAAAAGATAAAATCGATCTCTCAAAACAACAAATTATAAATATTGCGGACAGAAAAAAAGGTCCAGGTTGTGATCAAATTATTATTATAGACAAAGATAAAGAAAAAAAAACAAACGCTAAAATAACTTTTTATAATTCAGACGGCGGAGAAACAGGTGCATGCGGCAACGGTTCAAGATGTATTTCATATTTTTTAATGAGTGAGAAAAAATTAAATAAATCTAAAATAAATACCGAAAGTGGAATTCTAAAAGCAAAACTTGTTGGAAAAACTGAAGTATCTGTTGACATGGGAATTCCAAATTTTGATTGGCAAAAAATTCCTTTGGTAAAAAAAATGGACAACACAAAAGTTAAAATTAAAACTAAACATTTTGGAGTTTTATCAGGATATACTTTAAGCGTTGGCAATCCTCATGTTATTTTTTTTAAAGATATAACATTTGAATTACTTAAAAAAATTGGCCCTCAAATAGAACATCACGAATTTTTTCCAGAAAGATGCAACGTTACATTTGCTAAAATAATGAATAAACAAAATATTGCAGTAAAAGTTTGGGAAAGAGGTGCTGGTTTAACGCTTGCGTGCGGTACAGCTGCTTGCGCTACTGCAGTAGCTGCAAGTAAATTAGGTCTGACTGGAAAAAAAGTTAACATTCATTTTAAAAATGGAACGCTTCATATTGAATGGGCTAAAGACAAACATATTATTATGACAGGATCTGTCTCAAATATTAAAAATATCATTCTTAAAATATAATTCTTAATGAATTTTTTTAAAAAACTTCAAGACAGTCTAAAAAAAACTTCAGAAAAATTCACAAAAGGAATTGACGAAATTTTTAATAAATCCAAACCACAGGTAGAAATTCTTCAAGATATAGAAGATATTCTAATTCAGGCAGATGTCGGTATTGGTTTTGTAGAAGAATTTAGAAAAAATATAGCCAATAAAAAATACAGCAAAGAAGAATTAACAAAGGAAAATTTTTTTCATGCTATTGCTAAAGAAATAGAAGAAATTTTAATACCTCTACAAAAAGATTTTTTTACGAAAAAGCATAACAAACCCACAGTGGTATTAGTTTGTGGAGTTAATGGAGTTGGCAAAACAACAACTATTGGCAAATTATGTAAAAAACTCAAGGTCCAAGGAAATAAAGTTATTGTTGGAGCTGGTGATACTTTTAGAGCTGCAGCAATTGATCAATTAGAACTTTGGTGTAAAAAAATTAATGTAGAAATAATAAAATCAGATATTGGCTCAGATCCAGCCTCTGTTGCATTTAAAAGTTTTGAATATGCAAGACAAAACAATGCTGATTACTGTGTAATTGATACGGCAGGACGACTTCAAAACAAAAAGAACTTAATGGAAGAATTCTCAAAAATTATTAGAGTTTTAAAAAAAATTGATGCAGACGCTCCTCATGAAACTATTTTAGTCCTTGATGCAACCACAGGACAGAATGCAATTAATCAAATTGAAGAATTTAAAAAAATTACACCTATCTCTGGAATTATTATGACTAAATTAGATGGAACTGCAAAGGGAGGTATTCTGGTTGCTATTGCAAAACAATTTCAAATTCCAATCTATGCAATTGGCATAGGTGAAAAAGAAGAAGATTTAGACAACTTTATTGCAAAAGACTTTGTGCAAGCCTTTATTAAAAACTAATTTAAAGTTTTTATAAATTTCTGTAATTCTAACTTAAGCTCGGAATTATAAGTCATCATATGACGATCAAATTGTGGGAAGTATCCATATTTTTTTGACTGAACTTCATCAAACAATTTTTTTCCCATAGCAATAGGTATTATTATATCTGCTCCGCCATGCATTATAAGAATTGGTGAATTAATATTTTTAATTTTTTTTAAACTTAAATATTTATCTTTTAATATTAGATCTACAGGTAAATAAGGATAATAAATCTTGGCGGCATCAACGATAGAAGTGTAGGGAGACTCTAAAATAATTCCTGCAAATTTTTGATTTTGAGCAACTTCAACTGCAACGCCTGTGCCTAAAGATTCTCCATATAAAATAATTTTATTCTTTGAAATATTATTCTTTTGTAACCATTCTAAAGCACTTCTGGCATCACTATATAAGCCCTGTTCTGTTGGACTTCCTTTGTTACCACTAAATCCTCGCCAAGAAATAATTAAATAATTCAAATTTAAATTTTTAAATTCATTTAACTTATAAATTCTTTTTTCTAATCCCCCGGCATTTCCATGAAAAAATAAAACGGTATATTTATTCTTGGGGTTATTATAAAACCACGCTTTTAAGGTAATGTTCTCTGTTGAAGGGACAGATATTTCCTTGATTTCTAAGTTTAATTTCTCGCCACGCAAATTATTATTTTGCCCGGGAAGATATAAAAAATTTCTCTGAAAAATGTACATATATGTACAAACGCAAGCATAAAGAATGGTTAAAGATAAAAAGACGTATAAAAAAACTTGTCTTAATTTCATTATCTGCTGAGTGCTTTGATAAACAAATATAAAGCACTATGATCTAGATTAGCTCTTCCAGATTTTACTGTCTTTGCGTAAAGTTCTTGTACTTTTTTTGCAATTGGCAAATTAAGTTTATATTTTTTCGCAGTTGCAATTATATTATTCATGTCTTTTAGTTGGGTAGATGCTTTGCCACCAGGTTTAAAATTCTTAGTTAATATTCTTAATCCATGGTTTTGAAGAATTGGGCCTCCTGCAAACCCACGTAACATAATTTCTCTTACAGCTTTAGGGTCTGCTCCTGCTGCTTCTGCTAAAATTAAAGCCTCAGATACAGCTCCAATGCTGATTCCAACTATTGTTTGGTTTGCTAATTTTGCAACTTGGCCACAACCAGTTTTTCCAACGTAGATTGCTGTTCCCATGCTTTTAAATAATGGCAGAATAGTATTAAACATTTTTTTCTCTCCACCCACCATGATCGCAAGCGTTCCCTTTTCTGCTCCTATCGTACCGCCAGAAACAGGCGCGTCTAAAAAAATTGCTCTTTTCTTTTTTAAAGCTTTGCCAATTTCTAATGCTGTATTTTGAGTTGTTGAACTCATATCAATTACAATCTGTCCTTTTTTTAAATATGGATGAATTTTCTTTATAAGAATTGCTTTACAAACATTATCGTTTGCAAGCATTGAAATGATTACTTTAGAGTTTTGAACTAAATCTTTTATATCTTTAAAAATTTTTGCTCCTTTTTTTTGAAGCTCTAAAGTTTTTCCTGGGGTTCTGTTCCAAACATTTAATTTAAATTTTTTAGATAAAATGTTTTTTGCCATAGGCAATCCCATTAAACCTGTCCCGATAAAGCCTACTGTTTTGATTGAACTACTCATTTAATTTTAAATAAATTTTTATTAGCTAAAATTATACCTGCTAATACAAATAAACCACCAAACCAATGAAAGCTTTGCAATTTTTCATTAAATAAAAAATAGCCATATAATGCACTATAAATTGGCATCAAATAAATCACTAATCCAGTTATGGAGGCACCAACAAATTTTTGTAATTTTGAATACATTAAAAAAGCAATAATGCCTGGAAAAATTGCGGCAACAACAGTCCAAAAAATAAAATCTTTATTAAACGAGGTGGTATAGAAAAAAGCTTCTTCAACATAATACATTGGCAACAAACAAATAACTCCAGCAATTGCCATAAGACCAAAACGAGTTAGTAGATCAAATTTACTTTTCCAGTTCATTAAAAATACTGAATAAACCGCCCAACTAATCATTGCTCCTGAAATCCAAAAATCTCCTTTAGTAAATTGCAGTCTCATTAATGTTTCAAGCTGACCTTTGCAGACCACAACCATAATTCCAGATAAACATAAAACTGTTCCAAATATCTGAAGTTTGCTTAACTTTTCTTTATAAATAAAAACTGAAAGTAAAATAATAAATATAGGAGAAGCAGAGTAAATAATTCCCATGTTTACAACGCTAGTTGTAAGTCCGCTAATGTAAGGAAAAGCACCACAAAATGCAAAGCCAGTAAGACCTAGAACTAATAATTTAGGAAATTCAATTAATACATCCTTCCATTGCTTTTTAAGAGAAGGGTATATGAATGGTAATAGTATTAACGCAGCAAGAACCCATCGCCAAAAAGCAAGTGACACAGGTGGAACCAATCCTGCTGCACCACGTGCAACAGCAATATTTCCTGTCATAAATATAGGCTGAATAAATAAAAACAATAAAGGTAAAAAACTAACCTTGGATTCTTTCAAGATAATTTATAATTATAAAATATTATTTTTTCTTCACAAAAAATAACATTCTTTTGAAATCAAAAATTAACATTCCCACAGCTACAACTCCTACACATATAACTGGAATGGATGCTGAAAATGTTATAATCGGAGATTTTAAAACAGAATAAGTAATTGATCCCAAAAAGATTATAAACAAAATGGCTCCGATAAAAGCGGAAAATTTTCCAATCATAAATATATTATGTTAATTTTTTTAAAAGCCAATTTGCTGAACGTAAAAATCTAACATCATCAAACTTTTCTCCAACAACTTGAACTCCAATAGGCATTTTATTAGATCCATTTAAAATTGGCAATGAAATAGATGGCATTCCAAGGTAAGTCCAAATTGTGCAAAATTCAGGACTTCCTGTGTAGTCCAATCCTTTTGGAGCTTCGCCTGTAGTTGCGGGTGTAATAATTGCATGGAAATGATTAAACATCTCTGAAATATTTTCATAATAAACTTCCATATGATCAACTGCCTCTGCATAATCTTTGGATTTATAAGATTGTCCTCTCTCAATTGCTTCTCTTAATTTTTTTCCAATTTTATTTTTATGCTCGTTATAAAAGTAAGATAAATTATAAGCCATATCAGTTTCCATAATTATTTGCTGATATTCAAAAACTTTTTCAAAAAAAGAAGCGTCCTGAAAATCGACAACATTTTTTTGTAATTTTTTTCTCAACTTTTCAAATTCTTTCTTAGAATTGCTGTCTAAATTTTTCCATTTTGGAGTTTCTACAAAAAAAAATTTTGGCTCAAAAGGGTGATCTTTTAAAACGGATGACTCCATATTTTCTGTTGGATAAATCTTTGTTGATTTATCTTTGTGGTCTTTCTGCATTATAACTTTAGAAACTAATCCCATGTCCTCAATTGTTCTGCCAAAAATTCCAACTTGATCGAGTAAAAAAGATAGTCTTAAAGCTCCGCTTCTTGAGACTAATCCATAAGATGGCTTGTAGCCAATCACACCACAGTAAGATGCTGGTCTAATAACAGATCCATTTGTTTGAGAACCAATTGCTACTGGCGCCATAAATGATGCAACTGCTGCTGCAGAACCGCTTGAAGATCCTCCAGGTGTCCTTGAATAATCATAAGGGTTAGCAGTTTTTCCAGCATCAAAATAAGCAAGTTCAGTTGTTACGGTTTTTCCCATAATAATAGCGCCTGCATTTTTAAGAAGTCTTACTACCTCTGCTTCATCTCTTGTACGATGACCATCTTTTAAAGATGTTCCATAACCTGTCGGCATATCATCAGTTTTGAAAATATCTTTAATTGCAATTGGAAGACCATGCAGAGGACCCAACGGCTTCCCTGACAATCTCCAATCATCTGCTTCTTTAGATTTTTCTAAAAACGATTTTTTATCAAAAAAAGCCCAAGCATGAATTTTTTTTTCAAATTCTTCTATTCTTTCAATAAAACTATTTGCTAACTCTACTGATGAAAACTCACTATTCTTAATTTTATCAATAATTTGTTTGGCGGATAAAAAACATGGTTTCATTTGGAATTATTTTATTAAAAAAATTTAATCAAAAAGGTACTTTGGAAGCCAAGTTGAAAGGCCTTGGAAATTATATAATAAAAACATTGCGAAAATAACCATAAATATAAACGGATATCCGCCTTTGAAAATTTCTTGCAAGCTTACTTTGTCTCCTTGTACGCCTTTTAAATAAAAAGCTGCCATTGCCATAGGTGGAGACAAGAATGATGTTTGTAAATTAAGTCCAATTAAAATTCCAAAGAAATAAGGATCTATTCCGTAATATTTTACTAAAGGTAAAAAGATTGGAACAAAAATAATTATAATTTCTGTCCACTCCAATGGCCAACCTAAAACAAAAATTATAATTTGTGTTATTACTAAAAATTGCCAAGGTTTTAGATCAAGAGATTTAAAGAAAGCATCAAATATATCTTGTCCTCCTAAATAGGCAAAAACCGATGCAAAGGATGAAGATCCTACAAATAACCAAATGATCATAGTGCTTGATCTTGCAGTTAAATAAATTGAATCTTTAAACATATTCCAATTCATAGTTTTATAGAAAAATGCAAGACCTAAAGCACCAACCGCGCCAACGGCTGCTGCTTCTGAAGCGGTTGCAAGTCCACCAAGAATAGATCCTAGGACTAAAACTATAATTAAAAATAATGGTAAAAAAGATACTACAAGATCTTTATAAATTTTTGCTCTTGGAGGTATTTCGCTTAATTTTGGTTTTGGTGCAAGTTTTGGATTTAATGATGCAGCAACAATTACATAAATTATGTAAAGACCAGCCAACATAAGACCTGGTAGCATGGCAGCTGCAAATAATCTTAATGGAGATAATGCTGCTACAACAGCATAAACAATAAACATGATGCTAGGAGGTATTAAAATTCCCAAACATCCACCCGCAGTTACAACTCCTGAAGCAAATTGTTTGTTGTAGCCATTATTCACCATTGCTGGCCAAGCCAGTAAACCCATTAAAGTTACAACAGCGCCAACTATACCTGTAGCTGTTGAAAATATTGCACAAGTAATTAAGGACGCAACAGCTAACGAGCCTGGCAGTTTATAAGTTGCAACTCTAATTGCATTAAATAATCTTGCAACAATTCCAGCTTTTTCAACAATATATCCCATAAATAAAAACAGTGGGATTGCAATCAACACATGGTTCTCCATGGTCGAAAAAGCATTTTTAACAATTAAGTCGAATATTCTATTTCCAAAAACGCCTACCTCAGCAAACAACTTTGCATCAAAAAAAGCGTAATAACCAAATATCACGGACATCGCGAGTAGTGTGAATGCCATTGGGAAACCTAGAAGAATTATAAATACGAACAACGTTACTTGTAGTAAACCAACCCAGTTAGCTGTTGTAATATTTGCTGCCCACTCCATAATATTTTATTTAAACTAAACCTTTCACGCTCTCACCTTTTTGAATTTTTCTTAAAATCATTTTTTCTGTTTCTTCAACATCATTTATTCTCTCAGGCCACTTACCTTCTTTAATACAAATAATACATCTAAAGATTTCTGAAATTCCAATAATCACTAAAAGTAAACCTGCAATTGGTATTAAGCTTTTGCTAAAATAAACTTGGATTTGAGCTGGACTATTCCAGCTTTTTTCACCAACTATCCAAGCTTTTTGTGCATAAAAATATCCTGCATAAGTTAAAGCAAAAACACCCGGAACATAGAAAACAATATATAAAAATAAATCTAAAATTCCTTGACCTTTTTCAGATAGCTTATTGTAGTACATGTCTGCTCTAACGTGTGATTTAGTACTAATCGCGGATGCGCCACCCATCATAATTAAAGCTCCATACATCTGAATTGTAAAATCAAATGCCCAAAGAGTAGGAGCATTAAAAAAATATCTCATAATGACTTCATACATAACTGCAGCGGTAAGAACAAATACGCACCAAGCAAATGCTCTCCCAACCCAAACCACAAACTGATCTGCAAAATTAATATATGACTTCAATTAATCCTCCCTCTTATGACAAAAAAAAAGGGGCGCTAAGCACCCCTTTTTTAATTATATTTGAGTATTATACTTTTACGTTAGCTGGATCGCCAAAAGTATTTCTAAAAGCAATAGAATAATCTGGCTGATTAAGTAATAAATACTTCATCACAGATTTTGCATATGCTTTTTGAGAGTCAACGATTTTTTTGAATAAAGGATCTTTAGATGAGAAATCAGCTATGACTTTATCCCAGGACTTCATTTGCTCAGCCAAAATATCTTTTGGAGTTGCAAAAGGTTTAACGCCTGACTCGGCAACTAATTTATTTAAATCATCAGAGTATCTCTTAAGAGCATACCAATAATTATCAGTATTTGCAGCTTCTGCCGCTATTCTTAAAATATTCTGATGTTGTTTAGATAAACTATCAAATTTCTTTTTATTGAAAGTTATCTCAAACATTTCTTGTGATTGATGGAAACTACCTAATGAATAAAATTTAGAAACGTCTTGCATTCCAAAATTTCTGTCAGAAGATGGGTTATTGAATTCAGCTGCATCAATCAAACCTGTTTTCATTGCAGGCTGAATTTCTCCACCTGGCAACTGAAGAACAGTCATACCAATACCTTGAAGAACATTTGTAGCTAAACCAACAGTTCGGTATTTTAAACCCTTGATATCAGCTAAGCTCTTAAGTTCTTTTTTAAACCAACCAAATGGTTGAGCTGGCATTGGCATTGCAAAGAAGCCTACGTAGTCTAACTTTGTGGCTCTTAAAGTTTCTTCATATAGAGCTCTTCCTCCGCCGTACTCGATCCATCCCATTAACTCTTGAGATGAGAAACCGTAAGAAGGACCAGTTCCAAATAATGAAGACGCAGGGTTTTTACCGTACCAATAAGCTGTAACCGTATGACCAGCATCAACAACACCTGTGCTAACACCATCAGCGATTTCAGCAGTTTTTAATACTGCGTTTACTGCAAGAACTTCAATCTTTAATGTTCCTCCAGATAAAGCTTCAACTTTTTGAGCATACTGCTTATTCATAGTAAAGAATGGATCAGCGTCAGCCGGTCCCCAAGCAGATTGCATTTTTAAAGTCACTGCACTTTGCGCAACCGATATATTCGGCATTGCAAGAGAAGCAGCGGCAACAGCACCTGTGGCTGCAGCAGCTTTGAAAAACTTACGTCTTGAAGTTTTTTTAGACTCCAATGACGTAACTTCGTTTTTTAGTTTTGTCATTTATATTCCCTTATTTAGTTAATTAACTGGAAGCGATTAAAGCAAAAATAACCTATTCAGTCTTTAAAAAAAAAATGCGCAAATACATAAGAATCTTAAGTAAAAAACAACCGTTGATTGTAATAATTTAAAATAGTTTTATTTAATTTATTTTATTTAGATAAATGAATAGACAGATAAACAAAATTTTATGAGCGAAGAAATTATAATTTTAATTAAAATTATTTTAATTGATCTCGTGCTTTCTGCTGACAACGCGATCGTCATAGGTATGACTGCGTCGCAATTTAATGATCAAATTAGAAAAAAAGTATTAATTTACGGAACCATTGCCGCTGTAGTTTGTAGAATTATCTTTGCTGGTGCGACTGCTTTTTTATTAAAGATAAATGGAATAAAAACTTTTGGAGCTGTGCTGCTTCTTTGGGTCGTATACAAATTGTATGTAGATATTATAAAGTCAAAGGATGAAAATGAAGGAAGAATTGAGCTTGATGAAAGAAAGAAAAATAAGTTCAGTGCAGCAGTAATAACAATACTTCTTGCTGACATTTCTCTGAGTCTAGATAATGTAATAGCGGTTGCAGGTGCTGCCGGAGATCATTATGCGATGCTAGTTTTCGGTCTGGTATTATCAATAGTTTTAATGGCTACTATGGCCAATTTTATTTCACTTTATGTAAAAAAATATAAATGGATTGGTTGGTTAGGTCTGGCCGCAATATTATGGGTTGCAGGAGATCTGCTATATCAAGACTTTAATTATTTTTTTATTTAAATATTTTTTAATTAACCTGATCTTTAGGTTTTTTATTATTAAAGAAGTTTTCTAGGTTATCGATTGCTCTATCACCCATATCAATTCTCGTTCTAAAAGTTGCGCTGCCAATATGAGGAAGTAAAAAAAGATTATTTAATTTTAAGTATTCAGGATTAATCTTTGGTTCTCCATTATAAACGTCTAGACCTAGAGCAAAAACTTTTCCACTCTTCATTGCTTTAATCATGGCAGTATCGTCAATAATGTCTCCTCTTGCTGCATTCGTAACAACAGCACCATCGGGTAAATAATTAATCGATTGTTCATTAACTAAATTGGTAGTCTCTTTAGTTGCGGGACAATTAATAGATAGGAATTCACTGTTATTAAATAACGATTTAACATTGTCGTGATAAATTGCCCCCTCTTCTAAGTGGGCCGCTAATTTAGTTCTGTTGTGATAATGAATTTCCATACCAAAGCCTCGAGCACGTTTTGCGACTTCTCTGCCAATTCTTCCCATACCAAGAATTCCTAATTTGCTATTAGACATTTGTTTGCCAAGTAAAAAATCAGTTCTCCAACTCCAACTTTGTTCTTCAGCAAATTTTCTTCCCTCATAAGCTCTTCTTGATGCTCCTAATAAAAGAAGAATAGAAATATCGGCGGTTGCTTCTGATAAAACTTCTGGAGTATTAGTTACAACTATTCCTTTTTTTGCTGCAGCATTAGTATCGATATTTCCAAACCCCACAGCATAGTTCGCAATAATTTTTACTTTATCTGATAATTTATTAATAGCTGCAGAATCTATTTTATCTGAACTAAAAGATAAAATTCCATCACAGTCCTTAGAAAGCTCAATAATATCTTCCGTTGTGTAAAGTTTTTCTTCTTTATTTAATTTTGTATCAAATAATTTCTGAACACGCTCTTCTGTCTCTTTTAATAAATTTTTAGTAACTAAAATCTTTTTTTTCATAATAAATTAATCGCTATGGGTTTTTCTCCACCTGTATACCAATTTAAAATTTCTATGGTATGAACAATCGGTATTTTTGTTCCTGATGAAATCTGTGTCATACATCCAATATTACCAGTTGAAATGAAATCAGGTTTTACTTTATCAATATTTGAAACTTTTCTCTTTAATAGTTCTGCGGCCATTTCATCTTGAAGCAAATTATAAGTCCCAGCCGATCCACAGCACAAATGACCATCCGGTATCTCAACTATTTCATTGCCAGTTTTTTTTAATAAATCCATTGGTTGACTATGTATTTTTTGTCCATGCTGCATTGAACATGCGGAGTGATAAGCAATTGTAAATTTTTTATCTTTTTTCACATAATTTAATTTAATATTTTTTCCTAAATATTCAGTTACATCTTTTGCAAGCGATGAGACCATTTTTGCTTTTCTTCTAAGTTCTTTGTCAGGATGATCCCTAAAAATATAACCATAATCTTTTAAAGTAGTTCCGCAGCCTGAAGTGGTTACTAAAATTGCATCAAGATTTTTTTCTTCATACCATTTAAACCATGAATTAATATTGTTTATGAAAGACTTATGAGCAAGCTCTTCTTTGCCTAAGTGATGGTTTAACGAACCACAACAATCCACTTTTTTTGGCACAATCACTTCAACGCCATGCCTGTTCAAAATATCAATTGTTGCATCATTAATTTGTGGCGAAATGACTCTTTGTACGCAGCCAGTAAGCAAAGCAACTCTTGCATAAGTCTTTCCGACTGGTGAGTATATTTCTTTATTTTCTTGTCTAGATACAGGAAAAGAATTTGGCATATACTTCATCATATTTTTAATTTTTTTTGGAAATAAAAATCTAAATGGGTAAAATAATCTTGCAGAGTAACCAGCCATTCTAAATAAAGTTGGGCTTGGTAAAATTTTAGAAAGCAAATTTCTTATAAATCTATCAAAGAAAGGTCTAACAAAAGTTTTTTCTATATGATTTCGCGCGTGATCTACAAGGTGCATATAGTTAACACCTGAAGGACAAGTGGTCATGCAAGCGTAACAAGATAAGCATCGGTCAATGTGCTTTGCTATTTTTTCATTAGCTGGTTTGTCATTTTCCAGCATGTCTTTAATTAAATAAATTCTACCGCGCGGACCATCAAGTTCATCTCCTACGATCTGGTAGGTTGGACAAGTTGCATTACAAAATCCACAATGCACACATTTTCTTAAAATTCCATCTGCTGAACTAATGTTGCTGTCTTGTAATTGTTTTTTTGTAAAATTTGTTTGCATTATATTCCTGAATACATTTTTCCTGGATTTAAAATCTTCTTAGGATCAAAACTTTCTTTGATCTTTAAAGATAAAACTTTAATATTCTCATCAACAATTGTCAAAAAATCTTCTTTGATACGGACGTGATTTGGCGCCTTGATAATTGTCATGTGCCCACCAAGTTTTATGACTTCCATTCTTAATTGTCTTAGTAGCACGCTATCATTTTCAGGTATTTCAGCCCAAATTAAATTACCCGCCCAATCTACCACATATTTCAATTCTTCATTTTCAAATTTATTTATAAACTGATCAGTATTAACGGGTGGTAAAATTATTTTTACAACTACATTTGTACTATTATTAAAAAATTGCAGATCTGTTGTGTTTTGCCAAAAAATTCTTGATTGGTAATTTTCAAGAACTGAAATTGTTTTTTTATATTCATCAAATAATTTTTTTAGAGTGTTGACTCTCTCAACCACTGAAATTTTCGGTCCCTCAAGACGAATAGCGGTAATTGAAGTTGTCGTGTCTAGATCGTTTAATTTAAAAAACTTGGACATTTTTGCTGGATAAAAACATGCACCTGAAATTTCTACAGAAGTTTGCATTGATTTTGAAAAAATATTTAAAGCTTTTTTTAAGTTAATATTATTAACTAATAAAGTTTGGCTCTCTTCATTTTTTGGCTGAACTTTCAATACAATCTCAGTCAAGGCAACTAAGGTACCATATGCTCCAGTTATAAGTTTACTTACATCATAACCTGTTACATTTTTAACAACGGTTCCTCCTGATTTTACAATTTCACCTTTGCCATTTATTCCTCTAAATCCCAGAATATGATCTCTTAAAGCGCCCGCTCTAAATCTGCGTGATCCTGATAAATTGCACGCCACAGCTCCACCAACAGATCCTTTGTTGCTTTTACCATTATATAAAAATCCCATGTCGGAGGGTTCAAAAGATAATTCCTGATTTTTTTTATCTAACTCTTTCTCAATTAAATCAAGCGGCGTTCCTGATTTGACTTTAATGTAAAGTTCTTCAGGAAAATATTCGATAATTCCACTTAAGTTTTTTAAATTTAAAGATTTTGAACACTGAATTAATCTACCAATTGGTTTTGAATTATGTCCGGTAATTTCAATTGGAATCTCTTGTGAATTACAATTTTTTATAAAATCTGCAACTTCATGTTCGCTTGATGGCGAATAAATTTCTGACATTAAAATCTTGGAATGTCTTTAAACTTTGTGTCTCCTTTATGAACGTGCATTTTTCCGCCTTCTGCACAACGATGAAGGATTGGATATACCTTGCCTGGATTTAAAAGAGATTTCTCATCAAACGCTTGTTTAATGTTTAGTTGTTGTTGGATGTCTTCATCGTTAAACATTTCACACATTAAATCTCTTTTCTCAATTCCAACTCCATGTTCTCCTGTGAGTACGCCGCCTACTTTTACACAATATTTTAAAATATCAGCGCCGAATTTTTCTGCTTTTTTTAATTCACTTTTAATATTTGAATCAAACATAATCAGAGGATGTAAATTTCCATCTCCCGCATGAAAACAATTTGCAACTTTTAAACCGTGTTTTTGTGAAAGCTTAGTAATTTCTTTTAAAACTTCCGCTAATTTTTTTCTAGGAATTGTACCATCCATGCATAAATAATCAGGCGACATATCTCCAATTGCTGGGAATGCAGCTTTTCTTCCTAACCAAAATCTTAATCTTTCTTCATCATTTTTGCTTATGCGTAAATAAGTTGATTTATTTTTTTTAGCAATTTCTTCTACTCTTTTTATTAAAATATTTACTTCACTTTCTGTACCATCCAATTCCACAATTAAAATTGCCTCAACGTCTTTTGGATATCCAGCCTTGGCGTAATCGTCAGTAGCTTTTATTAAAGGCTTATCCATAATTTCCATTCCCGCAGGAATAATTCCGCCTGAAATAATATCTGAAACACACTGACCAGAATCTTCAACGCTTTGAAAACCTAAAAGTAGAGCTTTGACTGACTGTGGTTTTTTTAAAATTTTAACCGTTACCTCTGTTAAAACTCCAAGCAATCCTTCTGATCCTGTAATTAAACCTAATAAATCATAACCTTCAGATTCTAATTTTTTTCCACCAAATTTCATAACTGTTCCGTCCATCAAAACAATTTCAACACCAAGAACGTTATTAGTTGTGGTTCCATATTTTAAAGAATGAACACCTCCAGAGTTCTCAGCAATATTTCCGCCAATGGAGCAGGCAATTTGGCTTGAAGGATCAGGTGCATAATAAAAACCGTTGTGTTCAACTGCTTTAGTTAGAGATAAATTTGTAACTCCAGGCTGAGTTACAACGCATCTATTTTCAAAATCAATTTCTAGAATTTTATTAAACTTACTAAGACCCAACAAAACACCGTCCGCTAAAGGTAACGCTCCTCCAGAAAGACCTGTGCCAGATCCTCTTGGAACAATCTTAATATTATTTTCATGACAATATTTTAAAATATTACTAACTTCAGTTGTATTTTCAGGAAGTACAACAACCATTGGCTTTTGTTTATAAGCGCTCAATGCGTCTGTTTCATAAGGAATTATACCTTCAGGATCTGAAACAATATTAACTGGATTAGTAAATCTTTTTAAGTCACGAACAATTTTTTCTCTATCATTTAAAACTGATTGATCAATTTTTGGCATTACTAAAGTAGACATGGCTTAAACTTATATTATTTTGATTGATATATATAGGTCTTTGAGATTGAAAAAAAAACTTTATTTGACAACAGTTTTTTTAATTTTTTCTAAAGCTTTTTCTATATTCTCGTAAGAGTTGGCAAAACTAAATCTTACAAAATCTTTGGCAGATTTGCCAAAGCTTACGCCCGGAATAATTGCAACGCCCGCTTCATTTAAGCATTTATCTGCAAACTCATTACCATTCATTCCAGTCCCACTAATATTGGGAAATACGTAGAAAGCTCCTCCAGGATTATTACAAGTAATCCCTTTAATACTATTTAATCCATCAACAATTAATTTTCTTCTTCTATTAAATTGACTCATCATTTCATCTAAGAAATCATGGGGCCCATCTAATGCGGCGAGACCTGCAATTTGAGTTGAGGCACAAGGACATGAATGATCATTCACACATAATCTTGTAACATCTTCAATAATTTTTTCTGGCCAGACACTCCAACCCAAACGCCAGCCTGTCATTGCATATGTTTTACTCCAGCCATCTAAAACAATTAATCGATCAAAAAGTTCTGGATAATTAAAAAAAGAAGGCATTTTTTTATTATCGTAAATTTGTCTGCTATAAATTTCATCGCTTAAAATTGCTACTTCTGGAAATTTTTTTAGACCCACAACGAGTTTATCAATTTGTTCTCTTTCTATAAGACCCCCTGTTGGGTTTTGCGGATTATTAATTATAATTAAACGAGTTTTATCATTTATTAATTTTAAAACTTCTTCGGCTTTGAAAGAAAAATTATTTTTCTCACTTAAATACATTGGAACTGCTTTTGCTCCTGAATAATTAATCATAGACTCATAAATGGGAAATCCTGGTTCTGGATAAATAATTTCTGTACCTGGCTGACCAAACATTAACATTGCAAAAAACATTGTAGGTTTTCCACCTGGCATGATTACTACTCTTGAAGCGTCTACATTTGCGTCATACATTTTTTTAATATGACGAGATACTCCTTGTCTTAATTCTAAAAGACCATTTGAAGGTGTGTAGCCATGAAAGCCATCATCTAAGGCTTTTTTTGCAGCATCAACGATGTGTTTTGGTGTTCTAAAATCTGGCTGACCTATTCCTAAATTAATTATTTCTTTTCCTTGAGCTTCTAAAGCTTTTGCTTTTGCAAGAACAACAAAAGCATTTTCAGTACCAAGTTTAAAAACACTGTCTGCTAATTTCATTTCTTTCTGAAAATTACTTTGTCTCTAGTAATTTCTTTTACACTTCTGCAACCCATTAAAGTCATTCCTCTTTTGATTTCAGCATGCATAATTCTAAGTATTGCTTCAACACCAGGCTGACCACCCGCTGATAATGCGTATAAATAACCTTTTCCAAATGAGCATGCTTTTGCTCCAAGTGCTAAAGCTTTTAAAACGTGCGTTCCTCTTCTAACTCCACCATCTAAAATGACATCTACTTTATCTCCGACTGCATCAACAATATCTGCAAGAACATCAAATGGCGACATGGAAGCATCTAATTGTCTTCCGCCGTGGTTTGAAACCATGATTGCTGTTGCGCCTATATCCACTGCTTTTTTTGCATCCTCTACAGATACAATTCCTTTTATAGCAAAAGCACCTTTCCATTTTTTTGCAACATACTCCGCATCTTTCCAATTCATTGTAGGATCAAATTGACTATTAATATAATTGATCACTGAAGTTTCTATGGACTGTCCACCTTTCTCTGTGTGCGGAAGATTAGGTAGTTTAAATCTTTCATGCATTAAATAATTTAAAGTCCACTCGGGATGTAATGCAAAACTTATCAAGCTTGCCAAAGTTAATTTTGGCGGAGTTGTAAATCCAGTTCTATGATCTCGCTCTCTATTACCTGCAACAATAGTATCTACCGTTAAACATAATGCTTTGAAGTTAGCTCTTTGACATCGCTCAATTAAATTATCTGTTAAACCTCTGTCTTTATGTATGTAAAGTTGAAATAATTTTGGACCACCTGTTAAGTTTCCAACCTCTTCAATACTGGTTGTCGCAATTGTCGACATTCCAAAAAAAGTTCCAAATTTTTCTGCTGCTCTTGAAGTCGCTTTCTCCCCATCGTGATGATACAATCTATGCATTGCAGTTGGTGCAAGAAATAACGGCATATCAATTTTTTGTCCAAATACAGTTGTGGACATATCGATAGAACTTACATCTCTCAGAACGCTTGGAAGTAAATCACAATCATTAAATGCAGAAGTATTTCTTTTTAAAGTAACTTCATCATCTGCACCGCCATCGATATAATTAAAAATTGGGGAAGGAAGTCTTTTTTTTGCTAACTTTCTAAAATCATCAACATTAAAGCATCTAGCTAATGACATTATAAAGTTTTAGAAATTTTTTTGAAAACTGATGCTGTAATTATTTGCGCCTGGGTTTTTATCACCTAAACTAGCGTTTGAGATGTGACTGTAAGAAACACCAATATTAGATGTTGAGCTTAAGTTTAAAGCCGCTCTAACTTGTGTTTTAAATTCAATACTATGGCCTAAATCTTTTCCATCACCTTTTCCGTAAACACCAGGTGTAAAACTTGGGCTAATTAAAACTGAATTATTAGCTAATTTATAATCTAATCTAACGCCCGCATAACCATACTTGGCACTATCATCTGTTACTAAAAATCCTACCACAGGTTTGAAATCGCCAATTGGGGAACCAAAAAGAGTTTTATCAAAATCATAATCTAACTGTAACATTGCAGCATTTTTTTTGTCATCACTATGATCAAATTTTCCAACTGAAAAAGTGAAGCCTTCTGATCTAGCTGTTGAAACTAGAGAGATAGACAACAAAGAAATTATTCCAAAAAATTTAGTAAGTTTTGAATTCATTTTTATGAGCCTTTATTTAATAAAATTAGCGGAAATGCAATAAAGATTCTACTTTTTTTTCTTACTATTTAATCTGAATATTAAGAAACCGCCTGTAATAAAGATGATTAAAGGTAATAACCATAAGGCTAAACTATTAATATTTAAACCTGGGTTATAGACAATCCAATCGCCATAACGACTTATTAAAAACTCATAAATTTGTTTTTCATTCTCTCCATTTTCTAATTTCTTAGAAATTAATTTTTTTAGATCAATTGCAAAATCAGAATTTGATTCATAAATCGACTGTCCTTGACAAACAATACATCTAATATTTTTATAAATTTTATTCTTTAATTCTTCACTTGCAGAAAAAACATTAGAAGACAAAATAAAAAATATAATAATAAAAAAATATTTTTTCATTTATTTTGTAATTCTAAAATTTTATTAACCGTATCTTCATTTAGTGGACCAATATGTTTGAAAATTATTTTTCCTTTTTTTAAAACATATGTTTCCGGAACGCCATAGGCACCCAATTGAATTGCAACTTCTCCTTTTTTATCAACACCTATTAAAC
>OFQP01000002.1_pt1 | contig 66424 bp, 56 predicted proteins | sample 1542771 | NCBI WGS metagenome assembly OFQP01 (sample SAMN05442509, study PRJEB24371) | freshwater metagenome | isolation source: Freshwater Lake | place: Canada: Niagara | collected 2012-08-09 | reverse complement strand
TGAGACCATACTTGTTCCTTGAATATTTGAAATATCAAAGCACTCGATTCGTAGTGGCAATTCAGCAAGCTCTAACTGCTCGGCAATTTCAGCTAAAGCGCTGCCGCTTACCGCTGCATCATTTGCGCGCTTACTTAAATATTGAATTAAGGCCTGGTTGGCATTTCGCTTTACGGTTTGTACTAGCTCTAATTTTTCACCTCGAGCTGGTTGGATAAGAGATACAGATTTACCTCTCTGCTCAGTGAGCCATTGCTGCAGTAAATCAGAATCTTGAGGTAATTGATCAACTAACACTTCAGGTGGTGGCTTACTTTCAGCATAGATTTTTCCAAGCATTGCAGAAATAATGCTTTCATCTTCTAGTAAATTTGCTCTATCTATGACCCAAGATCGAGAACCTGTGATTCTGCCTGCCACTATATTAAATTGCGAAAGTGATGCATGAGTAATTTCCTCATGAATAGCTAGCACATCTGCATCAATATTTTCATTTAGAAATCTGTCGGTAGATTCATACGCTTTATTAATTGCCTCTAGTTGATCACGCAGCTTTCCAGCCTTCTCATACTCTTGTGCTTGCGATGCTTCTTGCATCTCTTTTTCAATTCTTACTGAAATTTCTTCAGGTGACTTCTCTAAAAAATTAACTAGATCATTAGCAAGTTTTTTGTGTTCTTCTTGCGTAACCCAATTAACACAAGGGGCAGCACACTTGCCTATATCTCCTAATAAGCACTGCCGCTTACTGCGTACAGCCGATGCAAAATTAGATTCACTACATGTACGAACTGGATATATTTTAATTAAGGTTTCAAATGTACTACGCAGCGCCCAAGCGTGTGAGTAAGGTCCAAAATAGCGAACTCCTGGAACCTTTTTAGAACGAGATATAAACAGTCTTGGAAATTCAGATTTTAAATCAATCGCTAAATGAGGGTATGACTTATCATCTTTAAATTGAACATTAAAGTCTGGGTTGTACTGTTTAATCCAAGTAAATTCAAGCTGCAGTGCCTCAACCTCAGTTTTTACTAATGTCCAGTCAACTCGGACAGCAGTATTAACCATCCGTCGTGTTTTAATTTGTAGATTATTACCAAAGTATGTATTTAGTCTATTTTTAATATTCTTTGCTTTGCCTACATAAATTACCTTTTCATTCTTATCAAAAAATCTATAAACACCAGGATCACTAGGTAGGTTACTTGGCCGATAACTTTGTGGATCTGCCATGGCTACTTCTTTAGTACTGGAGCTAAATACTTTCCAGTGTAGCTCTTTGGATTTTTTACAATCTCTTCCGGTCTACCTTCGGCTACAACTAACCCGCCTCCAGAACCACCCTCTGGTCCAAGATCAATCACCCAATCCGCTGATTTAATAACATCAAGATTATGTTCAATCACAATTACAGTATTGCCAGTATCAACTAATCTGTTAAGAACTAATAAAAGCTTTCGCACATCTTCAAAATGTAATCCAGTTGTTGGCTCATCTAGAACATAAATAGTTCGACCCGTTGATCTACGCTGAAGTTCTGTTGCAAGCTTTACTCTCTGAGCTTCGCCACCTGACAAGGTTGGAGCTGATTGACCAAGTCGCACATAGCCAAGACCAACGTCGCAAAGTGTCTTTAGAAATCTGGATATTGCGGGCACGGATTCAAAAAAGTTATTAGCTTCCTCAATTGACATGTCTAGTACTTGTGCAATGGTCTTACCCTTGTAGTGAACCTCAAGTGTTTCTCGGTTATACCTTGCGCCATGACACACTTCGCACGGAACATATACATCAGGTAAGAAGTTCATTTCAATCGTGATAGTTCCATCACCGGAACAGTTCTCGCATCTACCGCCTTTAACGTTAAAGGAGAATCGCCCCTGCTGATAACCTCTTACTTTTGCTTCGCTCGTTTCAGAAAATAGGGCACGTACTTTGTCAAAAACTCCAGTATAAGTTGCAGGGTTTGATCGAGGTGTTCTACCAATAGGCGATTGATCAACATGCACAACTTTGTCTAGCTGATCTAGGCCAGTAATAGTTCTGTGCCGGCCTGGAACAATTCTTGCACCATTTAATTTATTTGCTAGAACTGAGTACAAAATATCATTTACTAATGTTGATTTGCCAGAACCGCTGACACCAGTAACTGCAATAAATGCTGCTAGTGGAAAGGTCACATCAATATTTTGTAGATTATTCTCTTTCGCAGCCTTTACTACTAACACTTTTTTTGCGTCAATTGGCCTGCGTTTTTTAGGGATTGCAATAACAGATTTTCCAGAAAGATAGGCACCGGTTATCGAATCTTTTGCGGCAATTAGATCAGCGTAACTTCCAGATGAGACAACTTTTCCGCCATGTTCACCCGCTCCTGGGCCAATATCAACAATCCAGTCTGCAGTTCGAATCGTATCCTCATCATGTTCAACAACAATTAATGTATTGCCAAGATCGCGTAATCTAGTAAGCGTTTCAATTAATTTACGATTATCACGTTGATGTAAGCCAATGCTTGGCTCATCTAGAACATATAGAACTCCAGTTAATCCTGAACCGATCTGAGTTGCTAAGCGAATACGCTGAGCTTCTCCCCCTGAGAGAGTTGCAGCAGGTCTTGCGAGGGACAAGTAATCAAGTCCAACATCTAATAAAAATCCTAACCTAGCATTAACCTCTTTAAGTACGCGCTCGGCAATTTTCTTCTCTCGAGCTGATAATGAAATATTCTTAAGAAAAACTTCACACTCAGCAATTGAAAATTCACATATTTGAGCAATATTTTTTCCACCAAGTGTTACTGCTAATACCTCAGGCTTTAATCGACTGCCATTACAAACTGGACATGGCGTCTGTCGCATGTATGCCTCGTATTTATCTCGACTAAAATCACTATCAGTTTCAGAATGACGCCTATGAATAAATGGCACAACACCTTCAAACCCAGTTGAATAGTTACGAACTCGTCCATATCTATTTTTATATTTAACATGGACTTCATAATCCCAGCCGTGCAAAATCGCATCTCTTACTTTCTCAGATAGCTTCTTCCAAGGATTATCGAGAGAGAACTTCAAATCAGTTGCAAGACCTTCAAGTAATCTTAAGAAGTACTCAGAGGATTGACCACCAGACCATGGAGCAATTGCGCCTTCATATATGGAAATTGAATCATCTGGAATTAATAATTCCTCATCAACCTCAAGTTTTGTACCTATTCCACTGCACTCAGGGCAAGCACCAAATGGTGAGTTAAATGAAAACGATCTTGGCTCTAACTCCTCAAAGGAGATCTCACAATCATGACAAGCCATATGCTCACTAAAGGTTTTCTCTTTATCAGGTGAACCAGCCTTAATATCAACAAAATCTAAAATTACTAATCCGCTTGCAAGTCTTAGTGCTGTTTCAATTGAATCTGTTATGCGCGATTTACTCTCATTCTTAACACTTAAGCGGTCAACTACAACCTCGATAGTGTGTTTTTCTTGTTTCTTAAGTTTTGGTACCTCAGATATTTGATACACGCTGCCATTAATTCGAACTCTTGAATATCCTGCGGTTGTAAAATCTTTAAAAAGATCTAAGAACTCACCCTTGCGCGCTCTAATAACTGGAGCTAAAACTTGGAACTTACTCCCCTCAGGCATTTGCATAATCTGGTCGACAATATTTTGCGGAGTTTGTTTTGCAATAGCTTTGCCACATTTAGGGCAGTGCGGTTTACCTGCACGTGCAAAAAGTAAGCGCAGATAATCATAAACTTCTGTAATTGTTCCAACTGTTGAGCGTGGATTTCGATTAGTAGATTTCTGATCAATTGAAACTGCTGGTGATAAGCCCTCAATAAAATCAACATCTGGTTTATCCATTTGCCCTAAGAATTGTCGAGCATAAGCAGAAAGGGATTCAACATACCTTCGCTGACCTTCCGCAAAAATAGTGTCAAATGCTAATGATGACTTGCCTGAGCCAGATAGACCGGTGAAGACAATTAGTGAATTGCGAGGCATATCAAGTGAAACATTTTTAAGATTGTGCTCGCGGGCACCACGAACTATTAAACGATCGTTCATTAGTTACCCGCCTCCTGCATTCCTTTTAATTCCCGCTTTAATTCTCGAATTTCATCACGTAACCTAGCGGCTAGTTCAAAACTTAATTCTGCTGCTGCTAATTTCATCTGGTCAGTAAGTGACTCAATTAATGCAATTAACTCCCGCCTTGGAAGTGAATGAGCATTTTTACTATGAACACCACTAGTAAATCCACTTTTTTTGTTTGTGGCGGCCAAATCGTCTGTGTCATCTATCTCTTTTGCGATTAAATCAGTGATATCGGCAATTTTCTTCCGCAGCGGAGTCGGATCGATTCCATGTTCGCTGTTGTAAGCGACTTGCTTAGCTCGCCTGCGGTTTGTCTCATCAATAGCACGAGTCATTGACTTCGTCATGTTATCTGCATACATATGAACCTCACCAGAGACATTTCGCGCTGCTCGCCCGATTGTTTGAATTAATGATGTAGCAGATCTTAAGAATCCTTCTTTATCAGCATCTAATATGGCAACTAATGAGACTTCAGGTAAATCTAAGCCTTCACGTAATAAGTTAATTCCGATTAATACGTCATACTCACCTGTTCTTAACTCACGTAATAATTCAACTCTTCGCAAAGTATCAACCTCGGAATGTAGATATCTAACTTTAACGCCCAGACCTAACATGTAGTCAGTTAAGTCTTCTGACATTTTTTTAGTTAGCGTTGTAACAAGAACACGCTCATTCTTTTCAGCTCTGATTTTAATCTCATTAACCAAATCATCAATCTGGCCCTTAATAGGTTTAACTATAATTTTTGGATCAATTAGTCCAGTAGGTCTAATCACCTGTTCAACCACACTGTTATTAGTTTTTTCTAACTCATACTTTCCAGGCGTAGCTGATAAATAAACTTTTTGGCCACATCTTTCTAGAAACTCAGCAAACTTAAGTGGACGATTATCCATAGCACTTGGTAAGCGAAACCCATGCTCCACTAAAGTTCGCTTTCTTGCAGCATCACCTTCATGCATAGCGCCAATTTGTGGCACCGTGACATGTGATTCATCAATTACAACTAAAAAATCCTCTGGGAAATAATCAAGTAAACAGTTTGGGGCAGAACCAGCCACTCGTCCATCTAATTGCCTAGAATAATTTTCTATTCCAGAGCAGAACCCTAATTGCCTCATCATCTCTAGATCAAAGGTTGTTCTCATTTTAATTCGCTGGGCTTCAAGTAATTTTCCAGCTCTTTCAAACTCATCTACTCTCTTTGCTAATTCAGCCTCGATTTCACCAATTGCTCGCTCCATTGTTTCAGGACCTGCGGCATAGTGAGTTGCCGGGAATACATACATTTCACTTTCATCTCTAATGATTTCACCAGTTAATGGATGAAGAGTCATTATTTTTTCAATTTCATCCCCGAACATTTGAATTCGAAGTGCCAATTCTTCATACATCGGAATGATTTCAATTGTGTCACCCCTAACACGGAATGTACCCCGCTCAAAAGCCATATCGTTTCGTTTATATTGAATATCAACAAATTTACGGAGTAATTGATTTCGATCAATGAAATCACCAACCTTTAGCCGCACCATTCGATCTACATACTCTTGCGGAGTTCCTAAACCATAAATACAGGAGACGGTTGCAACCACAATCACATCTCGCCTAGTTAGTAAGGAATTTGTAGCTGAGTGACGCAATCTTTCTACTTCATCATTTACCGATGAGTCTTTCTCAATAAATGTATCGGTTTGAGGAACATATGCTTCAGGTTGATAATAGTCATAGTAAGAAACAAAATATTCAACAGCGTTATTTGGTAATAGCTCTTTAAATTCATTTGCTAACTGAGCGGCTAGAGTTTTATTTGGCGCCATAACTAGTGTTGGACGCTGTACTTGTTCTATTAACCAAGCAGTTGTTGCAGATTTTCCAGTTCCAGTTGCTCCAAGCAACACAACATCTTGCTCTCCTTTTGCCAAACGCTGAACAAGCTCTGCTATTGCAGTTGGCTGATCACCGGATGGGACATAATCACTGATAACTTGAAATGGCTCAACCCGTCGGGTCAAATCTGTTATTGGCCTCATTACTTACTCTTACTTTTGTTTTTAAGGCTTTCCCAAACCTTCTCAACCTGGGCAAGTAATTCTTGCTCAGATTTATCATTAACTATCACGGTATCTGAGATCACTTCTCGCTGAGTATCTGTTGCTTGAGCTTTCATTCTTTGCTCAATCTGGGTAAGTGTTAAACCTCGCTTTATTAGGCGCTCGGTTCGTATTTTTTCAGGTGCAGAAATAGTAATTACATGATCAAATTTGTAATCATGCTTTGATTCAACAAGTAAAGGAATTTGATTAATAATAATTGATTCACTACCTGCAGAACTAACTATTTTTGCAAAAGATTGTCGAATTAGAGGGTGGGTAATCTCCTCTAACCTAGCGCGCTTTTTTGGATCTTTAAATATTAAAGAGGCTAATGCAGCGCGATCTAAATCCCCATTTTTAAGAATCTCATCACCGAATTCGGTAACTATTAGATCAAAGCCCTTACTTCCTCGCTCAACAACCTCACGTGCTAGTTGATCTGAATCAACTACTAACGCACCAAGTTCAGCAAAAATCTCACCGACCATAGTTTTGCCGGATCCGATTCCACCTGTTAAAGCGACTATTAACATAAGTTAAACCCTACACAATAAAAAAATGGCCCCAGTTTCCCGAGGCCAAATTTAAGTTAAACCTTACTCGCCCGCAGGTGCGGCAGGAGCTGCAGCATCTGCTGCCTTAGCCTCAGACTTTTGCTTCTTGTGTGCCATAAAACGTGATTGTGCTTCAGCGTACTGACGCTCCCACTCTTCACGTTGACTTTCATAGCCAGGCTTCCACTCTTGAGTATCGGAATCAAAGCCTTCTGGATAAATAAAGTTTCCAGCAGCGTCATACCGAGCAGGCATTCCGTATTGTGTTGGATCAAATGCTTCAACCTCAACTTCTTGACCTTCATTAGCTTGCTTTAATGAAAGGGAAATACGTCGACGCTCTAAATCAATATCAATAATCTTTACAAATAACTTATCGCCAACTTGAACAACTTGCTCTGGAATTTCAACATGGCGTTCAGCAAGTTCTGAGATATGAACTAAACCTTCAATTCCTTCAAACACCTTAATGAAAGCACCAAATGGAACTAGTTTGGTAACTTCACCAGGCACAACTTGATTAATTGTGTGGGTGCGGGCAAATGCTTGCCAAGGATCTTCTTGAGTAGCTTTAAGTGAAAGTGATACGCGCTCTCTTTCAAAATCTACCTCTAATACTTCAACAGTAACCTCATCGCCAACCTCTACGACCTCAGATGGGTGGTCAATATGCTTCCAAGATAATTCAGATACGTGAACTAATCCATCAACTCCACCTAAATCAACAAATGCACCAAAGTTAACGATTGATGAAATAACACCAGATCGAACCTGACCTTTAGTTAGTTGATTTAAAAATGTAGTTCGTGAAGCAGATTGTGATTGCTCAAGAAATGCTCTACGAGAAAGAACTACGTTATTTCGGTTCTTATCCAACTCGATAATACGGCACTCAACTTGTTGGCCAATATATGGAGTCAAATCTCTAACGCGACGCATTTCAACTAAAGATGCAGGAAGGAAACCACGAAGACCAATATCAACGATTAGGCCACCCTTTACAACTTCAATTACAGTTCCTGTAACAACTTCATCACGCTCTTTCTTTCCTTCAACATCTCCCCAGGCTTGCTCATACTGAGCACGCTTCTTAGAAAGAATTAGACGGCCTTCTTTATCCTCTTTTTGAAGTACTAACGCTTCAATGCGGTCTCCGACTTTTACTAACTCACTTGGAGCAACATCGTGGCGAATAGATAGCTCACGAGATGGAATTACACCCTCTGTTTTATAACCAATATCAAGTAATACTTCTTCGCGATCGATTTGAACAACAATTCCTGAGACTAAATCTCCGTCATTAAAATTTTTGATTGTGCCTTCGATAGCGGCTAAAAAATCTTCTGCAGATCCAACATCATTTACAGCAATTTGAGAGGGGGTCATTAGGTAGGTGTACTCCGAGGGTAATTCAACTAGTAGGGACAGGGACGGGCAAGGTTACTTTCCAAGTATGCGCAGGGTCAAACTGGAAAGCCTAAGATCAGATTCACGCCTGATAATTGGGTATTTTGTTCAAATCCACCGTAAATATTTGCTCTATTTATCTAATACTTAATGAGCTGCTAAATCCCAACTCAAACCAAATCCAATATTCACATCTAACGGAACTCTTAATTGATAAGCATTGGCCATCTGGGTTTTGACTATTTCTTCAAGCTTATCTTTTTCACCTTGCGCTACTTCAAGAATTAATTCATCATGAACTTGTAACAGCAATCGTGATTTTAGTTGATTTTCATTAATTTCTTTTGAAACATTGAGCATGGCAATTTTAATAATATCTGCTGCTGATCCCTGAATCGGTGCGTTTAGAGCTGCTCTTTCGGCAATTTCTCTGCGTTGGCGATTCTCATGATTTAAATCAGGAAGATATCGCCGCCTACCTAAAACTGTTTCGGTATATCCTTTTTCGCGAGCAGCTATAACTACAGTCTTTAAATACTCTCTAATTCCACCAAATCTTTCAAAGTATTTACTCATCAATTGCGAAGCAGCATTAGGATCAATATCGAGCTGCTGAGCTAAACCAAATGAAGATAATCCATAAGCTAATCCGTAAGACATAGCTTTTATAGTTCGCCTCATTTCAGAATCTACCTCTGTTGACCTAACTCCAAAAACTTGTGATGCCACAGTTGAATGTAAATCCTCCCCTAATTCAAATGCTTCAATTAAACCTTTGTCATTAGAAAGGTGGGCCATAATCCGCATTTCAATTTGACTGTAATCAGCGGTTAATAAATTTTCATATGGCTTTTGGGCTATGAAGCAATCTCTAATCCGCCGGCCTTCATCTGTTCTAATCGGAATGTTTTGAAGATTTGGCTCAGTTGATGAAAGGCGGCCCGTTGCAGCAACCGTTTGCTGAAAACTAGTATGAATTCTGCCATCAGCTGCCGTTGCAGCAATTAATCCATCGACTGTGGCAAGTAATTTACTCACCTCTCTAATTCTAAGGAGGTGCTTAAGTAATGGATGCTTAGTCTTAACTGCAAGCCATTCTAAGCTTTCACCGTCAGTCGTGAAGCCGGTTTTAATCTTCTTAGTCTTTGGAAGCTTTAATTCGTCAAATAAAACTGCTTGTAACTGCTTTGGGGAATTAACATTAAATTCATGCCCAGCCTCTTTATATGCAGAATTTGTTTCCTCGGAAACAATCTTTAAAAACTGTTCGGATAACTTTGCTAATTTAACCTGGTCAACTGCGATCCCCGTCTCCTCTATTTGAGAAAGTAGTAATAGCGTTGGTTGTTCAAGATTGGAATATAATTCAGACATCGCCTTTGCTTTGATTTCTGATTCAAGCTCTTTTTGTAAAGTAAATGTCCATGCCGCAGTTTTTGGCTCAAAAGCGGCAAATAAGTTTTCATCACTAGATGAAACTCCTAGCAATCTTTCAGCTAGATCAGTTAGTGAAAGATTTCTGCTACCAGGGTTAAGTAAATATGCCAGAAGCTCTATATCCGCTTCTAACCCCTTCATTTTTAGTTTCTTTAAAGCAAACTTGCCACCATGGACATACTTAGGCAAATTTGGATTTGTAATCCAGCTTCCAATTTCAGCGCTATTAACACTAAAAACCTCACTCTCACTAGTGGCAATTGCATAACTTATAAGTTTTTCTTCAACCACCTCTAGTGATACTGCAATAGGATCTTTTCGATCACTTAGGATCGAGTCGAGTTCACTTGAACTAAGCACTTTAACAACTACAGAAACTTCACTAACTTGTTCTCCACCTATTTGAGGTAAAGATTTAAGACGCTCCTTAAGCGCTCTTATCTCTAATTTCTCAAAAAAGGCACTCATTAAACCTGCGTCAAAGCCTGCCCAAGCTAGATCGTCAATGTCAGAATTTATTTTCACATCATCTAATAAGTGAGTAAGTTCTCGATTTAGCTTTACCATCTCAATATTTGTTCTCAAAGACTCACCTACTTTCCCACCAAGTTCATCTGATTTTTCTAATAGTTTTTCCAGGCTCCCATAATCAACGATCCATTTAGTGGCAGTCTTCTCCCCTACTCCTGGCACAGATGGCAAATTATCACTTGGGTCTCCGCGCAGTGCTGCAAAATCTGGATACTGCTTTGGCGTTAAGCCATATTTTTCAAATACCGCCTCAGGCGTCATTCGATTCATCTCGGTAACACCTTTTTTAGGATATAAAACTGTTGTTTTCTCATTTACTAATTGAAATGAATCTCGATCACCAGTACAAATTAAAGTTTGAAACCCTTTTTTCTCAGCTGCCTTAGCAAAAGTTGCGATGATATCGTCTGCTTCATAACCTTCTAATTCAAAGTGTTTAATACCAAACCCATTGATCATTTCATTAATATGGGATAGTTGAGAGCGAAACTCATCCGGAGTTGATGCTCGGTTTGCTTTATAATCAGCAAACTTTTCAGTACGAAATGTTCGTCTTGACACATCAAATGCCACAGCTATATGAGTGGGTTTCTCCTCTTTAATTAGATTAATTAGCATGCTTGCAAATCCATAGATCGCATTGGTTGGTTGCCCAGTTGAGGTTTTAAAATTTTCAGCAGGTAGCGCATAAAATGCACGGTAAGCCATAGAGTGGCCATCGATAAGTAGTAATCGCCTCTGGCTGGTGCTCATATTGGGATTCTAATTGCAGTAACAGGTTAAACTAATAGGCATGAGCGACTTTCTTGAAGCAATTCGAAAAAGAGGTATCGGTGCCCTTGATAAAAAAATGGGTATTGAAATCATTGAGGCATCACCTGAGAGATTAGTTGGCACAATGCCGGTGGAAGGTAATACCCAACCAATTGGACTTCTCCATGGCGGTGCTAACGTTGTTTTAGCAGAGAGCCTAGGTTCAATAGGAACACAACTCCATGCTGGAGCGGATAGAAAAATTGTTGGAATTGATATCAATGCTACCCATCATAAATCTGCCACAACTGGTGTAGTGACCGCGGTTGCCACTGCAATTTCTCTAGGAAAAACTATCTGTTCATATCAAGTTGAGATTACAAATGATAAAGGTGAGCGTACGTGTAGCGCTCGTATTACTTGCTTAATTCTTGCTGTACGTTAAAAATATTTCTTAAGCACCAGTTCCGAGATAAGCAGCCTTTACGTAAGGATCATTTAGTAAATCCTTTGCATTTGCCTCTTTTGTGACCAAACCAGTTTCAAGAACATATGCTCTATGAGCGTGGGTTAATGCTTGCTGAGCATTTTGCTCAACTAGCAAAATAGTTACACCTTGCTTATTAATTTGCGTAATAATTCGGAAAATATTTGCAATCATTTGTGGAGCAAGCCCCATTGATGGTTCATCAAGAAGTAATACCTTAGGACGAGACATTAAAGCACGTCCGATCGCTAGCATTTGCTGTTCTCCACCAGATAATGTTCCACCGGCCTGAGAACTTCGCTCTTTTAATCTTGGGAACAATGTATAGATATTATCGAGATCTTCATTCATTTCAGCTTTACGATTTTTACGGTGAAACTTTCCCATCTCAAGGTTTTCTAAAACAGTCATACCTGGAAAAATACCGCGCCCTTCAGGAGCTTGTGAGATACCAAGATCTACTCTTTCATGTGCCGGTACCTTAGATATGTCCTGACCATCAAACATAATTGCACCGCTAGATACTTTTCGAAGCCCTGAAATAGTTTTAAGTGTTGTTGTTTTTCCAGCGCCATTAGCACCGATCAATGTGACAATTTCACCCTCATTTACAACAACAGAAATTCCTTTAATTGCCTCAATTTTGTCGTAGTGAACATGAAGATCTTTAATTTCAAGACGCATCAGCTGGCACCCCTAAATAAGCCTCGATAACTTTAGGATCTTTCTGGACATTACTTGGCAGATCATCTGCAATCTTTGCGCCAAAATCTAGAACAATAACGCGATCTGAAATGCCCATAATAAGTGACATGTCATGCTCAATTAAAAGCACTGTATATCCAGCATCACGAATTCTTTTAATCAATGCAGCTAACTCAACTTTTTCGGCTGGATTAAAACCTGCTGCTGGCTCATCAAGTAAAAGTAGACGTGGTGATGTTCCTAGTGCCCTTGCAATCTCAAGGCGTCTTTGAACACCATAGGGTAGATTTTTTGCTAGTCGATCGGCATATTCTTCAATTCCAATAAAGCGAAGCATTTCCATAGCGTGCTCACGATTTTCGCGCTCTTCACGTCGCGCACGCGGTAGACCAAAAAGTGCGCCAATTAAGCCACTCTTCTTGTGCGCATCAGTTGCAGTAATAACATTTTCTAGGGCTGTCATCTCTCCCCATAGGCGAATATTTTGAAATGTACGAGCAAGTCCAAGTTGTGTAATTTTATAACGCGCTTGATCACGAATCTCAGTTCCCTCAAATGTAACCACACCACTTGTAGCTTTATAAACACCTGTAATGACATTAAAAACTGTTGTTTTACCTGCTCCATTAGGACCTATCAGAGCTAAAATCTCACCTTTTTTTACTTCAATAGTGACGTCATTAAGGGCGGTAACACCACCGAACTTCATAGTTAAATTCTTAATTGAAAGAAGTGTCTCTGACATTATTTATTTACCCCTTTCTTAACTATCGCCTTTTCGCGCTTCTTGCGTGGCAATAATCCATCGGGTCTAAAATTCATTACAATAACTAGAACTATTCCAAAGACAAGAAGTCTTGCGTCAGATATAAAACGAATACGATCCGGCAGGTATCCGATAATAGTTGCGCCAACTACTACACCCCAAATATTACCGATTACGCCAAGAACTACGCAAGCAAGAATCAATACTGAAACGTTAAGAGTAAACATTTCAGGTGCTATGTATAGGTTCTTAGATGCATAAAGCACACCAGCTGCGCCACCAATAGCCGCGCCTAAGGTAAAGGACCAAATCTTATATTTAAGTGTTGGAATTCCCATTAGCTCTGCTGCATCCTCATCCTGACGAATTGCCTCCCAGGCACGGCCTGGTCGACGCACGCTTAAACGGCGAATCATCCAGATAGTAAGTAATATCATGATTAAAACTACCCAGAAAAATAATTTTTGATTAAACAAATCAAATTCAAGTGGTCCGATATTAGGAGGCATTGGAATATTAGCAATTCCATTTGGTCCTTTTGACCAAGTGGAGTTTAGAACCACCAGACGTACTATTTCGCCAAATCCTAAAGTTACAATAGCCAAATAATCTCCACGCACACGCAGTGTTGGTAGACCAAGCAATACCCCAGCAATCATTGCAAAAGCAATTCCAAAAGGCATAATCTCCCAAGTATTTAAACCTGTCAGAGTGCCCATTAGCGCCATTGTGTATGCACCAATTGCGAAGAAAGCTACGTAACCTAAATCAAGCATTCCAGATTTACCTACAACTATATTTAAACCCAGTGCCATAAGAACAAATATTGCAACAGGATAAACTAGGACTGCGTCATATGCAGATATTGGGGTTGCTAAAATTCCATTTCCTGCAAATGGCAATAAAGCAACTAGAAAAATTGCAATAAGTGCAATTGCTACCCGCTGAATGCGATTAGATTTCTCCCATATATTTGCGCCAAAGTCACGCAAATTCCAGTAATTACGAATTTTCATCTCTTACGCCCTCGTTTGCTGAACTGCTTCGCCAAACAAACCGTTTGGCTTGAAAAGAAGTACTAAAACTAAAACAACAAAAACAGTAACAGCTTTCCATTGAGTACCAAGAACTGCTGACGCATAAACTTCAAGTAATCCAAGACTTAACCCACCCCAGAATGCACCCCGAATGTTTCCAATTCCACCAAGCACTGCTGCAGTAAATGCTGCCAACCCCATAGTGAAACCAATATTAAATTTTGTATACTCAAATACTGTAATGTAGAAGAATGCTGCTGCGCCGGTAGCCAAGCCACCGATCAAAAATGTCACTGTGATAACTCTGTTTAGGTTTACACCCATTAATTTTGCCGCGTCTTCATTTTGGGATACTGCACGTATTGCTTTACCCATGCGGGATAATTTAATAAAGCGCTCTAATATAAAGTAAATTACCGCTGCTGCAATGATAGTAATTACAGTATCTAAGCGAATATTAGCGCCCCAAACTTCACTTAAAATAATTTTTTCTAGCACTCGTGGTGAACCAACCGGGCGTGAATCGGTAAGTAAGCGCATAACTTCGGCTAGTGCAATAGATATTCCAATTGCTGAAATTAATGTAGCAAGCCGGTTAGTTCCTCGCATGCGCAGTCGACGGTAAGCCACAAATTCAACAAAGACTGCGGTTAAGGCGGCGATAAACATGGAAACTAGTAGGCCGGTAAAAAGGACAACTAGTAATTTTAAACCTGTAGCTGGCTCACTTGTTTGCGTGTATTTAAACAAATCGCGATTGGAGACAACTGCTCCAAATGTGCCCCACATAAATATCTCAGAGTTTGCGAAGTTAATCATTCGAAGGACGCCATAAACCATCGTGTAGCCAAGGGAGACTAAAACATAGATAAATCCAAGAGCAATGCCCGCTATTGTTAAAGACCAGAACTGATCAATTAATACTGCAAACATTCTTCTCCTTGCAAATAAAAGGCTATTAATTTAACCATCTACTTATACAAGTGTGGGTGCTTTGGCCCTCTTTTTCAAGAGATTTCCAAAACACCCACCAACTTGTAGAGGTAATTAAATAATACGAAGTATTACTTAATGATACCTGTATTTACTAGTACTCCACCCTTTGAGGTGAATCCAGCAAATAGTCCGTAAGAAACGTCACCGTTCTTATCGAACTTAATTGTGTTACCGCTAACGCTCTTGCCGTTGAATGACTTAACATACTTAAGCATTGCTGAGCGAGAAGTTTTTCCGGCTTTGATACCAGCAAGAAGAATATTTGCTGCATCATATGATTCAACTGAGTAAACACCAGATGAAACACCCATTTTCTTCTTGTAGTCAGCTTCAAGTGCTGCACTGATTCCAGCAAGTCCGCCTACACCAGTAACTCTTGAACCCTCAGCTGCAGCTCCTGCAAGCTTTGGATACTCCTGGTTGAAGACTCCGTCGCCACCAGCAAATATTGCTGTTGAACCTGAGTCACGAAGTTGCTTGATGAATACTGCACCTTGGCTGTAGTAGCCAGTGTAAATAACTACATTTGCACCAGATGTTTTAATCTTTGCAATAGTTGGGGCAAAATCAGTTGTTGTATTTGGAACTGAATCTCCACCAACAAGTGTTGCGCCAGATACCTTCTTCAGACCTGCTTCAACGTAGCCACGTAGTGGAACTGCGTATGCAGACTGATCATCAAATACAAACACCTTTGCGTTTGAAACTCCAGCAGTTGCGTACTTAGCTAAAGCTGGACCCTGTAAATCATCTTTTCCTACTACACGGTGGAACACAGGTCCGCCGAAATCAGGTGATGCTGGGTCTGTTATTGAAACGCGAGTTGCTGATGGTGAAACCATTACTAATCCACCAGCCTTGTAATAAGGAAGTGATGCGATAGTTGCACCTGAGTAAGCAGGACCAACAAGACCAAGGATCTTCTTGTTAGAGCCAACTCCTGGAGCAACTGTTCCTGCAACAGCAGGATCTCCTTGATCATCAACGGCTACAACATTAATTTTGAAGCCTTTGTTCTTGGCCATAAATACCTTTGCAGCATACTTAACTGCGTTTAACTCATCAGTACCTGTTGAGGCTTCTCCACCAGAAAGTGGGCCTTGGTAGGCGATCGTATAAGTTCCAGCAGCATTTGCAGATGAAGCTACTACAGCGCTAAATGCAAGGGCTGCAGAAGTTACAATCGCAAGTGATTGTTTAATCTTCTTGTTCATTTATGCCTTCCTGTTCATGTTGTCCCTGGCAAGGGAGATGAGAAGGGTAATGCAGAGGGCTTAGAAATGACAAGCCGATATCTTCCGTATATTACGTAGCGATTTTGTTATAAATGCAGATATATGAGGCTTAATACCTAATTATTAGGCATCGCATCGGGGTTGATGACAGCCTCGGCCACAGCCTTCATTGAGATTCGCCGGTCCATTGCAGTCCGCTGTATCCACGAATAACTCTCAGGTTCAGATAAATTCATGGCCTTCATTAATATCCCCTTGGCTCGATCAATAACCTTTCTAGTTTCAAGTCGTTCATAAACATCTGCTACTTCTTTTTCTAGCTGCTTCATCTGCCGATGTCTACTTATTGCAATCTCAATAGCTGGAATTAGGTCATCAAGTGAAAAAGGTTTAACAACATAAGCCATGACGCCAGCATCCCTAGCTCGTTCAACTAACTCACGTTGACTAAATGCAGTCAACATTAATACTGGAGCGATTGGAATAATTTGTTCAGCGGCTGTTATTCCATCAACTACTGGCATCTTTACATCTAATATTGCAAGATCAGGTTTGAATTCCTTTGCTAACTCAATAGCTATAGCGCCATTTTCTGCTTGCGCTACTACCTCATAGCCAGCCTCAGTTAACATCTCAACTAAATCTAACCGAATAATAGTTTCATCCTCGGCAACGAGCACTCTTACTTTTTGCTTTTGAGTATTCATGTGCCTCGAGTCGGATTCGAACCGACACTATACGGTTTTTGAGACCGTCCTCTCTACCGTTGGAGTACCGAGGCGTTAGAGAGAATTAGTTTATCGGTCTTACTTTTTTTAGCGAAATTACTTTCGGTAAGCCGCAGCGACTCCGCTTACAGCATCGCCAATTTTATGAACTCGCATCGCATTTATAGAACCAGGTATTCCTGGCGGTGAACCGGCGACGATTAAAACTAAATCACCAATTTTAACTCGCTTAGATTCAATCAAAATGGTATCCACCTGCATAACCATCTCATCTGTGTGATTAACTGAGGCAGTAAGTAATGATTCAACTCCCCAAGAAAGAGCTAATCGGTTATATGTTCCAATTTCAGGAGTAAGTGCCAACATTGGAATAGGTGATCGAAGCCTGGACATTCGCCTTGCTGAATCACCACTTTGTGTAAAGGCGACTAAATACTTTGCACCAACTGTTAAACCGACCTCAGTTGCCGCTTTTGTAATTGCGCCAGCTTTTGTAGCTGGTGAGTGTTTAAGTGGTGGAATTTGATCTAATGCAACCTCTTCAGTTCTCTCAATAATTCTTGCCATGACCTTCACTGTATCAATTGGAAAATCACCAACACTTGTTTCACCAGATAACATCAGAGCATCGGCTCCATCTAATACTGCATTAGCACAATCAGTAGCCTCTGCTCTAGTAGGTTGAGAGTTACTAATCATTGAGTCAAGCATTTGCGTTGCAACTATTACTGGCTTAGCTGACTCTCTTGCCATCGTAATACATCTTTTTTGAACCATTGGCACATCTTCAATTGGTAATTCAACTCCAAGATCTCCTCGGGCAACCATAATCCCATCGAATGCATCAACTATTTCCTGCAGATTTTCAACGGCCTGAGGTTTTTCAATCTTGGCGATAACTGGAACTTTAACTCCAACCTCATCCATAATCTTATGAATATCCTTAATATCTGCAGCGTTTCTCACAAATGAGAGCGCAATAAAGTCTGCACCAGCCTTTAGTCCCCAGCGCAAATCTGCAATATCTTTTTCCGATAACGCCGGTAATGAAACTGCAACACCTGGAAGATTAATACCTTTGTTATTACTTACCATTCCAGGTTGAATTACCTTGGTAATTACATCATTGCCCTTAACCTGAACTACTTGAACAGATACTTTTCCATCATCAATCATGATTGCATCTCCGGCTTTGCAATCTCCAGGTAGACCTTTGTAAGTTGTACTTACTTTATCTTTTGTCCCAGCAATATCATCAGTCGTAATGGTGAAAGTATCTCCGCGTGATAACTCATGCGGACCAGATGAAAACTTACCCAATCTAATCTTTGGACCCTGCAGATCCACCAAAATTGCAACTGCTTTGTTGGCCTTTTTCGCAGCTGCTCTAACTAGGTCAAGTCTTTTTTGGTGTTCGTCATGGCTTCCATGTGAAAGATTAAGTCTGGCCATATTCATGCCAGCATCAATTAACTCGGTAATTTTCTCAATTGATTCAACTGCAGGACCTAATGTGCATACAATTTTTGCGCGACGCATATATTGACCTTAAACCATCAAAGGACGAGCGGTTGGCTCTATTGGAAATGGTAGCTGCGTGTGTCCAGAAAGATATGTATCAACGGCTGCTGCAGCACTTCGCCCCTCAGCAATTGCCCACACAATTAGGGATTGTCCCCTGCCTGCATCTCCGCAAACATAAACACCCTCAGCTGATGTTGCATACTCACCATCACGCTTTATGTTCCCACGTTCATCTAATTCAACCTCAAGTTGAGTAAGTAGATCACTTTTCTCAGGTCCAGTAAATCCCATTGCTAGAAATACTAAATCTGCTGGTATCTCTTTCTCACTGCCAGATACTGGTTGGAACTTTCCATTTATAAATTCAGTTTCAACTAACACTAACCCCTTAAGATTTCCATCTTTATCTTTAACAAACTCTTGAGTTGAAACCGCATACATTCGCTCACCAGCTTCTTCATGGGCGCTACTAACTCGGTAAATCATTGGGTAAGTTGGCCACGGTTGAGTGCTTGGTCTTTCATCACTAGGCCTTGGCATGATTTCAAGTTGAGTAACAGATTTTGCCCCCTGCCGTATAGCAGTTCCCAAACAATCTGCCCCGGTATCACCACCACCAAGAATTACAACATCTTTACCTTTTGCATTAATTGTTGGCTCACCTTCTAATTCATCTAATGCCTGTTTATTTCCCCAAGGTAAATACTCCATAGCTTGATATACACCTTTAGCATCTCTGCCAGGAATAGGAAGATCGCGCCAGTTAGTTGCACCAATAGCAATTACAACTGCGTCATACTTATTACGTAGTGCGCTACCAGTAATATCTTTACCAACCTCAACACCAGTTCTAAATCTTGTACCCTCTTGCTCCATTTGGTAAAGTCTTCGATCAACTATTGCTTTCTCCATTTTAAATTCTGGAATTCCATAACGTAGTAGCCCACCAATTTTGTCAGCTCGCTCATAGACAGCAACAGTATGACCAGCTCTAGTTAATTGCTGAGCTGCGGCAAGTCCAGCCGGACCAGAACCAATTACTGCAACAGTTTTACCAGATAATCTGTCTGGAATTAATGGCACAACTCTTTTTTCAAGAAATGCTTCCTCTATTGTTCTTAGTTCTACTTGCTTAATAGTGACTGCTTCAGCATTAATTGCCACTACGCAAGCAGTCTCACAGGGAGCTGGACATAATCTGCCAGTAAATTCTGGAAAATTATTAGTTGCATGTAGGCGATCAATCGCCTCTGCCTTTTCACCTCGCCAAATTAACTCATTCCACTCAGGTATTAAATTGCCAAGTGGGCACCCTTGGTGGCAAAAAGGAATTCCACAGTCCATACAACGACCAGCTTGTTTTTGAAGATGGGAAAATTCTTGCTCTTGGTAAACCTCTTTCCAATCTTTAATACGCACATCAACTGGTCGACGCTTTGGTAACTCACGATTAGTTGTTAAAAATCCTTTTGGATCAGCCATTGATCGCCGCCATAACTGCGCTCTCAATCGGCAAACCTTCGCGCTGCGCTTTTGCCATCACATCTAAAACTCTAGCGTAATCACGTGGCATCACCATTGAAATACGTTTCTTAGCACTTTGCCAATCCTTAATTAGCTCACCAGCAATTTTTGATCCAGTCTCTGCGTAAAATTTTGAAATATGAGATTTGATAATCTCTTCTTGATCACCTGGCAAAGCTAATATATCTACCATCTCAGTATTTACTAATCGCACATCAAGATCTAATACAAATGCTCGACCCCCAGACATACCAGCTGCAAAATTTCTACCAGTATTTCCAAGAACAAGCACAGTTCCACCAGTCATGTATTCACATCCATGATCGCCAACACCTTCAACTATGGCAGTTGCGCCAGAGTTTCGAACACAAAAGCGCTCACCAACTACGCCAGCAATCATTATTTCACCAGATGTTGCGCCATAGCCGATTACATTGCCAGCAATCACATTTGCACTTGATGAAAACTTTGCCTTCTCATCTGGTCTAATAATCACGCGACCACCAGATAAACCCTTACCAACATAATCATTGCTATCACCATAAAGTCTTAGCGTTAGACCTGATGGCACAAAGGCACCAAATGATTGTCCGGCTGAACCATGGAAAGTAATATCAATTGTGTCTGCAGGTAAACCAGCTCCACCATATTTACGGGTTATCTCAGCACCCAACATAGTTCCAACAGTTCGATTAACATTTCGCACTGGCATTTCTAATCTAACTGGAGTTGCTTTATTTAATGCCTCCGCTGATAATTTAATTAATTCATTATCAAGAGCATTCACTAGACCATGATCTTGTTTAGTCAGATTCCGCCTTGGTGAATTATCCTTTGGCGCAATAAGTAGGGGCGAAAGATCTAGGCCATTTGCTTTCCAATGATCAATGGCTGATTTAGTATCTAGTAATTCAACCTGGCCAATTGCATCCTCTAATTTCTTAAAGCCAAGTTCTGCTAATAGCTGCCTTACCTCTTCAGCAATATATTCAAAAAATGTTTCAACAAATTCTGGCTTTCCAGTAAATTTCTTTCGTAGTTCAGGGTTTTGGCTAGCAACACCAACCGGGCAGGTATCTAAATGACAAACTCGCATCATCACACATCCAGAAACAACAAGTGGAGCAGTAGCAAAACCAAACTCTTCAGCACCTAATAGCGCTGCAATTAAAACATCTCGGCCAGTCTTCATTTGCCCATCTACTTGAACAACAATTCGATCGCGCAAACCATTTAGCATTAATGTTTGTTGAGTCTCAGCCAGACCTAACTCCCATGGAGCACCTGCATGTTTTAAAGATGTAAGCGGAGATGCACCAGTGCCACCATCATGGCCAGAAATTAAAACTACATCTGCATGTGCTTTACTAACACCGGCTGCTACTGTGCCAACGCCAACTTCTGCAACTAACTTAACATGGACTCTGGCGCTGTTATTTGCATTTTTTAGATCATGAATTAGTTGAGCAAGATCCTCGATTGAATAAATATCATGATGTGGTGGTGGTGAAATTAAACCAACACCAGGAGTTGAGTAGCGAATCTTGGCTATCCATGGATAAACCTTATTTCCAGGTAATTGACCACCCTCACCTGGTTTTGCTCCTTGTGCCATTTTTATTTGAATATCATCTGCATTAACAAGGTACTCACTTGTTACACCAAATCTTCCACTTGCTACCTGCTTAATTGCAGAACGGCGCAAATCACCATTTGAATCTGGAATATTACGAGCTGGATCTTCACCACCCTCACCAGTATTTGATTTACCGCCAATACGATTCATTGCAATTGCTAAGGTTTCATGTGCTTCTTGAGAAATTGATCCAAGAGACATCGCACCTGTGGCAAACCTTTTTAGTATCTCTGAAATAGGCTCAACTTCCTCAATTGGAATTGGCTTTCTCACATCTTTTTTAAAATCAAATAGACCACGTAATGTCATTAATCTGCGAGATTGATTATCAACTCTTTCGGTATATCGCTTAAATACATCAAATCTTTTTGACCTTGTTGCATGCTGGAGAGTAAAAACTGTTTCAGGATCAAATAAGTGTGGCTCCCCCTCCCGACGCCATTGATACTCACCACCGATTTGCAGTTTTTTAGCTCCAGGTATTTCTCCACCCGGTGGATAAGCAATGTGATGTCTCTTAATTGTTTCTTGGGCAATTACATCAATACCAACTCCGCCTAATCTTGATGTAACACCAACAAAGTACTCATCAACTACCTCTTTGGATAAACCAATTGCCTCAAATATTTGAGCGCCGGTATAGGAAGCGATAGTTGATACTCCCATTTTTGACATAACTTTTAGCACACCCTTGCCAAGTGATTTAATTAAATTTCTAACTGCTTTTTCAGGTGTAATACCGGTGATAACGCCTTGACGAACTAAATCTTCAGCACTCTCCATAGCTAGATATGGATTAATTGCAGCGGCACCAAAACCAATCAGTAATGCAACATGGTGAACTTCTCTTACCTCACCGCTTTCAACAACTAAACCAACCTGAGTTCTAGTCTTCTCGCGAATTAAGTGGTGATGTACAGCCGCAGTTAATAACAAGGATGGAATAGGCGCATTTTCTGCATCCCCATCTCTATCTGATAAAACAATAATTCTGGCGCCTTCACTAATAGCTTTTGATATCTCTGTTCTAATTTCATTAATTCTTGCTACTAATGATTTGCCGCCACCTGCAGTTTTAAATAATCCGCGAACTACATGACATACAAATCCAGGTTGATCTCCATCGACATTAACATTAATTATTTTGGCTAGCTCATCATTATCAATTACTGGAAATTGCAAGGAAATTTGCTTGCAAGAATCAGGACCAGGATCTAATAAATTATGCTCTGGGCCAATTGAGGCTCCTAGTGATGTTACAAGCTCTTCACGAATTGCATCAAGAGGTGGGTTTGTTACTTGAGCAAATAGTTGGGCAAAGTAATCAAATAGCAGGCGAGGTTTGGTAGAGAGAGCAGCAATTGGTGTATCGGTGCCCATTGAGCCAAGTGGTTCTGCACCATTTTTTGCCATTGGTGTAATAATCATTCGAATTTCTTCTTCGGTATAACCAAAGGCTCGCTGCCTTCTAACAACTGAAGAGTGTGGGTAAACGATATGTTCCCTAGCAGGTAAATCACTAAGTCGTACTAAGCCAGCACTTAGCCATTTAGAGTAAGGAGCTGCAGTTGCAAGTGATTGTTTAATTTCATCATCTTCAATAATCCGACCCTCTTGAATATCAACTAAAAACATCTTTCCAGGTTGAAGTCTTCCTTTTCGGATAATTTTCTCAGGTGGGAAATCAAGTACACCGACTTCACTAGCAAGAACTACTAATCCATCATCTGTTACCCAAAACCTTGATGGTCGTAAACCATTTCTATCAAGTACAGCGCCTACTTGTTTGCCATCTGTGAAAGTAACGCAGGCAGGTCCATCCCATGGCTCCATTAGCGCAGAATGAAATGCATAAAAATCTTTACGCTCTTGCGACATGGTTGTGTGATTTTCCCAAGCTTCAGGAATCATCATTAATATTGAGTGAGGTAGAGATCTACCACCTAAATACAGCAACTCTAAAACTTCATCAAATGAAGCTGAGTCACTGCCAGATTCATTCACAATTGGAAATAGTCGTTTTAGATCACCTGGGATTAATTCACTTTCAAGTAATGTCTCACGAGCTCTCATCCAGTTTCGGTTTCCCTTAACTGTATTTATCTCACCGTTGTGTGCAATAAATCGATATGGATGTGCGAGGGGCCAAGATGGAAATGTATTTGTTGAAAATCTTGAGTGAACAAGAGCCATTGGAGACTCAACTAATGAATTAGATAAATCTGGAAAAAATTCTTCAAGCTGACCAGTTGTAAGCATTCCTTTATAAACAATCGTCCTTGAGGAAAGCGATGGGATATATATCGGAAGTGTGTGCTCAACTCGCTTGCGTAGACAAAATGCCATTCTCTCAAGGACTAGATCATTCTCATTTTTACCGCCAGAGATAAATATTTGTTTAAACTCTGGCATAACTGAAATCGCAGTTTTACCAAGAGATTTTGAATTTATTGGAACATCTCGCCAACCTAAGACTTTTAATCCCTCTTCTTTAGCAATTTTTTCAATACTCTCTTGATATCCGGTCTCTCCTGGCTTAACGAAGAATATACCTGTCGCATATTCGCTAGCTTTAGGGAGATCAAAGTTAACTACTGATCTATAAAATTTATCTGGTATTTGAATAAGTATTCCTGCACCATCACCACTATCTACTTCAGCTCCAGAAGCACCACGATGTTCAAGATTTCGTAGCGCAGTAAGCGCTTTCGAAACAATCTCATGTGTTGGTAACTTATTTAAAGTTGCGACCATAGCAACACCACATGCATCATGCTCATTAGCAGGGTCATATAACCCAACTGCATTTGGGGTGGTAGAAAAAAGCCTATTCATTTCCAATTAAATGGTCGCTCCCGTTAAAGGGTCGGGACGACTATGGCCCAACTTTTACAACTTGATAGGCAAATAATAGCAGGATACTTAAATTCCAGTCAGCCCCAATAAGTAACCAATTCCTGCGGTAATGATCACACCTAACGCTCCACCAAGGAATATCCGAGCTATAGTTTTAAACATTGGTGAGGCAGCAATCTTGGCGCTAATAAAGCCTGCAGTAGTTAAACCAACTGCTGTAAAAATAAGAATAAAAACTACCTGATTTGATTTTGAAATCAGTGCTCCGGCTAGGGGAATTACACCACCGAATGTAAAAGCAATAGCGGATGCAATAGCAGCCTGTACTGGTCGGGCTTTAGAATGTTCAAAATATCCGAGTTCATCTCGTAAATGAGCATCCAACGGGTTCTGTTTATAAAATGCTGCTACTACCTCAGTAGCTAGTGGTTTTGATAAACCACGCTTCATATAGATGTTAACTAACTCAGCGAATTCACCCTCAGGATCTACTTCTAAATGTTTTATTTCTAGTTCACGGTCAGTATTTTCGATATCAGTCTGGGATTTAACTGAAACGTATTCACCAACTGCCATTGACATAGCACCAGCAACAATTCCAGCAAGACCTGCAGTTATTATAAATTCACTTTTACTTGCAGCTGCTATACCAATCATTAAACTTGCAGTTGAAACTAAACCATCATTTGAACCAAGCACGGCTGCTCGAAGCCAATTTGAGCGGTTTGAGCGGTGCTCCATATTTCGTATTTGAACCTCTTCTAAGCCCATGGCCTAATCCTAACTTGCAGGTTGGGTATTAGATAAATAGCCACGACGATTACTGCGAATTAAGTAAATTACTGATGCCGCAAATACGATAAAGCTGACCCAAATATTTAGCCTCAATCCCAATATATAATTTGCATCATCTATTCGAATTGCCTCTATCCAGATCCGGCCAAGTGTGTAGCCGCATACATAGAGAGCAAATACATCTCCCTGATTCTTAACAATTTTCCTAAAAAAGATAGGTAACTTAATTAAAAGGTAAGCAACTAGCAAGCACCAGATCGCTTCATACAGAAAAGTAGGATGAAAGGTTAAAAACTTCTCATACCCATCTGGGCGATTAGCAAGATCAATCTCTAAGCCCCACGGCAGTGATGTTGGTTTACCAAAAACTTCTTGATTAAACCAATTTCCAACTCTGCCAATGGCTTGCGCAATTACTACACCAGGAGCTAACGCATCTAAAAAATGGGGGAAATTTAAAGTAGTTTCGTGATTACGAAAATATATGTATGCACCAAATGCACCTAAAGAAATAGCACCCCAAATACCAAGTCCTCCTTGCCAAATCCGAAGTGCATCAACTGGATTTCCACCTGAGCCAAAATACTGTTGAGGTGATGAAATTACGTGATAAACACGTCCGCCAATAATTCCAAATGGCACTGCCCAAATTGCAGCTTCTGAGACATCATCAGCTAATCCACCATTTGCCGCATAGCGTTTTCTACCAAGCCAAATTGCAACAGATATTCCTGCAATTATGCATAGTGCATAGTAATGAAGTGTTGCAGGCCCAATTGAAATCTGTGATGAACTAGGACTTGGTATTAAGGCATACATGGAAATTAAGTAGAAAGACTACTTAACACCACCTGCAGCAAGTGCTGCCTTAAACTTAACTGGATCTCCATACTCTGTATTTCGATCCAAATCCTTACCGTTAATTCGAATAGTTGGTGTGCTATTCACGTTTTTACTAGCGGATGCATCAGTTACATTGCGTGTCCACTTTACGTAATTACCTTCTCTTACACACTGCTTAAAGCTTTCTGACTTGATTCCAATAGATTCACCGATTGCAAGCATTGCATCGCCTTGCCACCTACCAGAGTTTTCACTACCGCCTTGATTTTGGAAAAGTGCAAGGTTCATATCAACAAATTTATTCTCATCAGCAGCACATGCTGCAGCATTTGCAGCAATTATAGATTCAGCGCCAATAAAAGTTAATGGATGAAAAACTACTTTTGCTTTCTTCTGAGCAATTATTTCGTTTATATAACCACCATTTAAGACCTCAAATGAGCGACATGCCGGGCATTGGTAATCGACCCAGATATCAATTGTTGGAGTTGCGGTCGGGTTTAAAACAATTCCATAACCATCAGCCTCAGATACAGCTGCGGGGATTGCAAAATTTGAACTAGCACGATTGCTAATAAAGGAAAAAATAATTCCAACAGCCACTATAAATAAAACCATTCCAATAACTAAGTTACGCGTTCCTTTATCAGGTCCACTATTCGCAGCCATTTCGCTCTCCTTTATTTATCTCGTTATTTATTTCTCTATGGCAAATCTACCCTTAGGGTATAAATATAAGAAAATTCCCAGCCCCATTAGGCCTATGTCTCTAATGATTTCTGAGAGATATTTCGTATCTTCAGGGTCAATTGCTCCCCCGCCACCAAAACATCCACAGTCAATACTCAGGCCTCTTGCCCATGCTTGTGCAATTGCAATAATAAATGCCAACATAGTTAAGGCGCCTAATGCCCCTGAAATCTTTACTGTAACTCCAACAATTAATAGCAGTCCTAGCCCAATTTCAATCCATGGCAGGGTATATCCTAAAAAATTAGCTATAGGAATTGGCAACATTTCATACGCCCTGACTGCCATCGCAGATTTTGGCAAGTTAGGTACTTTAAGAGCACCTGCTACAAGTAAAACAGCTCCCAATATTAATCTAGCCAAAAGAGTCAGCCATGGTTGGGCTACTTTAAATTTATCTGCCACTTCTTACTCCTTTCGAAAGTGATTCAGCAAGTTGCTTAATCTTCTTAAGTCCTGACCTACCGGCTCCATGCTCTTGGATTACTTTAATAAAAGCAGAGCCAACAATTACACCATCAGCGTAAGAAGCAACCTCACTTGCTTGTTCTTTATTTGAAACTCCCAAACCAACTGCTACTGAGGTTTTACTTGAACTTCGAATTCGATCAACTAAGGCACTTGCATTACCAGAAACAGTTGTTCGAGCACCTGTTACTCCCATTAAACTTGCGGCATAAATAAATCCAGAACACTCTGAAGTAACTTTTGCTAAGCGTTCATCAGAAGTGCTTGGTGCTACTACATATATCCGGTTTATAGATTCACTTTTTGCTTGATTCTTCCAAAGTTCCGACTCTTCTATTGTTAAATCTGGAGTAATCACGCCAGAACCCCCAGCAGCAGATACAGCAGAAGCAAATTTTGCTGAACCATACTTTTCAATTGGACTCCAGTAACTCATTACAACAGATGGAACTCCGTAGCCAACACTTGTTTTAAGTAGATCAAAAACCTCTTCCACACCGGCACCGTTAGAAATAGCTTGTTCAGAAGCTGCCTGAATTACCGGCCCATCCATAATTGGATCAGAGTATGGATAACCAATTTCAATCGCATCTACCCCACCGTCAATCATTGCTTTAACAATTAATTTTGATTCCTTTTGAGTTGGAAATCCAGCAGGTAAATATCCAATTAGCGCTGCTCTATTCTCTGATTTTGTTTTAATAAATAGCTGTTCAAGAGCAGTTGGCATTAAAGCGGCATTCCAAAGTATTCAGCAGCAGTCTGCACATCTTTGTCGCCTCGACCTGAAAGATTAATAAGCAGTACCGCCTCTTTGCCTAATTCATTTCCGATCTCTAGTGCACCTGCTAAAGCGTGGGCGGTTTCAATTGCTGGAATAATTCCTTCAGACTTACAGAGTAATGAAAATGCATACATTGCCTGATCATCAGTAACTGGTCTGTACTCGGCGCGACCAATATCATTTAAATATGCATGCTCTGGTCCAACGCCAGGGTAATCAAGACCCGCAGAAATCGAATGTGATTCGATAGTTTGACCATCTTTATCTTGTAATACATAAGAGCGGGTGCCATGTAAGACACCAGGAGTACCACCTGAAATAGTGGCAGCATGTAATCCAGTTTCAATCCCACTACCACCGGCTTCAAGTCCAATTAAGCGAACTGATTTATCATCTATAAATGGGTGGAAAATACCAATTGCATTTGAACCACCACCGACACATGCTAAAACTGCATCTGGCAATCTACCGGTTAGATCTAACACCTGTTGCCTAGCTTCAACACCAATTATTCTCTGAAAATCTCTGACCATAGTTGGAAATGGATGTGGTCCAGCAACGGTGCCTAACAGGTAATGTGTTGTTTCAACATTTGTAACCCAATCTCGCATTGCCTCATTAATTGCATCTTTTAAAGTCTTAGAGCCCTGTGTTACTGGTACAACGGTTGCGCCAAGTAACTTCATTCGAGCAACGTTTAACGATTGTCTTTTAGTATCAGCCTCACCCATATAAACAACACATTCCAAGCCAAATAATGCAGCAGCAGTTGCAGATGCCACACCATGTTGACCTGCTCCAGTTTCAGCAATGATTCTTTTCTTGCCCATACGCTTTGTTAGTAATGCCTGACCAAGCACATTATTTATTTTATGACTACCGGTATGGTTTAAATCTTCTCGCTTTAAAAGTATTTGAGCACCACCTGCGTATTCAGAAAATCTTTTAGCATCAGTTAAAATACTTGGACGCCCAGAATACGTTTTATGTAGTTCTAGCAACTCTGCTTGAAAACTTGGATCTGACTGAGCAGAAATATGTGCAGCTGATAACTCATCTAATGCAGCAATTAATGCCTCGGGCACAAATCTTCCACCGTAAGGACCAAAATGCCCAAGTATGTTTGACTCCATACTTTGCAATACCTTGTCATTAGCCATAGTAGGAGTTTATAAGATCTTTACCGGTTAAGAAGTTCTTTTATAGTATGAACTGGATTACCTGTTCTCACTAGAGTCTCACCGATGAGAACCGCCTTTGCGCCTAACTCTTGTACAGATAAGACTTGGTCCCTGGTACTAATTCCAGACTCTGCCACCTTAAGAACAGATGCTGGGAGCTGGGGCAGGATTAACTCAAAATTCTTATCATTTACTTCAAGAGTTTTTAGGTTTCTACAATTTACGCCAATAATTTTTGATCCGATATCTACGGCTATTTCTGCCTCCGCTAAATCATGAACTTCAACTAAAACATCCATCCCTAATTCTGTGGCTAATTGATAAAAGTCAACTAATTGTGACTTTGAAAGTCCTGCGACAATTAACAGCATTAAGTCAGCGCCTAAAAGCCTAGACTCATACACTTGAAACTCTGTAACAATAAAATCTTTACGAAGCACTGGTAGATCAACCGCAGATCTAACTGCAATTAGATCAGAAATATTTCCTTTAAACCTTCGGCTCTCAGTTAAAACACTTATTAGATCAGCTCCACCACTTTGATAATCATTAGCTAGTGAAACAGGATTCTCTATGGCAGATAAATCACCTTTACTTGGAGATGATCTCTTAATCTCAGCGATTAAGCGCATTCCATCTTTGTTTAAGGCTTCATAAGCATTTCTAAGTTTTGGCGCATTTTCAAGCTGCTCTTTAATTTGTGAAATTGGAACCTGCCGCTTTTCAACATCTTCAATAACGCCTTCAATAATGGAGGTAAGAACATTTGAATCACTCATCAGTTGGATCGATCCCTTCTGAAAGAGAATTCCAAGTATTTTTTTCTTTACGTTCATACTTATTAGAGTTTGCGCGTTTGCTTAGTCTAGTAATTAGATAGGTTGAGATCGCAACTAAAAGCAGACTGGTAATAATTGAGCTCTTCACATTAACCAACCATCGCATTTGCTGTGGCAATAGCACCTAACACTGCTGCAGCCTTATTTATGCACTCTTGATTTTCAGAAATCGGATCTGAGTCGGCAACAATTCCAGCACCAGCTTGAACATAGGCAACACCATCCTTAATTACTGCAGTTCGAATCGCAATACAAGTATCGATATTGCCTGTGAAATCTAAATAACCAATCGTTCCACCGTATATACCTCTTCTTGTTGGTTCATTCTCTTCAATAATCTCCATAGCCCTAGGCTTTGGCGCCCCCGATAAAGTTCCGGCTGGAAATACTGCGAAGAGTGCCTCAATCGGTGCAAACTGTTTTGCTAATTTGCCAACAACGGTTGAAACAATATGCATAACATGTGAATACTTTTCAATCTGCATAAACTCTGTAACTTCTACAGATCCTGGACTACATACTCGTCCTAAATCATTACGTCCTAAATCAACCAACATTAAATGCTCTGCGCGCTCTTTCGGATCTTCCAGCAATTCCTTTGCTAAGGCATCATCGATTTTTAGGTCTTTATTTCTAGCCCTAGTTCCTGCGATTGGATGAATCATTACTTCATTACCGGTAACTTTAACTAATGCTTCAGGGCTTGAACCAACAACTGATAGACCATTAGCAAATCGAAACAGATACATATAAGGGCTTGGATTTTGTTCTCGCAATACTCGGTATAAATCAAATGGATCTGAATCAGATGACATAGTAAATCTCTGTGACAAAACAACCTGGAATGCCTCACCAGATTTAATTTCTTCTTTTATTAGTTCAACTTTATTTACATATCCCTCATCGGTTGTATTGCGCTTAAATTGTGGCGATACTCTATCCGGAATTTCTTTAAATTGATCATCAGTATTTTTTAATAAATCTGACTCCATTTTATCTAGCCTCTTAATAGCTAAGCCATACACCTCATCAACGCGCTCTGTGCTACCGTCCCAATTTATTACATTGGCAATTAATGTTATATCTCCTTCTTTATGATCATAGACTGCTAAATCTGATGTGAGCATCATGGCAATCTCTGGAATATCAACATCTGTGCTTGCAAGATTTGGTATTTTTTCTAACCTTCTAACAATTTCATAACCAAGATAGCCAACAAGTCCACCAGTAAGTGGTGGTAAGTCAGGAAGTTTTGGTGAACGAAGGTGAGCCGTTGAAATTCGCAGCGCTGATAATGGATCAATTCCAGTTGGCGCTCCAGATGGCATTACTCCTTCCCAAATTGCTAACCCGTTTGATTCAGTAAGGGTAGCCTCGCTATTTATTCCAATAAATGAGTAACGTGCCCAAACTCCAGCCTCTGCTGATTCAAGTAAGAATGTTCCACTTCTGTTTGAAGCTAATTTATTATAAATAGAAAGTGGAGATTGACCAGCTAATGATATTTTTCGAGCTACTGGAATGACATTAAAATCACGTGCGTATTCTCGAAACGATTCAAGTGAGAGCAGTGCCTTTTCCACTCACCTATTCTGCCGTAAGTATCTATTGCGGTGTGCCAGATATTTGCTAGGCCCATGGCCTACGCAACATCAATTACCCCGATATCTAAGGGTGACTTCTATTAATGCGAAGTAAAATTCAGGTTATTACAACTAGAGAACTAAGCAATCAGGACCTAATACAGTTTTAAGATCAGCACTTAAACTTGGTGATGATGTAACTTTTAAACCCTCATCTAACTTAAGCACGGTCTTCTTCTCCCCATCTACAAGTCTGAGATGAACTTCTCGCCCCCCTGGATGTGATCGCAAAATTTCATTCATACGATCAATTACTGGAGGTGTGCAACGCGACATTTCCATTGAAATAACAAGTGGGCCTGTTGGTATCTGTTTTAAATCGGGCAGAGTTAAATCTAATGCTGAAATTCTAGGTTGTTCCTCACGCTTATCAACTCTGCCTCTAATTGCCACAATTCGATCTTCAACTAAATTAACACCATGATTTGCATAAGCATTAGAGAAGAACAAAACATCGATTGCGCCATCTAAATCTTCAACAGTCACAATCGCCCATGGTGTGCCTTGTTTTGAGACTTTGCGTTGAATTTGTGTAATTAATCCACCAATTGTAATTATTTGATCATGGCTAACCTCAGAAATTTGGCTAATTGAAAAATCAGCTACTGACCGCAAAATGTGTTCAACACCAAGTAGTGGATGATCAGAAACATAAAGCCCAAGCATCTCTCGCTCATAACCAAGTAACATCATTTTTTCCCATTCAGGGCTTGGAATATCTAATACAACTCCACTAACACTTGTTGAATTTGCAGCACCAAATAAATCAAATTGCCCGATAGATTCTGCCCGTTTAGTTTCAGAGACTGCATCTAGTGCTTCTAGAAAAACCATCATTAAACCTCGCCGTGAATGATTTAGCGAGTCAAATGCTCCAGCTTTAATAAGTGATTCGATACTTTTTTTATTACACACAATTGCATCAACTTTTGTCAAGAAATCGCCAAAACTGTCATACCGACTCTTGGCCTTTCGATTATTAATTATTGAGGCAACTACATTTTCACCAATATTTCTAATAGCAGTTAATCCAAATCTAATATCAGATCCAATAGGGGTGTATTCCGAATCTGACTCATTAACATCTGGTGGCAATACTTTTATGCCCATACGCCTGCACTCATTTAGATAAAGCGCACTTTTATCTTTATCATCTCGAACGCTGGTGAGTAACGCAGCCATATACTCTGATGGATAGTTAGCTTTTAAATAAGCAGTCCAAAATGAAAGTAGTCCATACCCTGCGCTATGTGATCTATTGAAAGCATAATCAGAGAATGGGATCAATGTTTGCCATAGCTTCTCAACTGCATCTTCAGAGAAGCCATTTGCTTTCATTCCATCTTCAAAGTGAACTTTCTCTTTATCCAATATCTTTTTATCTTTCTTTCCCATTGCCTTACGTAGTAGATCAGCGCGGCCCAGGGTGAAACCAGCAACTTTTCGCGCAATCGCTAATACCTGCTCCTGATAAACAATTAGCCCATAGGTGTCTTTTAATATTTCATTTAAAGGCATATCTAATTCAGGGTGAATACCAATTGGGGCTTTGCGACCATTTTTATAATCCGCGTATTTATTATGTGAATCTTCACCCATAGGGCCTGGACGATAAAGAGCAATTACAGCAGCAATATCTTCAAAACTATCAGGTGCCATTGAGCGCAACAAAGATCTAATTGGCGCACTATCTAATTGAAATACGCCGAGAGTGTCACCACGAGAAAGTAATTCGAAAGTCTTTTTATCAGATAGCGGCAAGCTTTCTAATACAACTTTTTTACCAAGATTTTTTTCAATATTTATTAAGCAATCATCTAAGACAGATAGATTCCTAAGTCCTAAAAAGTCCATCTTAAGTAAACCAGTAGCTTCACATGCTCCCATATCAAACTGGGTAATAATGGCGCCATCTGCATCGCGGCGATGAATCGGAATTACATCAAGTAATGGCTCCTTACTTAATATCACTCCAGCTGCGTGCACTCCCCACTGCCGTTTTAATCCTTCAATTCCAAGGGCGGTATCAACAATCTTTTTTGAATCAGGATCACTTTCATATAAATTTCTAAATTCAGATGCCTCGCCATAACGCTCATTATCCATATTAAATATGCCAGAAAGTGAAATATCTTTACCCATGACTGAAGGTGGTAGTGATTTAGTCAAGCGCTCACCTAGTGCATATGGATATCCGAGCACTCGTGTGGAATCTTTAATTGCTTGTTTTGATTTAATTGTGCCGTAGGTAATTATCTGAGCAACTCGGTCATCACCGTATTTAGTAGTTGCGTATTGAATCATTTCAGAACGTCTGCGCTCATCAAAGTCCAGGTCAATATCAGGCATAGAAATACGTTCTGGATTTAAAAATCGCTCAAATAATAATCCAAACTTAATCGGATCTAGCCCAGTAATACCTAGAGAGTATGAAACTAAAGATCCAGCAGCTGATCCACGACCTGGACCAACTCTAATCCCTACCTTACGTGCATGATCACAAAGATCTGCCACAACTAAAAAGTAACCTGGAAATCCCATCTTAATCATTACTTCTAATTCAAAGTTAAGACGATCCTGGTATTCAGTTGGAATGCTGTTGCCCATCTTTGTGGCTAAGCCGTCATTAGCTAATTTAATTAACCAACTATCTTCACTTTGCCCAGTTGGCACTGGAAATTGCGGCAGTAAATTCTCACCTTCACGCATAGTAGTTTCACAACGCTCGGCTATTAGTAATGTGTTATCACAGGCTTGCTTAAAATCTTTGAATATTTCTCGCATTTGCGCTGGGCTCTTTAGGTAAAACTCCGAGTTCTCAAACTTAAATCTCTTTGGATCAGCCATTGTCGAACCAGACTGAATACAAAGTAATACCTCATGTGCTGCTGCATCATCATGGTGTGTATAGTGAAGATCATTAGTTGCTAATTGCGGAAGGTTTAACTCTTTACCTAATTTAATTAAATCAGCAAACGCTCTTTGCTCAATCTCAATTGAGTGATCCATTATCTCTAGATAGAAATTTTCTGGACCAAAAATATCTCTGTACTCACTTGCAGCTTTGATCGCTTCTTTATAGGCACCCATACGTAATCGGGTCTGAATTTCCCCTCCTGCGCAACCTGTTGTAGCAATTATTCCCTTTGAATACTTTGAGAGTAACTCTCGGTCAACTCTTGGTTTGTAATAAAAACCCTCTAAAGAAGCTAATGATGAGAGCTTAAATAAATTAGAAAGTCCCTGATTATTTTCAGCAAGCAAAGTCATATGGGTATATGCCCCTCCGCCAGAAACATCATCCTGTCCGCCTTCAGCCCACTTAACTCTTCGCTTATCAAATCTTGATTCTGGGGCTACATAAGCTTCAATACCAATTATTGGTTTAACTCCGGCAGATTTAGCGCTCTTATGAAACTCAAATGCACCAAAGACATTTCCATGATCTGTCATCGCAATTGCTGGCATTTCTTGGCGTGCTACTTCAGCAACTAACTCAGAAATTTTTGCAGCGCCATCTAACATGGAGTATTCGGTGTGCACATGTAGGTGCACAAAATTCTCCGAATTTTTCGGGTTTCCAGTTAAATCAGACATGAATGGTGAGATTACTACTGACTTTAATTTCTAGCGGGCTAAATCTGAAAGAAGCGCTAGTGAGCGTGTCAGATCCTCTGGATACTCAGCGTTAAAGGATAGGCGCTCACCACTGCCTGGATGGGTAAAGGCAAGTTGCTTGGCATGTAGCCAAGGACGAGTGATTGTAAGTTTTTGCGCAAGTACTGGATCTGATCCGTAGGTTAGATCACCAACTAAGGGATGGTGCAGCGCAGCAAAATGGACTCTAATCTGATGAGTTCTACCAGTCTCTAGTTCAATTTCAAGCAACGTAACAGCTGGAAATACTTCCAATGTTTTGTAGTGAGTAATGCTTGGTTTTCCATTTGCAACAACTGCAAATCGATAATCCTCTTTTGGATGTCGATCAATTGGCGCATCAATTGTGCCAACGGTTGGATCCATATGACCTTGCACTAAAGCATGGTAAACCTTAGAAACGGTGCGCTCACGAAACTGATCTTTTAAATGAGAGTATGCAATCTCATTTTTTGCAACCACCATTAATCCAGATGTTCCAACATCTAACCTGTGAACAACTCCTTGGCGCTCTGCTGCACCCGATGTAGCAAGTTGATAACCGGCAGCAAATATTGCCCCTACAACTGTCGCACCCTGCCAACCAGGACTTGGATGAGCCGCTATCCCAACTGGTTTATCAATCACAATTAAAAACTCATCATCATAGACAACTTTTAAACCATCAATCGGAGTTGCAACTAGCTTTGCTTCACCTTTAGCAGCTGGCATTAAAACTTCAATCTGATCTCCAGTAATCACTCGATCAGATTTACCAATTGGTTTACCAAGTTTAGATATTTCACCTGATTCGATTAATCCAACAATTACATTACGAGATAGCCCAAGTAATCTAGATAACGCCGCATCTACTCGTTCCTGATTTAATCCCTCTGGGATTGATAAGTTTCTAACCTCGCGTGAACTCATAGATCCCCCTTACCTTTAGTAAATGGCACATTTTTCCAACTTAGAAATGTAATCAGTATTGCAGCACTAACCACTGACATATCTGCAATATTAAAGACTGGCCAGTTAGGTATTTGAATCCAATCGATAACCTCACCCTGTAAGGCACCTGGTGTGCGAAAAATTCGATCAGATAAATTACCAAATATTCCGCCCAACGCTAAGCCAAGGGCGATCGCCCAGGGATTAGACCTAACGCTTCTTCCATAATAAAAGATCACACCCGCCATAATAATTGCAAAACTTGATAGGAATATTGTGCCACTTGAAGCAAGATTAAATGCCGCCCCTGAGTTAAAGACGAGTCGAAGTTGCAGCAGTGAACCAATTATTTGTTTTGGCTCATCTGATAAATAGTTAAGAGCTGCTACTTTTGTTAAATAATCTATGGCAAAAACTATTAAAGCGGTAGCCGCTAACCATTTGCGCTGAAGATAGTTCAGCGTCGTTCCTCTTTTTGTTTACACACCATACAAAGTGTTGCTCTTGGAAAAACTTGTAGCCTTGCTTTGCCTACAAAATTTCCACACTCTTCGCACTTGCCGTAAGTTTTATTATTAATTCGCTCAAGGGCTCGCTCAGTTTGCTGCACCATGTCTCGAGCGTTATATACCAATGACATTTCATGCTCACGCTCAAAAGTTTTTGCACCAGCATCTGCTTGGTCATCTCCTGCGCCAACTCCTGCTGCCTCAACTAAATCTTCCATCTCAGCCTCTGCTGTTTCCAACTCTTTCCGCAACCTAATTAAATCCTTTGAAAGTTCAGCCTTGATGCTTTTTAACTCAGTGGCGTTCCATGCCATCTCACTCGCTGTAGCCACAAGTGGAGCTGGCGCACTTTTAATTGGTTTTAGTGCTGCTGCTTTCTTTGACTTTAACACTGGCTTTGGTGGTGGCAACATAACTAATCTGCGCTCTTCCACAATTGGAGTTGCATTTGCATTTGGGATTGTTGATGTTACAGAAATAGTTGTTGAGGAACCTGAAGTTGAAGTTTGTAACTTAGCTGGAAATGGCTTACCAGGTGCTTTTTTAAATGCTGATTTCTTAGCAAGTTTAGGCTTTACAATATTTGGTGATCGCTTTGCCACCTTCTTAGCAGGTGCTTTTTTCGTTGACTTTTTAACGGCTGACTTAGCCGGCTTTTTTATGGAAGGCTTCTTACTTTTTTTTGCTGATTTCTTAAATAACTTGCGAATAGCCACGATACCTCCTGGAGGGGCAAAGGTTATGGCTTGTCGCAACTAATTACCAACCGCCACCCCTGCGCGTAATGAGAGTTCAGAAAAAGGTATCAATCCCGCGTTAGAATGTAGGGTGGATACGAACTCGAAGCGCACAATTAACGCCTTACCTGCGCAAATTGATCTTCCATCAATGGAAGCTAGTATTTTGGATTTTTGGTCACAAAATCAAATTTTTGAAAAGTCAGTTGCAAATCGAAACGGTGCACCGCGTTGGAGTTTTTATGAAGGCCCTCCTACTGCAAATGGAATGCCTGGCACCCACCATATTGAAGCTAGAGTTTTTAAGGATTTATTTCCACGCTTTCAAACAATGAAAGGTAAGCAAGTAATTCGTAAAGCGGGTTGGGATTGTCATGGACTACCAGTTGAAATTGCAGTTGAAAAAGAATTAGGTTTTACCGGTAAAGCAGACATCGAAAAATTTGGTGTAGCAGAATTTAATGAAAAGTGTCGTGAATCAGTGCAACGCCATGTTGGTGAGTTCACTAATATGACAAAGCGCATGGGTTTTTGGGTGGATTTTGATGAAGCCTATTGGACTATGTCACCTGCATATATTGAAAGTGTTTGGTGGTCACTGGCACAGATTTGGAAAAAAGGATTACTAGTTCAAGACCATAGGGTTGCGCCATATTGCCCAAGATGTGGAACCGGCTTATCCGATCATGAATTAGCACAAGGCTATGAAACTATTAAGGATCCATCTGTTTTTGTTAGGTTTAAAGCAACCTCTGGAAAGTTAGCAGAATTAGAAGCAAGCCTGCTGGTTTGGACTACTACCCCATGGACATTAGTTGCCAATACCGCTGTTGCAGTAAATCCTAAGGTGGAGTACCAGGTAATTGAAATTACAAATGAGGATTTAACTGAACGGTTGGTAGTTGCTGCTGATTTAGCATCAGTTCTAGGAGAGGACCGAAAGGTATTAGCTACATTTAAAGGCAGCGAACTAGAGCACACTAAATACACTAGACCATTTGATTTCATTGAGATTGAAAATGCTCACTATGTAGTTTTAGCTGATTATGTAACAGTTGAAGATGGAACTGGATTAGTTCACCAATCCCCTGCCTTTGGTGCTGATGACTTAGAGGTTTGTCGAAAATATAACCTGCCGGTAGTCAATCCAATTGAACCCGATGGTCACTTTAAAAAAGAGGTCGCATTAGTTGGTGGTGTATTTTTTAAAGAAGCAGATAAGGCATTAATTAAGGATTTAAAATCTCGCAATTTAATGTTTAAGAGCTCTCAATTTGAGCATTCCTATCCACATTGCTGGCGATGTCACACAGCTTTAATGTATTACGCACAACCATCCTGGTATATCAAGACAACCTCAATCAAGAAAGATCTACTACGCGAGAATTCGAAAACTGATTGGCACCCAGAGACAATTAAAACTGGTCGCTTTGGTGATTGGCTAAATAATAATATTGACTGGGCCGTTTCTCGTAATCGCTATTGGGGAACGCCACTTCCAATATGGCGATGTGAGAACAAGCATGAAATCTGCGTAAGTTCACTATCTGAATTAGGAGAACTAGCTGGCAAAGAATTAAGTAAATTAGATCCACACCGTCCATTTGTCGATGATATTAAGTTTAAATGTAAAGATTGCTCATCGATTATGGAGCGTACGCCTGAGGTAATTGATTGTTGGTATGACTCAGGGGCAATGCCATTTGCGCAGTGGGGTTACCCACATCAGGTGAATTCTGAAAAAGAATTTAAAGCTGCATATCCTGCAGATTTTATTTGTGAAGCAATTGATCAAACTCGTGGTTGGTTCTATACCTTAATGACAATTGGAACTTTAGTATTTGATAAATCATCATATAAAACTGTGCTTTGCCTTGGCCATATTTTAGATAAAGATGGCAGGAAAATGAGCAAGCATTTAGGAAATGTATTAGAGCCAATACCGTTGATGAACCAACATGGCGCAGATGCCGTGCGCTGGTACATGCTCGCAGCTGGCTCACCTTGGAGTGCCCGCAGAGTTGGACATGATGCGATATCAGATGTGGTTAGAAAAACTCTGCTTACCTACTGGAATACCATTTCTTTCTTTACCCTCTATGCAAATGCAGCAGATTTTAAAGTTTCATCCCTACCTAAAGATTTAACACTTATGGATCACTGGATTCTCTCTGAACTTAATAAACTAATTAAAGGTGTAGATGATGCCCTTGAAAGTTTTGATTCGCAAGGTGCCGGAGCTTTACTTGCTGCATTTATTGATGATCTTTCAAATTGGTATGTGCGCAGATCTCGTCGTCGCTTCTGGGATGGTGACCCAGTAGCACTTAATACTCTTTACTTCTGCCTTAAGAACTTAACCCTTCTGCTAGCTCCTATGGTGCCATTTATCTCTGAACATGTTTGGCAAAAACTTGTTAAATCATCTGAAGCAGATCAAGTTGAATCTGTTCACCTAGCAGACTTTCCACAATTTGATAAAGTGATGATTGATGAAAAATTATCAACTTCTGTTGCACTTTCGCGAAGACTAGTTGAATTAGGAAGAGCTGCTCGGGCAGAGTCGGCAATTAAAATTCGCCAACCACTATCTCGCGCCTTAATCTCTGCTCCTGGCTGGGATCAGATATCTGAAGAGATTAAATCTCATATCGCTGATGAGCTAAATATTTTGGCACTAGATGGTATTCATGCGGCTGGATCAGATCTCGTAGATATCTCAGTAAAGGCAAACTTTCGCACCCTTGGCACAAAATTTGGTGCAAATGTTCAAGAGATTTCAAAACAAATCTCAGTAACTGATGCAACTGCTATGGTTAAAGATCTGCGGAAAAATAAAACCTTTAAATTAAATGTTGAAATCAATGGTAAGTCTAAAGGCATTGAGATTGAAATTGAAGATTTGATAATTACTGAAACCCCTCGAACTGGATGGTCTGTTGCCTCACATGCAGGTGAAAGTTTGGCACTTGATCTTGAGTTAACTCCAGAGTTAATTAGAGCTGGATTAGTGCGTGAGGTAATTAGAGCAATTCAAGAGGAACGTAAAAATATCGGTTTAGATGTCAGCGACCGGATAACAGTTAGCTGGAATGGCCCAACCGAGTTAGCGAAGGTAATCTCATCAGCAACGGCAGAAATTAGCGCCGAAGTATTGGCCACAAAAATGCAGCAAGTTAGCACCGAAAAATCTGATGAAAATGAACTTGGCTTGTGGTTAAAATTAATTAAAAACTAATTAAAGAACAGAAACTAAACGCATAAGTAATTGCACAACAAAAAACACAACAATAAAAGATAGATCAAGTGAGACTGCACCTAACCGAAGTGGTGGCACAAACTGCCTAACAAAAGCTAATGGCTTATCGGTAATTGTATAAACCAATTCGGCTAGGGCTAGTACAACTCCTTTTGGACGCCAGTTTGGTGAGAAGATTCGAATGTAATCTAAAATTAAACGGCCGATTAGTGTAATTAAAAATAGATTAAGAGCCCAGTAAATTAAACCAAAAATTGCACCCATGGTTTAAAGGTTTTTAGCTTTGATTAAAAAAACTTGCTTGTGCTGCTGAATTCTTATCTTCAACACTAACTGAAACATTTGGCGGTGTTAGTAAAAATACCTTTGGAGTTACTCGTTCAATACTTCCGTGGTGGCCAAAAACTAGACCAGAAGCAAAGTCAACTAAACGCTTACGCTCTGTCTCTTCCATGTCACTTAAATTCATAATTACCGGTTTACCCTCGCGGTAATGCTCACCAATTAATCGGGCTTCACTATAAGTTCTAGGAGTTAGCGAAATAATATGATCCATAATTTTACTTTGTGCAGATGCTGGAAGTAATTCAACATTTGACTTTGCAGCAGATTTTGAATTAGCACGAACTAATCTAGGTGCTCGCTCAGTTAGTTGATTATTGCCATGGTCAAGCTCTTCCTCATCCATAAGACCGAGGTAACCTGCAACCCGCTTAAATGCACTAGCCATAGACCAAAGGCTATGCGATCGGAGATCTAATACCGAGGATTGAACTGCCAATTCTGATATGTGTCGCACCATATTTGATGGCTATTTGATAGTCACCACTCATCCCAATTGATAAGGATTTAGCAGCTGGGAAAGTGCGCAGGAAATCACTGCGGATAGCCACTAATTCAGCAAAGGCTTCCTCAGCAGGTGTATCAACTGGGGCAACTGCCATTAAGCCCTGCAAACTAATTCCTGGTAACTCAGAAATAGCACCTGCTAATTCGATTAAATCAGAAGGGTTAACGCCGGATCTAGATTGTGGCGGCTTATCCAGTGAGACCTGAATAAAAATTGGCTTTTCTATGCCACCGCTGTGCTGAGAGATAATTTGCGCATATTTTAGTTGATCAACTGAATGTATATAACTTGCCCAAGATGTGATTGATTTTAATTTATTGCTCTGAATCTGGCCTTGAAAATGCCACTTCACATCATCTGGTAATAGTGAAACCTTCCCACTTGCCTCCTGATCACGATTCTCGCCAAACTCTCGGATACCAAGAGAATAGAGAATTTCGATATCAGATACTGGAAAGGTTTTAGTAACTGCAATTAAAGTTATTTCATCAGTTGACCGGTTAGCTTTTTCAGCCGCTAACTTAATCTGCTCATTTACCTTTTCAAGATTTGCACTAATTTCATCAATACGGTTCATAAGCTAATTACACCAACCTGCCGGCCTAGGGTGGCATCAGCGCGGTGTGAAAAGTAGTCAGAATTTTCCTTTGTGCAAATTCCTAAACTTGTTATTTCAACCTCACTTAATTGATCTTTTAGACCTGCAAACAGATTTAGGTGATTACTTTTGCCACCTGTTGCTGGATGCTCTTTAACAATCTCGCCATACATCACCGGGTCCACTTCATAACAGTTACCACAAATATGCGGGCCAACCACCCCGGATATCTGATCTGCGCCCAGTTTCTTCATTTGATCTAACGCAGCTAGTGCTACTTTATTTAATAACCCCTTGCGGCCAACGTGAACTGCTGCAACTACACTTTTTGAAATAAGCAGCAGCGGAAGACAATCAGCTACCTGCACTGCTAGTGCGACATTTGGTTTATCAGTTACAACTGCATCGCCATCATAAACTGCCCCGTTTGGTGAGCTCTGGTTATCGACCACAGTTACTTTATTACCATGCGTTTGTTTCATAAAATAAATGGGATTACCAATTAACTTTGAAAGCTGTTTTGCGCTATCAGATGCTTGTGGATTATCTAGTGAGCCGAAGTGTCGCGAGGTAAAGAGCAACCGAGCCATGCTCGATTCCTAGCGCATGAAATCAGGGATATCGATCTCATCTTCTGCGACTAAATCTTCAAAAGTTATCCGCTTGCGTGAGCGTGGTTCCCCGCCATTAACATCTAGATCAAGTGCAATTGCAATTGGATCATTAGCAGCGATTGGATCTGCTTCACCACTTAGTGCGGCCGCATTAATCACTGGCATTAATACACGCTTTGGTTCACCACCAGCAAAGCCTGCTGCAATAACAGTTACACGGACTTCATCACCTAAGGCATCATCAATTACAGTGCCATAAATAATATTTGCATCTGGGTGAGCAGATTGCGCAACTAATTCAGCGGCCTCTGATATTTCAAATAAACCAAGATCTGATCCACCAGCAATTGAAAGTAATACGCCATGTGCACCATCAATTGAAGCTTCAAGAAGTGGACTTGAGATTGCAAGCTCGGCTGCGCGAATAGATCTTGCTTCACCTCTTGCTGAACCAATTCCCATCAATGCAGAACCAGCACCTGACATGATGCTTTTAACATCAGCAAAGTCAAGGTTTATTAATCCAGGTGTTGTAATTAAATCTGTGATTCCTTGAACTCCAGATAATAAAACTTGATCAGCAGTTCTAAATGCTTCAAGAGCACTAATTGAACGATCTGAAATTGCAAGCAGACGATCGTTTGGAATTACAATTAAAGTATCAACTTCTGTTCGTAAATTTTCAATTCCTTCATCTGCTTGTGCAGTTCTACGTTTTCCTTCAAATGTAAATGGTTTTGTAACTACACCAACTGTTAGCGCACCAAGATCTTTTGCAACCTTTGCGACAATTGGAGCACCGCCAGTACCAGTTCCGCCACCTTCACCTGCAGTAACAAAAACCATATCGGCGCCACGTAATACTTCTTCAATTTCATCAATGTGATCAAGAGCTGCTTGACGACCAATCTCTGGCGCAGCACCTGCACCTAATCCTCTTGTTAACTTTCTACCAATATCTAATTTCACATCAGCATCTGACATTAACAATGCTTGTGCATCTGTATTGATTGCAATAAATTCAACACCTTTTAAACCAACATCAATCATTCGGTTAACAGCATTAACTCCGCCGCCGCCAATACCAACAACTTTAATTACAGCTAAATAATTTTGCGGTGTTGCCACGTTGCGCCTCTTCCCTAGCCCTAAATCTCAACTTGAGAGTTAAAGTTATTGCTTTTCCGATTACGCAAAAGTATGCATTAGAGGCATCTCAATCAAACACCGACACGATATTTAGTGAGATAAATATTTATGCAGTTTATGGATTTTTATAAAGAATTAATGCCAAATTCAGATTTACTTTTAATCAAAATTAACTGACTATTGGCGAATCTGGCTGTGATAAATCCACCTGCTTAATTGCCTTATTTTCCGGTAGTTTCAAGAGGGCGGTTAATACTTTTGATTTTTGCCCAATATCAGTAGCCCCTCCCCAATTAATGCGAAGAGTGGAAGCATTAAGTCGGGTATCCATCAAAATAAAGCTTGATTTTGTGATGGAAATTGACTCAAGATCTAGTAATAAATATCTCAGATCACTTGGAATTTGCTCTAATAAAGTAGCTATTGCGGTCAGGTCCTCATTACTGCGATTCTGACTTGTTACCGAAGGTAATTTACCTTGCGCCATAAGTTGATTTGGTGAAGTAGGTGTAAAAATAAAGCCCTTGCTATCAAAATTTACTGAGGCATTTTGCACAGAAATCGTTTTAGCAATTGCAACTCTCTCTTGAACCACTATTGAGAGCTTTTTATTAAACCAGTTCCTAGAAACATCACTGCTAGATATCCAATCTAATTGATTCAGGGTTCTTTTTATGGATCTAACATCCACCCTGGCCAATTGATCACCAGTCTTTGGCTCAATCCCATTCCGAGAAAGCTCATTTAAAACTAGATTCGCAGCACCACTACCATTAACTGATACCTGTGCTACTGAAAGAAGTGAAGACCAACCAAGAAGATAAGCAGAGGCCGAGATTGCGCTAACTACCAGTATGGATGTTAATAATCGCTTTAGCCGCTTAGAAATCCTTAAACTCATTAAGTATTACCGATCAGCAAGTGATTGCAGAATAGGTTCTCCTAGTGAACTAATATCTCCTGCTCCTAATGTAATAATTACATCTCCGCTTTTTGCCATTTTTGTAATTTCTGAAACTACTTCTAACATCGAAGGTTCGAATTTAACCTTGCTCTGGTCCATATTTCGCGCAATCATTAAGGAGGAGACGCCAGGAATTGGCTTCTCACTAGCTGCGTAAACTTCTAGTAGAAAAGTAAAATCAGCATTTGATAATGCTGCACTAAATTGTTCTGAAAAGGCAGCCGTTCTTGAGTATCTATGAGGCTGAAAAATAACTAGCACTCGAGCAGATTGGGCTAAATTTTTAGCCGCCGTTAAGGTGGCAATTATTTCAGTTGGATGATGGCCATAATCATCAATTACCTTAACTCCAGAAACCTCACCTTTTAATTCAAATCTACGCCGGGTTCCGGTAAAGCTCTTAAGCCCAGCGAATAACTTATCTTCTGCCATATTTAAGGCACTTGCTGCCGTAAAGGCGGCTAATGCATTTAACAGATTGTGCTTTCCAACAACTGAAAGACTTAACTCACCAACCCTGCGGCCAGTACTTGAAACTGTGGCTAGGGAAGATAACGGGTCTAGTTGAATTCGCTGGATTTGGAAATCATTATTTTCACCCTGTCCATATAACAATATCTTCAGGTCTTTTCTAGTTATCCGAGTAAGTAGTTGTTTAACTCCTGCGTCATCTCCGCAGGCAACTAAAAATCCATTATCTTGAATGGATGAAATAAATTGCTCAAACACTTTAAAAACTGCCTCTTCATCAGCAAAATGGTCAACATGGTCTAACTCAACATTTGTGATGATGGCTCCACTTGGCTTATACGCTAAAAATGATCCATCAGACTCATCTGCTTCGGCAATAAAGATTGATCCACTGCCACTGTGAGCATTTGTTCCAGCTGTATTAATTGTTCCACCAACTGCAAAAGATGGGTCAGCTCCAGCTGTTTGTAACGCCACCGCCAACATTGCAGTTGTTGTGGTCTTACCATGTGTGCCAGCAACTGCAATTGATGTGGATTCTGACATTAACCATGCTAAAGCTTGGGCTCTAGCCGCCACAGGGATCATCTTTTTACGCGCTAGGGCTAACTCTGGATTATTTTCATCAATCGCGGCTGAAATAATTACTAGATCAGCTGCTCCCAAATTCTCTTGTTTATGTCCAACTTCTACTTTTGCACCAAGTGCTTTTAAAGAGGTAAGCATTGCTGAATCATTTTTATCTGAACCAGAAACTGTAAAGCCTTTGGCTAACATTATTCTGGCAATTCCACTCATACCAGAACCACCAATACCAATAAAATGGATATTTAGTTTTGCTAATTCAGATAGTGAGTAATCAGTTTTTAAACTCATTTATCTCCACTGACCTCCTGAATAATTGCATTTCCAATTAACTCACTTGCTGATAACTCAGTGTTAGCAGTTCCTTGATACCCAGAGGCACTGCGCCAAATTTCATCCCAGTTGCTTGAAAGCCAGCCTGAATTAAATTTATCATCAGCCACAACGATTGCTGCTCCGGCGGTTTGTAAATCAGAGGCATTTGCTGCTTGCTCACCATTTCCAATTGGCAGTGGAATTAAAACTGCAAATTTTCCAACTGCTGCAAGTTCAGCACAGGTCAGTGCGCCACTTCTTGCGATTACAAGGTCAACTGCATGGTAAGCAGATGCCATATCTTCGATATATGCGAGGGCAAGATAATTTTCTGTTCTAGTTGGTAATGGATTATTGCGCCCAACTGAATGAACGACCTGCACACCTTTTTCGGTAAAGCTAGAAAGAGACTGCAAGATTGCTTCGTTGATATGACGAGAGCCAAGTGATCCGCCGAAAACTAAAACGGTTTGCTTATCAGCAGAAAGTCGCCATTTTTCTAATTGCTCTTTGCGTTTAACAGCAATTACTTCTTTTGATTGATAAGTACTAGAAATTATCTCTGCTCTGATTGGCATGCCACTTAATTTGGCATTTCGCCATCTCCCGATTTTTAACCCTGCCCGAGAAAAAGCAATAAAAATTTTGCGCGCAAAAGGAGCACCTAATTTATTGGCCCAACCTGGAATTGCATTTGCTTCATGAATAAATATTGGCTTGCGCAGAAGCGCACCAGCTAAATAGAGCGGTGGGCAGGCATAACCACCAAATCCAATAATTAAATCAGCATCTTTGCAGATTTTAATACCTTTCCAAGTTGCTAGCAGAATTCTAACTGGCCAAAATAATGCACCAGGAGTTAACTGCCGAGGCATTAATACCTTAGGAATATGGACAAGCTCAAAACCTGCCTCTGGAACAAGTTGATTTTCAAGACCAGTTTTTGTGCCAACAAATTGATACTGCCAATCCGGCTTTTTATCTCTAAGCCAATTTGCAACAGCTAACGCTGGTTCAACATGGCCAGCAGTGCCACCACCTGCAAAAATTATTTTAGGAGTCATCTGCCTAATTTTCTCATCCTGCTTAACTTAATACCTTCAGATATCTCCGGTGTTCGCCTTGCAACACCTAATACATAGCCAACTGCAAGCAGATTAGCCAGCAAAGATGAACCTCCATATGAGATAAATGGCAAAGTAACTCCAATTACTGGAATTATCGATGTAACTGATCCGATATTCACAGTTACTTGGGCAATAAACCAGCATGCAATTCCTGCGGTTGCATATCTTGAAAAATCATCTTTAGTTTTAATAGCAATTCGCAACATAGAATAAATCAAGGCTGCATAAAGGGCTAAGACTAGAAGTGTTCCTAACAATCCAAGCTCTTCACCAATTACTGAAAAAATAAAATCAGTATGAGCTTCAGCTAAATTAGCCCATTTTTGCTTGCTTGCCCCAAGGCCACTTCCCCAAAGTCCACCACTTGCTAACCCCATAATGCTGTGGGCTGGTTGCCAACCAGAGAACTTGTAATACCTCTCATCAAATGGATCAAAAAGAGCAGCAAATCTGCTCATTCGATAGCTATTACTAAATATAAGTACCGCACTAATAACGCTAGCTAAAATAGCTACTGCTATAAAATTCTTAATTGGTGCGCCAGATACAAATAAAATACCACCAAAAATAATTAAAACTAGTAAAGCAGTTCCTAAATCTCTCTCTAATATAATTAATCCCTCAATAACCACTAAACCAGGTAAAATTAAACTAGTAGGATTTTTACCTGCGACTAGATCGATTCTTCGTAATTGAAATGCACACCAAAGAATTAATCCAAATTTAGCAAACTCAGACGGCTGTAGCGTGAAGCCAGCAATCTCTATCCAGTTCCTATTTCCATTAATATTTTTTCCTAAATTGGGAACAAATGGAAGTAGTAATATAAATATTGAAATCGTTAGGCTTACTTTGGCTAATCTTAACCAAATTGCACCTTGAACTTTAAATGCCCAATATGCTGTGGCTGCGCCAAGAATTAAGAATAAGAACTGCCTGATAAATATTGAGTAACTATTACCACTTTCCTGTAAGGATGTGACTGTTGAGGAAGATAAAACCATAGTTAGACCAAGGGCGCATAAAAATATGGTGCTCCAGATTATTAGAAAATATGGTAACTCTGGGCGGGTAAGTATTTTTGAATATTTTCTAACCGTTAAATTATTAGCCATACTAAACCTGCGCTTTCACGGCTTGAGCAAATAACTGCCCACGCTGTACGTAGGAATCAAATTGGTCCATTGAAGCACAAGCTGGAGCCAATAAAACGGTATCACCAGGCTGGGCTAATTTGATCGCAGCACTTACTACATCATTCATTAACGTTTTAGCATCACTTATTTGATTAACTCTTACCACTTCAATCTTCGGTGAGTAATCTCCAATAGCCTTCGCAATTAATTCGCGATCTTCCCCAATTAAAATAACAGCCTTAATTCTAGATGCGCATCTTTTAACTAGGTCACTCATACTTGCACCCTTTGCTAGCCCACCAGCAATCCAAATTACTTTAAAGTTTGAAAGTAATGATGCAGCGGCGGCATGTGGATTAGTTGCTTTTGAGTCATCGATCCAATTAATCTCATTCTTACTAAGTACTAATTCCATTCGATGATGGTCGGGTGAAAAATTCTTTAATCCAATTTTGATATCCTCATATTTAATGCCAATTGATAGAGCAAGTGCAGCTGCAGCTAGGGCATTTAAAACATTGTGTGGAACAGTTGGCGTTATATCTACTAGTTCAGCTATCTCATTTGCTTGGCTAGGTGAAGCAGAGAATGCGCGATCAATTAAAAGATTCTCAACAACCCCAAGTTCACCTGCATTTGGAGTATCTAGTGAGAACCACGTAATCAAATCACTAGAAGTTCTACGGGATAACTCCGAATCAGACTTATTTAGTATCACTTTATTTGAATGCTTAAGTAGTTTTAGCTTTGCTTGCGCGTAAGCCTCAAAACTACCGTGCCAATCAATATGATCTTCTGCAATATTAAGTACTGCAACAGATTCATACTTCGGCAAATTACTCCAATGGATCTGAAATGATGAAAGTTCAATCGCAAGATAATCTAATGGTTTTTTGGCGCAAACCGATGCAATCACAGTTTCTCCAACATTGCCACATGCTGCGCCGTTAATTTTTGCTGCCTTAAAAATAGATTCAACCATTTTAATTGTTGTGGTTTTGCCATTAGTACCAGTTAGCGCAATCCATTTTTGTGAAGGGGCAAGCACTTGCTTAACCTGCCAAGCAAAATCAATCTCACTTAAAATCTCAACTCCATCTGATCTAAGTTTGCTAATTACCAAGTGATCATCTCGCCAGCCAGGAGAAATAATTGCTAACTCCACTCCGCTTGGAATTTCATTCACAATATCTGCGCCAGCTTTTACTTTTTCATCAAAAAGTTTGGAATTAGCACCAAAATTAACTAAGGCCTTCTGGCAAGCCATACCCGTGACACCAGCACCAATAACTAAACAGTTTTTTCCAGCCAGTGACTGAACAAAATTCATTAAGCCACAACCCACTGGGCATAGAACAGGCCTAAACCTGCAGCAACCCCAAGGCTTGAAATAATCCAGAATCTAATAACAATTGTTACCTCACCCCAACCAATTAACTCAAAATGATGTTGTAGGGGAGCCATTTTAAATATCCGCTTACCACCAGTAATTTTAAAATATGCAACTTGAATAATTACTGATGATGTAATTAATACAAAAATAAATCCAAGCACTACTAGTAACAACTGAATCCTAAGAGTTATTGCTAGCCCTGCAAGGGCTCCGCCTAATGCTAATGAGCCAACATCTCCCATAAATATCTTCGCAGGTGAAGCGTTCCACCATAAGAAGCCACCACATGCACCAGCAAGTGCTGCTGCAAGTACTGCTAAATCAAGTGGATCACGAACTGCATAACATTTAAGCCCAGGTGAAACGGCGCAACTTTGTCCAAACTCCCAAACACCGATCAAAATAAATGCTGTAAACACCATAACTGCTGCGCCAGTAGCTAATCCATCAAGGCCATCAGTTAAATTAACCCCATTACTTGTTCCTAACACCATTAAAATTACCCAAATTATTACTAAGACAAGTCCCATCTTTATTGAAGTATCACGAACTGTTGAAAGATAAGAAGATATTGGCGTTAATCCGCTTTGGTCAGGAAATTGCAAACCTGCATATGCAAAGCCACCAGCAATAATTGCTTGTCCAAGTAGCTTTTGTTTGGCATTTAATCCAAGTGACTTTTGTTTTGCCACTTTAAGGTAATCATCTATAAAGCCCACAAAACCTAAGCCAATTATTAATGCAATAACTAAAAGGGCAGATGTAGTGATTGCAACACCGGTAATTAAATGACTAAGTCCATATCCAACTAAAACTGCTGTTATCAATACCAATCCGCCCATAGTGGGAGTACCACGCTTAACTTGGTGAGTGGTAGGTCCATCATCTCGAATAATTTGCCCATAGCCTTTTTTAGTAAGTAATTTAATTAGTAATGGAGTTGCAAAAAAAGCAAAGATGGATGCAATGGCGCCAGAAAGTAGTATTCCTCTCACGATTGCCCTCCATTCCATTTATTGGTAATTAAATCTGCAAGATCTTCAAATTTCTCAGATCGTGAAGCTTTTAGTAAAACCACATCTCCATGTGAGAAATTACTGACTAACTCTAAAACAGCATCGGTATTTGGGCAGTGATGCACCACCATATTTTTCAGATTTGATTCATTTTTAGAGAGTTTATATAGGTCAGTGCCCACACTAAGCAGATGATCTACCCCAATTTCCTCACAGTACATAGCTATTTGTCTGTGCGCCTCTTCTTCGATAGCACCTAACTCATGCATTTTTCCAAGAATTGCCCAAGATGACCCACCATTTTCTTGACTTAGTAAAACTAAAGTTTTAAGTGCAGCTTTCATACTCTCAGGATTTGCGTTGTAGTAGTCATTAATAATCTTTAAGCCATTTAACTCTTCAATCTGCATACGCCACTTACTACCAAGATCTGCAGTTGTTAGTCCGAGTGCAATTACTTCATTACTAATTCCAAGGGCAAAAGCTGCTGCTGCTGCGCCAAGTGCGTTTGGAATCTGATGCTCACCTAATAATTGAAGTGAAACTGGATTTCGCCCATTTGGAGTTACCAATTCAAAGTGGGCATAACCACCAGGTAGTTGAATGTCTGCTGCTCTAACCATTGCAGATTCACCAAAATTAATTACTTCAAGAGGTAAATTTGTAGCCATTTTTGGAGTCCAACTGTCGTAGCTGCCAAGAACAGCAGATTTTCCGGCTGACAAATTAGTAATTAATTCTGATTTAGTTTTAGCAATCGCTTCAATTGATCCAAACTCACCAATATGAGCTGAGCCAACAGCTAAAACTACGCCGACATCTGGTGAACTGACCTTAGTTAATTTTGCGATATCACCTAAGTGCCTAGCTCCCATCTCAACAATACAAAACTTTGTGCTCTCTTTACATCTTAGAAGTGTTAATGGAACACCAATCTCAGTATTAAAGTTTGCCTCAGTTGCAACACACTCACCTACTGATTTTAATATTGAATACAAAAATTCTTTTGTTGTCGTTTTACCTTGTGATCCAGTGATACCTATAACTTTCATTTCAGGAAGTCGCCCTCTTACAAATTCGGCCAGGGTTAAAAGTGCTTGACTTACATCTGCTACAACAATTGATGGTGCACTAACGGGCTTGGAAACTAATGCAAATTTAGCACCAGATTTAATTGCGTCTTCAGCAAAAGAATGACCATCAACACTTGCTCCCTCAAATGCAACAAAAAATGTTCCACTCTTTGCATTTGCAGAGTTAATTACTGGGTACTGATCGATAACTGTGTCTGCGGATAGATTCTCTAACTTACCCGAGAGAATTTTTGCCATTTCTGCGGCTGTAGTTTTTATCATTTTTTTAATGCCTGCTTTATTGAATCAGCTAGCTCTATTCGATCATCAAATGTTGTAATGATTCCATTAACTTCTTGGCCACTTTCATGTCCCTTTCCTAGAACCAATAGACAATCACCTGCAGATGCCTGTGCTACTGCAAAATCAATTGCTGCTCGGCGATCTTTAATTACAAACCCTTTATCAGCAAGATCAATTCCAGCGACCATTGCTTTAAGAATCTCATCTACAGATTCACTTCGTGGATTATCGCTTGTAAAGATTGCTTTATCACTGCCGATGAAAAGTGCTTGTCCCATTAGTGGGCGCTTTGAAATGTCTCTATCGCCACCACAACCTAGAACTGCAATCACTTTACCTTTAGTAAATTTAGCTGCTATTTCCAAAACTCTCGCTACTGCGTCAGGAGTATGCGCGTAGTCAACTAATGCAGTAAATCCTTGACCAACTTTAATCTGTTCTAATCGACCCGGCACACTCGTCAATTTTGTGATAGCAGATGAAATTTTAACTTCATCTAGTCCAGCCATACTTGCTAGAGCAACTGCTAGTAGAAGATTATCTAAATTAAATTCACCTATTAATGGAAACTTTCCGCTAATTTTCTTACCATCTTTGCTATTGATTTCTATCTCAAACCCATCATGACTTGGTTTTACTTTTTCATAATACCAATTCGCATTTTTGTTATCTCGAGATACTGTTTGGGTAGGAATAGATACTTGCTTACTAAGTTTTAATCCATATTGATCATCAATATTAATTACTGCACTTTCTGCATATTCTTTCGAAAATAGCTTTGCCTTCGCGCTAAAGTAATTATCCATATTTTTATGGTAATCCAAGTGATCCTGAGTTAGATTTGAGAATCCAACAACTTTAAACTTTGCACCTTTAACTCTTAATTGATCAAGGCCGTGACTACTGACCTCCATCACAAGGTGGCTTAAATCTTTACTCACCATCAACGCAGCTAATGCTTGTAGCTCATCTGCTTCTGGGGTAGTTCGTACGCCATCAAGTGATTGACTGCCGACTTCAACTCCTAATGTTCCAATTAATCCTGAATTTAATCCACATAATTGCCAAATCTGTTTAAGAATATTGCTAGTTGTAGTTTTTCCATTTGTACCAGTAATACCAATTGCGGTCAGTTTAGTAAATGGTTTTTCATAAACCCATGCTGATAACTCTCCTAGGATTTCACGCGGTGATGAGTGGATGAAACTTGGTATAGAAAGGTCAAGCTTTTTATCGCTTAAAACTGCTACCGCACCGTTTTGAATTGCTTGATCAACAAAATTTGCACCATGAGTTTTGGTTCCAGCTAAGGCAACAAATATGTCACCCTTTTTTACCTGAGCTGCATTAATTGCAATTCCAGAAATTTTAATATCTTTGTCAAAAATGCTTTTATCAAAAGTGGAAAGAGATTTCTGAACTACTTGTGCTGGTCTGGTGCTCATTAATCATGCTCCACTCTTTGGAGTAATTTTACTGCGCTGCTTAAGAGCTGCCTCTGTTAATGAGTAGAAAGTTTTAGTTTCAGGAGTGGGTGAAATACGCTGATTTTGCAGGACAAATCCCATAACTTTTTTAAATACCGGCCCGGCAAGCACACCGCCCCAATGCATGCCTTTTGGATCTTGAATAGTCACACTAACTACGTACTTAGGTTGATCAGCTGGTGCAAATCCAATAAATGATGCGGTGTATCCGCTGTAACACCTACAAGCGGTGTTATATCTTTCTGCCGTACCTGTTTTACCAGCAACTCGGTAACCATCAATTGCAGCAGATGGTGCTGTACCATTTTTTGAAACTACATTCTCCATCATTGCGCGCATATTTATTGCTGTCTGCTCACTTAGTACTCGAGTTGATTCATTTGCTGCAGAAGGTGTGTATTTGCCACTTTCATCAACAACACCAGCAAGAATTGAAGGTTTTACTCTAACTCCGTTATTAGCGATTGTGGCAAAGACTGAGGTGGATTGCATTGCTGTTAGTGAATAGCCCTGTCCAAATGAAATTGTAGGAAGTGATGTGCCAGACCAATCCTTAACGGGATGTAAAATACCGGCAGATTCACCAGGTAGTTTCGAGTTTGTACTCTGCCCAATTCCAAATTTAGTTAGATATTTATACAGATTATCTTTACCTAGTTTTTGGCCAATTTTAATTGAGCCAGTATTACTAGAAACCGCTAATAAACCAGTAGTTGTTAGCCTTTGCGTAGGGTGCTTTTCATGATCTCTAAATACACCATCAGAGACTTTCATTGAGTATGGAATTGTAAAGACCGTCTCAGGAGTAATTAAGCCTTCCTCCATCGCAGCTGCCACAGTAATTACCTTGCCAGTTGAACCTGGTTCATAAACCTCTTGCACTGATGGATTATTTAATTTATCTACTGTAATTGAACTAGGTATATTTGGATCAAAGGTAGGCGCACTTGCTTGTGCAAGAATTTCACCAGTTTTTGGATCCATCACAATTACTGTGCCCGATTTTGCTTTTGACGATGCAACCGCTTGGCTAATCGCGTTTTGGGCTACCCATTGAACATCACGATCAATTGTTAATCGAATACTTGTACCCGATTTTGCTTCAACTCTTATTTCTTCAGAGCCAGGAATAATATTTCCGCGACCATTCGCGTATACGTACTTTCCATTTGTGCCGGATAAGATGCTATTTAAGCTGCTTTCAAGTCCACCAGATCCAACGCCTTGATCATTTACTACTCCAATAAGTGAAGCGGTTAATTTTCCACTTGGATAATCTCGAATATAACTACGCTCTGGCACAAAGCCACCTATGCGCTTATTGAGGTCACTTTTAGTTTTAACTACTCTTGTATTGTAAGAAATAATGGCATCATTCACCTCTCGCCAAACAGATGGCTGTACATCCTTAGCTATTAAGACATAACGCTTTTGGCCAGTAAGACTTGGCAATAACTCTGCTGGATTCATCCCAAGAATTGGCGCAACCACCATTGCTGCATTAACTGGGTCATTAACAACTGTTTGATCAACTGCGATATTTATCGCTGAAATACTTCGAGCAAGCTCAATCCCATTAATATCGTAAATACCCCCTCTAGGTGCAAGTAAGGTGGCTGATTTACTTAACTCATTATCTGCTCGCTCAACATAACCCTTTGCGCGAATTGCTTGAATCTCAATTAACCTAAGCCCAAATAGTAAAAAAATTACAATTGCAATCGCTACAATCTTTCGAATTCGGTCTTGAACTAATTGTTGATGATTCATTATTTAACCACCGATAAGTCTAAAAAATGCATCTTATTTGAAGCTATCATTCCAAGATCAATTGCACTTTGCGCTAATTTATCTGGAGATGATTGGGCTGCTAGCTCACGTAAAATAGCTTCGCGCTCATCAGTGAGTACCTGTGCCTGTTGCTTTAAATCTTGTAGTACAAATGCATCCTCAGCGAGTGCTGTATTTATTACCAATAAAGCTAATAATCCAATTGTGAATATACCTACCAAGAATATTCCAAAAGTACGATCTGCTGCCACCTGACCAGTTTTCGTATCTGGTACTAATCGCAGCACTACTTGATTTGTTTTTTCTCTAACTATTTTGCGCGAGATCTCAATCGCAGGTGCTAAGTCAAATATCGCCATTAGGCAGCCACCCGCTCAATTGCTCTAAGTCTCATAGATTGCGAGCGCGGATTAATATCCTGCTCATCCTCATCAGCGCCTTGGCTGCCACTTATAAGCAACTTGTAACTAGCTGCAGAATCTGGCAACTCAACTGGTAACTGCAACGGAGTTTTAGATTTACTTACCTGCATAAAATGGTTCTTTACTATTCGGTCCTCAAGTGATTGATAGGACATAACAACAAGGCGGCCGCCGATAGTTAAAGCTGATAACGCCTCTGGAATAGCTCGCTCCAATATGGCCAGCTCTTGATTAACCTCAATTCGAAGTGCTTGAAAGGTTCGCTTTGCTGGATTACCGCCAGTGCGCCTTGCTGGTGCTGGAATTGAGTCTTTAACAATCTCAGCTAAGTCTTTGGTGGTATTAAGAGCTGCTTTATCTCTAGCCTTAATAATATTTTCAGCGATTTTGCTAGCAAACTTCTCTTCTCCATAGTTTTGTAGCAATTTAGCTAACTGACCATGGGTATAGGTGTTTAAAATTATGGCTGCTGTAGTTGGACTACTTTGATCCATTCTCATATCTAGTGGTGCTTCTTGCGAGTATGAAAATCCCCGATCCGCCTGATCTAGCTGCATAGATGAAACACCTAAATCAAAAAGAATTGCATCGGCTGCTTCTACATTGGCCTCACTAAGTGCAAGTTGGATTTGATCATAAGTAGTGTGACTAAAGGAGATTTGCTTTACATACTGAGCTAGATTTGATTTTGCGATCTCTAAGGCATTTAGATCTCTATCTATTCCAATTAATTTTAAATTCTCAAAACGCTCTAAAAATACTTTTGCATGTCCGCCTAATCCCAAAGTGGCGTCAATTAAAACTGGGTTCTTTTTATTTATGATTGCAGGGGCTAGCATGTTTATGCATTGCTCTAACGCAACTGGAATGTGTGTAACATTCGCGTTCATTGCCTCCCCCTCTTTCTCTTTTAACGTTCTTTATAACTTTTTAATTACAAGCTCTCTTACTCCTAGATATCTACTTAGGTCACCGCCACTTGACGGAGCTTTAGTTAATAACGCGCGGCACCGGGGAAGTGGCGCCGCGAATATTTAAAGTGGCGGTGGCCTAAATAGATATTTAGTTGGATTTAAAACAATCCAGGTAGTACCTCCTCTGAAACATCAGCAAAGGTTTTTTCTCGATCTGCTAGGTATTTACTCCATGCAGTTGCATCCCAAATTTCAAGGCGTGTATTCGCACCGATCACCACACAGTTTTTTTCTAAAGTTGCATAGCTACGAAGGCCAACTGGAATATTTATTCGACCCTGGTTATCTGGCACCTCATCATGAGCGCCAGCAAACATCACTCTTAAATAATCACGAGAATTTTTTTGAGTAACTGGTGCTTGTCGTAATCTTTCAGTTATTAATGCAAACTCAGCAGCAGGAAAAACATAAAGACAATTTTCTTGGCCTTTAGTTATTACTAAACCTTCTGCTAAATCTTCTCTAAATCTGGCAGGTAAAATTAATCTGCCCTTTTCATCAAGTTTTGGCTCATGGGTGCCAAGGAACATCACTTGACCTCCCCACGCTTAAGTAATAGCTCAGGTCACCACTTTACTCCCTTTTTCTCCACTTTCAACCCTATGCGCCCACTTTCCTACCCAATCCCTCCCCCATGGAATTACCTGTAGCAAGTAGGCCTATTGGGGGGCATTTGGGCATAAAAAAACCACCCATACGGGTGGTTACTTTGATCAGATTAACTACTAATTATCGTTATTTCGCCGATCCCATCGCTGCTCCAGGTTATTCCCCCAGCCTGGCTTCTTTACCCGCACGGGGTTAGAGCTGACCTTGATATTGGTAATAATTAATATCAGCCCAGTTAAGGAGATTAAAAAGGCAATTACCCCAACTACGGTTGCCTTAGCAATTAACCCGCTAATTAAAACTAAAAGCCCAACAACTAAAATACTTAATCCTAGAAGTGCTCTAGAGCCTTGGCGGGTGCGGGCCTTACCCGTAAGGGTTGAAAGTAACCGTGGATCCTCCTGCTCAAGGGCAGCCTCCATCTCGGCCAAAAGCTTACGCTCATGATCTGAAAGTGCCATATTCGCAATATAGAGCAATTAGTAAAATTTTAAAACTCAACCACTGTTATCTTCATCATCCTCGCTCACCAACCGGGCTGGCCTAAGGCTAGAGCGCCCAAATTTTTCCTTAACCAGGTCAACTGCCCTATCTACCTGCCGCCAACCACTATCGCGTTGGCCTAAAACCATCTGCTGCAGATCTTCATTTTCTACCAATGAATCCAACCCAACTCCGACTAGCCTAATTAGAGCCCGATCTAAATTAAGGGCTAAGTAAAGAGCTTTGACCACCTCAAAAATTTCTTGCGTACCAGTAGTTGGCAGATCTAAAGTCTTTGATCTTGTAATAGTTTTAAAATCAGCAAATCTAACTTTAATTGTAATTGTATTAGCCGCTAAACCTTTCTCTCGCATTCGTTCAGCAACTTTTTCAGTTAGGCGTAAATACTCTTTTAGTATCTCTTCTTGTTTATCAATATCAAAGCTAAAGGTTTCAGATGCGCTGATACTTTTTTCTATATGCTCAGTTATAACATCTCGATAATCTCTACCCCACGCAAGTTCATATAATGAAGCACCACTTGCTTGGCCCAATATTTTTATTAGAGTATTTCGAGGCGTATTGGCAATATCTGCAACAGTAAACAAACCCATCTTTGCTAGCTGCTCATTTGTTTTTGCACCTACCCCCCAAATTTGTGATGCTGCTAGTGGGTGTAAAAAATCAAGCATTTTCTCTGGATCAATCTCAAGTACGCCATTTGGTTTGCAGGCAGCAGAGGCAATTTTTGCAATAAATTTATTATGGGCAATTCCAACTGAGCAGGTAATTCCCTGCTCTTTTTCCACTCGCTTTCGAATTAAATCTGCGATATCTCTACCGCTTCCAAGCAAACGCTTAGCCCCTGTTACATCTAAAAATGCTTCATCTAGTGAAATTGGCTCCACATAAGGTGTGACATCATTAAATATCTGCATAACATCTTTTGAGACAGCTGAATACTTTTCAAGATCCGGTGTAATAAACACAGCATGTGGAGCTAAAGTTTTTGCGCGAAAAATCGGCATCGCAGAATGAATTCCATATTTCCTTGCTTCATAATTTGCTGCCGAGACAACGCCTCTAATACCGGCGCCGACAACAACTGGCTTACCTTTTAATTTTGGATTATCTCTTTCCTCAACAGATGCATAGAAAGCATCCATATCAACATGCAAGATAGTGGCGATATTTTCACTAGACACACCCCAAGATTAGTTTATCTACCTGACAGTAGGGCTTAACCTCTATCAAATGGCCAAATTAGGCTAAACGAAGTTATGGAGAAAAATGTCAGTTACTGAAATCGCATTAATCGTAGGTCGAGTGCTATTTGCTCTACTTTTCATTAGCTCTGGTGTTAATCACTTTGCACAAAACTCTGCAATGACAGCTTATGCTAAATATAAGAAAATTCCGATGGCAAAGATATCTGTTTATATAAGTGGATTGATGCTTGTTCTAGGCGGCATCTATATTGCACTGGGCTTCTATGCTGACTTAGGTGCACTTTTGCTCGCAATCTTCTTAATTCCAACTGCATTTTTAATGCATGCTTTTTGGAAAGAAAGTGATGCAACAGCTAAGTCAAATGAGAGAATTGCTTTTTTCAAGGATCTCTCCCTCGCTGGTGCTGCTTTGATTATCTTCGCTCTCCTTCGCGGTGGAGCTGATTTTGGAAGCAATGTAGGAACACTGCTTTTCTTTAGCTAATTAGTAAGAAAACCACCCATTAGAATTTTTAGTAGTGGGTGGTTTTTTCTTCCCAAAAAGTAATTATCTGTGAAAGTATCTACACATGAGCGCCACCTTAATATTCACCGCCATCGCATCTGGTGCATTTATAGGCGCAGTCTTGGGATTAATTGGAGCAGGTGGGGCGATGGTCTCAGTTCCAATCCTGCTCTACCTATTTGATTTCTCACCTCTTCATGCCACAACTGCAGCGCTAGCAGTTGTTTTTCTAGCAGCGCTAGCTGGAGTTGGCCCAAAGTTTAAAAGTAAAGATGTATTGATAAAAGAAGCTGTAACAATTTGGGCACTTGGCCTTGTTACAAATATTGGTCTAGGTTTGATAGTTACTAAAATACCTGACCTAGTAATTCTTATCGGATTTTCATTAGTGTTAATAGGAGCTGGCTACTCAATGCTTCGCGCTCCAATTAATGTTAGGCCAGAAAAGAAGATGCCTATTTGGGCTTTAATACTTCTATCACTTCTAATTGGTTGCCTGACTGGATTATTTGGCATCGGCGGTGGTTTTCTAGCAATTCCTGTTTTAGTACTTTTCTTTCATACCCCTCAAAATAAAGCAGCTGGAACATCACTTCTAATCATTGCCTTAAATTGCTTAACCGCTTTATTAGCAAAGTATGCAATTTGGAGTGAGATTAACTGGCGCTATCCGCTGATAATTGCAATCTGTGCGCTCATAATCGCTTGGGTATCTTCACGCCTTGCCCCTCAAGCACCAACTGTTCATCTAAAACGAGGCTTTGCATTTTTATTATTCGCAATAGCAGCCTTTACTATTATCAAAGAGTTATTTATTTAAGGGGGATTTATGAAGACACAACGGGCAATTGGTATGGAATTTGTTGGAAGTTTAATACTGGCATTAGCGATAGTTGGTTCAGGGCAGATGGCAGCTAATCTGACAACTGACTCTGGCCTTAGATTATTTATAAATGCGTTGGCAACTGGAATTGGTCTGGCATTTGTAATCCGATTAGGTGTAAAAACTAGCGGATCTCACTTTAATCCAGCAGTAACTTTAATCATGCTGTATCTGAAAAGAATTAAACCTAAGCTCTCACTTGGCTACATACTTGCCCAAATTACTGGTGGAGTAACGGGAGTAGCGATTGCAAACTTTATTTTTGATCAATCAGCCCTAGCCCAGTCAGCTACAGTGCGAAGTGGTTCAAACTTATTTGTTTCAGAGGTGCTGGCCACAGCAGGCTTGGTTTGGATAATTTTAAGATTTCCTAAGCGTGATGATTTAATCGCTATATATGCCCCACTATGGATATTTGGTGGGATTCTTTTCACTTCAAGTACTGCATTTGCAAATCCAGCAATTACTATCGCTCGTTCCTTTACAACATCAATAACTGGAATTGCTAACGAATCTGTTTTAGCTTTTATCACCGCCCAACTTATTGGTGCTGTGATTGGTCTAGCAGCTGCGCTGTATATTACAAATCCAAAACTCGAAGCAAATGAATAAGCCTTCAGTTATATTTGTCTGCGTACATAATGCTGGCAGATCACAAATGGCGGCTGCATTCTTAACGCATCTGACTCTAGGTAAGGTTGAAGTTAGATCAGCTGGCTCTGCTCCTGCTGACTCAATTAATCCTGCGGTAGTTGAGGCATTAAAAGAGGTTGGCATAGATATCTCAAATGAAATACCAAAAGTTCTTACAACATCCGCAGTTGAACAATCAGATGTTGTGATAACCATGGGATGTGGGGATGCTTGTCCATTTTTTCCTGGTAAGCGATATTTAGATTGGGTACTACCCGATCCTGCTGGGCAAGGTGTGGCAGATGTTAGACCAATTCGAGACCAAATAAAAAAACTAGTTGAGGAATTAATTCCTACTTTATTTGAATCTAATTAACAGTACCTCTACCTGACTCTATCCACTCCATAATTCCACCTGTTAAGTTGTAAACATTAGTTACACCAATTTGATCCAATACTTCAGATGCGAGTACTGATCTCTTACCGGACCTACAGTAAACTGCATAACTTTTTGACTTATCCAGCGCACTCACATCAGCGGTGAAATAATCACCTTGAACATCAATATTAAGCGCCTCTTGGATATGACTTTGGCTAAATTCATCAAAGGTTCGAACATCAAGTAGGACAACATCTTTTTCTGTTATTTTTTCCGCAAAAGTTGATGCATCTAGATTTATCATTAGAAGGTAATCTTATCGTTATGAAACTTGCAATCGAGTCCTTCGGAACGGGTGAGCCATTAGTGCTCATTCACGGTATGGGTTCTGCAGCCACAGCATGGAAGCCAATAATTGGTGATCTAAAGAATAAATTTAAGGTTGTTACCGTTGATTTACCAGGCCACGGCAGGACCGCTTTTTCGCCGGTTCAGCCGATGGATCCAACCTCACTAGCGCAACTTGTTATGAAGAATTTAAATAGTTTAGGAATAGATAAATTTCATCTAGTTGGTAATTCACTTGGTGGTTGGATTTGCCTTGAGATAGCAGCAAGTAATCCAGAAATTGTTAAAAGCATCACCGCACTTGCCCCAGCTGGATTATGGCTAACACCTTTCACATCAAGATATCCAGGTGAGGTGGCACTTCGCTTTATGGCAAGTGGAGTAGAAAAGGTTGCACCATCTGCCTTAAATTATACTTGGGCAAAAAAAATGGGATTTGAAACAGTCTCACCTCGTTGGCGCGAGTTAAGTTATGAACTCTGCCTTGATGCTACAACTGCGATGGCAAATTCAACTGGATACTTTCCAGCCTGGGATGCACTACTTGGAAAAAGATTTGATAAGCAAATTACAACTTCGATTCCAATTACAATAATTTTTGGCGATAGTGATCACACACTTCCCCAAAAAACCTGTCAAGAACGATCATTAGCTCCTACTCATGCAAAGTGGGTTGTGTTACCACAAACCGGTCATGTGCCTATGTGGGATAGCCCAAATGAGGTTTTATCTGAAATTATGGCAACTACTGGAGTAAGCAAATGATCACTGTTATATATTTTTGGCAGATTAAAAAAGTATTCCTACCAGTTGCAATACTTTTCATGGCTATTCATAAATTTGCACTTAAGAGATTGCCCGGTGTTTCATTTGTAAAACTATTAGGGACAGGAAAAGGTGAGAGTTTTACACCAAAGGACGCTGACCCATATCGCTGGGGTGCTTTAGTTACAATCCAAAAAGATAACTTAGATAATCTAGACAAATCTAAAGTAATTATAGGTTGGCAAAAAATTGCAAAAAAAGAGTATCGAGCAATTTTAAAACCTATCTCTGTGCATGGCCTATGGTCGGGTAAACAACCATTTGAGGTTGAAAAATTTGATTGGAATGGAAAAATTGCCGCGATCACGCGAGCACGGATTGTTTGGCGAAAAAACTTAATTTTTTGGCGAGCTGTGCCGCCAGTAACAATTAGTCTGCATCAATCCCCTGGCTTAATAAATGCAATTGGAATTGGGGAAGCACCTATCGGGCTACAGGGGACATTTTCTTTGTGGGAAAGCGCTGCTCAGCTGAGAGATTTTGCCTATAAGGGTCAGGCTCACACCCAGGCAATAAAAGCGACGGAAGAGAATAAGTGGTACTCAGAGGAGCTATTTTCTCGATTTGCAGTTGTGCAAGAGCGAGGCGGGCTTAAGTAATACGGCACAATTACCCCATGTCGTTGCGCCAGTTTTATCCAAAACGAAATAGTCGTCACCAAGTTTCATCATGGAAAATGGCAATACTCTATATAACAATTGCAATTGCTATTTTACTTCAAATTTCTTATCCATTAATTGACGGTGAATCTCTAAGAATTGTCACAATTGCAACTGTCTACTGGGCTGCTGCTGCAATGTGCATACACGCTGTACTCGCATATGGAATTAAATACGCATCAATTTTTGTATCTACAACATTTACATATGCATTAATTGTTGAGCAGATTGGCAGTAAAACAGGGTGGCCGTTTGGAAATTATGAATACTCTGGCACTTTAGGTTATCAAATATATGGAGTACCACTAGTGGTTCCATTCGCATGGGTAATGATCGCTCACCCATTACTGATTGCTGCACGAAAGATAACCAAAAATTGGGTATTTCTTTATGGTGGCTTAGCGATGATGGCTTGGGATCTATTTCTAGATCCACAAATGGTTGCAGCTGAAAGATGGCTATGGGATTTTTCTGGCTCACATGTACCATTCCAACCGGAAATCCCACTATCAAATATGTTTGGGTGGCTTCTAACTGGCATGGGTTTGATGGCAATTTTAAATAAGTTTTTACAAGTAGATCGACGAAAGACTAAAACCTCTACCTTAGTGCCAGATTTATTTCTTTTTTGGACTTTATTTTCAGGAATAGTTGGAAATATTTTCTTTTTTGATAGACCAGGAGTTGCGCTATTTGGTGGTGTGGTATTTGGATTAGTTCTAATTCCTTATGTGTTTGTTTTACGTTTTGGTCCACCAGCTAACGATTAATGGAAATATCTCTGGCATTATCATGCCTAGCATTAGCACTTGTAATTCTAAATAGCCTAACAATTAGAGTTGTCAGAAATCAGCCTAAAAAGGTCAGTGAATCTGTATCAATTCTAATCCCAATGCGCAATGAAGAAAAAAATGTAGCTAATTGCGTTAACTCACTGATTTCACAAACTGGCCTAGAGGATTTTGAAATATTAGTGCTAGATGACTGTTCAACAGATCAAACTATGAAGGAATTATCTAGGTTTTCAGATATTAAGCTGTTAAGTGGTAAATCACTACCCGATGGATGGCTAGGCAAATTATGGGCATTAGAACAATTAGTAGCTGCAAGTGATGGTAAATATTTAGTCTTCATTGATGCTGATGTAAGACTTACTGAACATGCAGTTGCTTCAGCAATTAAGCAAATGCGGGATTGGGATTTTATTTCTGCTTATCCTAAACAGATAACTAGTGGATTTATACAAAGGTTATTCCAGCCACTTCTTCAATGGTCTTGGCTAGCTTCTGTACCATTAAAAATTAGCGAAAAATTTTCTATCAAATCGATGGCGGTAGCAAACGGCCAGTTCCTTATTATTAAAAGAGATGCTTATTTAAAATCAGGCGGCTTTGAAGCAATAAAGTCTGAGGTATTAGATGATTTAATGATGGCTAAACAATTACTTAACTCTGGCTTTAAAGGTGGAGTTGCCGAAGCAAGTAATGTAGCAACTTGCCAAATGTATGACTCATCTATGCAACTGATTAAAGGTTACCAAAAATCACTTTGGCGAGCATTTGGTTCACCTCTGGGAAGTATCACAGCTGTAGCGCTTCTATTTGTAACTGGAGTTCTACCCTTTATTTCGACCCTATTTGGCTCAGAGATTGGGTTAATCTCATTTGGCTTAATATTACTTAGCAGAATTATTTCTTCAGTTAGAACAAATACTCCACCGAATACAGCTCTTCTGCATCCAATCGCAATATTATTTTTAATTGGTTTAATCGCCTATTCATGGTTTGGTAAACTTACAAAAACTTTAACTTGGCGAGATCGGCCGGTTATATAAATGGCAAATATTGTAATAATTGGTGCAGGTATAGGTGGAATGAGTGCAGCAGCGCGACTTGCTAAAGCCGGACATGAAGTCACAATTTATGAAAATAGTGATCGCTCCGGTGGTAAGTGTAGAACTGAATGGTTTGGTGACTATGCATTTGATACTGGTCCATCACTATTAACACTCCCAGCTGTCTACCGTGACTTATTTCTTAAAACTGGTAAACGTATAGAGCATGTTTTAAATATCAAGCCAGTTGATCCTGCATTTAATTATCATTTTTCAGATGGGAGTTCAGTCTTATTCCCAAATCTATCGAACCCAAATACTTATAATGAAATTGAAAAATCATATGGCCTAGTAGCCAGTAATCAATGGAAAGAGTTAATAGATAGAGCAGAGCGAATGTGGGAGGTATCTCGTGAACCTTTTATCGAATCAGAACTAAACTCAATTTTCTCACTTTTAAAACGGAAAAACTTACTCCGTGATATTAAAGAGATTGCTCCATTTACCTCTCTTCGTAAATTAAGTGAGAAACTAAAACTAGATCCTCATCTACAAATGATCGTAGATCGCTATGCCACCTATACGGGCAGTGATCCACGAAGTGCACCCGCAGTACTGCTTACTATCGCATTTGTAGAAAGCACATTTGGTGCCTGGCATATTGAAGGTGGAGTCGGCCAACTCTCTACAGCACTAGAGCAGCGTTGTTCGGATTTGGGAGTTAATTTTAAGTTTAATACTTTAGTCTCACAGATATTAGTAAATAATAATCAGGCTACTGGGATTAAAACTAGTGATGGAAAAGAGTTTAAAGCCGATTTAGTGGTTGCTAACTCTGATGCTGAATATATTTACAATAAATTGCTAGCTAATAACGTTAATGCAGCACGAAGTGAAAGGCGAAAGCTCAAATTCGCTACTAAATCTCTATCTGGATTTTCGCTTCTACTTGGCCTAGATAATTCAATGGGGAAAGCTGTTCCAATC
>OFQP01000001.1_pt1 | contig 90319 bp, 84 predicted proteins | sample 1542771 | NCBI WGS metagenome assembly OFQP01 (sample SAMN05442509, study PRJEB24371) | freshwater metagenome | isolation source: Freshwater Lake | place: Canada: Niagara | collected 2012-08-09 | reverse complement strand
TATAAACCAGGGCAACGTGTATTTGTCCCAGGCGCTCGTTGCTTTGGCGATGCAAAAGGTTTATTTGGGGGCGCAGCATCGCGCGTGGTAGTGCCAGCGAGTCGAGTCATTGGGGTTGGTAGCAAATTAGGCCCAGAGGCGGTCCTCTTTGCACTCGCCGCAACCGCTCATCACGTCACCGCATCGGAAGGAAGTCAGCAGCCTGATTTGATTATTGGTCATGGCGTTCTGGGACGATTAATTGCGCGCATTGCAGTACTTGCTGGCAAGAGCCCCGTGGTTTGGGAGGTCGATGCTGATCGCCGCACTGGAGCAATTGGCTATGAAGTGATTGATCCAAAAGCAGATCAGAAGCGCTATTACAAAACGATTGTGGATGTGAGCGGTGACGCTTCATTACTAGATACCTTGATTTCATGTTTGGCTCCTGGCGGTGAGATTGTCTTGGCCGGTTTTTATGACGCACCAATGACTTTCTCATTCCCGCAGGCGTTTATGCGTGAAGCACGGATTCGTGTAGCAGCCCAATGGCAACCAAAAGATTTGCTCGCAGTGAAGAACTTAGCCGAGTCTGGTCGTTTATCGCTTGATGGTTTGATTACCCATCATGCATCACCGCATCAAGCTGATCAGGCATACCGCCAAGCATTTAGTGACAAAGATTGTTTAAAGATGGTCTTAGATTGGAGAACCCTGCAATGAGTCCAGCAACCGCAAAACTAGAAGGTGTACCAGCAGAAGCAACGGTGCAATTCATGAACCTCAAGAAAGAGGCTGCAATGGAACCAGATCCAGTCCATAAGGGACCGGTGACCAAAGAAACACAGATCATTGCTATTTATGGCAAAGGCGGAATTGGTAAAAGTTTTACCCTAGCAAACTTGTCCTACATGATGGCTCAACAAGGTAAGAAGGTTCTCTTGATTGGCTGTGATCCAAAGAGCGATACAACCTCATTGCTATTTGGTGGTAAGGCATGCCCAACCATCATTGAGACCTCCTCCAAGAAAAAACTTTCTGGTGACTCTGTTTCGATTGGCGATGTGTGCTTTAAACGCGATGGTGTATTTGCGATGGAATTGGGTGGCCCAGAAGTAGGACGCGGCTGCGGTGGTCGCGGAATTATTCATGGTTTTGAGACCCTTGAAAAACTCGGCTTTCATGATTGGGGTTTTGATTACGTTCTCTTGGATTTCTTAGGCGACGTGGTCTGCGGCGGATTTGGTTTGCCAATTGCACGGGATATGTGCCAGAAGGTTATCGTGGTTGCTAGCAATGATTTGCAATCACTCTATGTGGCCAATAATGTTTGCTCTGCAGTTGAGTACTTCCGCAAACTCGGGGGTAACGTTGGCGTTGCTGGCATGGTGATTAATAAAGATGACAGCACGGGCGAAGCACAGGCTTTTGCAGAGCGTGCTGGTATTCCGGTCTTAGCAGCAATTCCAGCACACGACGATATTCGTCGCAAGAGTGCCAGTTACGAAATTATTGGACGCCCTGGAACACAGTGGGGCCCACTTTTTGAAGAGTTGGCGAAGAATGTTGCTGAAGCACCCCCAATGCGTCCAAAGCCACTAAGTCAAGATGATTTACTAGGACTATTCTCAGCCGACATCACAGGGCGTGATTATGTGCTTGAGCCCGCAACGACAGTTGACATGATGGGCAAAGACACAGTGATTAAGAAGAGCTTAGAAGTGGTTTACGACAAAGTTTAAAACAGATGACCAAGCCAATCATCCCCATCGTCCCAGAGCAATTGGTGGCCGACCCATCCAAAGGGGATGGTATGGGTTGTCATGCTGGTGAGAAACAAATGATGGCTGCCGCAAAGTCGGCTGGCAAAGGAGAAGTATTACAGCGTTATGCGCAAGACTATCCAAAGGGTCCGCATGATCAACCACAAAGTATGTGTCCTGCGTTTGGTTCACTCCGTGTTGGTTTGCGTATGCGTCGTACTGCAACGATTTTGTCAGGCTCGGCATGCTGTGTCTATGGCTTAACCTTTACCTCTCATTTTTATGGTGCACGCCGCAGTGTTGGTTATGTACCGTTTAATTCTGAGACCCTGGTAACAGGAAAATTATTTGAAGATATTCGGGACTCGGTGCATGAGCAAGCGGATCCTGAAAAATATGATGCTATTGTGATCATTAATTTATGTGTACCGACTGCCAGTGGTGTCCCACTGCAATTGTTACCAAAAGAAATTAATGGCGTTCGCATTATTGGCATTGATGTTCCAGGCTTTGGTGTACCAACTCATGCAGAAGCCAAAGATGTCTTAGCGGGCGCTATGTTGCAATATGCACGCAATGAGATTATGGCTGGCCCAGTGCAGGCCCCACGCACCGGAGTGCAAAGCAAACCCACCATCACTCTATTGGGTGAGATGTTCCCAGCCGATCCTGCAGTGATTGGTTCGATGATCGAGCCGATGGGTTTGGCTGTGGGCGCAACTGTACCTACGAGAGAGTGGCGCGAGTTATATCAAGCCTTGGATTGTAAAGTGGTTGCAGCAATCCATCCTTTTTACACCGCTAGTATTCGTGAGTTTGAAGCAGCAGGCCGTTCGATTGTCGGTTCTGCACCAGTCGGTTACGAAGGCACGGCTGCATGGTTAGAAGCCATTGGTAAAGCAACCAATACTCCACAAGAAAAAATTAATGCCGCTAAGCATAAGATACTTCCTGCCATTAAAGCAGTGCTTGGGGCAACTCCTATTAAAGGACGTATTACCTTAAGTGGCTACGAAGGATCTGAACTCTTGGTTGCTCGTCTTTTAATTGAGAGTGGCGCAGATGTCCGTTATGTGGGTTCAGCATGTCCTCGTACGGTTTGGAGTGATGCAGATCGTCAATGGTTGGAAGCAAAGGGCGTGCAGGTTCAGTTCCGCGCATCGCTTGAGCAAGACTTGGCTGCGATGGCAGAGTTTCAGCCTGATCTCGCAATTGGTACAACACCTGTTGTGCAGGCAGCCAAGCAGGCATCTATTCCTAGTTTGTATTTCACAAATCTTATTTCGGCAAGACCGCTGATGGGTCCCGCAGGAGCTGGCTCATTGGCGCAAGTAATTAATGCGGCGATTGGTAATCAAGCACGCTTTGATGAGATGAAGGCTTTCTTTGGGGATGTAGGCGCTGCTCACAATGCAGGTGTTTGGGAAAGTATTCCAAAAGATCGCCCTGAGTTTAAGGCCGAGACCCGTCGCAAACTAGAAAAAGCAATTAAGAAGCGCAAAGCCGAGGAGATGATCTGATGTATGTGATTGATCACGATCGTGCTGGCGGCTACTGGGGAGCTGTGTATGTCTTTACAGCTATCAAGGGATTGCAGGTGGTCATTGACGGCCCGGTTGGTTGTGAGAACTTACCAGTTACTTCGGTCTTGCATTACACCGATGCGTTGCCTCCCCATGAGTTACCGATTGTGGTGACTGGCTTAGCTGAAGAGCAATTAGGTCGTGAGGGAACTGAAGGTTCGATGAAGCGTGCGCATGCAACCCTTGATCCTGATTTACCTGCCGTGGTGGTGACCGGATCGATTGCCGAGATGATTGGTGGTGGCGTTACTCCGGAAGGAACCGCTATTGCCCGCTTCTTGCCTAGAACAATTGATGAAGATCAGTGGCAGTGCGCAAATCGTGCCATGTATTGGTTGTGGTCTGAGTATGGCGTGAAGAATGTGCCCGAGCGTAAACCTCTCAAAGAAGGTGAAAAGCCCCGTGTCAATATTATTGGACCGGCTTATGGGACCTTCAATATGCCTAGTGACTTGGCTGAGATCCGTCGTTTGGTTCAAGGCATTGGTGCCGAAATTAATATGGTATTTCCATTAGGAAGCCATTTGGCAGACGTCTCTCGTTTGGTGGAGGCAGATGTTAATATTTGTATGTACCGTGAGTTTGGGCGCATGCTGTGCGAAGCGCTTGAACGGCCATACCTTCAGGCACCAATTGGGCTACATAGCACCACGAAGTTCTTACGTAAATTAGGTGAATTGCTTGATTTAGATCCCGAGCCATTTATTGAGCGCGAGAAGCACACCACGATTAAACCAATTTGGGATCTCTGGCGCTCTGTGACTCAGGATTTCTTTGGGACCGCCAATTTTGCAGTGGTGGCCAACGAGACCTATACCCGTGGTATTCAGAACTTCTTTGAAACTGAAATGGGTCTGCCATGCAGCTTTGCGGTCTCGCGTAAACCCGGTGAGAAGACTGATAGCGAATCTATTCGCAAGCTCGTAAAAGAAAAATCGCCCTTGGTGCTGTTTGGTAGTTACAACGAGCGCATGTATATGGCTGAAGCAGGTAGTAAGGGAATGTATATTCCAGCCTCTTTTCCGGGTGCAGTGATTCGTCGTCATACCGGTACTCCATTTATGGGCTATGCCGGCGCAACCTATTTAATCCAAGAGTTTTGTAATGGACTCTTTGATGCTTTATTCCATATCTTGCCTTTGGCAACCGATATGGATAAGGTCGATTCCACCTTGGCTCGTAGCAAAGCAGCCAACTCCTTCCAATGGGATGGGGATGCTCAAACGATGGTGGCGAACTATGTTCAGAAGCAACCGGTCTTAGTGCAAATCTCAGCCGCTAAACAATTACGTGATCGCGTAGAGCGCGATACCGAATCATCCGGTGAAGAGCGGGTAACTGTAGAACGTGTCCGCATCTCATGCCCTGAAATTGTGGAAGAGAAGACTCAAACCCCTATTACGGAGAAAGTATGAGTATGACTACTTCCTCCCAAACCGAATATGGCAGTTTGCTGCCATATGCCCTTGTCGCGCGGGCTTTGCGCGGTGCTAGCCGAAAGGCTAATTTTGAAGGAGGGATCTCGAATGAGTGATCACAGAGGCTCTATTTCTGGTCTTACCGACGACGAGGCGAAAGAATTTCACCAGTTTTATGTCCAAGGTTTGGTCGGGTTTACTGCAATAGCGGTCATTGCGCACATTTTGGTGTGGGCATGGCGTCCTTGGTTCCACTGAAATAGGAAGTAACAACGTAAAGGCAATGATATGAAAGATATCCATTTAGAAAACACAATGCAGGAGATAGTTAAGAACGATTCAATCACGTTTAGGACGATCTTCGTCTTGTGTTTTGTGGTGTGTTTTGTGCTTGCGCTCTTTACAGCGTTCTTACCTGGTAAGTGGAGCTCCTGGCTTCCAGGAGCCGAGGAGAAGTCAATGATCGACGGCGTAAGGTCAGCTGTTTATAGCTTTATGTCGTACTTAACTTAGGAGAAATACCATGTGGAGAATTTGGAAACTATATGACCCATTAAGGGCTATGGCAATTCAAGGAATCTTCCTGTTTGGTTTGGCAGCAATGATTCATTTAATTCTGCTAAGCACAGTGCGTTTTAATTGGCTCGATGGTTTAAGTCAAGCTGAGTACGTTAAACAAACTGGTAATAGTGGAGCAGCAAAACCACCAGCAGCACCAGCAAAGTAGTGTGCAGGATGAAAACCATGGTAGATAAGACTTGAAATTTAATCGAGCCTTATCTACCAATTTATGGAAGGAATAAAAAATGGCCATGCTCAGTTTTGAGAGAAAGTACCGAGTCAGAGGGGGAACTCTTGTTGGTGGAGATCTATTTGATTTTTGGGTAGGCCCTTTTTACGTCGGATTTTTTGGTATTACGACGATCTTCTTTTCCTTCTTAGGAACAGCATTAATTCTATGGGGAGCCTCACAAGGGACCACATGGAACCTGTGGCAAATTAATATTGCGCCACCAGACCTCAAATATGGGCTTGGGGCAGCGCCTTTAATGGAAGGTGGCTTGTGGCAACTAATTACGATCTGCGCTCTGGGAGCGTTTGGATCTTGGGCTTTACGTGAAGTCGAAATCTGTCGCAAATTAGGAATGGGTTTTCATGTGCCGGTTGCCTTTTCGATGGCAATCTTTGCCTATTTCACACTAGTAGTAATTCGTCCAGTGTTAATGGGTGCATGGGGACATGGATTCCCATATGGCATCCTGAGTCACCTCGACTGGGTCTCGAATGTGGGTTATCAATATCTACACTTTCATTACAACCCAGCACACATGATTGCGATTACCTTATTTTTTACAACTACCTTGGCACTCGCAATGCACGGTGGCTTGGTTTTATCTTCCACTAATCCGCAAAAGGGCGAGTTTGTTAAAACCCCTGAGCATGAAGATACTTTTTTTAGAGATTTAATTGGTTATTCAGTAGGGACCCTAGGGATTCATCGTTTAGGTTTGTTCTTGGCATTAGCAGCAGTATTTTGGAGTGCAGTGTGCATTGTGATTAGTGGACCATTTTGGACTCGTGGCTGGCCGGAGTGGTGGGGTTGGTGGTTAAACCTCCCTATTTGGTCATAAGAATAAGAATCGAGGAAATCAATCATGGACTATCAAAATTTATTTACTCAGGTTCAAGTCGTTGCCGAACCACATCATGGATCGCATCTAAACCCTAGAAAAGATGAGCGCGAGCGTATTGGCCAACCATTCTTGGTACATCTCTTTGGTAGGTTAGGAAATGCGCAAATTGGACCAGTCTATTTAGGAACAATCGGGATTGCCTCCTTATTTTTTGGCATGATTGGTTTTCAGATTATTGGCTGGAATATGCTGTCTTCAGTTAACTGGGATCCGATTCAGTTTATTCGCCAACTCTTTTGGTTATCGCTGGATCCGCCTTTACCAAAACATGGCTTAAGTTTGAATATGCCTCTTTCTGAGGGTGGCTGGTGGATGATGGCTGGTGCATTCTTAACAGCCTCGATCTTGTTGTGGTGGTGGAGAACGTATCGACGTGCGATTGCATTAGGCATGGGAACACATATCGCCTGGGCATTCTTAGCAGCTATTTGGTTATTTTTAGTACTCGGATTCTTTCGCCCACTCTTAGTGGGAAGTTGGAGTGAGGGCGTTCCCTTTGGGATCTTCTCGCACTTGGATTGGACCGCCGCATTCTCATTACGTTACGGTAATTTGTTCTATAACCCATTCCATATGTTATCGATTGTCTTCCTCTATGGTTCGGCACTCTTATTTGCCATGCACGGTGCCACTATCTTGGCAGTCGGTCGATATGGTGGAGAGCGTGAGATTGAGCAAATTGTGGATCGGGGAACCGCATCAGAGCGCGCTGGCTTATTTTGGAGATGGACCATGGGCTTTAATGCCACGATGGAATCCATTCACCGTTGGGCTTGGTGGTTTGCAGTCCTCGTCCCATTAACAGGTGGTATCGGAATTTTATTAACAGGCACCGTGGTTGATAACTGGTATCTGTGGGCAGTCAAGCATGGTGTTGCACCTGCTTACCCGGATGTTTATAGCATCCCCACAGTCGATCCGTCAGCGACCTTTGTGCCACCACCACCTGTTGCGAAATAAGGAGCACGACATGAACTCGATCAAACGTGTGTTGAGCCTCGTTGCTCTCGCGGGCGCGACTCTGATCTTATCTGCCTGCGAAAGACCTCCTATAGAGTCAGTGCAAAATGGCTTTAGAGGAACTGGGATGGCATCTGTCTATAACCCACGGACTCTGGCGGCTGAAGCAGAAAAGAATGCGGTGCCTGCCTCGATTCCAGCTTCCGCTGATGGACCTAAAGCAGGAGCGGTCTATAAAAATGTTCAGGTTCTTGGTAATTTAAGTGTGGCGCAATTTACAAGTTTTATGGTGGCGATGACCAGCTGGATTGCACCTGAGCAGGGTTGTGCGTATTGCCATAACGTGGCTAATTTTGCTGAAGAGGGCATGTATACCAAAACTGTTTCTCGTAAGATGATTCAGATGACCCAGCGTATTAATGTGGAATGGAAGTCCCATGTGGCAGAGACTGGTGTTACGTGCTACACCTGCCATCGTGGTAACAATATTCCACAAAACGTCTGGTTTACTGACCCTGCTAAACCTCAGGGTAGTGGGTTCTTAAGTGGTAAGAATGGTCAAAATACGCCATCACCATCGGTTGGATTAAGCGATCTTCCTTACGATCCCTTTACGCCCTATTTGTTAAAAGCAGAGAACATTCGCATGAATGGCCCAACGGCATTACCAACTGGTAATAAGAACAGCATTCAAGATACGGAGAAGGTCTTTGGCTTGATGGTACATATGTCAACTTCACTTGGCGTAAATTGTGCGTACTGTCATAACACCCGAGCGATGCCTGAGTGGTCACAAAGCCCACCGCAACGCATGACTGCTTGGTATGGCATTCGTATGGTCCGAGATCTTAACAATAACTATATGGTGCCGCTGACCAGCGTATTCCCAGCACATCGATTGGGGCCTGAAGGAGATGTTCTAAAAAATAATTGCGCAACCTGTCACCAAGGGGCATATGAACCACTGTATGGTGTATCGATGCTCAAAGACTATCCTTTCTTAACTGGCACACCGGCACCGCGTGCGGCACCAAAGTCAGATGAGAAAAAAACATTAACGATGAAGTGAAGATGATATAAGCGGTAATTAATGGCGTCCTCGTGGCGCTATTTTTTTCTCAACACAAATATATGCTCAAACGTACATACTTTCCTAGTGATGATCGGCCTATTGCGGTAGTCATTGGCAGCGGCTTTGGCGGTTTAGCAGCAGCTATTCGGTTGTCCCATAAAGGCTACCGCGTGAAGATCTTAGAGAAGCTGGATAAACCTGGCGGGCGCGCTTATGTGTATCAGCGCGATGGTTATACCTTTGATGCTGGCCCAACCATTATTACAGCACCATTTCTGTTAAAAGAGCTCTGGGAGTTGTGCGGTGAAAAACTAGAGACCGATGTTGATTTGCGCTTGATGGATCCCTTCTACCGAATTCGTTTTGACGACGGCACTCACTTTGATTACACCGGGGATTTGCAGCGCATGCGCGAAGAGGTTGCCAAGTTCAGCCCTTCCGATTTACCAGGTTACGATCGCTTTTTAGCAGAGGCTGAGAAGTGCTATCAGCTGGGCTTTGAAGAGCTTAGTCATGTTGCGTTTGATTCCTTAAGCGACGTTGCAGAAGCGCTTCCTTCTATGATTAAGATGAAGGCATGGGAAAGTATTTATACCTTAGTAGCGCGCCATCTAAAGAATGACAAATTACGTCAAGTGATGAGTTTTCATCCGCTCTTGATCGGTGGTAATCCATTCTCGGTCACAGCCGTGTATTCACTGATTAATTCTTTAGAACGCAAACATGGAGTCTTCTCTGCCATGGGAGGAACCGGTGCTTTGATCAAAGGCTTAGTTCGTCTATTGGGTGATTTGGGTGTAAGTGTGCAATGTAATACTGAAGTAAAACGAATTGAAGTTCGTGACGGCAAAGCGGTTGGGGTCAGCCTAGCGGATGGCGATTTTGTGCCAGCCGATATTGTGGTGTCAAATGCCGATGCTGCATGGACCTACCAGAAACTGATTGAGCCACAACACCGAAGAGTTTGGACTGATAAAAAAGTAGAGCGTAGCAAGTACTCGATGAGCTTATTTGTTTGGTACTTTGGTACCAATCGCCAATATCACGATGTACCCCATCATATGATTTTATTGGGTAAGCGTTATCGGGAGTTGCTAACGGATATCTTTAAGCGTAAAGTCCTAGCCGAAGACTTTAGTTTGTATTTGCATCGACCTACAGCAACCGATCCGAGTTTGGCTCCGGATGGGCACGATACTTTCTACGTACTTGCACCAGTCCCTAATTTAGATAGTGGTACAAACTGGCAAGAACAGGCGGAGCCTTATCGACAAGCCATCGCACAGTATTTGGATCAATCGGTATTGCCAGGTTTACAAGATCATGTGACCACCTCTTTCTTAATGACCCCGCAAGATTTTCAGGATCGACTGTTATCGGTAAAGGGCGCAGCCTTCGGTTTTGAACCATTGCTCCTACAAAGTGCGTGGTTTAGGCCTCATAACCGTAGTGAGGATGTAAAAGGTTTATACATGGTCGGTGCGGGCACACATCCTGGGGCAGGGATACCAGGCGTCTTGTCGTCTGCTAAGGCTTTGATGTCCGTTGTTCCACACCCAGTCAACGTTGCGACAGGATATGCCAAATGAATCGTAGCTCAAACCACTTTGACGATGATTTAAATCAATGCGTGGAGACCATGCGTGACGGCTCAAAATCCTTCTTTGCCGCTTCGCGTGTCCTCCCAAGTCGCGTGCGTGATCCTGCTACCGCTCTATATGCCTTTTGCCGAATCACCGACGACATTGCCGATGCGGCCGATGCTACTGCGGAATCTATCCATACCCTGCAAGAACGACTTACTGCGATTTATGCAGGACATCCGGGCGATATTCCTGCGGATCGGGCACTTTCCGAAGTGGTCAGGGCATTTGATATTCCAAAAGAATTACCCCTTGCCTTAATTGAGGGCTATGAGTGGGATACGCAATACCGGACTTATGAGACCTTTGATGATCTATTGGATTACTGCGCACGTGTTGCCGGTACTGTTGGCGCCATGATGTGTTTAATTATGGGTAAACGCGAACCAGAGACCTTAGCGCGCGCATGCGATCTTGGTTTAGCCATGCAATTAACAAATATTGCCCGCGACGTGGGTGAAGATGCATTAAATGGCCGTATCTATCTTCCCTTGCAGTGGCTAAGAGAAGAGGGCATTAACAAAGAAGAGTGGTTACAAAATCCTCAATTTAATGAATCTCTTTCTAGAGTAGTGGCACGATTATTAAAAGAGGCAGATCTGCTTTATAAACAGGCCGAGATTGGTATTAGTGATTTGCCATGGGATTGCCGACCTGCGATACAGGCGGCGCGTTTGATTTACGCCGAGATCGGTCGTGAGCTAGAACGTTTAAATCTTGATTCTGTGTCGGTACGCGCCGTGGTCTCGAAGCAGCGTAAATTAGTTCTGCTAACACACGCAGCCTCGGCGATCATTGCTAAGTTCTCGAGTCGCCGCATGGCAAAAGAGGCCCATCGCTCGATTCAGTTTTTGATTGATGCAGTCAGCAAAACAACGCATATTCGTCACTACGGTGGAACTATCTATGAGCGACTAACGTGGGTAGTTGATCTACTGGAGCGTGTTGAGGAACGCAAGCGCGAAGCGGAACTCAGCGTTGAGGACCGGTTTCAGGCTGGAGGCTTTGGCTGAAAAGGGCTTGACATTTCATGAAATTTCTTGAATAATCAAGATAATTCTTGAAAGTGTAGATAATGCCCAATCAGCAACTTAGTAAATTCTCGTCTCAGGCTAGCCCTGAAATCCTCAATGCCATGAAGGAGCTTGCACAGCGTGAGGGTAGAAAAATGCATTCTATTTTGGATGAGGCTCTCAGTGATTATCTCGTTAAGAAGGGCGTTCTAAAGTCCAAAGGTAATGCCATGAATCATTTTGCCCAGAGCTTAAATCAATTTGATGCGCTTTATCAAAAGCTAGCAAAGTAAGTTTTTCAGTCAATGTCTCGTTATTTAACGACACACGATGTCGAGGTGATGCATCATGTCCTGATCGAGCGATACGGTGGTTCGCTCGGGCTTCGTGATTTAGGCCTGCTGGAAGCAGCCGTTTTTCGTCCACAGTCTGGCTATTATGCAGATACGCTTTTGCAAGGAGCGGCATTATTTGAGAGTTTGATTATTAATCATCCATTTATTGATGGAAATAAGAGGATTGCTTTTGCCGCAATGGACGTATTTTTAAGAATGAATGGTTATCAATTAATGGTTGATTCAAATAGAATCTATTCCAAAATCATGGATCTGTTTAAACAAAAGCAAATGGATATAGAACATATTCATGCATGGCTTTTAGAGATTAGTCAAACAAGTTAATTTATTTCACCCTTGGCATCCGCCATGGCAACATAAATTGCACTGCCCACGAAGATAATCTAGGTATATCTAAGGTTTCATGAAAGGATGTCACACGCTCGCCAAGGAGTTCACTGCTGAGTACGGAGCGGGCATAAAAGGGCGTATCTTCGAGAGTATCAATAATTTGCAGCGCTGCATGGTTTGGATTACGCATTTGCCGCTGAATGCGCCAACCAGTCTTGGGTAAAGCTTGTCGTGGTGGTGGGTCAAAGTTTTCAATTCGCCCATCTGGATGAAAAACTAAACCCAACAATTTCTCAACCCCATTCTTTTGTCGAACATCATAAATAACGGCTGTACGTCCGCTACTGAGTTCTGCCCGCGACCAATCCCAATCTTTAAACGGAATAGTAATAGGCTCATCACCCTCATTAGAATCAAAATAGGCATTACCCTGCCATCTCAGTTTAGGTGAGTCTAGTTCAACCTCAATGCGGGCCGATGGTGCAAGTGGACCCCAGCGGTGTTTACCCTGATCATCTAAGCTGGTTGAGAAATTGAATAATTGCCGTGGAAATAACTTAAAGTGGCCGGCAACACGTTGTCCAAATGGAACCGCGCGTTCGTAAATATCAACCCGTAAATGATCGCCATGCCAGCGAAGACTACTCGGGCCAATGACAAAATCAGTTTGATTGCGAGAGATGCTCGCCGCACTCCGCTCGGTCATGGTCCAGCGTTTATTACCAGGACTATAAATAGCTAAATTAATGGCACAATGATTTTCTGGATCTACAGATTTAGAACGACGCTGGGCCCATGCATAGTATGGAGAAAACACGCTCCCCACGAACGCAATCATGACCAGACCATGCTGGCCATCATCGCTTAAGGCATCGACATACCACCAGAGATAAGCACCCGACCGGACCGTTTGATCAAACCGAGGTGAGCCATCAGAGTGGCGGCCGCCATACGACCCGAGAGCGCCGCCATCGGTACCCCCGCTCCCGGATGCGCGCTGCCCCCAGCTAGGTAGAGACCCGGAATGGTGGTGTGTGCTGCTGGCCGTCGAAAGGTATCCATCCAACCGTGATTGGCCTGGCCATAAAGTGCCCCACCGGTTGCCGGAAAGAGGCGATGAAAATCCTGTGGCGAGGTGCGGGTTACGATCGCTTTCTCCAAAGAGAGATCGAGACCACAGTGGCGTAGTAGAGAAAATGCTTTTTCTTGACATGATTCAATCTCACTAAGAGAGGGTTGATTGAGGTCCCCAATTGCTGGAGCGTTCACTAAACAGAGCATGCGTTCACCATCAGGATGCGTAAGATGGGTATCGGTTTGATCTTGTGCGCAGACATACACAGTAGGATTTTGTGGAAGACGCTTACGGTAAAAAATATCGGTGAACTCAGAGGCGTAATCTTGGTTAAAAAAGACGTTGTGACGAACCAAAGGAAAGCCCTTGGGTTTTGCAAACATCGACCACGTAATCGCAGAAAGTGAGCGAGTGGTTTGGCTAACTGGCGAAGCAGATTGATTTGCCAATCCCAGTAGACCTGTTTGTAAGGCCATTGCGTCACCGTTAAAGATAATGTTATCCGTGGCGATGACCTCATCATTACTGAGGCGTACCCCAGATACTTTGCCAGCACTTTGCATGATTTCTTCACAGTTCATGCCGGTGATGAACTGCACACCTTTAGCTTGCGCTAACTTTGTGATGGCTTCTGTAATGGCAACCATGCCACCTTGCACTGCCCAAACTCCTTGCATTTCAACATCCGCGATCAGCATGAGGGTCGCAGGAGCTTGTGAAGGGGATGAGCCACAATAGGTGGCATAGCGACTAAAGAGTTGATGAATACGAGGATCCTTAAAGTAGCGTGACAAGCTCTTCCACAAATCATTAAACAGACCAATCTCATAGAGGGCCTTTGATCCCATGGGACCAAGATCACTCATCATTCCCATCATGGATGGACGAGCGGAGAGCATGTAGGGTTTCTCAAGGGCGCAATATAGCTTGCTAGCTTGCTGACAAAAAGCCATAAAGCGATTGGCCTCTGCAGCACCTGCAAAATCATGAATCGCCTGTGCTGATTGCTCACGATTTGCATACAGATCTAAGCGTTCTGCTGGACCCCAAGCATGTCTAGCTAAGATCTGAAGTTGGTCAATATGTAAAACATCTTCTAATTGACAGCCCGCATTTTGAAAGATGCCATCGAACACCCAGCGCATCGTAAAGACCGTTGGACCAGAATCTACACCCTTGCCACCACAATCAATTTGACGGATTTTGCCACCAAGTTTTTGTTCTTTCTCTACCAAAATTACTTGAAGGCCAGCACTTGCCATCTCTAGGGCGCTGACAAGACCGCCAATACCGCCACCAATGACAACAATAGGCTTATCTTTGGGTGACTTAGTCAAGCCGTTTTCCTTTCCAAGAACCCTCTGCATCAAAGGGTTGGAAGCGTGCAAACATCGATTCAGAAAAATAATTACCTTGCATGGCAGCTTTGATAGCTGTGAGGTGTGCACCAGATCGAGCATACGCATCCATCGCAGCCTGCGAGTTCCAAATCGTGAAGGTAGCCTGACGTAGGACTGGTGCCTCACCAATACCGGCAGAGATTAAACATCCAGTACTCTGTTGTAAATCAGTTTGAGCCGATGGGGCCTTTGACCAAAATGAAAGAGCCCGCGTTGGCTTAATAGAAGCTCGGGTCAAAGATGCAATTGGACCTGATGTAGGCGGGGCGATAGATTCTTGTAATTGATGACCTGACCAACGCCCCTTTACCGAGTAGGCTCGGAGTTTTACTGTGAATAATTCGCTTGCATGACTTCGGTACCAATCTAATAATGGTGACTCAACCATAAATCGATTGGCTTGCTCAAGCCCTTCAAAAAGACAAAATAGGCCTTGATGGGTTCCGCTCGGGCTAATTAAGAATCCACCATTTTTACCTGATCCCATATGCTTTTGCAGAATAAGACCTTGTGGTCGGTATAGGCTAAATCGGTTAAACATCAGACGGGCAATACCAGAATATTTAGCTTGCGGTTTGATATTGATCAAGGCCATCACCGCTACCTGATTAGACATCTTATTCCTCGGTGTCGCTATCTTTGCTTTGGTCGCTCAGATCGTATTTACGTAATTTAATATATAAACTTTGCCGAGAAAGCCCCAGCATCTCAGATGCGGATACTCGATTCCCACGCGTGAGGTCTAGAGCGGCCTTGATACAGAGTTGCTCAATTAAATCAGTGGTCTCATTAATAATTTCTTTGAGAGGCAGGCGACCCACGAGTTGGGTGAGTTCCTCGCTCGAGCGAGTAATGGACTCTTCAGGCTGTATCTTAGAGCGTATGCGTGAGCCTACTTCTCGGATAGTAAATCCAAGACAGGCATGTGGGTAGGGTACGGATACTGCAGAAATCTCAACGGGATGCAAAGTACCAAAGGAGTCACGAATTGAGGTAGCAAATAACTTAATGGACCCTTTTTCATGGAGATTGGACAACATCACACGCAAATCAACACTAGAACGCTCTAGCCAACGGTCTAGGGGCTCATTCAGAATTTGTTCCAGTTTGTCTGACATGATTAAGCGCAAGAAAGCTTGATTAGCCGTTAAGATTTTTCCTGCTGAGTTGGTCACAATAAAACCATCGGGCGCATTTTCAAGGGCCTGTATGACCAGTGATTGCGCATTTGAATCATGGCGATCAACCAACTCACCAGAGCGTTTCAGGGTAACCAGAATCAGCGATTGATTTTCATTACGAAATGGTGCTGCTGATAGGTAGACCTCTTGACCACTCAAAATGCTCGTATTTAACTCCGCTACTGTGCTGGTATAGGCTACCTTACTAAGTAGAGATTGAACCTGAATTCGGTCTCCCTTTGTGAGGTAGTCCATCAATAAGCGACCACTTAATTTTTTTACAGAGTCACCGAGTAAATCAGCAGCACGTGGATTTGCTTCAATGACTTTGAACGTATTGGCATCTAAAACAATCACTGCCTCAGATGCCATTTCAAATAGAACGCGATAGCGTGTCTCTAGTTGGCGTAAGCGGGTATAGTCGCGTTCAATGGCTTGTTGAGCATCAACCAAGCGCTGTTGTAATAAGGAAATTTCTCGGAGATCGCGCGCGAGTGCGATGATCTGTCCAGTGCTACCAACCTTTAAGGTCGCACACAGCAGCGGTAAATCGGCAGAGCCTGGAGAAGGTACATTAATTTGTCTAAAACGAGACAGACTCGTCTCATTCGCATCTTGGAGAAGAGCCTGTATTTTTGGACGACTTTCGCTAGTAACTACATCTAACCAATTTTTACCAACCCAACTTTCCAAGCTTGGGCTTCGTAAATCGGGGTTACCAAAGGCAATACTTTGAATGACGCCATCGCGATTTAATGTTAACGAGATATCTGCAGATGCTTGAACAATATGAGCAACCTCATCAGGATTGAGTTGCCCTAGGACATGAGCTGGGCTTGTTATGCTGTTCACTATCTACTCGTGTATCGATTTAATTAAACGCGTGATTTTAAGATATTTTCTGCTGCCACAACTGCATCTGCAGCACTTAATGTACAAATATCAGCTACACAATCATGCATGAGTTCAGGTTTTGCATTAAATAATGCGCCTCCCGCCATAATGCCAATTTGTGAGTTGAGGGATGCTCGCCTTATCTGTGGAATGAGTGCCTGCAGTTTGTCCCACTGCAACTCATACGAAATAGAAATACCAACCACATCAAAATGCTCCTTAGAACACATGTCTAAGATCTCTTCCTCACTGGGGCTAGGAGTTGAGTAAACATTCCAGCCCGCCTGCGCAAAGAACTCGCTCAGCATAAAAACGCCCATCGTGTGTTGGGAGTGCGGCATCGCAAAGAGTAAGGCCTTGCCAGAAAAAATGCGATGATGATTTTGTTCATTCCGAAAATCGGGACTTAGTTCTTGCATGATGTGCTGAATGCGTCCCAATGCTAGGGTCACTGTGGTAAAGCTATGTTCATCGAGCTCCCAATAGCATTGCATTCGTCTAGCAGCTGGGGCAATTAGATGAAGGTAGAGCTCATTGAGTGATCGACCCTCTAGACGTAAGGATTTGATATAGCCCATGCAAATTTCATTTGAGCTATTAATTAATAGCTCAGCAAAGTACTTCACATCATCAGCAGAGATAGGCTCATCGTTATGAGAAGCAAGCGCCTGATTTGTATTGCAATGTTGGATTAATAGTCGGGGGATGATTTGAGCCTCGATGGTTTTATTTAGTAGATGAGCAAGTTCGTGAGGGGAGGACCCTTTTGGCGATTCGGGCTCCAAACTCGGTAGCAGAGCACTTAAGCGGAACTTTTTTAGCCATCCTCTACCTTCCTTGTCGTTTGTTGAGTTACTTTTGCTAGTTTGTAGATTTAAATGATCCACTTTTATCTGTCCCCATACTGTTCAGTCATGTTGCAATGCAACATTTATTGCATCCAAGAGCCAAAATCACCCAAAAAGCATGGGTTTTGCGCCCTAGATAACCCAAAAAGGCGGCCCCAAATTGCCTTTTTCTTCGATATCTATAAGGTTAACCACTACTTGGCCTAACTGTCAAAATAATTTGACACTTATAAGGGTTTATTCTTAGATTTGAAAACATAAAAAAGCGTAAACTTAGGTTTACATATTTATATAGGAGCCAGGCTGCATAAGGAAGAAAGAGCATATGGCAAGTCAATTACAACCCCTTTATACCCCAGAAGAGCGACTTCGACGCGATCGCTCAAAGTGGACCTTGGTCCAGGGGGTCCTTGCTCCTGTGCAATTTATGGTGTTTTTAATCAGTCTTTATCTTGTTCTGCGATTTCTATTCACGGGTGAGGGTGAGTTTGCTGCAAATACCTCTGTTGTAATTAAAACCCTGTTTTTATATGCCATCATGATTACAGGGAGTATTTGGGAGAAAGAAGTCTTCGGGCGCTATCTTTTTGCACCCGCTTTCTATTGGGAAGACGTCTTCAGCATGCTGGTTTTATTCTTGCATACCGCCTACTTGCTTGCTCTCGGTTTTGGTTATCTAGAAATGCGCCAACTCATGCTATTGGCCTTGGCGGCATATTTGGCATACGTGATTAATGCGGGCCAGTTCTTATGGAAGTTGCGTCAAGCACGGCTTCAAGAGGCAAACCAATCTATTGATAGGGTGATGGCATGAACCGTATTATTCCTTTGCAATCTGCACCAGCAGGATGCGACTCTGTTACACCATTAAACATTCTGAAAGAGAGAGGGCAGCGAGAAGTCTTTTGTGGCTTGACCGGCATTATTTGGTTGCATCGAAAAATTCAGGATGCGTTTTTCTTAGTGGTGGGATCTCGAACCTGTGCTCACCTCGTACAGTCTGCTGCGGGGGTCATGATATTTGCCGAACCTCGGTTTGCTACTGCCATCATTGACGACCACGATCTAGCAGGTTTAGCAGATGCGAATGAAGAACTTGATCGGGTGGTAAATCAGCTCTTAACTCGTCGGCCGGATATTAAGATGCTGTTTTTGGTGGGATCATGCCCGTCCGAGGTTATCAAACTCGATTTGTCACGCGCTGCTGAGCGTCTCAGCAAAACATACACACCACGCGTTCGAATTTTGAACTACTCAGGTAGCGGTATTGAAACAACCTTTACGCAGGGTGAGGATGCATGTCTGGCCGCTCTTGCTAAAGAAATTCCGCAAGTAAACGAGCCAACGACACAGGCAGCGGTTGATCTTTTAATCGTCGGTTGCTTAGCCGATGTTGTCGAAGACCAATTCTCCAGAATGTTTACAGAGCTGGGCTTATCGTCATACGCCTTCTTTCCACCAAGGCGTTCAGGCAATCTACCTAAGGTTGGTCCTAATACACACTATTTACTAGCGCAACCTTTTCTAACGGATACCGCTCGCGTACTAGAGGAATTAGGCGCCATTCGGATTCCAGCTCCGTTTCCATTAGGCGTAGAAGGTACAGAGGCATGGTTAGCCGCCGCCGCAAACACATTTGCTGTTCAGCCAGAGCGTTTTGAAAAAGTAGTGGCGCCTAAGCGTGAGCGTGCCAAGATGGCCTTAGAGCGTCAGCGCAAGATTCTTGATGGACGTTCGATTTTCTTTTTCCCCGACTCTCAACTAGAGATCCCGTTGGCCCGCTTTTTACATCGTGAGCTTGGTATGCAGCTGACCGAAGTAGGAATGCCTTATATCCATCGTCAACATCTGGCGGAAGAGATTGCATTACTACCTAAGGACGTTTGTCTTTCTGAGGGTCAAGATGTGGAGAAGCAACTAGACCGTTGCCGCAGCGCCAATCCCGATATGGTGGTTTGTGGTTTGGGTCTGGCCAATCCCCTCGAGGCTGAAGGAATGACTACAAAGTGGTCCATTGAGTTGGTTTTTACACCGATTCAAGGTTTTGAACAGGCCGCTGATCTCGCCGAGCTTTTTGCACGTCCTTTAGTGCGGAAAACGAAGTTGGCAGCCTAGGAGATAACGATGAAATTAACCCTCTGGACATATGAAGGACCTCCCCACATCGGTGCAATGCGCATTGCTACCGCGATGGAGGGTGTGCATTATGTATTACACGCCCCTCAGGGTGATACCTATGCTGATTTATTGTTCACCATGATTGAGCGCATGAACAAGCGCCCACCAGTAACCTATACAACATTCCAAGCGCGTGATCTTGGTAGCGATACTGCCGAGTTATTTAAAGACGCAGCTCGTTCTGCCTACGCTCGTTTCAAACCAGATTTGTTAATGGTCGGAGCTTCATGTACCGCCGAATTAATCCAGGATGATCCAGGCGGTCTTGCCGCCGCTCTTCAGTTACCAGTTCCTGTCTTGCCATTGGAATTGCCGGCTTATCAAAAGAAAGAAAATTGGGGCGCTGCTGAAACTTTCTATCAAATGGTGCGCTTACTTGGAAAAGAGTATGTATTGCCACCAGGAGAGAAAAGAGCACATCGTCCCGCTGGCATACCGCCGAGTTGCAATATATTAGGTCCCACCGCTTTAGGTTTTAGACACCGCGATGACGTCGTGGAGATTCGTAAATTACTGCGTCAAATTGGCGTTCGGGTTAATGTGATCGCACCATTAAGTGCGAAGCCTGAGGATATAACTCGTTTACATGAGGCAGACTTCAATGTCGTTTTGTATCCAGAAGTAGCGAACAGTGCAGCACAGTGGATGAATAAAAATTTTGGTCAGCCAAGTACAAAGACCATTCCGATTGGATTTAAGGCAACGCAAGCATTTATTCAAGAAGTATGCACATTAGCTGAAATTCAGTGTGATATTGAGGAACTTACGAAGCGTTCACGGGCACGCTGGTACGCCCTATCCGTTGATTCAACCTATTTAACCAATAAACGCGTATTTATCTTTGGCGATGCAACTCATGCAATTGCTGCTGCAAAGGTTGCCTCTGAAGAAATGGGCTTTCAAGTGGTTGGTTTGGGAACGTATAGCCGAGAACTGGCGCGTGAAGTTCGGGAGGCTGCTACTCAGTATGGAATTGAAGCACTTATTTCTGATGACTACTTAGAGGTTGAACAAAAGATTACAGAACTCCAACCTGAACTAATCCTGGGTACGCAAATGGAGCGCCATATTGCGAAGCGCCTAAAGGTTCCCTGTGCGGTGATATCAGCGCCAATTCATGTGCAGGACTTTCCAGCACGGTATTCACCTCAAATGGGCTTTGAAGGTGCGAACGTACTTTTTGATACTTGGGTTCACCCACTCATGATGGGTTTAGAAGAGCATCTTATTGGGATGTTTAGAGAAGATTTTGAATTCCATGATGGTGCTGCACCATCGCATTTGGGTCATGGCCATGCTAAGACCTCTGCCAATGAGCCGATTAAGGCTGAAGAGTCTGTTGAAGTCGTGAGTGCCGCTGTAGTGAATGGCGTACCGACGATGGAAAGTGTTTGGGAGCCAGAGGCTCAGAAGGAGCTCAATAAGATCCCGTTTTTTGTACGCGGTAAGGCCAGACGCAACACCGAACGCTTTGCCAACGAACGTGGTCTTCCTACGATTTCTTTAGAAACGCTGTATGACGCTAAGGCCCATTTTGGGCGTTGATTTCACTTTAACCATGAACAATATCTTTGGAGCTCACGAATGAACGTAGTCAATATACCGGTAAGTGATATGAAGGGTCGACGACCTGACGGCGATGGTAGTGTTCAGGTTCAACTGGATCCCAATTTAAAGATTGGTAAAGCAAAAGTATTTGCTGTGTATGGCAAAGGAGGGATTGGTAAAAGTACAACCTCATCCAACTTGTCGGTTGCCTTCTCAAAATTAGGAAAGCGTGTCATCCAAATTGGATGCGATCCGAAACATGATTCCACCTTTACGCTCACCAAGAAGTTGATGCCTACGGTGATTGATGTCTTGGAGAAAGTCGATTTTCATTCGGAAGAGCTTCGCGTTGAAGACTTTGTCTATGAGGGTTATAACGGTGTAATGTGTGTAGAAGCTGGTGGACCACCAGCAGGAACTGGCTGCGGAGGTTATGTCGTTGGTCAAACGGTCAAGCTTCTAAAAGAGCACCACCTCTTGGAAGATACCGATGTGGTCATCTTTGACGTCTTAGGTGATGTGGTGTGCGGTGGCTTTGCGGCACCCTTGCAGCACGCCGATCGGGCACTGATTGTGACTGCGAATGATTTTGATTCTATCTTTGCGATGAATCGTATCATTCAGGCGATTGGTGCTAAAGCCAAAAACTATAACGTTCGTTTAGGCGGCGTGATTGCGAATCGCAGTGCGGCTACAGATCAAATTGATAAATTTAATGAGAAGGTGGGCCTAAAGACCATGGCGCACTTTCCAGATTTGGATGTTATACGTCGTAGCCGCTTAAAAAAGTCCACCTTGTTTGAGATGGAGCAATCGCCCGAGCTCGATCTGGTTCAAAAAGAATATTTACGACTTGCGGCTGCTCTTTGGGCTGGAACTGACCCATTGCCAGCGGTTCCAATGAAGGACCGCGATATTTTTGATCTCTTAGGATTTGATTGAATCGGAAATGGATATGCAACATCATTCGTATCTCGAAAAGCGCGGTCAGCTAGAGCAGTATTTTGATCGCACTGCCTTTGATGCATGGGCTAAGTTAACCTCGACTGCACCAGTGAGTGGTATTCGTAAGACGGTTCGTGCTGGGCGCGATGAAATGCGTAATGTGTTACTTGCGTACTTGCCAAGGGATCTTAGCGGGCAGCGTGTCTTGGATGCCGGTTGTGGAACAGGAGCACTTGCTGTGGAATTAGCAAAGCGGGGCGCTCGGGTGATGGCAACCGATATTTCTCCAACCTTAATCAAGCTAGCCCGAGAGCGTTTACCCAGTGATTTACCGAATGGCTCGATCGAGTTCTTTGCGGGTGACATGTTGGATTCCAGTTTGGGTCAATTTGATCACGTAGTGTGCATGGATTCCATGATTCATTATCACCGGCAAGATATTACTAAGGCATTGGCAGGACTAGCAAAACGAACTCACCATACGATTGCATTCACCTTTGCGCCCAAGAATCCTTTTTTATCGACCATGATTGCAGTGGGACGATTATTCCCAAGAGGTGATCGTGCACCATTTATTGAACCTGTGGCAGAGCAAACTTTAGCGAAGTTAATTACCCAAGAGGCACTCTTAGAATCTTGGCAAATTGCAAGTACGCAAAAGATTGCCCGCGGTTTTTATATTTCTCAGGCGATGGCTCTTCGCAAATCATGAAATCCCTCAACATCAACCTTTTCCAAGCATGGCGTCGTATCTCGCCAAGCTTGATGCCGTTCTCTGATGTGGCAACCAAAGACCTGCCTTTAAGTAAATGGTTACGCCTTGCATTATTTCAAGTATCGGTTGGGATGGCGACGGTCATGTTGATTGGTACTCTGAATCGCGTCATGATTGTGGAGATGGGTGTAGCAGCTAGTCTTGTTGCGCTGATGGTTGCACTGCCTTTAGTATTTGCTCCTTTTAGAGCCTTGGTAGGCTTTCGGAGTGATCGTCATCGCTCATTCCTTGGCTGGAAACGAGTCCCCTACATTTGGTTAGGCAGTTGGTTGCAATTTGGTGGCTTAGCCATCATGCCATTTTCATTGATATTACTTTCAGGCGATTCTAATTGGCCTGCATGGTTTAGTCATATTGCTGCAGCCCTTGCATTTTTATTGGTGGGGGCCGGTATGCAAGTGACCCAAACGGCGGGTTTAGCATTAGCCTCTGATTTAGCAACACCTGCTTCTCGTCCTCGTGTAGTAGCACTGATGTATGTCATGTTCTTACTAGGCATGGTTTTTAGTAGTCTCTTGTTTGGTTTTCTGCTTAAAGATTTCTCACCCGTTCGTTTAATTCAGGTAGTACAGGGCGCAGCAGCATTAACGATGCTCTTTAATCTGCTCGCGTTATGGAAGCAAGAAGCCCGTCAGCCAAAGACTAAAGAGCAATTGGCGATGGAGCCAATCATTCGTTTTCAGGACTCCTGGAAACAATTTGCTAAGCAAGATAAAGTGATTCGGTTTCTAGTCGCTCTTGGCATGGGTACCGCTGCTTTTAGTATGCAAGACATTATTCTGGAGCCTTACGGTGCAGAGGTGTTGGGTTTATCCGTTAGCGCTACTACCTTGCTAACCAGCCTTACTGCCCTAGGAGCTCTGCTGGCATTTATGCTGGCTGCAAAAGTATTAAACCGATCAATTGACTCACATCGCCTAGCGGCAGTTGGTGCTTTGTGCGGTATTTTTGCCTTTACCTGCGTTATTTTTTCTGAGCCACTACTATCCCCAACCTTATTTAGGATTGGGGCTTTCTTAATTGGATTTGGCGGCGGTTTATTTGCCGTGAGCACTCTCGCAACGGCCATGAGTTTTGACTCCTTAGGCATGAACGGTTTGGTAATCGGTGCATGGGGAGCAGTCAGTGCTTCTGCTGCTGGTCTAGCCATTGGCCTTGGCGGTGTGATTCGGGATGTCGTTTCAAGTTTGGCTGTCTCCGGAACCTTTGGATCTGTTCTCGTATCTCCGGGTACTGGCTACAGCTTTGTGTATCACATTGAGTTGTTTTTGTTGTTTGCAACCTTAGTCGCAATTGGCCCATTGGTTGTAATGAAACGATCGATACCAATGCATTCGGATTCAAAGTTCGGATTAGCTGAGTTTCCAAGCTAATTCATTATTTAAAAAAGGGGAGTTTATTATGGGAACTGGAGCAATTACACAATACGTCGATGTCGCACAATTAGCCCTATACGCATTTTGGGTCTTTTTTGCCATTCTGGTTTATTACCTTACGGTTGAAGGTAAGCGAGAGGGATTTCCTCTTGAATACGATCAAGCGGGTAAGGTACGTCGGGCTGAAGGCATCGCTGCAATGCCAAAACCAAAAACCTTTAAGACTCAGTTTGGTGGTGATATCTTGATACCACGGGATGAGCCGCTCGAGCGCCTAGCTGCAAGGCCAGTCAATCGTATGAATGGATCACCGATAGAGCCAACTGGTAACCCAATGCTTGATGGCATCGGTCCAGGGGCATATGCCAATCGTGCTGATGTACCTGACCATACCTCAGAGGGTGATCCGCGGATTGTGCCAATGCGCATGCTCGGTGGATTTAGTATTGCCCGTCAAGATATTGATCCACGGGGCTTAAATGTAGTTGGCGCCGATGGTGTGCGCGGTGGAACGATTAAAGATATCTGGGTAGATCGTGCTGAGATGATGATTCGCTATCTCGAAATTGAAACCACTCCAGAAGCCGGTGGCCGACGCGTTCTCTTGCCAATGAACTTTGCTCGAGTTGCACGCAATCAAGTATCGGTTCAAGCGGTTCTCGGTAGGCACTTTGCAAGTGTTCCTGCAACAAAGAGTACTGAACAGATTACCTTGCTCGAAGAGGAAAAAATCATGGCCTACTTTGGGGCTGGCACTTTGTATGCCACACCCGAGAGAAGTGAGCCTTTGGTTTAAGGATCATGAGTACTCTTTATCAAGCGCCAGAGCACGAGTTCGAAGCCCAACCCGGCTTACCAGAGCCTTTGCCATCTAATGAGGAAATTATTTGGCAAGGGGGTCCTGATCTCAAAGCTTTTGCGATGCATGCCTTTCATATGCATTGGTTTGCCTTGTACTTTGGGGTGATGGTTCTATTAAAGGCTATTGCCGTTAGTCAGTCTGTGGGAGGTTGGAGTCAGGAGTGGCCAGGTTTTGTTTGGGCCTTAGGACTCTCTGTTGCTGCATTGGTCTTAATTGGCTTGTTGGCCTATTGGTCAGTCAATACAACCATGTACACCTTGACGAATCGCCGCTTAGTAATGCGAATTGGGATTGTATTGACCATTACCTTTAATTTACCGCTCAAGCGCTTAGCGCAGGCTGGGATTCATGTTTATAAGGATGGAAGCGCCGACATTCCGATTCGCTTAAATGCTGAGGATAAGATTCCGTATCTTCATTTATGGCCTCATGCCCGCGCCTGGAAATTAGCACATCCCGAGCCCATGATCCGGTGCGTAGCGGATGGTAAGCATGTTGCCAGTCTGTTTGCAGACGCTTGGGCCAGCGCCAACCAGGTTGATCTTAATCAGCGTGAGTCAAGTCCTCTTAACGGTAATCCAGCAAAGTCTACAAATCATGCTTACGGGTCTGATATGGCGCTAGTAAAAGTGGGTCAATCAAGCCTATGATTTTGCCTTCCCTAAGACTTTCGCGCAGTACAACTTTAACAATGCTGGGCACTGTCGCGGCAGTAGTGTTTTTGACTTGGGTTATCACCCAGTCGCAAGTTAGTGCGCGTTATCCGGATGCGCCTGCAAAACAAGTGAAGCAACTTCGTTTTGAAGATCGTAGCGATGGCTCTATTGCTGTTTTTGATTATCAAACTGGGAAGCATATTGATTCAATCGTCGGTGAGGCGGGTTTTGTACGCGGCGCTTTAAGAACCTTGGCGCAGGAGCGTAAACGCCGTGATATTGATAGTAAGCCCCCATTTGAATTAATTGCCCGTCAAGATGGGCGCCTGACATTAATAGACCCCAGCACAGGTCGCACGATTGACCTAGAGTCTTTTGGAGCGATTAATGCAAATAACTTTGCTCGTCTGCTGCGCGTAGACAGTCAAATGACACAACAACGATAATTATTGGAGAAATAGTATGGAATCCGCCGAAAGTCTATTACGGGATCAGATACCAGCAGCAGCCAAGGTCAACGAGTCCACCAAGATGGCTTTGCAAGATGCTGTTTTGAGTCCCCGTTTTTACACTACTAATTTTGATGAAGTGGATAAAACCAATATTGATGCACTTCGTTCGGAATGGAATGTCTTAATGGCCGAGTTTGCTGCGGATATTAATTCTGATCACTTTCAACGTCCAGCCAATATGGATAAGAACTATTCTAATGTTGATCCTGAGCTTTATGATGAGTTTGTTGACTTTTTAATTAGCTCAATTACCTCCGAGTTCTCAGGCTGTATTTTGTATGCCGAGATTAAGCGTAAGGTCAAGAATGAAGATATGAAGTTGCTTTATGGCTATATGGCGCGTGATGAGTCCCGGCATGCGGGTTTCATTAACCAGTGGCTCAAAGATTTTGATATTGGAATTGATTTAGGATTTTTGGCAAAAGCGAAAAAGTACACCTACTTTAAGCCAAAGTTCATTTACTACGCGACGTATTTATCCGAAAAGATTGGTTATGCTCGTTACATCACCATTTTCCGTGAGCTTGAGAAAAAACCAGAGTTACGTTTTCATCCAATATTCCTCTGGTTTGAAAGATGGTGTAACGATGAGTTTCGGCATGGCGAAGCGTTTGCATTAATCATGCGTGCCAACCCACGCCTTCTCACAGGCCTCAATAAATACTGGATCCGATTCTTCTGCTTAGCGGTTTACAGCACGATGTACGTTAGGGATCATTCGCGCCCACAACTCTACAAAGCAATGCAGATCTCTCCGACTGATTATGACAAGAAGGTCTTGCACATTACCAATGAGATTACTAAGCAAGTATTTCCGATTACCCTTAATTTAGATGACCCAAGATTTTATGAGTGTATGAACCAGATGCTTGCATTGTTTCAAAAGATGGATGTTTATAAGGCTAAGGGTGGTTTATGGTCAAAAATTATGGTGCCGGTCATGGGTGCACGTGTTGGCGTGGTATTTGCAAGAGCATTCTTCTTGCCAGTCCATAACCATGAGTTGCCCCGCAATGTTCGTTTGGCGCCAAGCTGGTAATCAACAATGAGCATGAGCACTTTTGCCTTTCCATTGCTCTACACCGTATTTGCATGGTGGTTTGGAACAGGCATTATCTTGCTTCTTAATCAACGACCACGTTCAACCCATCAAACCACCTTTTGGATGAGTGGTGTTGTTTTGCTATTTGCTTTAGTTGGGCTAAAGACTAGCGCCAATTTAAATACAGTCGCTGGTGCGTATTGTGGCTTTACATGCGCACTTCTTGTATGGGCCTGGCAAGAAATTGGTTTTTTACTAGGCTACGTAACAGGATCAAGGCGGACTGCTTGCCCTCCTGAATGCCGTGGATTTAGGAAGGCTTTTTATGCGTTTCAGACCATAGCCCATCATGAGCTTGCATTACTTGTGCTCGGCGCAGCAGTAGCCTTAGTGACCTGGGGTGGAAGTAATTTAGTTGGATTGTGGACCTTCATCATTTTGTGGGCCATGCGTCAAAGTGCCAAGCTGAATGTGTTCTTGGGGGTTCTCAATTTGAATGAGAAGTTTTTGCCAGTGCACCTGAAATATATCCATAGCTATTTTACAAAACGGGCGATGAATCCTTTACTACCCATTTCTATTTTATTAGCGTGCTTATTTGCTATACCGCTTTGGCAAGCTGTATTTGCTTCTAGTGCCACCCCATATCAAATTGCTTCATCTACCATTTTGGCTACTCTGTTATCGCTGGCGATTCTGGAACATGTCTTAATGGTATTGCCATTATCAACTGAGGGATTATGGAAATGGGGACTTCGGTCTTAAACCAGGCGAGCCAACGCTCGCGGCCAACTCCATCAGCAATTTTGGAGTTACTAAAGCCGATCACATGGTTTCCACCCATGTGGGCTTTTGCCTGTGGTGTGATCGCATCCGGAGTGTCAGTGACAAATCATTGGCATTTATTGCTTGCTGGTGTAATTTTGGCTGGACCCATGGTGTGTGCTGCGAGTCAGGCGATTAATGATTGGTTTGATCGCCACGTTGATGCTATCAATGAGCCACATCGACCTATCCCCTCGGGCCGTATGCCTGGTCGCTGGGGCTTGTATGTGGCAATCATATGGACAGGCTTATCTCTTCTATTAGGCTGGTTGATTAGCCCATGGGCTTTCGTTGCTACGTTAATTGGTCTAGCCCTGGCATGGGCGTATAGCGCTCCGCCATTTAGGCTCAAACAAAATGGTTGGTGGGGTAATGCAGCCTGTGGATTATCGTATGAGGGGCTTGCTTGGTTTACGGGTTCAGCTGTGATGCTTGGTGATGCGTTTCCGCCATCCTATTCTATTTTGCTTGCCTTACTCTATAGCGTTGGTGCACACGGCATCATGACCTTAAATGACTTCAAAGCAATTGAGGGTGATCGACAGATGGGTGTTCGCTCTCTACCTGTTCAGCTTGGTGTTTATGGCGCCGCCTGGAACGCATGCTTAATGATGATTGTTCCTCAATATCTAGTTGCTGGATTTTTATATTGGCACGGTAGTTCATTTCATGCCTTGGCTATTTTGGTATTGATTATTGCTCAACTACTCATGATGAAGTATTTCTTGGGCGACCCCATAAAGCGTGCATTGTTCCTGAGTGGCTTTGGCGTACCACTTTTTGTGAGTGGCATGATGATTAGTGCGTTTGCGATTGCTCGGTGAGATGATGAGCTCTAACAACCAAATAAAATTGACTTGGTTTGGTATTGCTCGCTTGGGTTTAGTACAAGCCTCCTTAGGTGCAGTAGTTGTCTTGACCACCTCGGTCTTAAATCGGGTGATGGTCATCGAGCTAGCTTTGCCGGCTTTATTGCCCGGCCTATTAGTAGCCATGCATTACTTAGTGCAATTTATTCGGCCACGGATGGGTTTTGGATCGGATCAGAGTGGTCGGTCTACGCCTTGGATACAGGGCGGTATGTTGGTCTTAGCCAGCGGTGGAGTATTAGCAGCAATTGCGGTAGGACTCATGAATCATGATTTAGTCTGGGGGATTGGCTTAGCGTTCATTGCATTCATGATGATTGGCTTAGGAGTGAGTGCCAGCGGGACAGCCTTACTAGTACTTTTAGCAAAAAGGGTTGATGAAAAACGTAAGGCAGCTGCGGCCAGTTGCGTCTGGCTTATGATGATCTTTGGCTTTGCAATGACCGCTGGTATTAGTGGTCGCTTGCTCGATCCATTCTCCTTTGAGCGTTTAGTGTTTATTTCATTGAGTGTTTCATGCATTGCTCTGATCACCAGTTTTATTGCTCTTCATGGACTAGAGTCTAAAGTGAGTCAAGACGCTCCGATAAATACTAGTCAAACTAAATTGCGCTTTAAAGAAGCTCTTGCAGAAGTTTGGCAAGAATCACGGGTGCGTCGATTTACGATCTTTGTATTTATATCCATGTTGGCGTATAGCTCGCAGGATTTAATTTTGGAGCCATTTGCCGGGACTGCCTTTGGGATGACTCCTGGAGAGACAACCAGTCTATCAGGCTTGCAGCATGCAGGTGTTCTGTGCGGGATGTTGTTATGTGGTTTTGTAACTAGTAAAAGTAAGAGCCCTAGTCTATCGTCTTTGCGGATGTGGACTGTAGGAGGGTGTATAGCTTCAGCCTTAGCAATGTTAAGTCTAGTAATGTCCGGAATCGTTGGACCGGGGTGGCCATTTCTGGGGACAGTATTTATCTTGGGCGTATCTAATGGCGCATTCTCGATTGCTGCGATTGGGTCGATGATGCAATTTGCTGGAGTGGGCAAGGAGAAACGCGAAGGTGTGCGTATGGGTATTTGGGGCGCCGCTCAAGCAATCGCTTTTGGCCTAGGCGGAATCTTAGGAACCGGCGCTAGTGATCTTGCGCGTTATTTACTCGGCGATCCGGTTGCTGCGTATGCCAGTGTCTTCTTTATTGAGGCCATCTTATTTTTAGCAGCTGCAGTCCTTTCTTTTTATATTCGTCCTGTTGAGCGTATCCAACAAGTGCAAAAACAAAATACATCAATACCGAGCAGTTTAATTTCCCATGGAGGATCATCATGAGTTCCCTAGAAACCTTTGACGCCGTTGTTGTGGGCGGTGGACCTGCTGGCGCTACTGCTGCTGGCGATTTAGCCAAAATGGGACATAAAGTTCTTTTACTCGATCGTGCAGGACGGATCAAACCATGTGGGGGAGCAATTCCACCTCGTTTAATTAAAGACTTTGAGATTCCGGATGAGTTGTTGGTCGCAAAAGCCCGTTCGGCGCGCATGATCTCGCCGAAGAATAACCAGGTAGATATTCCAATTGATGGTGGCTTTGTGGGAATGGTTGATCGGGATAAGTTTGATGAGTGGTTGCGCGTTCGTGCTGCCAATGATGGCGCTACACGGCGCACCGGTATTTTTGAGAAGATTACACGCGATACGGATGGGACTGCAATTCTGCATTACCGTATCCATTCCTCCAATCGTCCAGAGGATGACCAAAAGGGAGCGGTTAGAGCTAAAGCCATTATTGGGGCAGATGGTGCAAAGTCGGGGGTAGGGCGTAATGCCATACCTGGTGCTAAGGACGTAGACTATGTTTTTGCTTACCATGAGATTGTGCGCGTTCCTGATGTGCTACCGCAAGGATATGACGGTTCGCGTTGCGATGTGTTTTATCAGGGCACCTTATCTCCAGATTTCTATGGTTGGATTTTCCCTCACGGTAATACGATGAGCATTGGAACGGGAAGTGCTGATAAAGGTTTTTCTTTAAGGGGGGCAGTTGCTGAGCTCAAGAAAATAACCGGCCTGGAAAATGTAGAGTTATTACGCCATGAGGGCGCTCCACTGCCAATGAAGCCTCTTAAGAAATGGGATAACAATCGAGACGTTATTTTGGCTGGAGATGCAGCGGGCGTCGTTGCACCAGCGTCTGGTGAGGGTATTTATTATGCGATGTTGGGCGGGCGCTTGGCGGCAGACTCGGTGCATGAGTTGTTAGAAACTGGTAACGTAAAAGCCTTAGCAAAAGCCCGCAAACGTTTTATGAAAGAGCATGGAACCGTGTTCTTGGTATTGGGGATCATGCAGCGCTTTTGGTATGGAAGTGATAAACGTCGTGAGCGTTTTGTCAAAATGTGTGAGGATAAAGATGTTCAGCGCTTGACCTTTGAGTCCTATATGCACAAAAAACTGGTTCGTAAAGACCCTATGGCACATATTAAGATCTTCTTTAAAGACATGGCGCATCTATTGGGTATGGCGAAGGTATGAGTTCTGAGTGGTTAGAACACTATAAGCCAATCATCTTTGCGATAACTTGGGGAATTGTTCTAGCTCTTGCAGGAGCGTGGGCCACTGAGTTGGGTGAGTGGTATAAAAATTTACAGCAACCTTCGTGGAAACCACCGGATTGGGTTTTTGGACCGATGTGGACCACCATCTTTATATGCGCTGGTATTGCATTCGTGATGGCATACAATCGGGCACCCAGTCAAGAGGCGATACGGATGCTGGTCATTCTCTTTATTGTGAATGGCTTATTTAATTTTGTTTGGAGCATTCTGTATTTTAGGATGCATCGCCCGGATTGGGCCTTGATTGAAGCAGTCGGTCTTTGGCTCTCTGTGCTGGCTATCCTATTAGCGACGCGCTCGTATTCGCCAATATCCAGTTGGTTGATGGCTCCATATTTAGTTTGGGTATCGATTGCAATGGCTTTGAACTGGACCACGGTAAAGCTTAACGGACCTTTTCCTCAGTAAAGGGGGGGTGAATTACAAAAGCAGGAATAAAAAAAGCCAAGCATTCGCTTGGCTTTAGAGAGAGCTAAAACTACATTTAGCCTAAGCTATCAGCCCAAATATTGCGGGCCCAACCCCAAGCATAGACACCTTCAAGCTTACTTGCTTCCGCAGAGAGGCCGCCTGAACCCGGAACCGTTTTAAAGGTTTTATCTTTGGCGTCGTATTGATGAACGCTGGCGACGTGCACAACTTCATCCGCACTAATAAAGCTATAGCAGGTGTTGGTTAAGACGGGGGTTTGATTAATTTCAAGACCACCTAGCTCAGCAACGACTGCAGCTGCCGCTACCTTGGCGTGGGAGTTTGCCATATGACCAGATTTTGGCATGAGCGGGGCAACCTGAATGGAGTCACCTAAAACATGGATGTCCTTAGCTGCAGTGGACTCAAAATTAATGTAATTAACGTTCACCCAACGTGCATTGGAGTTGGCCAAGCCACTTTGTACAGCAATATTGCCAGCTCGCATCATGGGTAGGATATTCAACACATCCGCCCTAACATCATCTTGTACGTCAAATTTAATGACCTTTTTCTTGGAGTCAATCGCGACAACATTATGCTTGGAGCGGTACTCGATCATGCCGGGGTACATTGACGCCCAAGCTTTTTTGAACAGGCCACCTTTGGAAGTAACATCATCGTTGGCATCTAAGATCAGTACTTTGGATTTAGGCTTGAACTGCTTGAAGTAACTAGCAACTTGGCAGGCACGCTCATAAGGTCCAGGAGGGCAGCGATAGGGGGCAGTGGGAACGCTGATTGCATACACACCACCGTCTTTCATGCTCTCGAGCTGCTTACGTAGCAAGACAGTTTCTGGTCCTGCTTTCCAAGCCTGCACGGTTACGCCTTCCTGATTTGCCTTTTGTAGGCCCTCTACTCGGTCCATCATCATGTCAATGCCGGGGGAGAGTACTAACTTGTCGTATTTAATCGTGGCACCAGATGCTAAACGAACCGTTTTCTGTTTCGCATCAATTGAAGTCACCATATCTTTTACAACCTTAATACCATGGCGTTTGGACAGATTGTCGTATGGGGTGGAGATATTTGATATTGATGTGTGTCCGCCAACGACCAGATTAGACATCGGGCAGGAGATAAATTCAGTATTGGGTTCAATCAAAGTAACTTGAGCGCTGTTATTAGAAAACAGGCGGATGTACTTAGCAGCAGTGGCGCCACCATAGCCACCACCAACCACTACGACGTTGGCCTTACTAATATTGATCGGATTTGATGCACAGCCTGCAAGAAGCCCTAAAGAGGCACCTGAGCTAACACCTAAAAAGTGACGACGATTCATGATGGTTTCCTATTATTTTTTACCAAGAATATTGGAGATGGTTTGGAGTTGCTCGTCTGTATAGCCTTTTGATAATTGATGCATGATCGTGCCAGTACGAGCACCGCTCTTAAATGCTTTCAATTGGGTCAGCATTGCCTCACTACTCAGATGATTAATTTGGGGCATACCTGCATTTGGTACTCCAACCCCATTGGTGCCATGGCAGTTTGCGCAGGTTGCGGCCAAAGCCATTTGATTAATACTGTTAGCAGTTGATTGGCTAAAAGCAGGAGTGCTTAGCGAAAGTAATCCTACTGCACTTATACCCAACCCCAGTTTGCTTAAGGTACGCGCTGATTGAAAGAACATATTAAATATCTCCATTGGTTTTATTTCGAACAACTGTACTAAAGTAAGAATCTATCTTAAAGGATGGCCCAGAGGATCGCAGCCATATTTCTTTTATTTTCTAGACATTAATTTCATAATCATATAACTCAAGGCGCATATATAGACTAAGGTTTTCCCTAGGTTTTGCATGAATTTGATCCGAATTCATCGGGGATTAACCCTAGGCTAATAAACTATAGGGCATGCAAACACCGATTTCCTATCAATCTCTTGTCCTATGCGTCGTGTTTGCAGTAGGCGCTTATCTGTATGGGGCCGACAGTCGTTTTGCCCCAAAGAATGGCGATGAGTACCCCTATACGCATATTGTTCGCATGACCAGCTCCTCAACGCATTGGTTGCCTTTGCAGTCCGAGATGGTAGGAATCAAAAACACAAAACCACCTTTATTATTTTGGCAGGGTATTGCCTCCACCGACCAGGGAAAGAACTGGTCTCTATTCAACTTGCGTTGGCCAAGTCTCCTCTACACCGCAATCACTGCTTTATTAATTGCTTTGGTAGCAGGGAAGATCACAAAAAGTACGCCATTTGGCATTCTGGCAAGCCTGGTTTGGCTGGCGTTCTTTAATACCTACCGCTATGGCAGACCATATCTAGCAGAGCCGCCTGAGATATTCTGGTTAAGCTTGCCGTTCTTTCTATTGCTCCTTTGGGGTAAGCAAGCATTTGAGTCTAAATGGATTTTTCCGTTGATGAGTGGCATCTCTTTGGGGGCCGCACTTCTTTATAAGTCAATTGCTTATGTAGTTCCAGCTTGTTTGGTTCTTATCCTTTGGTTTTGGCAGTGGCGTTCTGCGCATCTATTGGAACTTATTCGTAAAGACCTGTTTAAGGTATTCATGGTGGGCATGATTGCCGTCGCAATCTTTTGTCTTTGGTTCCTGCTAGACCCCGACCCAAGGGCGGTTTGGAATGAATTTATTCTCGGTGAGAATGCGGGGAAGTTTGCGGCCCGCAATAGCCATTATTTGAAAGACTTATTGTGGGGCGGGGATAGTATTGGCATGCTATTGCTAACGAGTGTGGCAAATGCGGGGTTTTTATCGCTGCTGGTCGTTAATTTGTTTTATCTCGCAATTCGGCATTACAAACAAATTAGTTTTGAACAAAAACTACTTTGGATCTGGATTGCTGTGTTCTTTCTAATCTTTTGTTTGCCCAGCCAACGTTCAGGACGTTACTTATTGCCAATCATGCCTGCAATCGCTATTTTATTGGCAATACATTGGCAGCGACTCCATCGATTTGTTTTTTGGATTGCATTGGTATTGCAAGCAATTGTACTGATTGCATTAGCATGGCTCAGCTGGAATATTGATTTATGGACCTATCCGGTGTGGCATTGGATTCTTCTCTCTGCCTCGATAGGCGTTGTTGGACTTGGCTTATTCCGCATATCACTTACCAAGATGGCCACCTTACTAGCTTGCTTTATGAGTTATCTCGTGTTGACCAGTAGCATCATGCCCTTAGAGGGATCTTCGGGACGTTTTAGTAAAGAGACTATTCAAAAACTTCAAGGTAAAACTGTTTGGTTTCCATGTGATTTCCGTGCCAAGGATGAGGAATATCGATTATTAATACCGGGAGCTAATATCAAAGGATATCCAGCAGGCGAGGCGAGAGAAATTAAAAAGCTTGCAGAGCGTTATTCTTTGTTTGCAGTTCAAGCCCCGCTTCAAAGCCAATTAGAGCTTTGTGCTGATTGTGTAATGCTCGGAGAGCGACTCGAGATGCGTGCGCGCCATAATGATCAAGAGATTAAAGCGATGCTCATGGGCCAAGTAAGCGACAATCTCTTTGTGAAAGAGTACATTGTGTCAGCCCCATTTAATACCGGCAAAGATACGGCCCTGTATCAGGACGCTTGTCGATGATTCGGGTTTTGGCATTTATCTTTCTGGTAGTAGCGCTTGGGATGGCCTATTTGCAAGTCAATGATCGGCCGGCTTGGGCAGATTTTATTAGTCCCATAGAGCAGCCTATCAATTCAGATGGACAACTGATTGCTATTGATCCATTGGGAGCGGGTAGTAAGAAAGGTATTGCTAAGCAAATCCCAGTCAGCTTGCAAGGCCAGCTTGATTGGCTACCTGATACAGGTAGACCTTCAGTACACGCTGCCTCACTAATTCCATTAAAAGATGGTAACTGGCGTGCTTTTTGGTTTGCTGGGTCTCGCGAGGGTGCCGCTGATGTTGTAATTCAGAGCGCAGTTTGGGACGCCTCAGTTAAACAATGGGGGCAGGGCACTGTTGTATTAGATCGTGAAGGAGCGCAGCAAGGCCTTAGTCGATACATTAAGAAATTAGGTAATCCTGTCCCAATCCGTAATATTAATGGACAGTTGCAACTCTATTTTGTGGCAGTCTCAATTGGCGGTTGGGCAGGCAGTTCAATTAGTATGATGTACTCCGATGATGAGGGCTTGCGTTGGTCAAAACCGCAACGTCTGATTACTAGCCCACTTCTTAATATCAGCACTTTAGTCAAGGGCGAAGGTTTCTTATTTAACGATGGCAGCATGGGGTTTCCTGTGTATCACGAATGGATTGGAAAGTATGGCGAGCTGTTACGGCTAGATCCCTCTGGCCAAGTACTCGATAAGCGTCGCATGAGCTCGGGGCGTGGCACGCTACAGCCAATCATATTTATTGATGACGAAAAACACGCTAGTGCTTATTTCAGGCAGGCACGTAGAAGTGGCGCTAAGCAGATCGCCGTAAGCCATACAGCAGATGCAGGCCATTTATGGACCGTCACTTCAGATTTAACAATATCGAATCCCAATGCCGCAATCACCGGGATTGAATTAGCGGATCGTACGCGCTTAATGGTCTTCAATGATCTTGAGCACGGACGTCACCGTTTAGTGCTGGCGGCATCTTGGCTAAGAACCAACAATGACACTAGCAGTCAGGCAGCAAAAGATAACTACTCTCCTTGGAAGATTATTCAGGTCCTAGAGGATGAATCCGCTTCGCAAAGTAACCCCAAAGAAGAGTTCTCATATCCTTATTTGAGTATGAATAAACAAGGGCAGGTTTTTTTAGTCTATACCTGGAATCGTAAGCGTATTAAGTCCATTTCATGGGAGCCTAACACCTTAATGACTTACTTACTCCAAGCTCAACACGAGATGGCCGCTACAAGTAATGCCCCAATAGATCTTAAGGAGTCTCAATGAGCTTAGCCATGCTAATCGAGCAAATACCTCTCGTTGAGCTTAGTGTGATTACCGGTGTTGTATTGATGCATTTTTCTAGGAAGTTCTTTGGCTTTAGTCAAAGTAGCGTTGCGGGTCTATGTTTCATTGTGTTTTGTACCGTATTACTATTGTTACCATTAAATAGTCTAGGCGCCTCTTGGAGTCTACCTTTAGTAGCCTATATTCGTGGGGTAAGCGGAGAGCTCAGCATTGTGACAATGATGTTAATTTTATTTACGTGGTCATCTGCGCCGGCTTATCGCTTATCCAGCGTTACCCCTCTTATCATTGCGCTCGCGAGCATTTTGTTTTATCCATTTGCCTTGGGGTTGACGATGTTTGACCCATATAGCTGGGGATATGGATCCATCATTTTTGTTGTAGCGGTGATGATGATGGCCCTCTTATTCTTCTTTACGAAGCGCTCATGGGAGGCGCTTATGATCTCGCTAGCCGTAATCGCTTGGTCAATTCATTGGCATGAGTCTACTAATTTATGGGATTACCTATTGGACCCCTTCCTAGCAGTTTGGGCCATCATCATTAGCATTCGGTGGATTATTTGGGGTCGACCAGAACCTTATAGCTACTCTGCTTGGGATATTGACTCTAGTGTGCTGGCTCGCAGAAAGCAGGGCAAGATCTTTAGTTAAGCGAGAAGAGTTGCGGTAAAGAAAAAGGCCGGTTTAAAACCGGCCTTTTTAATGAGACGAAACGCTAAAGATTAGTCAGGGATATTTGCTTTACGAATAATTGGACCCCAACGATTGATCTCTGCATCCAAGTGGGCCTGTAGAGCTGGACCATTTTGCTTCGCAACTGGAACGATATCGATATTAGAAGTATCTAAACGAGCTTTAATGTCTGGATCTGATAAAGCTTTCTTCAAAGCAGCATTTATTTTGTCCAACACTGGCTTTGGAGTTCCTTTTGGAGCATAAACACCATGCCAAACCTTCACGTCAAAGCCCTTCATGCCTTGCTCATCCAATGTGGGTACATTGGGGAGTGCTGATAGGCGCTTGGGTGTAGTTACACCATAAACCTTCACGCGATTATCTTTGATATAAGGAATGGTTTGGGTCGTTTGGTCGCAAAGGAGGTCTACTTGACCGCCCAATAAATCTGTTAATGCAGGGCCAGTACCTTTGTAGGGAACGGTAGTTACGCGTACGCCCAATCGACTCTGGAAAATCAAGCCGCATAACTGCGATACCGCACCAGGACCAGCATTGGCCATGGTTACCTTTTCTTTATTAGCTTTAATATAAGCCTCAAGCTCTTTAAAGTTATTGGGTGGAAACTTTTTGCTACCCAGTAGAACCATTGGTACGTCTGCTACTTGCCCAATGTATTCAAAGTCTTTCATCGGGTCATAAGGCAGCTTATCGTAGAGAGCTTGCGCGGTCGCCATACCCATGTGATGGATATAAATCATGTAACCATCAGGCTTGGCTTTGGCCACTTTGTTAGAGGCAACCGTTCCGCCTGCCCCGGGAGTATTCTCAACTACCACGGTTTGGCCTAGCGCCTTACCCATTGGCACTGCAATTAAGCGTGCGATCGTATCGGTAGGGCCACCGGCCGCAAATGGAACAACCAAGGCAACCGGTTTGTCAGGATAATTTTGTGCATTGACTGCGCCGGCCATCAAAAAACCAGCGCCAAGAACTGGAGCAAGTAATCCGTTTAAAAGTTTATTCAAATTCATTCAAAGTCTCCAAAAGAGGTAAAACGAGGCTTATTTTGCCATGTTTTTAAAGGCATTCTCTTAGGGATTACCAGCTAAGCGCAAAATTCTGTGGGCTAGCATGACCACTGGGCGGTCAACCATCTTTCCATCGACCTTTACAGCCTGTCCATTGGAGGCATTATCGGCAGCAAGCACCCGTTTTGCCCAGCTAATTTCCTCAACGGTTGGGCTAAAAGCCCTTTTAATAATCGGAATTTGTTTGGGATGAATACACAATTTTGCTCCAAAACCAAACCGTTTGGCTTTTTGTGCATGTGCAAAAATTCGCGGTTCATCGTCTGTGGAAGGCGTAACCCCGTCTAGCGGAGGGGCAATTTGAGCCAGTTTGGATGCCAGAACCAACATGAAACGCGCGGTATCGATTTCGGTTTCATTGTCATCACAGCTTATGCCCAGTTCAACTTGCATGTCTAGATTTCCCAAGGCAAGACGGAGAACCTGTTCTGCACTTGCAATTTCATTGAGATGATGTAAGCCCAGCGGGGTCTCAATCATCGGGATAAAAGCCGTGGTTTTAAGTTCCTCGGCTGCTCCATTAATATGATCGCGTGATTCTGTTTTCGGAATCATTAAATGCCGGACCTGTAATTCTTTGGCAAGCACAAGATCAGCCGCATAAAAAGAGCTTCCTGGAGCATTGCAGCGAACCACGATCCGATGTTTCTGGTCGATCGAAATGGATGGCCAGGTATTTTTTAAAATCTCCCGCGCTTTGGCTTTATCATCCAGACCCACCGCATCCTCAAGATCAATGATGACCCCATCAGCTCCGCTAGCGAGTGCTTTGCCATAACGCTCGGGCTGGGTCGCTGGGACAAACAGGAAGCTACAGGCATCACTTAAAGGAGAGGGTGGCAGATTCATTGTGATGCTCCAGACTGAGGAAGAATGAACGGAACAGTTTTGGCTTGACGAATCTGAAAGAGTTGGGTGATGGCAAGGCGCATTTCTGCTTCGGTAGCACCCTGACTAAACGCTGCAAGCCGTAATGCTTTTTCTTGGATCTCTTGCCGACTTAAAGTATTTCCTGGATCACCTTTGGGTTCATCCACACGCCCATCAAGCGTCTTCCCATTCTTCAGGTGCACCTTCACTTTACCAATCCAGCGTTGTGGATAAGCCTGATCTACTTCCGTATCGAGAGTCATCGTTACGCGATCGCGAAGGGCGCAAATTTCTGAATCGTGAAAGTGGTCAGCAAATTCTTGAAGACCAGCAAAGTGATACTTGCAGACTAAAGCCAGTACCGTTCCCATGGAAAACTTTGATTGATGCAAGTTGCTTGGTTTGCTGGCGGGCCCTAGTACATCGATGGCACCCTGATGCACGAAGGTTTCAATGCGCTCAATCTCGTGTGACTGAATATTATTTTTTTGCAGGACGTGCAAAAGCGCATCCGCAGCAGGGTGGGTATGACGACAGGAGGCATGGTATTTGAAGGAGGTCTCCGCAACACACCAACGCGATCCGAGACGGTCAATTAACTTTTCGGGATTGGCATCGCTTGACATGCCTGCAGCCAGGCCTTGCGATCCCTCAAGGATCTTCTTAGCCCCTGTAAATCCCTCTTTTGCAAGGTAAGCCGACATTAAACCTGTAGCACTCGCATGTGCTGTGTGCAATTGCTTGGAGTCGGCGGCGTCGCGTAAGAACTCCCAAAGACCTGCAGATTGAGTACCCGCAGAGCCAAAGGCATGCAGCATTTGTTCATGATTTAGGTTTAATAATCGCCCAACAGTAGCTGCTGCTGCTAAGGTTCCCGCTGTGCCCGTTGTATGAAATATTTTGTAATGCGAGCGCCCCAGAAATTCTCCAACCCGAATACCCACCTCATAGCCAACAACAACCGCAGTTAGAAGTTCTTCGCCACTGAGTTGTTTGGCTTGCGCGCACGCAAGGGCCGCAGGGAATACTATGGTGCCTGGATGGAAAACCGAGCCGTTATGAACATCATCTTGTTCAACCACATGGGATGCCGCCGCATTAGCCAAACATGCCAAGAACGGACTTGAGCTAGTGCGTGTTACTAGGATTTCAGCAGAGCCTGCCACAGCAGTTTGTTGGCGCGGACCCATCGACTGCGCAAATTGCGCCATGATCTCCACAGGCTTCGCACCTTTACCGCCAATTGCCGATGCAAACCAATCAACGAACAAATCCTCGGTACGAGCAATGACTGACTGCGGAATATCACCGAGCTTGAGTTCTGTAGCAAATTGAGCAAGCTGTGCGGAGTAATGTGTTCTCATTAATTTAGACCAATTCTGCTTTTGCTTGCATGGTTAACCAACCCTCATGATCTTGTGCCCAAACCGAAAGAGTTTTGCCGCTAGAATCGGTAGCAAGATCAGGGCTAGCGTTTACCTGCATGGAATGAATATCAAAGGTCGGTCGAACGGCTCGGAACTCAAACCGCTTTAATTTCTTCCCAAGGTTGCTCTGCCGCACTAGATCCACCAACAAAGTGGCAATGAGAGGACCATGCACGATCAAACCAGGATAGCCCTCTTCTTGGGTCACATAACTACGATCGTAATGAATGCGATGCCCATTAAAGGTTAAGGCGGAATAGCGAAACAGCAAAACAGGATCTGGTTGGATGATCTTGCTCCACTTGGCATTACTTGGAGCTGGAGTTGGATCAGGGGCCTTTTCATCGGGAGAAGCCGCGGCGCGATACACAATGTCATGCTCTTCTGTGAGCGCCAAGCCTTTGGCATTATGAATTTGATGTTCTACTAAAACAAACAGTAGATCACCACTTCGTCCTGATTTATGGGTCACTGATTTAATGGTTGAGACACGCTCGATGGCATCGCCAATCACAAGATCCTGTTCCCAGCGAAGTCGACCACCTGCCCACATTCTTCGTGGTAATGGAACGGGTGGTAGAAAGCCACCGCGTTTGGGGTGGCCATCGGGTCCAATTTCAGATTGTTTGGCATGAGGTAAGAAATACAACCAATGCCATAACTCCGGTAGAAACACTCCATTAATGGGATCTGGATCCCTACGATCGAGGGTAGCTGATAAAGCGCGGTAGGGGGCGATAGTGACCGTATCTTGATATCGCTCGGTTTTACCAATCCATTCTTGGAGATGAGCTAGTGTGGGTGGGTCGATTCTCATACCCTCATTATGCCAATCCTAGCAAAACTGCTTTCTAAGAGCGATTACTGAAAAAGAAGCCCGCTAGGGGCAAAAAGAACCCCGACAAGAGCAGCCAAGCCCAGAGTTCGAATGACTCCCCACTGAAAGCGAATCATGAGCAAGAGGGCAACTCCGCAAATGAGCAGTGATACCCAAGAAATTCCAGCAGAGAGGCCGCTGGGAAAAAATACATGGTACGCAAAGAAAACCCCTAGATTGGCAATTACGCCAACGACTGCTGCACTGATGGCAGTTAGGGGCGCGGTGAAGCGTAAATTGCCATGGGTTGATTCAATGATTGGTGCGCCGATAAGAATAAATAAAAAGGATGGCAAGAAAGTAAACCACGTGGCAATACATGCTCCCAATATGCCCCCCAAAGTACTCTCTTGCGCATGACCGGCTAAGTAACCCACAAACGCAACAATCATGATGAGTGGTCCCGGCGTCGTTTCGCCCAAGGCTAGACCATCAATCATTTGGGTGGCAGAGAGCCATTGATAGTGCTCAACAGCGCCTTGGTAAACATAGGGTAATACAGCATAGGCTCCCCCAAAGGTAAGCAGTGCTGCTTTGGTAAAGAACCAAGCTAGTTGTGGGTACAGAGTTTTCCAGCCCAGCAGAAAGACAAGGCATGCTATTGGCAAAAACCACAAGAGGCTAGCAATCGTAATTTGCCAGATTAATCGGACTCGACTAAAACCGGCATGACTCGGAGGTGGGGTATGGTCATCAATGATTGCGTTCTCATGATGCTTGGGCGGTTGACTGAAATGTGCCTTCTGTTCTTGAGAAAAAAGTTCAGGATAGCGTTGGCCAGCCCATAAGCCAAAAATACCTGCGCTAAGAATGATGAGTGGAAACGGCAGGTTAAACACAAAGATGGCAATAAAGGAGAGCAGTGCCAATATTACTAAAGCACGATTCTGAATACTGCGTCTAGAAATACGAATCACAGCGGTAATGACAATCGCGGTTACTGCAGGTTTAATTCCATAAAAGATTGCGGTCACCAGGGTTGTTTGTCCGTAGTGAACATATATCCAGGAGAGTGCAATCAAAATAAACAAAGAAGGTAAAACAAACAGAGCGCCTGCGAGAATGCCGCCCCAGGTACGATGCATGAGCCAACCTAAATAGGTAGCGAGTTGCTGGGCTTCGGGGCCTGGTAGCAACATGCAATAGTTCAGGGCATGCAAGAAACGTCGCTCTGAAATCCAACGTTTTTTATCAACCAGCTCATCATGCATCATGGCAATCTGAGCAGTTGGTCCTCCAAAGCTAGTAAAGCCGAGCTTGACCCAAAAAGCGAGAGCGTCTCGCAATGGGATGGGTGACAGTTCTGTCGAAGAACTAGTCGGCTTGATTTTTAAACCTCATCCATCCCGCCAACAACTTGGCTAAAGCCATTATCGACATAGATGATTTCTGCGGTAATACCATTTGCCAGGTCCGATAAAAGGAAGGATGCAGCATTACCAACGTCATCAACGCTAACGTTGCGACGCAAAGGAGCGGTCTTTTCAACTGCATCCAAAATCTTGCCAAAGCCTTTAATGCCAGAAGCCGCGAGAGTTTTAATGGGTCCTGCGGAAATGCCATTTACCCGAATCCCTTTGGGACCCAATGAGCCAGCAAGATAGCGAACCGATGCTTCTAAGGATGCCTTGGCCAAACCCATGGTGTTGTAGTTTGGAACATTGCGCATCGAACCAAGGTAGGTGAGCGTGAGTAAGGCAGCATTGGGGCGGAGCATGGGCATTGCCTCTTTAGCCATGGCTGGGAAGCTGTAAGCAGAAATATCGTGGGCGATCTTAAAGGCTTCACGACTCAATCCCTCTAGAAAATCCCCAGCAATCGCCTCCCGCGGGGCAAAGCCGATAGAATGAACGAAACCATCAAATTGGGGCCAGCTTTTGGCAAGATCCTTAAAGAGAGCTGTAATTTGTTCATCGCTTCCCACATCGCAATCAAAAATTAGCTGGCTATTGAACTCTTTAGCAAACTCAGTAATTCGCTCTTTGAAGCGCTCACCCACATAGGTAAAGGCCAATTCAGCCCCTTCACGATGGCAGGCTTTGGCAATACCATAGGCAATTGAGCGGTTTGAAAGAAGTCCGGTAATGAGGATGCGTTTGCCGCTTAGATAAGCCATCTATTGTCCTTTACTCCAAAATTGATTTGCTATCTACAATTGTTGCATATGCTAAGCCAAACTAGACCCATTTCTTCCAGGGCGCCAATTCGAGCCCTGATTTTGCTATTGGCCCTAGGAACCCTGTTTGGCTTGGTATCTTATTCTGGCGAAGGTATCGCAGCACAGGGTATTGCTCAATACGGTAAGCCTAAATATGCGGATGGCTTTGCCCATTTTGAGTACGCCAATCCAAAGGCCCCGAAGGGTGGTACCTTAACTTTGCCCAATCCAGATCGGCGAACTAGTTTTGATAAGTTCAACCCCTTTACACTGCGCGGCGTTACAGCTCCCGGGATTGGCGCTTTAATGTTTGAGTCTTTAGCAGTAGGTAGTGCCGATGAAGTATCCAGTGTATATGGACTCATTGCAGAGGATATTCAGGTAGCACCTGACAAAATGTCGGTGAGCTTTCGGATTCGACCCGAGGCACAGTTCTCCGATGGTTCGCCCATCTTAGCAAGCGACGTTAAACATAGTTTTGACACCTTAATGAGTAAACTGGCAAATCCACAATATAGAACTATCTATGCTGATGTGAAGCAAGCAGTTGTTGTATCTGAACGCGTGATTCGGTTTGATTTCAAGACTCGTAATAGCGAACTACCCTTGATGGTGGGTGGCCTGCCAATCTTCTCTAAAAACTGGGGTGTTAAACCAGACGGTAGTGTTACTGCCTTTGACAAGATTACGTTTGAGCATCCGATTGGAAGTGGGCCTTATGTGATTGAGTCTTACCGTGCCGGTAAATCTATGATCTACAAGCGCAACCCTAACTATTGGGGCACTAAAGTGAATGTCCGAGTTGGCTTTTATAACTTTGATCGAATTGTTTATAAGTTATACAGCGACGACGCAGTGCGACTAGAGGCATTTAAAGCAGGCGAGTTTGATGCGCTAGTGGAATACCGCGCCAAGAACTGGGCGAAGAGTTATGTGGGCCCCAAGTTTAATAACGGTACCCTTATTAAGAAGGCCTTCCAAAACCATAATGGCGCTGGCATGCAAGGGTTTGCCATGAACTTACGTCGTCCTATTTTTCAGGATATGCGTGTGCGGAAGGCTTTGGGGTATGCCTTAGATTTTCAGTGGTTAAATCGACAACTTTTCTTTGATCAATACGGACGTATTAATAGTTACTTCACCAATAGCGATCTGAGTGCAAACTACCAAGGTGAAACGGTCCCGACAGAAGCCGAACTCAAGCTATTAAAACCATTACAAGCGAAGTATCCTCAATACGTTCCGGAGGTAGTGTTTGGGGCAATGCCACCACCGCCCAGTACAGAAGCCCCGAGCAGCTTGCGGAACAATTTACGCAAAGCGCGTGAGTTGTTAGCAGAGGCGGGTTGGACGTATCGCGATGGGGCGCTCCGTAACACCAAAGGAGAAATTTTTCGCTTCGAGATTGTGGAGGATGGCCCGTTTTTCATGCGGATTCTCTCAGCGTATGTGCGGAATCTCGAAAAGTTAGGCATCAAAGTTGATATTCGCACCAGTGACTATGCTCTGCATCAAAAGCGCATGGATGACTATGATTTTGATATGACCACTATTCGCTTCCCTGACACCCAAAGCCCTGGCAATGAACTGTATGATCGCTTTGGAAGTGCAGCTGCTAAAGAAAGAGGCTCAGATAACGTGATTGGCGTTCAATCCCCTGTGGTGGATGCACTCATTGATGCCATTGTAAAAGCAGAGACCCGCGAACAATTACAAGCGGCTACTCGTTCATTAGATCGCGTGTTATGGAACAGTTACTTTGTGGTTCCTCATTGGTATAACCCAACACATCGCATTGCATTCCGTAAGGAGATGGGCTACCCCAATCCTCCTTTGTATTACTCCGCAGAGTCATGGATTTTATCTACCTGGTGGTTACAAGAGGCCCGTCAATGAACTCCGAGATTCTCGTCTATATCCTCAAACGCATTCTGTTGATGATCCCCACTTTGCTGGGGGTTCTGACCCTGACCTTTGCGGTGGTGCAATTTGTTCCTGGTGGCCCTGTAGAGCAGTTAATGTTGGAGCTAAGAGGTAAGGGAGATGCAGCAGTCGGCGGCGAGTCCTCCGGTGGGGGAACGACCTATCGAGGACGGCAAGGATTAGACGCAGAACGTTTAGAGCAAGTGAAAGCCTTATATGGTTTTGATAAGCCGCCTCTCGAACGGTATGTTGCGATGCTAAAACGCTTTGCTCAATTTGATCTGGGCCAAAGCTATTACCAACATAAGAGCGTGTGGGATCTGGTGATGTCTAAATTACCAGTATCGATCAGCATTGGTTTGTGGACCTTTTTCATAAGTTACTTGATATCAATCCCCTTGGGTATTTCAAAGGCGGTGCGTGATGGAACGCGTTTTGACCGAGTCACCAGTACCATGATTTTGGTTGGCTATGCAATTCCAGGATTTGTTTTGGGTGTCTTGCTTCTTGTATTGTTTGGTGGCGGTAGTTTTCTGCAGATCTTTCCCTTGCGGGGCTTAACTTCCGATAACTGGAACGAGCTCAGCATGATGGGTAAGGTCTTGGATTATCTGTGGCATTTAGTCTTACCCATTACTGCTTCGGTCCTTGGAAGTTTTGCAGTAATCACCATGCTTACTAAAAACTCGTTTTTAGAGGAGATCCGCAAGCAATACGTGTTAACGGCGCGAGCAAAGGGACTCAGCGAGAGTAAGGTTTTGTGGAAGCATATTTTTCGGAATGCGCTCATCCCCTTAATTACTGGATTTCCGGCGGCATTCATAGGCGCCTTCTTTGCAGGCTCATTACTAATTGAGACCTTGTTTTCATTAGATGGGCTTGGCTTACTCTCGTATGAGGCGGTTATGAAGCGCGATTATCCAGTGGTGTTTGGTACTCTTTATTTATTTACCTTGATTGGCCTAGTAACCAAATTAATTTCTGATCTTTGCTATGTCTTGGTTGATCCGCGCATACAGTTTGGTTCAGGGGGTGGCTCGTGAGTCGCTGGTCACGCTTTAAGTCCAATCGCTTGGGCTACTGGAGCCTGTGGATTTTTTCAATCCTGTTTGGACTTAGTCTTTGTGCAGAATTGATTGCGAACGACAAGCCCCTAGTGGTGCGTTATGAGGGCCAGTTTTATTTCCCCATGATTCAGAATCACCCAGAGACTGTCTTTGGCGGGGACTTTGCAACTCCAACCGATTTTTTAGATCCCGATATCAAGAAAAATATTACCCAAGGTTCTAATTGGGCTATTTACGCCCCGATCCCTTATCGCTTTGAGACCCTGAATTATTTCTCTAAGGAGCCCAATCCCGCATCACCTTCTTTAGATAACTGGTTAGGCACAGACGATCGGGGACGCGATGTCTTATCCCGTTTAATTTATGGCTTTCGTCTCTCTATTTTGTTTGGTATCGCCTTAACCATTGTGGGAGTAGTGGTTGGGGTTTTGACCGGCGCACTGATGGGATTCTTTGGGGGGCGCTTTGATCTAATCACACAGCGCATCATTGAGATTTGGTCAGCGATGCCTGAGTTATATCTTTTAATTATTTTTGCTTCCATCTTTAATCCCAGCGTTCTCTTATTAATTATTTTGTTAGCAGCGTTTGGATGGATGGGTTTGTCGGACTATGTACGAGCTGAGTTCTTTCGTAATCGTGCTTTGGAGTATGTGAGGGCTGCAAAAGCCCTAGGCCTCACGAATGCGCAAATCATGTGGCGCCATATCCTACCTAATAGCTTGACCCCCGTGATCACTTTCTTGCCATTTCGGATGAGTGCCGCCATTTTGTCTCTCACCAGCTTGGATTTTTTGGGCTTAGGTGTGCCACCTGGCACCCCGAGCTTGGGTGAGCTCTTATCGCAAGGTAAGGCCAATCTGGATGCATGGTGGATTTCCTTGTCTACTTTTGTGGTCTTAGGCGGAACACTTCTTTTACTTACCTTTATGGGGGAGGCTTTGCGCGACGCATTCGATTCCCGTAAAAGTAATCCCTTGACTGGGGCAAGAGTATGAGCGCTAGTCTATTACGGTATGAGAACTTCTCACTGTCGTTTGGTAGCGGTCGGCGGGAGAAATTTGCGGTACGCGATTTATCCTTAGAAATCGGTATGGGTGAGCGAATTGCCTTAGTGGGCGAATCAGGTTCAGGTAAAACATTAACGGCGCTTTCCCCCTTGCGTTTGCAACCTGAGGGGGCACACTCTACGGGCAAAATTTTTTGGCGCAGAGCAGACGGTATTGAGGTCAATCTTTTAGATTTAAGTTTAGAAGAAATTAGAGAGGTGCGGGGGCGCGAGATCGCCATGATCTTCCAGGAGCCCATGACCGCATTAAACCCCTTATTTACGATTGGTAATCAGATAGTCGAAGCGGTTCAAGTGCATGAACCTTTATTACCTTTAGTGGAATGCCGCAAGACAGCGGTTGCATTGTTAAAGAAAACAGGCATCCCTGAGGCAGAGGAGCGTTTTCATGCTTACCCTCACCAGCTATCTGGTGGTCAGCGGCAACGCGCCATGATTGCTATGGCATTGGCATGCAAACCGAGATTACTCATTGCTGATGAGCCTACGACGGCTCTTGATGTGAGCTTACGTCTACAAATTTTAGATTTATTAAAAGATCTCCAAGAAGAGGCAAAAGATCGTGGAGAAATGGCGATTCTATTAATTACCCATGACCTTAACTTAGTTAGGCATTTTGCCCATCGTGTGGGTGTATTGAATCAAGGGTGCTTGGTAGAAAGTGGTTCTACCCATGAGGTATTTGCCCACCCCAAAAATAATTACACAGAGCAATTAGTTAATAGCCAGCCAGTGAGGGAGCTATTACCGTTGGTTCCCTTAGCGCCGGTGCTCCTGAAGGTGAATGATTTAACCGTGTCTTATCCCCAGTCTAATTATTCAGGGGCCGGACTGCGCATTACGAAATGGTTTACTAAGGCCAAACGCAATACGGTGCTGCAACCCGTGAGCTTTCAATTGAAGCAAGGTCAGACCATTGGTGTTATTGGTGAATCAGGCTCTGGAAAAACAACCTTAGCTATGGCCGTATTGGGCCTACTGGGTGAGACCACTGCGCGCCTTGCTGGTGATGTCGAAGTTTTAGATCAATCGTGGCAAGTGCTGTCACCACTCGCCAGAAGAGCAATGCGCGCGAACTTACAAGTGATCTTTCAGGATCCATTTGGTTCTCTATCGCCCCGCATGACCATCTTTGAAATTGTTGCAGAGGGATTAAATATTCATCAACCCAAACTTTCTCTTGCCGATCGCGAGGCCCGCGTTGTTGAGATTTTGCGTGAAGTCGGCCTGGATCGTTCAGCCATGACACGTTATCCCCATGAGTTCTCTGGCGGGCAACGACAACGGATTGCCATTGCTCGCGCTCTGATCCTAAAACCGCAGATTTTGGTCTTGGATGAGCCAAGTTCAGCTTTGGACGTATCGATTCAAAAACAGGTCTTAGCTCTTTTGAGTTCACTTCAAAAAAAATACAATCTTGCCTACTTAATCATTAGCCATGACTTAGCTGTGATTCGAGCGATGTCCCATGAATTGATGGTTTTGCGGGGAGGCGAAGTGGTGGAATATGGCGAAACGGAGGCAATGATTGCGAACCCCAAAGAGCCCTATACCAAAGCCTTATTTGCTGCTGCCGAGCTTGTCTAGAACTAAATTGTAGTAAAAACAATCACTTAAAGATGGCAAATTCGGGCAAACCCGCTTTCTAAATTGAGCGAGCTTTGTTAGAATCGCGCTATGTCTTTGAAAAAGAACGCAATCTCTTTGTCTTTTAAGCCCATAGCCGTCCTGGTTTTGGGTTTTGCTTTCTCATTGGCGCATGCCAATCCTGCCGGAGAGGCCGGGAATAAAGAAGGTACTAAAGTTGAGAGCATTCTTGAGAGTACGTCTTCATACTTTGCCCGTTTCACCTATCAGGTGGTTGATTCTGTATCGAGTAAAACGGAATCCTTGATTAACGACGCGATGCAACTTATTGGAGTTCGTTATCGCTGGAATGGTGATTTGCCCCAATCTGGTTTGGATGCTAGTGGATTTGTCCGTTTTGTGTTTAGAGATAAATTAGGTTTTTTACTACCACCCAAATCGTCGCAGATGAGTAAAGTGGGAAAGCCTATTACCCGCGAAGAGTTGCAACCCGGTGATTTAGTATTCTTCAACACCATGCGCTTAACCTTCTCGCATGTCGGTATCTATGTGGGCGATAACAAGTTTATCCATTCGCCTGCTAAAGGCTCCACAGTGCGTGTTGATGATTTAGCGAGTAGCTATTGGGATAAACGTTTTGATGGGGCGCGTCGTTTGGATGGTAGCGATGAGCTCAGTAATGCAGAGCGTAATGCCCTGATTCAGGAAGCCAAGAAATTACGTTTACAAACGCGTAATTTGTAATAGGCAAGTCGACTAAAAGACCCTAAGTTTTTCTCGTATCTCCGCAATTTTCTCTTGGGCAGCCTGCTCTCCCGCAAGGATTGCAGCATTTCTAGAGCGAAAGTCTGCGCTACCCATTTGCTTAAGTTGTGGCGTGATCAACACATCGGCTTTTGCTATTTCATATTGATTAATGCTTTGTTGCATGATGTTGATCGTTTGTTGAAGCAACCCTAGGGTGCCACTAGAGTTAAAAGTGTTTGTATCAGACGAGATGTTGACCGCAATGATGAAGTTGGCGCCCATTTCCTGAGCGTAACGAACGGGCACAGGAGCCACTAGACCGCCGTCGACATATTCTTTACCCTGAATTATTGCTGGTTGAAAAACTCCGGGCACACTGCAAGAGGCCCGCACTGCCAAGCCAGTATCTCCCCTCTGAAAAAGAATGCCCTTACCAGTTTGTAGCTCCGTGGCAACAATACCTAAGGGAATACTCATTTGCTCAATCGTTTTATTCTGAACCTCACGATTCACCATGCTCTGCAGTGCATCGCCCTTGATCAAGCCACCAAATCGTCCTGCAAATGGATAGGCCCAATCTGCAATGGCAGCCTCATCCAGATTAAGACCGATGCGGTTAAGATCAAGTCCGCTATAACCTGAGGCATAAAGTGCTGCAATCACACTCCCAGCGCTAGCTCCAACGATCATATTCGGGCGAATACCTTGCGCTTCTAGTATTTTGATGACCCCGATATGGGCAAAACCTCTGGCAGCACCAGACCCCAAAACTAGAGCAATGTTGGGCTTGCGGCGTTCGTCCCATAAACTACATCCTGAAAGGGCGCTAAGCCCAAATAGCCCAAAGGCCTTGAGCGCAGTGCGACGATTTTCTGGGGAGGATTTTTGGGGAGGGTGAAAATGAGACATATGGCTATTGTATTGACCCTACCTTATAATGGCGAATCGGTGCAAATTGCTACGAAACTAAAAGATTCGTTTGATTGCCGAGCATCCCCAAAATAAGAATTAACTTGAGTGAGCTCGACATAAGCCAGAAAACACCCCAAACCCATTTTGACGATTGTGAATGAACCATCAAACAGGTAAATCCTGTTTAGCCAAATTGTATGGATACTGATCACTATAAGCGCGTAGTCGAGACCGCATTAATTTGCGCTCAAGAGCCTCTAACAACAAATGAACTCAACCGATTGTTTTTAGAGCCTCCTTTGGCATCTGCGGATCTCCAAAAAATACTTTTTGAGATCCAAAAAGAATGGCATGACAAAGGCATGGAGCTGGTCAATATAGCAACTGGCTGGCGTTTCCAGAGCCGCCTCAACATGCGTGAGTATTTAGATCGCTTAACACCAGAGAAACCTCCCAAGTACTCACGAGCAGTGATGGAAACCTTAGCCATCATTGCCTATCGGCAGCCCGTTACTCGCGGTGAGATCGAAGAGGTACGTGGTGTGGTTGTGAGTAGTAATGTCATGCGTCAGCTAGAAGATCGTGGCTGGGTTGAGGTAGTTGGTCACAAAGATACGATCGGGCGCCCAGGCCTCTATGCAACTACCAAACAGTTTTTAGATGATCTCAGCTTAAAAGATTTACAAAGCCTACCCATGTTAGAAGATGGCTCTATTTCTGCTGAGGCCTTAGGACAAGCTGTGATTGAGTTTGATGCTGATGCGACCGTGGAAACTGTTATTCCACTAGAGCCCCTGAACAACGCCGAGCACGATGACAAATCCTGATCAAGATTCTCTTACACCTAATCCAGTAGCAGAGGGGTCGGTCGATAGTCCCTCTTCGGGTGATTCAGAGGCTGGGGAGCGTAAAGACCGCGGTGAGCGCGGCCCCAAACGTTTTCATAAATCGAACAATAAAGCCCGCGGTAAGTTCGGCAATAAAAATAAGCGCCGCGATGGGCCAAATCCTCATGCAGAGGCTGACGGAGAACCAACCAGACCCTCACCAAAATCAGCACAACTTCAGGCAGAGACCGAAGCCTTATTTGCCTCGGTGGTTTCTGGAGAATTTGATGCAGCTCTTGATGCGCCAGAGACTGAAGCCTCTGCGGTAGAGGAGCCCGGAGTAATTTCGCATGAGGCCGGCATTGAACAGCGAGCCTCTAAAGCGGGAGATGAGGAATCGGATGAGCTCGACAATCCAACTGATTTAGAGCGCTTGCAATTTGCCAGTGTCGATGAGCTACCACTGAGCTTGCGGGATGAAGTATGGTCTGATCTTGACGGTCTCGATGATGATGCCGAAGATGAGGATACCGTTAAGTTACATAAGGTCCTAGCAGATGTAGGAATGGGATCACGTCGCGAGATGGAAGATTTGATTATTCAGGGACGTGTTTCTGTGAATAGTATGCCGGCGCACATTGGTCAGCGTGTGGGCCCTAGCGATATCGTGCGCATTAACGGTAAGCCAGTGCATCGTAAGATTCATACTAAGCCACCGCGTGTCATTCTGTACCATAAGCCTGCTGGCGAAATTGTTAGTCAAGCTGATCCTGAGGGACGCCCAAGCGTCTTTGATCGCTTGCCAAAACCTCGGCAAGGTCGCTGGATTGCAGTTGGCCGCTTGGATTTCAATACAGAAGGCCTTTTGTTATTTACCACCTCAGGCGAATTGGCAAATCGATTGATGCATCCTCGCTATGGAGTTGAACGTGAATATGCAGTTCGTATCCTTGGTGAACTATCGGCCGAATCGGCAGAACAACTAAAAACAGGAATACAGCTCGATGACGGTCAGGCTCGCTTCTTGCGTTTAAGTCAAGGCGGTGGCGATGGTGCCAATCGTTGGTACTCCGTAGCGCTTACTGAAGGACGTAATCGTGAGGTACGTCGCATGTTTGAGGCAACGGGGCATGTAGTCTCTCGTTTAATTCGGACCCGCTACGGTTTGTTCATATTGCCCCCCCGTTTACGGCGTGGTAAGTGGGAAGAGGTGCCCCTTGAAAACATTACTCAATTGATGCGTGCTGCCGGTTTAAAGGTTCCGCAAATGGGAAGTAAAGAGAGGGGAGGTCCTCAAGGCCGAACTTCCGGCATGGATCCTCAAAGTGATCCTAATTTCCAGCCCGATCCAATGCAAACCTCGGTATCTTATTGGGGGTCGAAAGAGGCGCTCACGATGGCCTCCAACCATTCTCAGGGTACATCTCATTTGCCAGGTCAAGGCAGAGGCTCCAACAGTGGAGCTGGCCGATCTGGCTTTGGTCAAAAAGGTCAACGCGGAACCGGAGGAAAACCTGGGGGTCAACGCCCCAAGGGGCAAAAGATCCATCATGGAAGCGGCTTTAGTGCTGGGCCGGGAGGAACTGGAAGTGGGGGTCAAAAGCGTCCTAATCGTGGCAAACCCTTTAAGGGACCAAGAAAACCTCGAAATCCGGGTGAAAGTTTCTGATTTGACTAGAGATTTTATGATTCGGGTATAATTTCTCTCGCACCGGCTGATGTTGAATGCAACGTAAGCTGGCCTGTTCTGGTAGTTAGGAATATGGGCTTTGTAGGCCCATTTTTTTTTGCCAAACGGCGTGTTATGAGTGATGTTTGTGTGGGGATCGCGTGAAAGAACAGCAGATTATTTCTGCCGAAGTGGGCAATTTAGGCTATTCGCTAGTTGATATCGAGCGTGAGGGCCGTGGTTTGCTCCGTGTGACGATCGAAAACCCTGACTTTGATCGCATGATTACGGTGGAAGATTGTGAGAAGGTAAGTCATCAGCTGACCTATACCTTGGCGGTTGAGAACGTTCCTTATGAGCGTCTTGAGGTCTCATCGCCAGGGTTAGATCGCCCCGTTAAGACGGCTGTTGAGTTTATTCGGTTCGCAGGGTTGGAAATTGATCTGAAATTGCGGGTGGCAGTTTCAGGAAGAAAGAATTTTAGGGGAGTGCTGCAGGGCCTAAAAAGTGGCTCGGTAGATTCTCCAGATGCACGGTTTAGTTTGTTATTTGAGGCGAGTGATGGATCTACCGCTGAGCTTGAATTTAGCTTGGCTGAAGTTGAAAAAGCTCGCTTGGTCCCTGTAATTGATTTCAAAGGAAAAAAATCATGAGTCGTGAAGTTCTCATGTTGGCAGAAGCCCTCGCCCGTGAAAAGAATGTTGATCGTGAGATTGTTTTTGAAGCTCTCGAACTAGCATTGGCATCCGCCACTAAAAAACGCTACAGCGAAGATGTGGATATTCGGGTTTCAATTGACCGTGATAGCGGTGAGTATGAGACCTTTCGCCGTTGGTTGGTCGTTCCAGACGAAGCTGGCTTACAAGAGCCCGACAAAGAGATTTTGCAATTTGAGGCCAAAGAGCAAATCTCCGATATCGAGGTAGATGATCACATTGAAGAGCAGATCGAGTCTTTGGCGTTTGGTCGGATTGGCGCTCAGGCAGCTAAACAGGTGATCTTGCAACGTATTCGGGATGCTGAACGTGAGCAAATTCTGAATGATTACCTCGAGCGGGGCGAAAAGATCATGACCGGTACGGTCAAGCGTGCCGACAAAAATGGCTTAATTATTGAATCGGGTCGGGTTGAGGCTTTACTTCGCCGTGATCAAATGATCCCCAAAGAGAACCTTCGTTCTGGCGATCGTGTCCGCGCATATATTTTGAAGGTTGATCGCGAAGCACGTGGTCCGCAAATTGAGCTCTCACGTACATGCCCCGAGTTTTTAATGAAGTTATTTGAGAATGAAGTGCCTGAGATCGAGCAACGGCTTTTGGATATCAAGGGCGCAGCCCGTGACCCAGGAGTTAGGGCCAAGATTGCAGTGGTCACCCACGATAAACGCATCGATCCAATTGGTACTTGCGTCGGTGTTCGTGGCACTCGTGTGACAGCAGTTCGCAATGAAGTTGCTGGCGAGGCTGTTGATATCGTTCTGTGGTCTGAGGATCCTGCGCAATTTGTGATTGGCGCATTAGCTCCTGCTCAGGTCTCATCGATTGTGGTGGATGAAGAGCGCCATGCTATGGATGTGGTGGTAGACGAGGAGAACTTAGCGATTGCGATTGGACGCAGTGGGCAAAACGTTCGTTTAGCGAGTGAGTTGACCGGTTGGCAAATTAATATCATGACTCCTGAAGAGTCTGCTGAGAAATCTGAAAAAGAGTCGGTTGTAGTCCGCCAATTGTTTATGGATAAGTTAGACGTGGATCAAGAAGTTGCTGATATCTTGATTGAAGAGGGCTTTAACTCCTTAGAAGAAGTAGCCTATGTACCTTTGTCCGAGATGCTTGAGATTGAATCATTTGATGAGGATACTGTTAATGAATTAAGAACACGGGCACGCGACTCTTTATTAACGATGGAGTTAGCTAAGGAAGAGCGCATTGAGGAAGTATCGCAAGACCTACGTTCACTTGAAGGCCTCTCTCCCGAATTGATTACAACGCTAGCTGAGAATCAAGTGCACACGCGCGATGATTTAGCCGGTTTAGCAGTAGATGAGCTAGTGGAAATCACTGGTATGGATGAAGAAATAGCCAAAACGCTCATTATGAAAGCGCGTGAACATTGGTTTAACGCATGAGGAAAAGCGCATGGCTACGACAACCGTAAAAGCACTGGCTGAGGAGCTAAAAAGAAGCTCGGCAGATTTATTGGTCCAACTGAAGGCTGCCGGAATTGAGAAAGAATCGGAATCCGACAAGATTACTGATAAGGATAAGACCGCACTATTGGGATACCTCCAAAAAGCCCATGGAAGTGCTGATGCTGGTGCTCGTAAAAAAATTACCTTAACAAAGCGTGAGACTAGCGAGATCCGTCAAGCAGATTCAGCTGGTCGGACTCGTACCGTGCAAGTCGAGGTACGTAAAAAGCGGGTTTTGGTCAAGCGCGATGAGTCTGCAAAACCAGAAGAAGCTGCCGAGGAAAAAGAGGTCAAGGCGCCTGTTGAGAAAAAGCCAATCTTGTCGGATGAGGAATTAGAAAAACGTGCTGCTGAAGCCTCGCGTCAAGCTGAGTTGTTAGCTAGACAAGAAGCGGAGATGAAAGCTGCAAGCGAGCAAAAGCAAAAGAAAGTTACTAATGAGCTTAAGCCTACTAAAGCAGAAGTTGATCAAGAGCTAGCCACAAAAGAGAAAGCCAGTAAAGATTTAGCTGAGCTTCGTACGCGACGCGCTGCGGCAGAGGCTGAAGTATCTGCCATTCGGGACATGATGAGTGCACCCGCACGAGTTTTAAAAGCACCCAGTGAAGTTGCTAGCGAAGAAGCGAAGAAGGGCACTTTACATAAGCCTGTAAAGGCTGATGGTGGCGATGATAAAAAGAAACCTACCAAGGTAGGCGGTAAATTAATCAAGTCTTCTGAGACTTCCTCAACGTGGCAAGAAGAAGGTGCAAAACGGAAGGTTGGATTAAAGACCCGTGGTGATATGAGTGGTGGTATGGGTGGCGGATGGCGCAGTGGTGGCGGACGTAAGAAGCAACACCAGAATCAAGAGGATAACCCGGCAACTAATTTTCAAGTCCCTACAGAACCAGTTATCCGCGATGTATATATCCCCGAAACCGTTACGGTTGCTGACTTAGCGCACAAAATGTCTGTCAAGGGCGCAGAGGTGATTAAGCTGCTGATGGGAATGGGTCAAATGGTAACGATTAATCAAGTCCTGGACCAAGATACTGCAATGATCATTGTTGAGGAGATGGGTCATAAAGCACATGCCGCTAAATTAGATGATCCTGAAATAGAGTTGGGTGCCTCGGCAGAGGATGCACCGTTGCTACCAAGACCACCCGTAGTTACGGTGATGGGACACGTTGACCATGGTAAGACATCCTTGCTCGATAAGATCCGGGTCGCAAAAGTGGCCGCTGGTGAGGCTGGAGGGATTACCCAGCACATTGGTGCTTATCACGTAGAGACCCCGCGTGGAGTTATTACCTTCTTGGATACACCGGGTCATGAGGCCTTTACGGCAATGCGTGCCCGCGGTGCGAAGGCAACCGATATCGTGATCTTGGTCGTAGCGGCCGATGATGGTGTGATGCCGCAAACGCGCGAAGCAATCCACCATGCAAAAGCAGCCAATGTGCCATTGGTTGTGGCGATTAATAAGATTGACAAGCCAGAAGCTAATACGGATCGCGTCAAGACTGAATTAGTGAGTGAACAAGTTGTTCCTGAAGAATACGGCGGCGACTCTCCATTCATTGGAGTCTCTGCAAAAACAGGAGAGGGGATTGATGCGCTTCTCGAGAACGTGTTGTTGCAGGCAGAAATTTTGGAACTCAGAGCCCCCAAAGATGCGCCAGCACAAGGTATTGTGATTGAGGCACGTCTGGACAAAGGTCGCGGCCCAGTAGCTACGGTATTAGTTCAGTCTGGCACCTTAAAACGGGGTGATATGCTTTTGGCTGGCCAGTCTTATGGACGCGTTCGCGCCATGTTAGATGAGAATGCTAAGGCAACCAATGAAGCTGGCCCATCGATCCCAGTGGAAATCCAAGGTTTGTCGGAGGTACCTGATGCAGGCGAATCATTTCAGGTGGTGGCGGATGAGCGTAAGGCTCGTGAGATCGCTTTGTTCCGTCAAGGTAAGTTCCGTGATGTGAAGTTAGCCAAGCAACAAGCAGTCAAGCTCGAGAACATGATGGAGAATATGGGCGAAGGCGCGGTTGAGGCTAAGCTCCTGCCCATCATTATCAAGGCAGACGTACAGGGTTCACAAGAAGCTCTTTCACAGTCTCTGCAAAAACTCTCCACCGCTGAGGTAAAAGTACAAATCGTACACGCTGCTGTCGGTGGCATTACTGAAACCGACGTGAACTTAGCGATTGCTTCTAAAGGAGTCATTATTGGCTTTAATGCTCGTGCGGATGCGGTAGCCCGTAAATTAGCCGAGACCAATGGTGTAGATATTCGCTATCACAACATCATTTATGACGCAGTGGATGAAGTAAAGGCAGCTTTAAGCGGCATGCTTACCCCCGATAAGAAAGAAGAAATTATCGGTATGGTTGAGATACGCCAGGTCTTTAATGTGTCGAAGGTTGGTGCTATTGCAGGTTGTATGGTGTTAGATGGTATCGTGCGACGTAATTCACGGGTTCGTCTATTGCGCGATAACGTCGTTATATGGACCGGTGAGTTAGATTCCTTAAAACGCTTTAAGGATGATGCAAAAGAGGTCAAGGGTGGTTTTGAGTGCGGCCTTTCTTTGAAGAACAATAATGATATTAAAGAGGGTGATCAGCTAGAAGTTTTCGAGGTCACTGAGGTTGCTAGAACGCTTTAATCAATTGTCGTATGCATAAAACAAGCCCGCATCGTCACCAACGTCTTGCTGATCAGATTCAGCGAGATTTGGCGGAACTCGTTCCCCGCGAACTGCGGGATCCAGCGAATGGCTTAATTACGATCCAGGCCGTTGAGTTATCACCAGATCTTGCCCATGCAAAGATTTATTTCACGGTTTTGGGTGGTGATCCGCAATATGCATTGGGATCATTGCAGGAGAAAGCGGGCTATCTCCATTCATTACTCTTTAAGCGAATGCATACCCATACTGTGCCCACCTTGCATTTTGTCTTTGACACCTCCATTGAGCGTGGCGCAGAAATGTCTCGATTAATTGATCAGGCATTAGGCTCAAAGCCTAACTAATGAGAATGGCTCAGCGGATTGACGGGGTGGTTCTGTTGGATAAACCCTCCGGAATGAGTTCTCAAAGTGCGGTCACTTCCGTAAAACGACTCCTGCATGCAGAAAAAGCAGGACATACGGGCACACTCGATCCAATGGCTACCGGATTGTTGCCAGTTTGTTTGGGTGAAGCAACGAAGTATTCACAAGATTTATTAGATGCCGATAAGGCGTATCTCGCCCAACTACGTTTTGGGATTCAGACGGATACCGGGGATGCGCAAGGCCAGATTATTGCCGAGAAATCAACGGCAGAGGTCGTTGATAACGCAATGGCTAAGACTCTGATTGATGCAATATTGCCTCATTTCATTGGTGATATACAACAAGTACCGCCGATGTACTCAGCGCTAAAGCGTGATGGTAAGCCGCTTTACGAATACGCGCGTTCTGGTATTGAGATTGAGCGCGAAGCGCGTAGGATCACGATTTATTCGATCAAACTACTAAATGTTCAGTGGCCTGTGATCGATATTGAGGTGCACTGTAGCAAGGGAACTTATATTCGGGTATTGGCAGAGGATATGGGTCATGCACTTGGTTGTGGTGCGCATTTGATTGGCTTACGCAGAACCATGGTTGGACATCTTTCACTGGCACAATCAGCCAGCCTGGAAAGCCTTCAACATTCAGCTCCACAGATCTTGCCAGTCGACGCACTATTACAAACCTTGCCTGAGCTGACTGTGGATGATATTCAAGCAAAACGCTTAGAGATGGGGCAACGTGTTCCATGTGCTGTCAATATTGCGACGCAATGGGCTAACTCTTTATTTCGGATCTATCGTAGCCAAGCGCTTCCCCAAAACTTTATTGGCACTGCGGATTGGCGTTCAGGTGTTTTACATCCTCGTCGCTTTATCTCCCAGCGTCTGATTAACCAAAACTAATTTTTCACCTTGACTAAGCAAAGCATCAAATGACCAAACGCGCACTTCGTAATATCGCCATCATCGCTCACGTGGACCATGGCAAAACCACTCTTGTTGACCAATTACTCCGTCAATCAGGCACATTTAGGACCAATGAAAAGATTTCTGAGCGGATCATGGATTCAAATGATCTTGAAAAGGAACGTGGTATTACCATTTTGGCAAAGAACTGTGCTGTGGAGTATGACGGTACACATATTAATATTGTTGATACACCTGGGCACGCAGACTTTGGTGGCGAGGTAGAGCGTGTTTTATCGATGGTCGATGGCGTACTTTTACTCGTTGATGCGGTTGAGGGACCTATGCCTCAAACTCGGTTTGTTACCAAAAAAGCCTTGGCACTTGGGCTACAGCCGATTGTGGTTGTGAATAAGGTCGATCGTCCTGGAGCGCGTTGTGATTATGTTATCAATGCCACCTTTGAGCTCTTTGATAAGTTAGGCGCTACAGAGGAGCAACTGGATTTTCCAGTCATCTACGCATCTGGCCTCAATGGTTATGCTGGTACTGATGAGAGTGTGCGCGAAGGGAATATGCGCCCTCTATTTGATGCCGTATTACAGCATGTGCCAGTGCGCGATGATGAAGTGGATGCTCCATTGCAATTACAAATTTCATCAATTGATTACAGCAGCTATGTTGGCAAAATTGGCGTAGGCCGAATCAGCAGAGGCAGAATTAAACCTGGTACGGATGTTATTTGTATCAATGGTCCCGATGGTACACCCTTTAAAGGCCGCATTAATCAAGTATTGAAGTTCAGGGGTTTAGAGCGTGAAGTGGTTGATGAAGCCATCGCAGGCGATATTGTTCTTGTGAATGGTATTGAAGATCTAGCTATAGGCACAACTATTTGTGCTCTTGATCGGATTGATGCTCTACCCATGTTAAAGATTGATGAGCCGACCTTAACCATGAACTTTATGGTAAATACCAGCCCATTAGCAGGGCGCGAAGGAAAGTTTGTTACCAGTCGACAGATTCGGGAGCGCTTAGACCGAGAGGTGAAGTCCAACATGGCCTTGCGGGTTCGTGAGACCGATGATGATACGGTATTTGAAGTCTCCGGTCGTGGAGAGCTTCATTTGACTATTTTGGTTGAGAACATGCGGCGCGAGGGCTATGAGTTAGCGGTCTCAAGACCCAGGGTCGTTTTTCATGAAGAAAATGGTGTCAAACTCGAGCCCTATGAGAATCTCACCGTCGATCTTGAGGACACCACTCAAGGTGGGGTCATGGAAGAACTTGGTAAGCGCAAGGCTGAGTTGTTGGATATGGTGAGTGACGGTAAAGGGCGTACCCGTCTTGAGTATCGAGTTCCTGCGAGGGGTCTTATTGGATTTCAGGGGGACTTTATGACCCTAACCCGCGGCAATGGCTTAATGAGTCATAACTTTGATTCCTATGCGCCTGTGAAAGATGGCATTTTGGGAGAACGTCATAACGGCGTATTAATTAGTCAAGACGATGGTGAGGCAGTAGCCTATGCCCTTTGGAAACTTCAAGATCGCGGCAGAATGTTTGTTTCTCCGGGAGACCCTCTGTACGAGGGTATGATTATTGGAATTCATAGTCGTGACAATGATCTCGTGGTGAATCCCATTAAGGGTAAGCAATTAACGAACGTACGTGCTTCTGGAACGGATGAAGCAGTTCGTTTGGTAACACCCGTGCAATTAACCCTAGAGTATGCTGTCGAATTTATCTCAGATGATGAGTTAGTTGAAGTGACTCCCAAGAGCATTCGTCTGCGCAAGCGCTATCTTAAGGAACACGAGCGCAAGAAGGCTTCACGAGACGACGTTTAGCCCCTACAGTCCGAAGGTCGAGGCTAAACTTCGGTTACTGGCCTATGCGAAATAATGTAGTAACATTACTACATTAGTGTTTCAGTGAGGAGTTTGTATGCCAAAAACCCTGTCTAGCAGAGAATTTAATCAGGATACAAGCGGTGCAAAAAAGGCGTGTCGTTCTGGACCTGTTTTTATAACGGATCGCGGTAGACCGTCTCATGTTCTGATGCTTTATGAGGACTATCAGAGGGTTATCGGTCAGCAAAAAAATATCCTAGATCTTGTGGGCATGAAGGCTGCTGGTGATATTTGTTTTGAGCCTGCGAAAATAGATAGCCTGAGTAAACCAATTGATTTGAGCTAATGTTTTTACTTGATACCAATGTCATTTCGGAGTTGAGAAAAACGACCGAAAATAAAATTAATCCAGGTGTTAAAGAATGGGCAGAGACAAAAATGCCCTCAACCATGTTTCTTTCAGTTATCACTATTTTTGAACTTGAATTAGGTATCTTACGACTCGAGAGGCGCGATAAAAAACAAGGACAGATTCTACGCAAGTGGTTATCCCAGCTTGTGCTCCCCGCTTTTGTTGATCGAGTTTTGCCCATAAATACTGCTATTGCAGTACGCTCTGCATCTCTTCATATTCCTAATCCATCTTCAGATAGAGACTCCATGATTGCTGCTACTGCAATTGAGCACCACCTAACCTTGGTTACCCGTAATACCGTTGACTTTGATCTCACTAAAGTGAAGTTAATTAATCCATGGGAATAGCCCCTTGAGCATTAAACGCCTTGCCGTTGCCCCCATGATGGAGTGGACCGATCGCCATTGCCGATCGTTTCATCGTCTGCTGACAAAGCAAGCAGTTCTTTATACGGAGATGGTAACCGCGGGAGCGCTGATGCATGGTGATCTTCCCCGACATTTGGATTACAACCCCAGCGAACACCCTGTCGTTTTACAGCTTGGTGGCAGTGAGCCTGCGGATTTAGCACGTTGCGCAGAACTTGCCCAGCAGTGGAACTACGACGAAATCGATCTTAATTGCGGCTGTCCCTCAGAGCGTGTCCAAAAAGGTGCTTTTGGTGCTTGCTTAATGGCAGAGCCTGTTTTGGTCGCTGATTGTGTCCGAGCGATGCGTGCTGCCTGTGATCGACCGGTTTCAGTAAAGCATCGACTGGGTTTGGATCAAATGGATGCGTCTCAATCCGAGCGCGATTATCGATTTGTGTTGGATTTTATCTTGGCTGTTGCAGATGCGGGTGCCTCTCAGGTGACCATTCATGCGCGTAATGCGGTATTAAAAGGACTATCGCCCAAAGAGAATCGTACTAAACCCGCTTTACATTATGAGATTGCTAAACAATTACGTAGCGATGTACAAAAATTCTATCCTGAACTTAAGGTACTCCTCAATGGCGGCTTAGAGACTAATGAGCAGATCGCGAATCACTGGCAAGACTTTGATGGGTTTATGGTTGGTAGATCTGCTTATCACTTCCCGGCAATGCTCTTGGGCTGGGATGATCTTTTGCAATCCGATGGCTTAGCGGCAGGCTACCTTTTTAGCGAAACGGAATGGCATCGAATTCAGATTGGACTTGTAAAACAAGCCAAGCAGTGGTTTGACGATTGTCAGGAGCGACAAAAACCGTTTTATCTTGGGGCAATCACTCGCCATATTATGGGTCTTGCCCATGGCAGGGCGGGCGCTAGACGTTGGCGCCAGCGTTTATCGGATCACGGTGCATTGGCTACAGTAAAGACCAAAGAGGCGATTGAGGAATTCTTTTTTGAGGCTAGCCTTGAGTTGGGAGACTGGGCTGCCTTTGATTTAAATGCTCAATCGGCCTAGTTCAGCGAGGCTCTTGAGAAGTTATAATACAAATGCAGCAATGGTGGACGTAGCTCAGTTGGTAGAGTCCCAGATTGTGATTCTGGTCGTCGCGGGTTCGAGTCCCGTCGTTCACCCCACTAATTACTCGGTCGCACCTGAATGATTTCGATGACGGATCCAGTACGATCCGCCTCACCAACAATCATCTCACTTTGATCTTTGACGCTCGGGATCACAATCTCCTCGCAAATTGGCTTAGAGCTGAAGACATTAAAAAAACTACAATCTTTCTTGGTAACCTCTGATGTAGCGTGTTCTAAGGGGGATCTCCCAGTGGTTATGGTAGAAGTAACACTCACTGCAGTGACTGGGTTGGCAACCGCTGCAGAGCCTACGGCAGTCCCTACGCTACTAGCAGCCGCCATAATTGGAGCGGCACACGATTGCAATAACAAGCAGCCTGAGAGAAGAAATAAAGTAAGTGTAGGGTGGACAAATGTCCTATTAACTACTGACGAGAACGAGTCTTTATGGACGACACGCAAGATTGTAGACTCCAGTAGTCCAGTCGCCATTGATGACCGGTTCAAAAGTGCTATTTGGTGATTTGATCTCACCAATCACCTTACCATCACCCTTTTTGTCAGACATAAATTTGACATCTAAAGCTCGATATTGATTTTGTCCACAATGGTATTCATTTAATCCAATAATCGAGTTAACCGGCGACTTGGATTTAGGATCAACCCCTGGTTTTTTGAGATCCAGCATAGAAAGGAGTAAGACCTTATCTCCTGATTTTTTGAGACTTGCTTTGTCTACCCATACTGTAATTAGTTCATTACTACCAAGCTCATCCCAAGCAGCAATTGCGTTACCTGAACATAGTAGAAAAAGAGTAAGGGCGCTAATGCGGAATGCCTGAATCGTATGGAACCCAAAAGTCATGAATGTGTACATCCTACAATTGTAGCGCTAGCATGGTTTGATCGATGCACTAACTCGATCATTTAGCTTTGATGATGATCTCACGGGTAATTGGAGCAGGATTCATAGTGAGCGGTAGAAGTGCATTATCAGACCATGCCTTACTTAAATTACGATATTGTGCACTTTGCACCCAGCCCGATTGTCCTGTCGGAAACATAAAAACAGACTGCTCTAGATCATTCAGGTCATAGATGGCACGTAAGCTTGCTGCATGATTAGATTGATATGGGGCGGCTATGTGATTGAGGACAGGTCGGCCAACATTGACCGTAAAGGCGTCTCCAGGAATGGCGACGCGCACATTAAAAAAAGTCGAGAGGAAGGGTAATTTTTTAAAAGGGAGGTGTTCGGAGACCGCCTGATGGGCCCGCCCCCATTGCCACTGATTGGGAGAGCTACCATGGCGATCTTTTAAATCGGACAGGGCTTTGTCAAGTGCCACATTAGCTGCCTCCTGGCAGTTTTCAAGATGCGGGGTATTGGGGACATCACACCAGGGGCTATTAGGGTTAGCAATTTGAGCTAAAAGGGCAGCGCGAAAGTGTCTGCGGCCATACTCTTCTTTAAAGGAGTCGCCCAAGCGCGAAAACAGGATGCGGGTAAGCTGATCTACCCAAGCATTAAAGATCAATGCACCTACCGACTCTCTTGTCATCGAGCCGTCAAACGATTGAATGAATGATTGTGAAGCAGCTTGCAGCGGGTGCTTGGTCTTTGCTTGTTTAAACAAATCCATCAATGGATAGGATGCAAGCGATAGGGTATCGCCTTGCATAGTTTGCATAGAGCTACGATCGTGCTGGTCTTTTACTTCAATCATTGATTTAATTCGGTCATACCGAAATGGCAGATCCCAATCACCAGTTAAGGGATTGGTATTAGTGCTTGAGATAATTTGTTGATTAGCACTGGCTAGCCATCCAGAATCTGGATTAGTGGTACTGGGTAGTTGCTCAAACGGTAGGTAGGCAGTCCAATCAAATTGACGTTCCCAACCAAGAGCTGGAGCCACTCCATAGAGACCTTGCCCAATCTGCCGACGTGGGGCGGTTCCAGCAGCTTGCAGCGCAATATTTCCTTGCGTGTCAGCAATGGCGACCGTTTGCATCGGTGCATAGTGATGGCGCAAAGCGGATTTAAAAGACTCCATAGAGTCCGCTCGGTTCATCATGATTCCCCCAAGCAATGTTTGGTTCTCCACATCGAGAGCGGTCCAGCGCAAGGTAAGAGCAAACCGATTGGTATCAATAATCTTTTGCGCGCGCGCATGGCTATCGGAAATAACTGGCCCATGCCGACTTTGCTTAATAACAAAACGAAAGGGCGCCTTATTTTTAATCTTGATGATCTCTTCCCGAACCAAGAAAGAGAGAGGGCCGTCGGGGCCAATGTATTGATTTGGATTTGTTGGATCAATCTTCTCAAGATAAAGGTCTTGAACATCGGGTCCTGTATTCGTGAAGCCCCAAGCAATTTTATTAGTTCTGCCCAGCACCACTGCTGGAATTCCGGGCAGTGTAGCGCCCATGACATTTAAGCCTGGAGCATCGAGGTGAGCAAAATACCACGTGGATGGTGCGCTAAGTCCTAAATGGGGGTCATTGGCTAAGAGTGGTTTGCCGGAAACCGTTTTTTTACCAGCCAAGACCCAATTGTTTGATCCCAAACCTTCTTTGTTATCGCTTATCCAGGAGGCTAAATCAGCAGATTGGAGAAGGTACGGATCTTGTTTACGATGAGATTGTTTATTTAATGAGATGGGTGATTGTTTAAATACCCCAAGTTCTTTATAGAGTTTTGCAAAGTCAAGATTACTCACGGGAGCATTACCCGGGTAGGGCGGCATCACATCCCAAATCTGGTCAGTGGTCAGGTGTTGTGAGAGCTCAAGCCTAAATAACTCTTTTTGCCAGTTATCTCCTAAATCAAGAGCCATCATCAAAGACCAGGCAACGCTATCCGTGGGCGACCAATGACCCGGTTGGGAGCCAGTTAATAAGTACTCAATGGGTAGGGCCCAACCTAAGGATTGATTACCAGCGTTCACTCCATCGGCATAGGCTTTGATGAGCTGCTTGATCTCAGTCGGGTAGCGTTCATATTGCTTCTCGGCAGCAAATTTTATTCCTAGCGTTCTTAGAAAACGATCTAAAGATACCGTTCGCTCTCCGAGGATTTCAGAAAGACGACCCGAAGCAAGGCGGCGGCTCACTTCTAGCTGCCACGATCGTTCAGTAGCGTGTAAAAATCCCAATGTATAAAATGCATCGTTTTGAGATTTGGCTTTGATATGGGGTACATCGTTTGCATCGAACTGAATTTGTACGGACTGATTCAGTGTTGCACTCGTCACGACTCCTGAAAAGCTAGATTTTGCAGAAATTAGATAAGTCGCCCCCAGACCAAGAATAAGTAACAAAATAAGGACCAGCGCGAAGACAACATAACGTATAAAGCGTTTTAAGGGAGAGCGCATAGCAGTGGATTTCATGGACCAACTGATTCTAATAAAAAAAACCCCGCCGTGGCGGGGTATTTAGAGATTCGGGCGAGCTATCGATACAAAACTCCTGGTAGCCATAATCCAATCGCTGGAAACATGTACAGTAAAAAGATCGCAATCACTTGGATGCCCATAAATGGCAGCATACCCATAAATATTTGATTTAAAGTGACGTGCGGCGGTGCTACTCCTTTTAAGTAGAACGCCGACATTGCCACCGGGGGAGACAAGAAAGCAGTTTGCAGATTTAAGGCAACCAAGAGACCAAAGAACAATGGATTAATGCCAAAGTCATCAAGTAAAGGCACGAAGATTGGCATGAAGATCACGATGATCTCGGTCCACTCTAAGGGCCAGCCCAATAAGAAAATGATCACTTGAGAAAGTACTAGGAACTGAACTGGGCTAAGTCCCAGTGAAAGCACCCATTGCTCCACAAGGGTTTGACCTCCCAACAATGCAAAAGCGGCCGAGAAGATCGATGAACCCACAAACAACCAGCACACCATCGCACCAGTCTTTGCGGTTAAGAACACGGATTCTTGAATGACCGTCTTATTGAGCTGTTTGTACGCGGCAGCTAATATTAAACCTCCAATTGCCCCCATTGCTGCAGCTTCAGTTGGCGTTGCTAAACCAAAGACGATGGAACCCAATACAAACATAATTAAGACCGCAAGTGGGAAGAAGGATCCCAGTAGCATCTTGAATATCTCAAGACGAACCCACGTGAGCATCAGGTAATAAATTGCGACAATCGCGCCAAAAATACCAGTCATGATCCAGAACCAAAGTGGCGCGTCGACTGGCTTAGGAGGCTCGGCCGCCGCAGCTGGCTCAGCGGGCCCTGATACTGTAGTAACAGGTTTTTCATCTTCAGCACCAGGAGGTAAAGCCAGGGAGGAGCTGCTAGATTCTTTCTCAGTGCCAGGAGGTTCATTTAATCCAGTACTGGAGCCACTCGAGTACTCACTAGCGCTCCCAGCATTACCCATGGGCACCAAATCCATGCTGATTACTTCTGCCGGCTTAGTAGCAATTTGATAGATGGAGCCTGTGAAAGCAACAAATACAATCAACGGAATTAATGCAATGATGAGTGATTTGAGAAGTTCCTTGCCACTAACGTTGAGATTGCTTTTACCTTTGATGGCTATAAGCAAAGCAGGGACTACTTTTTGACTAATCTTCTCACCAAGTTCGGTGTAACTTAGGGGTACTGGAACCTTACGATCCTCTTCAGCCAATGGCGGCATCAAGTTGGGCTTCAGCTTGGCCAAAATGATGACGTAAGCAATATAGAGTCCAGCCAACATAATGCCTGGAAAGAATGCGCCTGCATATAACTGCACAACTGATACGCCTGCAGTTGCGCCATACACAATGAGGAGTACAGAAGGGGGAATTAGGATACCTAAGCAGCCGCCTGCTGTTATACAACCGGCAGAGACGCGGGTGTCATAGCCTGCTTTTAACATCGCCGGAAAAGCAAGTAAGCCCATGAGTGTTACCACCGCACCGACAATACCGGTAGCCGTTGCAAATACGGCGCAGGTAAAGATGGTCGCGACTGCCAGTGAGCCTGGAACACGAACCAATGCTAGGTGAAGAGATTTAAAAAGCTTTTCAATCAGATTGGCACGCTCAACCAAGTAACCCATGAACACAAATAGGGGAATTGAGATTAAGACATCATTTGTCATGACCGCATAGGCACGTTGCACCATTAGCGCCAAGGTGTTATCAAGGGCCAGTGCAGGGTTCTGAAAACTATAGGCGATAAAGGTAAAGATCATGCCCATACCCATCAGGGTGAAGGCAGTGGGGAAGCCCAACATAATTGCCACGACTACCAGTGACAACATTAGCAGTCCCATATGACCGCTCTCAATATTTCCCCAGGGCATGAAGATGACAGTAGCTAAGACCACCAAAGCCATGATGGAGAAACCAAATAGAAGTTCCTTACGCATTTTATTTATTCCTTATCTTTGCCAACCATGGCTTTAAGTGCATCAACGTCAACTTCCTCAACGTCTTGTTCGCGTGAAGGCCACTCGCCTTGTTTGATGCAAACAATGCACCGAAAAATTTCAACTAAACCCTGTAGGAGCAAAAATACCCCGGCAATCGGAAGAATAGTTTTAAATGGGTACAGAGGAGGGCCATCTGCCGTAATGGAGGAGTGCTCCAAAATTCTCCAAGAATCTGCGGCAAAACTATACCCCGCATATGCGAGAGCAACCACGCCTGGAATAAAGAAAACGATATATAAAACGAGATCAAATATAGCCTGGGTGCGGGGCTTCAAAAAGCCGTACAAAATATCGCCACGCACATGACCGTTTTTGGCAAGGGTATACGCACCAGCCATCATAAACATGGTGCCGTACAGCATGATTTGGGCATCAAAGGCCCAGGCGTGGGGATTATTTAAAACATAGCGGGAGAATACTTCGTAACCAATCAAACCAGTTAGACCGACTACTAGCCACGCAAAGAGATGGCCGACAAATGTGGATATTCTATCGATGGTTAAAAAGAGGTTTTGCATAACGATACCTTTGACTCTTATATGAGAAATGGGATGGTTACTCAGTAACCATCCCATTGGTTTACAACTTTTGGTATTTTAACAAAAAATACCGATTAGCCTACAATTAGCTTAGGCCTTCTTTGGTGCAGGCTTAGCTGGTGCAAAGTAATGGTCATAGGCCATCCGACGATTAACGACGGTATCTAATTCCCACTTCACTGCACGTTTAGCAAAGGCTCTTTGTGAGTCCACAATCTTCTTAAAGAGTGGGTTCTCAGCGGATTTCTTCGCTACAACCTCATCAAACACCTTCAACTGATTGCGCAATACGGAGTCAGGGGTCTTGTAGAACTTAACGCCCTGCTTAGCTTGCATTTCTTCATACGAGGAAGAGTAACGATCCACTGCTTTCCAAGACATATCGGCTGAAGAAGCTTCAACAGCGTAGTCGAGGATGTTACGCAATTTAGCTGGCATTGCGTTGTACTTGGTGCCGTTAAACAGAATCTCGAACTGCTCGGCATTCTGGTGGAAGCTTTGTAACATGCAAACCTTCGAAACGTCTGGGAAGCCCAATAGACGATCTGACGATGCGTTGTTAAATTCAGCTGCATCCAAGAGACCACGATCCATCGCAGGAATAATCTCGCCACCTGGCAATGCGTTCACGGAAACACCCATGGCAGTAAACATATCGATGGAAATACCAACGGTACGATACTTGAGACCTTTTAAGTCCTCAGTTTTGGTAATTGGCTTCTTGAACCAACCCAGTGGCTGAGTTGGCATTGGGCCATAAACATAAGACTTCACGTTAGCGCCAACCACTTTGTAGAGCTCATCAAGCATTTCTTTACCGCCGCCGTATTTGTGCCAAGAGAGCAACATATTGGCATCCATACCGAATGAAGGACCAGATCCCCATAATGCGAGGGCAGCATTTTTACCGTAGTGATAAACCACCACACCATGACCACCATCCAAAGTACCTTTGGATACTGCGTCGAGTAATTGGAAAGCTGGAACTACGGCGCCTGCTGGCAATACTTCAATTCTGAGTTCGCCACCGGTCATGTCATTTACTTTTTTAGCAAAATCGAGTGCGTACTCATGGAAAATATCTTTTGCGGGCCAGGTCGATTGGAAGCGCAATGTTTGTGGCGCTGCTTGACCTTGGGAAATCATTGGGAAGCTAAGAGCGGCTGCTCCAGCGCTACCAACTGCTGCACCTTTCAAAAATTTACGACGTGGTGCTTGTTTTTTAGTTTCGGACATTCATATCTCCTGGTTAATAACGAATAAGTGCTGCAAGTAAAGCAGAGGGAAATTGTAGGTTTTTTACTGCAATAGAGATATCGGGTAAACCCTTTGTTTCTATGGCTGTATGGTTATTTATTCCACCCCTTGAGGACAATCGACAAAATCCTCGTGATACGATTAATTACATCCTAGTTTGTTGCAATGCATCACCATCCCAATATTCTTTATTACAATGATGGATTGCGTTTGCCCGAGTGGTGAAATCGGTAGACACAACAGATTTAAAATCTGTCGCTTTCCGCAAGGGGCGTGCCGGTTCGATTCCGGCCTCGGGCACCAGTTATTGATCGCGAACGCAACGTAAACCAATGTAGACAACCACCGTATCTTCCGGTTTGGTGGCCACATTACTTTCCAGTTGTTGATCTGGCCCATACCACCATGAGGCTCCCCTGGTAATGCGTTGGCTGCCAGATCGGGTGGACGTCCATTCCCAAATATTCCCCCCCATATCCAATAGGCCATTGACCCCAGGCTGGGTGGTGCCAGCAGAAACATGGCCATCTCCGCGGGTCAGGCTGCCAGCCGGAGCCAAGCCCTTGTAACTGCCACAGGCGCTACTGAGGCAATGCGAGCCCTTTGGGCTGCTGCCATTGGGGTAGGGATAGCGTTGCCCTTTCTGAAAGCCTGTTGGTGGCGATTGCCGTTGCTCCAAGTGGGCTGCCTCCACCCATTCTTTATCACTGGGTAGGCGCTTGCCAAAATACTGGCAAATGGATTGGGCTTCAAATGCGTTGAGGTGAACTGCCGGTTCATTATCACTTGCAGGAACACCATAGGGGGTGCGCCAAGTCCACCCCGATTTTTTGACAAAACCTAGCTCATAGGATGTGCCACCACCCGCTTTCTCAGCAGCGCTTTGAAAACCGGTGGCACTCGCAAATCGTTTGACCTCTCCAATGGTCATTTCATGTTGATCCCAAAGAATGCCTTTGATCTCTACGGCGGGAATATTGGATTTGGCAGATTGCCCATATGCATGGAATGCCAATAACGATAGAGTAAATATGCAAAGTTTATTAATTGTGCGAATATTCATAGCGGTGTAAAAACCTGACAAAATAGCAATCTAAGTATTTTTACCGAATTCAACATAACCTGCATTTTTGCCTCGAGAGTAAAACAAGCGTCATGAAGAAAATTATTCTTTTTCTGCTTAGTTGCTGCCTTCTGGTTCAGACTGTTTCTGCAAACCCTGATACAACAAAAGGTGCTAAAGAGGTAGCGAAGGCAGATGCCACCCTCAAGGCAGAGGTGCTCGCGGTCTTTTTTACCCCTCCGGCTGGAGCTGCCAAAGGATTAATTCGTTATCTGGATGGGGCTAAGAAAAGTATTCAGGTAATGACCTACAGCTTTACATATGTAGAAATTGCAGACGCACTTGCTAGAGCTGCTAAACGTGGGGTCGAGGTGCAGGTGATTCAGGATGGACCAACGGCGGCAAATAATTTTGATGTCATTCCAGTCTTACTGAAAGGCGGGGTTGTCGTGCGAGGTAATAAAGCCCACCGCATTTTTCATCACAAGGTGATGATTATTGATGGCGAGATTGTGGTGACTGGTAGCTATAACTTTACGAATAGTGCCGAGAAAAGTAATGCCGAGAATATGATCGTGTTGCGATCTGCTACCTTGGCGCAGCAGTACTATAAAAACTTTATCTCCCATTGGGAGCGAAGCTACCCAATTACAACTGCACCTGAACGAAAAACAGCCAAACCAAATTAATCGGGTTCGGTCACAAAGCCCAACTTGGTTAGTCCCGCTCGGCGCGATGCTGCTAAGACTTGAGCCACTGAGTCATACCGTACGGATTTATCTGCGCGTAGGTTAATTTCAGGTTGTGGGTCTTTCGTGGCGGCCTTATCGGCATAGGCACTAAATGTAGCGATATCAATTGGGGTGCTGTTCCAAAAGATTTGTCCTTTGGCATCAATGCTCAATTGCACAGACTCGGGCTTAACTTCATTACGCACACTATTGGCTTTTGGAAGTTCAACCTTCACCGCCTGCTGAATCACCGGTAGAGTGATAATGAAAATAATCAGCAGCACCAACATGACATCCACCATGGGGGTCATGTTGATCTCGGCCATTAAGCCATCTTCGTTTTGGTCGTTTGAAAGATTACTAAAGGACATGATTACTCCTGATCGGGCACGCGTGCACCCGTGACAAAGTAGGCGAGTAGATCGTTGGCAAAGCGATTGAGATCAGCCATCACTAATTTATTACTGCGATTGATTGCGTTGTAGCCCAAGACCGCAGGGATCGCAACTGCAAGACCAAAGGCGGTCATGATGAGCGCCTCACCAATGGGGCCAGCGACTTGATCAATCTGCGCGCTACCTGAACTACTGATGGCGATGAGTGCGTGGTAGATGCCCCAAACCGTACCAAATAATCCAATGAAGGGAGCGGTGGCACCGGTTGATGCCAAAAAGGTCAGCCCCTTTTGGAGTTGACCTACAGATGCATCGATTCCATTTTTGAGGCTACGCGCCATCCATTCAGAATAGTTCAGAGTTTGCAAGAGCTCGCGATGGTTAGAGCGTTGATTGAGATGATGGGCAGATGCCTCGCTTGCAGTTTTGGCAACTTTATAAAAAGGATTGAGTGCATGATTGCTGAGTGAAGCAAGTCCTTCCTCAAACGAGCGCGCTCGCCAAAATCCATCCAGTTCATTTTTGAGGCGCTTGATATTGCGTAATCCCCAAATACGACTAATTAAGATTACCCATGTAACGACCGATAGCAATAAAAGAAAGAGAGCCACAAAGTGGGTGACGAAGTCTCCCTGGGTCCAAAGGTGGTGAAGGCCAAACGCATTGTTCATATTAGGGGCTCTTTAGGTTGAATTTAATCAGTAGATTAGTAGAGATTTTAGTAGGACTGCCATTTATCAGGTAGGGCTTAAAGCGGTAACGCTTACCAATTTCCATAGCAGCCCTGTCCAGTCTTGGGTAAGAGCTTGATTGCAAGAGGCGCGCATCTTCAACAACCCCTGTCTCATCAATGATAAGGCGCACAACTACCTCGCCTTGTTCGCCAGCGCGTTTAGAAAATGAAGGGTAGTAGGGATCGGCATCGGGTTGGTAAATCACAATCAATTTACCGATATCGGTTTGAATCGGAGTCCCGCTTACTCCGCCACCCCCGGTTGAAGGCGTAACGGTCGCTGATTGGGTACTTTCACTCAATTTTGCAGAGGGGGTTGGAGGCGCCGGCGTTGAGGTATTTTGTGCGGCAGTGGGCGCAGGCGTTGGCGCTTTCTCCGCCTTCTTGACTTCTGGTTTGGGGGCTGGTTTAGGTGCCTCCACCGGCATTCTGGGGGCAGGGGGCGCACTTTGCTTAGGAGGTGCAGGACTATCCGGTGGAAGCAAGTTAGCCATGACCCGTTCATCATTTAAATAATTGGGAGGTTTTGGGGTGAGTCCAAAATTAAATGGCACGATAAACGCCAAATGAGCCAGAACCACGAGAGTGATAATGATGCGCTCATCCTTAGAAAAAGGAATGTGTAAACGCGATTGGTTCATAGTGCTCATCAATTAAAGCGTTAGTGTTTTGGTATAGATGGCGTACTTGGATAAATCACGATGCAGTAAGCGCTCTGCCATCGCTTCTAATGTATCTGCATTAGCAGTACTCAGTAAGCTTAGCTTGGGGGAGTGTTTGGAACTCACAATAAGACCTTGTTGATGTATCTGTCTAAGCAATTGTCGGACCACGGCATCGCTAGTATCAATCAGCGTCATGGAGTCCCCCACAACTGCTCGGATCATTTTTTTGAGGAAGGGATAGTGAGTACATCCCAGAACCAAGGTATCCGCACCTTGGTCTTGTATTGGTTTTAAATGCGAGCGTAAGAGAGCTTGCATTTCAGGGGTTTCAATCAAACCTGCTTCGATCAAGGGCACTAAACCCGCACCTGCTTGTTTAATAAATTGACAATGCTCAGGGAGGGTCGCTAGTAGTGCATTGAACTTATCACTGTTTAATGTTGTTTCAGTAGCCAGAACACCCACGATCCCATTTTGAGATTGCATCGCCGCTGGCTTAATTCCGGGTTCAACCCCAATGATGGGAATATCTAGTGTGCTGCGGATTGTGGCGATTGCTTCTGCAGTAGCGGTGTTACAGGCCACCACAATAGCACTACAGTCTTGCTCCATTAAATAGCGACAGATCTGCAAACTGCGTTCTGCAATCCATTGTGGTGGCTTATCTCCATAGGGTGCGTTTGCAGAATCCGCAAAATAGATGTAATTGTGATGGGGTAACTGCTGTAGTGCCTCATCCAAAATGGATAGGCCGCCTACGCCAGAGTCAAAGACACCGATTGTGACCACGGTCAACCGTTCAATGAATTGCGATACATCTAAGCCACTGTGACTGGTATCTTGCCAATCTTGAGTTGCCATTCACGCGGACCGGTTTGATGCATGGAGGTACCCGTAGAATCAACCGCCACCGTGACCGGCATATCTTCGACGTCAAACTCATAGATGGCTTCCATACCAAGGTCTTGGAAGGCAAGCACTTTGGCATGCTTAATCGCTTTAGATACTAAATAGGCGGCACCACCCACTGCCATCAGATAAGCCGAGCGATGTTTTTTGATTGACTCAATCGCTACAGGCCCACGCTCTGCTTTGCCAATCATGGCGAGTAGGCCTGTTTGCCCCAACATGGTTTCCGTAAACTTATCCATGCGCGTAGAGGTGGTCGGGCCCGCGGGACCCACAACTTCATCGCGTACGGGATCGACAGGACCCACATAATAGATCACACGATTTTTGAAGCTCACTGGTAGAGGCTCGCCTTTGGACAGCATATCGGCAATTCGTTTATGTGCTGCATCACGACCCGTCAGAATCTTGCCATTGAGTAATAAAGTTTGACCGGGTTTCCAGCTCGCTACTTCTTCCGCGCTTAAGTTATTTACATCGATGCGCTTCGATTTCTTGGTATCGGCTTGCCAAGAGACAGCTGGCCAATCATTAAGAGAAGGTGCTTTAAAGTGAGTCGGACCGCTGCCATCCAAGTGAAAATGAATATGGCGGGTTGCCGCACAGTTTGGAATCATCGCCACTGGTAATGACGCAGCGTGTGTTGGGTAATCCAGGATCTTGACATCGAGAACGGTTGCAAGGCCGCCTAAGCCTTGCGCACCAATCCCGAGTTGATTAACTTTCTCATAAATTTCTAGGCGTAACTCCTCGATACGATTCTTGGGTCCGCGTGCAATAAGCTCCTGAATATCAATCGGCGCCATCAAGGACTCTTTCGCAAGGAGCGCTGCCTTCTCAGGAGTGCCACCAATCCCAATACCAAGAATGCCGGGAGGGCACCAACCCGCTCCCATGGTTGGCACTGTTTTTAGCACCCAATCCACAATCGAATCCGATGGATTGAGCATGATCATTTTGGCTTTGTTCTCAGAACCACCCCCTTTGGCTGCGCAAATGACTTCCAGATCATCGCCCGGAACAATTTCATAATGAATAACTGCGGGTGTGTTATCGCCCGAGTTCTTACGCTTGCCAGCGGGATCTAATAAAACAGAGCCGCGTAATGTGTTCTCAGGATTTAGATAAGCACGACGCACACCTTCATTAACCATATCGGCAACGCTCATCGTGGCACCGCTCCAATTAATGTTCATGCCCACTTTTAAAAAGACAACGGCAATGCCCGTGTCTTGACAAATCGGTCGCTTACCCTCAGCGCACATTCTGCTATTGGTCAGAATTTGGGCAATCGAGTCTTTAGCTGCAGCCCCTTGCTCAAGCTCATACGCTCGGCCCATCGCCTGAATGAAATCCCGAGGATGGTAGTAGGAAATAAACTGAAAGGCGTCAGCAATACTCTGAATCAGGTCGTCTTGGCGGATGGTTGGCATAGGGTTATTTCAATAAGTGGAATGAATATGGCATTTTAAGGGTTTGCCATAGGGCAAATCAGGACTTAATTCACTTATCGTCATATGAAATAATCAACTTATTAATCTTTTGTTGTCACTATAAGTACTTAGAGAGGGTGTTATTCAAATGGAACCACTAATGAACGAGAGCCGGATTTTCAATCCGCCCACCGATTTTGTAAAAAATGCAGCCATTTCTGGCATGGATGCCTATAACAAATTATGTGCCGAGGCCGAAAAAGACTACGAAGGATTTTGGGCGCGCTTAGCCAAAGAGCATGTTTATTGGAAGCAGCCTTTTACAAAAACACTGGATGAGTCGAAGGCACCGTTTTATAAATGGTTTGAAGATGGCACGACCAATGCTTCGTACAACTGCCTTGATCGTAATCTACAAATTGGTAATGCCAACAAGACCGCCATCGTTTTTGAGTCCGATGATGGCAAAGTTACTCCGATTACTTATCAAGAATTGCATGATCGGGTTTGTCAGCTAGCAAATGCTTTGCGCAAGCGCGGTATTAAAAAGGGCGATCGCGTCATTATCTATATGCCGATGTCTGTTGAAGGTGTGATCGCAATGCAGGCATGCGCACGGATTGGCGCAACACACTCCGTCGTATTTGGTGGTTTCTCCGCCAAGTCTTTGCAAGAGCGCATCATTGATGCGGGCGCTGTTGCGGTCATTACTGCCGATGAGCAAATGCGCGGGGGCAAGTCCTTGCCCTTGAAAACCATTGTGGACGAAGCGTTGGCCTTGGGTGATTGCGAGATCATTAAGAACGTCATAGTCTACAAGCGAACCGGTGGCAATATTCCATTCAAGGCGGGTTTAGATTCTTGGATGCATGAGATCACTACGAGCGAGGCGAAGACCTGTGACCCTGAGTGGGTGAGTGCTGAGCACCCGCTATTTATTTTGTATACCTCAGGATCTACTGGTAAGCCAAAGGGTGTGCAACATTCTACCGGTGGATATATCTTGTGGGCGATTCTCACCATGAAGTGGACCTTCGATATCAAGCCAAGCGATGTCTTCTGGTGTACGGCGGATATTGGTTGGGTCACCGGACACTCGTATATTGCCTATGGTCCTCTTGCAGTGGGCGGAACACAAATTGTGTTTGAGGGAGTGCCGACATTCCCCAATGCGGGACGTTTTTGGGAGATGATCCAAAAACATAAAGCTACTATTTTCTATACAGCACCCACAGCGATTCGCTCTTTGATTAAGGCGTCTAATACAGATCCCAATGTGCACCCCAAAAATTACGATCTGAGCTCACTTCGTTTACTAGGTTCTGTAGGTGAGCCCATCAATCCAGAGGCGTGGATGTGGTACTACGAGAACATTGGCGGCTCACGTTGTCCGATTGTCGATACATTCTGGCAGACGGAAACAGGTGGTCACATGATTAGCCCCTTACCGGGTGCCACCCCCATGGTCCCAGGCTCTTGCACCTTGCCTTTGCCAGGCATCATGACTGCGATTGTGGATGAGACCGGTAATGACATGCCCAATGGTCAAGGTGGCATCTTGGTCGTTAAGCGTCCATGGCCATCGATGATCCGCACCATTTGGGGTGACCCCGATCGCTTTGTGAAAGCCTACTTCCCGGACGAGTTTGGGCGCAAGCTTTACTTAGCAGGCGATGGGGCAATCCGAAATAAAGATACGGGTTACTTCACGATTACCGGTCGTATCGACGACGTCCTGAACGTCTCGGGCCATCGTATGGGTACGATGGAAATTGAATCTACTTTAGTTGCCAACCCCCTCGTTGCAGAAGCTGCAGTAGTAGGGCGCCCGGATGAGATGACTGGCGAAGCGATTTGCGCATTCGTTGTTCTCAAAGGAAAGCGGCCCGAAGGAGAGGAAGCGAAGAAGATCGCGACGGAGTTACGTAACTGGGTTGCTAAAGAAATTGGCCCAATTGCAAAACCCAAAGATATTCGTTTTGGCGATAACCTTCCAAAGACCCGCTCTGGAAAAATTATGCGTAGACTCTTGCGCGTGATTGCCAAGGGGGAAGAGATTACCCAAGATACCTCTACCCTAGAGAATCCGGCGATCTTAGACCAGTTAAAACAACCCCTCTAGTGATGTGCACTGGCTCGAAGGGCTTAGCAAGCTCTTCAAACCGTATAATGATCTGTCCGGAGAGGTGGATGAGCGGTTTAAGTCACACGCCTGGAAAGCGTGCGTAGGGTTAAACCTACCGCGGGTTCGAATCCCGCCCTCTCCGCCATATGGGTTTTGTGATCACTTTTTTGTTTAATCAAAGGATCCTGTCAATAGGCTTCATCAATGAAAAGTTCAATCTATACCCAAGGTCTTGATAAGAACCCCGCCAATTATGTGGCTCAGTCCCCATTAACATTTATTGAGCGTGCCGCATCGGTGTATCCCGAGCGAGTCGCGGTTGTCCATGGAGAAATTCGCAGGAACTGGGCGCAAACTTATGCCCGTTGTCGCGCATTTGCATCGGCACTAACCAAGCATGGGGTACAGCGCTTTGATACGGTAGCAGTAATGCTTCCAAATATTCCTGCAATGGTCGAGGCGCACTTTTCAGTTCCTATGACGGGCGCAGTTCTCTGTGCATTAAATACCCGCCTAGATGCCCCAGCAATCGCATTTATGTTGGAGCATGGTGAGGCGAAAGTTGTTCTCATTGATCCTGAGTTTTCTGGTGTGATGGGTGCCGCATTAAATATCTTGCGGGATAAAAATTTACCTCTTCCATACGTTGTCGATGTGAGTGATGTTTTATATCAAGGCTCAGCAAAACCGATTGGCGCAATCGAGTATGAGCAATTGATTGCGTCGGGAGACCCCCAATTTTTATATCAATTGCCTGCGGACGAATGGGACTCGATTTGCTTAAATTACACCTCTGGAACAACCGGTAACCCCAAAGGGGTGGTTTACTCGCACCGTGGCGCATATACCAATGCAATCTCCAATATCTTGGAGTGGGATATGCCGCGCCACCCGATTTATTTGTGGGTCTTGCCGCTTTTTCATTGCAATGGATGGTGTTTCCCATGGACAGTAGCCGCACGAGCTGGAGTGAATGTTTGTCTCCGTAAAGTGGATGCCCAAAATATCTTTGAAGCTATTCGTAAGCATCATGTAACTCATTACTGCGGGGCGCCCATTGTGCACAACATGTTGATTAATGCCCCCGATGAGATGAAGCAGGGTATTAACCATACCGTGAGCGCAATGGTGGCAGGCGCCGCTCCCCCGGCAGCCATGATTGAAGGTATGGAAAAAATGGGTTTTGATATTACTCATGTGTATGGCTTGACCGAAACCTATGGTCCCGCCGCAGTGTGCGTTAAGCATGATGATTGGGCCGACGCTGATGTTGGTGAGCGCGCCCGTTTGAATGCAAGGCAGGGCGTGCGTTATCACCTCCAACATGCAGCAATGGTGATTGACGCCGAAACCATGCAGCCCGTACCAGCCGATGGCGAGACTATGGGTGAGATTATGTTTCAAGGCAATATCGCTATGAAGGGTTACTTAAAGAATGAGAAAGCGACGCAAGAAGCATTTGCGCATGGCTGGTTTCATTCAGGCGATCTTGCAGTGATGTTTCCGGATGGTTACATCAAGATTAAAGATCGCAGTAAGGACATCATCATCTCAGGCGGTGAGAACATTTCTAGCATTGAGGTCGAGGACGTTCTCTATCGTCACCCAGCAGTATTGGCTGCGGCAGTGGTTGCTAAACCTGATCCGAAGTGGGGCGAGACCCCATGTGCTTTTATTGAGCTCAAAGCGGGTACAAATCCAACGCCACAAGAGATTGTGGAGCATTGCAAAAAGCATTTAGCTGGATTCAAGATTCCACGTGCTGTGGTCTTTGGTGAGATTCCTAAAACGGCCACAGGAAAGATTCAGAAATTTGAGCTTCGTAAACGAGCTGGTTCAGCCTCTGCTATTGACGTATAAAGATGCCAGCTGATTATCGTGCCCCACTCGCAGACATGCAATTTATTTTGCATGAACTGATTCCTTTCTCCACGATTAATAGTCTGCCAGCTTATCAAGAAGTAAGCGATGATCTGGTTAATACGATTTTGGAAGAAGCCTCTAAATTTGCCGGTGAGGTCTTGGGTCCCTTGAACTGGACGGGAGACCAAGAAGGCTGTTCATACTCGGAAGGGGCGGTGAAGACCCCGCAGGGATTTAAAACTGCTTATCAACATTATATTGAGGCGGGTTGGATTTCATTAGCTGCCAATGCTGATTTTGGCGGACAGGGACTCCCCATTACTCTAGCAACACCCGTCAATGAGATGTGGCACTCAGCCAATATGGCATTCATGTTGTGTCCCATGTTAACTGCCGGGGCGATTGAAGCAATAGAGCATCACGCTTCTTCTGATCAGCAAGCGCTCTATTTACCACCCCTTGTTTCTGGCAAATGGGCAGGGACCATGAACCTGACCGAGCCCTCTGCGGGATCTGATCTCTCCGCCGTGAGTTCAAAAGCGATTCCAAACGGTGACCACTATTTAATTAGTGGCACTAAGATCTTTATTACGTACGGTGAACATGACTTTACTGAAAATATTATTCATTTAGTACTTGCACGTCTGCCCGACGCACCCCCAGGGGTCAAGGGGATTTCATTATTTATTGTTCCTAAGTTTTTGGTGAATGTCGATGGTAGTTTAGGAAAGCGCAATGATGTGAAATGCGTCTCGATTGAACATAAATTAGGTATTCATGCGAGCCCAACGGCAGTGATGTCTTTTGGGGAATCCGTTGGTGCAATTGGCTATCTGGTCGGTGAAGCCAATCGTGGACTGGAATATATGTTCACGATGATGAATAATGCGCGCTTAGCGGTTGGCTTAGAAGGTGTTGCAATTGCTGAGCGCGCCTATCAGCAAGCAGCACAATATGCCCAAGAGCGTGTGCAAGGGAAGGTTCCACAAAAAACAGAGAAGCTACCAATCTTGCATCATGCAGATGTGCAGCGCATGTTGATGCTCATGAAAACGCAGACTGAAGCCATGCGGGCACTTGCCTATATTGCGGCTGCTTATTCAGATCTTGCGCAGAAGCACCCTGATGGATCGGTTCGTGAGGCTAATCAGAAACGTGTTGATTTATTGACCCCGATTGTGAAGGCATGGTCTACCGAGCAGTCGATTGAGATTGCTTCGCTCGGAGTGCAGGTGCATGGTGGCATGGGCTACATTGAAGAGACGGGTGCAGCCCAACATCTACGAGATGCTCGTATCACCACAATTTATGAAGGTACAACAGGAATCCAAGCTGGCGATCTCTTAGGACGCAAGATTATTCGGGATGAGGGGCAAGAGGCAAAAAATCTTATTAAAGAAATCCAAGCCAGCGTTACCGATCTCAAACGATCTCCCTCGGAAGAGTTGCAAACTATTGGTCATGCACTGGAGAAAGCTATTGCCGCTTTAGATCAGGCTGTCGATTGGTTATTACAGATGCATACCAAAAATCCCCAAGCTACTTTGGCAGGCGCTTACCCCCTCCTTAAATGCTTTGGCATTGTGTGCGGCGGATGGCTTTTGGCCAAATCTGCATTGATTGCTTCCCATAGACTTCAAAAAAATTCAGGTGATCGCTTTGCCCAACAAAAAATTGCTAGCGCGGTCTTTTATACCCATGAGGTTTTGGCTCAAGCACCTGGTCTTGTTGCCACCATTTGCTCCGGTGAGTCTGTAGCAAAAGCAATGCGTGATGGTTTAGCAGATTTATTGCATTAAGCAATACCAACGCACCCCAAACCAATTTCTGCTAACAGCCCAGACTTCTGACCATTTTCGGCGGCATCGCTAGCGCTGGCGTTGCCATCTACTGCTCGCTGTGCCACGCCATGCAAGATGGCTGCAATACGAAAGAAGTTATAGGCCATATAGAAGTTCCAATCGGAGCCAATAGTTCTGCCGGAGTTTGTCTCGTACCAACGAATGTATTCCTGTTCAGAGGGAATGCCTAGCCCAATCAGGTCCAAGCCACCGATACCGCGCCATAAAGTTGGCGGAATTCTCCAAGCCATGCACTGATAGGAAAAATCTGCCATCGGGTGGCCAAGAGTTGAGAGCTCCCAATCCAGTACGCCAATCACTTTATTTTCATGGTGATCAAAGATCATATTGTCTAAACGAAAGTCACCATGCACAAGAGTTGTTTCATCATCAGTAGGAATGTGATGAGGCAACCATTCCATTAGTTTTGTGATCGCTGCGGGGATCGGGATGGTACTGTCCTGCACTTGGCGTGACCAGCGACCCACCTGGCGAGCAAAATAATTTCCAGGCTTACCAAAACTCTCCAAACCGATTACTTGGTAATCCACTTGATGAATCGCAGCAATCACTCGATTCATTTCTTGGTAGATTGCGCCTCGATCAGATTGGCTGAGATGGGGCAAGGATTGGTCATTGAATACTCGCCCATCCAAAAAGGACATCAAATAGAAGGGCGTACCAACGATACTATCGTCCTCACAGTAAGACAGCATCTTGGGTACTGGGACCTCTGTCTTTGATAGTGCTTGCATCACGCGGTATTCACGATCAATCGCATGGGCCGAGGGTAATAACTTGCCACTTGGCTTCTTACGCAGTACCGCATGTTGATTGCCGCAACTAATTTTGTATGTTGGGTTGGATTGACCGCCTACCAATGGACTTACTTCTAAACCTTTGGTATCCCAGGCTAAATCTTGAAGATATAGCTCAATTGCTTTTGTATTAAACAGGATGCTCACGCAATGCTCTATAAAGAACTAACGAGATGTGCGCCATCGACCGCAATGATGCTACCCGACATAGCTTTGCCGGCATCGGATGCTAAGAGCAAAATGGGACCATCTAAATCACTCAACTCACTGAAACGCCGACTCGGAATGCGCATACGAAGCTTTTCTCCCAGATCGCTTTGTAAAAACTCTCGATTTAAATCAGTCACCACATATCCCGGTAGGATGGCATTAACGCGTATTTGATAACGCGCGAGTTCCAATGCCATTGTCTTGGTAGTCTGAATCACGCCTGCTTTGGAAATGGCATAGGGGGCGACCCCGTTGATTTGGCGCTCACCTAATATCGATGCCATATTGATAATTGATCCACCGGTCTTGCTTGCCACCATGTGGCGTGCTGCTTCGGTCGCCACCAACCAGACTCCTTTTAGATTGGTATCGATGACTGCATCCCAATCGGCCTCCGTTTGTTCTAGAAGACTTTTGGTGACCGAGATACCAGCATTATTAATGACGATGCTCGGTACGCCCCATTGAGTAATGGCATCAAAGCAGGCTTTGACGCTTTTGTTGTTGGTGACATCTAGAGAAAAGGCTTTAGCAGAACCACCATTTTGTTCAATGCTTTTGACAAGTGATTCGAGTTGCTCCAATCTTCTAGAAGCTAGAGCTACTTTTGCACCCATACTTGCTAAGAGTTCGCTACAGTGACGTCCAATTCCGCTGGATGCGCCAGTGACCAAAGCAAGTTGACCATCTAGACGAAAGCGCTCAGCAGGGCTCATGCCTTTTGATCCAAAAGTTTTCTGGCCATACTCCAACGATGAACTTCACTGGGACCATCGTAGATACGGAAAGCGCGCATATCCGTAAAGATACGCATCACCGCAGTTTCACCAGTGACGCCTTGCCCGCCCATTATTTGAACGCAGCGATCAACGACTCGCCACTCAGCCTCTGAGCAAATTACTTTGGCACGGCTGGATTCATAATTGCATTTCTCACCTTGATCGAGTAACCATGCAGTATGCAAAATATGTAAGCGTGCAGTTTGAAGATCCATGTCGTTATCCGCGAGCATGAATCCAACCCCTTCATGATCACCAAGTCGTTGACCAAATGCCTGACGCTTTTGTGCATAGGCAAGGGCAATATCATGTGCTCGACGCGCTTGTCCCAACCAGCGCATGCAATGGGTCAATCGTGCCGGTGCCAGACGAACCTGCGCATAGCGAAAGCCTTTACCTAGTTCACCCAAAATTTGATCTTCGGGAACGCGCAAATTAGTAAAGCGCAACACACTGTGGCCTCCCGCAAAGCATTGATCCATTGATTCCATATTGCGTTCGATTTCAATTCCAGGAACACCCATGTCGGATAAGAACATGGTGGCTTGACCGTCCTCGGTGCGCGCCATGATGATGACGTAGTCCGAGCCATCGGCGCCAGTAATAAACCATTTACGACCATTAATTATGTAGTCTTTACCATCCTTGACTGCTGAAGTAAGTAGCATGGATGGATCTGAGCCGGCACCGGGGGCTGGTTCCGTCATTGCAAAACACGAGCGTAGTTTTCCATCTATTTGTGGAATCAACCAGCGTTTTTGTTGGGCGGGATTAGCAACCTGCTCCATCAAATGAATATTGCCCTCATCGGGCGCATGAATGTTCATGGCAATCGGGCCTAGCCGTGAATATCCGGACTCTTCAAAAATTACGGCTTTGGCAACATGACTTAAGCCAAGCCCGCCGTGTTTTTGGGAGGCATGGGGTGTTAACAAGCCTGCATTTTTAGCAAGGCTCACTAATTCTTGGCGAAGTTCAGGGTTGGGCCCATGGGGAGTTTCGCGCGGGTCACCCTCATAGGGGATGATCTTTTGGGCAATAAATTGCCGAGTTTTATCCTTTAGGGCAATTAGCTCAGGTGTGTGTAAAAAATCCATATCTCATTGTAATCGCTGGTATTTAATTGCAATCAGCAAATTTACAGCTTTAGAGCCCCGCTATGGTTAGGGTTTTCGATATAGAAGGAAGTGATGCAGATACATTATTCTTAATGAATTCAGGCTCATAGGATTGTGTACTGTGGTTGCAGACGATCTCATTTTAAAGACGAAAAATTTAACGAAGTCATTCTACGGATTTACGGCGGTTAGTAACGTCAATTTGAATGTCAAGCGGGGAAGTATTCATGCTTTGATTGGCCCTAATGGGGCCGGGAAAACAACGTGCTTTAACTTGCTCACCAAATTTTTAGAACCCACTGCAGGTCAGATTGACTTTAATGGCCAGGACATTACGAAAGAAAAGCCGGCCCAAATTGCTAAGCGCGGCATTATTCGGTCCTTTCAAATATCTGCCGTGTTTCCACACATGACTGCTTTAGAAAATGTTCGCATTGGTCTTCAGCAGGAACTGGGAACCTCTTTTTTCTTTTGGAAAAGTGAGCGCTCTCTCGACATCTTGAATGATCGGGCAATGGATGCACTTCGTCAGGTTGGTCTTGATAGCTTTGCTGATGAGCTCGCCGTTAATTTGCCCTATGGCCGCAAACGCGCATTAGAAATTGCTGCCACTGTTGCCATGAACCCGGAGTTAATGCTCTTAGATGAACCCACTCAGGGAATGGGGCATGAAGACGTGAGTCTTGTCACCGAGTTAATTAAACGAGTATCGCAAGGTAGAACGGTATTGATGGTGGAACACAATATGAAGGTTGTTGCGAACATCGCCAATACGATTTCGGTATTACAGCGTGGCGAGGTGATTGCGGAAGGACCTTATGATCAGGTCTCAAAAAATCCACAGGTGATGGAAGCTTATATGGGTACCGCTGATTCTGAGTTACAAGGACATTAATACCGGATGAGCGCACTGGCATTAGAAATTCACGATTTGCATGCATGGTATGGTGAGTCCCATGTGTTGCATGGTATCAATTTATCCGTGCGGCACGGTGAGGTGGTCTGTTTACTAGGTCGAAATGGCGCAGGCCGCACTACGACCCTGAGAGCTATCTTGGGTCTTGTTGGTAACCGCACTGGTTTGGTCAAAGTAAATGGACATGAAGTCATTGGTATGCCAACCTATCAGGTGGCTCAACTGGGGATTGGCTATTGCCCTGAGGAACGCGGTATTTTTACAAGCCTCACCTGTGAGCAGAATTTAATGTTACCGCCCAAGGTGGGCGAAGGCATGGCAATGACTGTGGAAGAGATTTATCAGATGTTTCCTAATTTGTATGAGCGTCGTTCTAGCCCAGGCGGCAAGCTTTCCGGTGGCGAGCAGCAAATGCTAGCAATTGCCAGAATCTTACGAACAGGGGCTCATTTGCTATTGCTGGATGAAATTACCGAAGGATTGGCGCCGGTCATTATTCAGAAACTAACCGAAGTAGTTCGTGCGCTTAAGGAGCGTGGATTCACGATTATTTTGGTGGAGCAGAATTTTCGATTTGCTTCAAAGCTCGCAGATAGAAACTATGTGATCGAGCATGGGCAAGTTGTAAAAACGGTCGAGAGGGGTGAACTCGAGGCTAGTCAGGAAGAGCTCAAGATTTTGTTGGGCGTGTAGTTTTAATAAGTTGATAAAGTTTATAAGGAGAAGTTCAAATGAAAAAGACAGCAATTGCAACACTTGTCGCCTCTTGCTTTATGGCAGCAGCGATTCCTGCTCAGGCTCAAATGGTTTCGGATAACGAGATCAGAATCGGTGTATTGACCGACTTATCTGGTATCTACTCCGCGATTGAGGGCCCTGGAGCAGTATTGGCCGCCCAAATGGCTGCCAAAGATTTTGGCGGTCAAGTGTTAGGTATGAAAATTGTTATTACATCGGCAGATACTCAGTCAAAGGCAGACCTCTCAGGTTCTAAAGCGCGTGAGATGTTTGAAAAAGACAAAGTCGACATGATTGTTGGTAACGTTTCCACTGCGTCAGCCCTCGCTGCGATGGAAGTCGCAGAACAGTTTAAGAAAGTTTCAATTGTTACCGGCGCTGCCTCATTACCCATTACCAATGAGAAGTGCACTCCCTACAGCATTCATTACGTCTATGACACCTATGCCCTCTCACGTGGAACGGGTAAGGCTGTGGTGGATTCTGGTAAGAAGACTTGGTTCTTTGTTACGGCAGACTATGCGTTTGGTCATACCTTAGAGCGTGATACAACCGAAGTAGTCGCTGCCAATGGTGGAAAAGTTTTGGGAAGTGTGAAGCATCCAATTAACACCACCGACTTCTCTTCCTTCATGGCCCAGGCTCAATCCTCAAAAGCTGAAGTTATTGGTTTGGCTAATGCGGGTGGCGACACTATTGGATCAGTTAAACAGGCTGCTGAGCTTGGCATTATGGGTTCGAAGCAAACAGTAGTGCCATTACTAATGTTTACAAGCGATATTCAAGCCTTAGGTCTAAAAACAACCCAAGGCATGATTTTTACTGAGGGTTGGTATTGGGACTTTAATGACTCCAATCGTAAATTTGCTCAGCGCTTTATGAAAGAGTTCAAAGGTAAGGCACCTACATCTGTTCAGGCTGGCGTGTACTCATCGACCATGCAGTATCTAAAAGCTGTTGAGGTTGCCAAAACCGATAACGCTGATGCCGTGATGAAGCAAATGAAGTCCGTTGAAATTAATGACGGTCTCTTTAAAGGCAGAATTCGTGCGGATGGTAAGTTTGAGCACGATATGTATTTGCTCGAAGTGAAGAAGCCCGGTGAGTCTAAAGGGCCAAATGACGTAGCGAAGGTTGTGAAGGTTATTGCTGCAAAAGATGCCACTTTGCCTTTAGCGCAATCGAAGTGCAAATACGTCACGAAGTAATTGAGGATTATTCCTAGCCATGTTTGAGTTACTCGGAATCACGCCCCAAGCCTTAGTCTCTCAGCTTTTGATTGGACTGATTAACGGTTCATTCTATGCGCTGTTGAGCTTGGGCTTGGCGGTGATTTTTGGTTTGCTCAATGTGATTAATTTCACCCATGGTGCTCAATATATGTTGGGCGCCATGGTGGCTTGGATTGGATTAACTCAAGTTGGGAATTGGATTGGGATGCCAGAGTTTCAGATTAACTATTTTGTTGCTCTGTTTCTGGCGCCTCTGATCGTAGGGCTTTTTAGCATCGTGATTGAAAAAACGATGCTAAAGCGTCTTTATCACTTAGATCATTTATATGGCCTCTTGTTAACCTTTGGGCTTGCTTTGGTAATAGAAGGGATGTTTCGCCATTGGTTTGGCGCATTAGGTAATAGCTATCCTGTGCCAGAGTTGTTACAGGGCGGTATTCGGGTCGCTGAACTCTTTTTACCGTATTACCGATTATGGGTTGTTTTCTTGGCATTGATTGTTTGTTTTGCCACTTGGTATTTCATTGAACGGACTAGTCTTGGAAGCCTATTACGTGCTGGTACTGAGAACCCCCGGTTATTGCAGGCTCTCGGGGTGAATGTACCCTTGATTGTGACTCTCACTTATGGAGCGGGCTGTGCCCTTGCTGCTTTTGCTGGGGTTATGGCAGCACCCGTCTATCAAGTAACTGCAGTGATGGGCTCTAACTTAATTATTGTGGTATTTGCGGTCGTTGTGATTGGCGGTATGGGATCCATTGCTGGCGCTATTGTTACTGGCTTGGGATTGGGAGTCATCGAGGGGCTTACCAAAGTGTTTTACCCGCAAGCCTCATCGGTCTCAATTTTTGTCATTATGATTATTGTGCTGCTGATTAAGCCAGCTGGTCTTTTTGGAAAATCGAATTAATCATGAAATTCACACTTACTACCGTCGATAAGATTTCATTGGTTGTTCTCGCTCTGTTGACAATCGTGCCATTTCAAGGTTTTGTCTACGACCTATTCATGATGAAGGTATTCTGTTTTGCAATTTTTGCAGCATCCCTAAATCTACTTCTCGGGTTTGCTGGCCTTCTATCTTTTGGTCATGCTGCATTTTTTGGAACCGGAGCTTACATTACTGCTCACGTTATGAAAGAGTGGGGCTTAACACCGGAGCTTGGTCTGATCTGCGGAGTGCTATGTTCTACGGCATTAGGTTATGTTTTTGGTGCTTTAGCAATTCGTCGACAAGGAATTTATTTTGCGATGATTACGTTGGCACTTGCCCAAGTCATTTATTTCTTGGCAACTCAAGTACCGTTCACCAACGGTGAAGATGGCATTCAAGGCGTCCCGCGTGGTAAGTTATTAGGCTTGATTGAGCTATCAAGCTCAACTCATATGTACTACTTTGCATTGATCGTCTTTATCTTGGCATTTTTTATGATCAAGCGGATCGTCAGCTCACCATTTGGTCAGGTGATGAAATCCATTCGGGAGAATGAGCCGCGTGCCATTTCCTTAGGATATGACGTTAACCGTTATAAATTAATTGCATTTACGTTGTCGGCTGGCCTTGCTGGTTTAGGAGGTGGACTTAAAAGCTTGGTCTTACAACTTGCTTCGCTATCGGATGTTTTCTGGCATACCTCCGGTGAGGCGGTACTGATGACCATACTGGGTGGCATTGGCACGCTGTGGGGTCCTGTTGCTGGTGCCGCCGTGATCATTAATCTACAAAATTATTTAGCAAACTTAGGGGGCTGGAGCACAATTACTACTGGAGCCATCTTTGTAATTTGCGTTTTGGCATTTAGGCGAGGCATCATTGGCGAGATTGCCTACCGCTTAAAGATTAAGCTCTAATCTTCATACATCCGAGTTATCCTCACAGGGCTTTATCATTTAGATAATGGTAATAAGGCCTGATATGCTAAATGATTCAATCGCA